>Ga0302135_10002706_pt1 | contig 10597 bp, 9 predicted proteins | sample CBN3_surface_MG_FD_203119 | JGI IMG/M metagenome (GOLD analysis project Ga0302135, IMG submission 203119) | Marine microbial communities from Western Arctic Ocean, Canada - CBN3_32.1 | ecosystem: Environmental > Aquatic > Marine > Oceanic | place: Canada: Western Arctic Ocean | collected 2017-09-15 | reverse complement strand
GCATTATCGGTGACCGAGCCGTGGATGAGTGGGCTTGGCGGTGGTGGGTTCATAGTGGCCTATATTGCGGCGGAAAAGCGGGTACGCGTGGTCGATTTCGGCATGATCGCGCCAAGCGGCTTGAACCTGGCCGACTATCCGCTCACCGGGACGGCCGGCGCTGATCTGTTCGGCTGGCCGGCGGTCGTAGGCGACGTCAATTTTCACGGTGCCAAATCCATTGCCGTGCCGGGATCAATCGCCGGCTACGCACTGGCCGCGAGAAATTTCGGGCGCAAAAGCTGGGGCGATCTGATTGCGCCGGCCGTGGCGCTGGCCGAACGCGGCCACCGGGTCACCTGGTGGACAATGATGAACGTCGCCACCGAGGCCGCGCTGCTGAGCCGCTACCCAGGTTCCAAGGCCGTCTGGCTTCCCGGTGGGCTGGTACCGGCCATGGCGGCGGATATCAACCCGGCGTATTTACCGATGGGGAATTTGGCCCATACGCTCCGCACCCTCGCCGAGAACGGCCCGCGCGCCTTATATGAAGGGCCGGTCGCTCGTTCCATCGCCAATGAGGTACAAGCCGCTGGCGGTACCCTATCGGAAGCCGACCTGGCGGCCTATTCGGCACGGATCGTCGAACCGCTGACCTGCGCGCGCGGCGATGCAATCTATAATCTGCCAGCCGGGCTTACCGCCGGACCGACCTTCGCCGACGCGCTTGCCAATCTCGCAAGCTTCACCGGCGCCGTGCCGGATGGTAATTCTTATGCTGCATACGCCCAAGCACTCATCGGCGCCTATCAGCGCCGGCTTGAGAATATGGGACACGCCGGCGACGTCGGGGACCGAAGTTGCACCACCCATATCAGCGCCGCCGATGCCGAGGGCAACATGGTGATGATGACCACCACCTTGCTCTCGCGTTTCGGTTCGCGATTGGTTCTGCCCGAAAGTGGCGTGCTGATGAATAATGGCATTAACTGGTTCGATCCTCGGCCCGGGCGGGCGAACTCGATCGCCCCAGGCCACCGCCCGCTTTCCAACATGTGCCCGATGATCGCCACCCGGGACGGCAAGCCCTGGTTCGGGTTTGGCGCTTCCGGCGGCCGCAAGATCATGGCGGCGGTCTTCCAGCTCGCCTCCTTCGCCAATGACTTTGGCATGGATCTGGAAACCGCTCTGGCGCAGCCTAGGATCGACGTCAATGGCATCGACCGAATTATTCATGACGGGCGCCTGGATCAGGCTACCGCCGACGCTCTCAACGCCGTCGCCCCGTCTCGTCCCTGGACACCGACCGCGGTTCCATCGGTTTTTGCGGTACCCTCCGGGGTGTTCATTCAACCCGACGGAACCTGCCAGGGCGGCGCTCATATTCACTCTCCCGTTGCCGGTGTGGCCACGGTCTAGCGGTCTGGCTGAGGAGGAAAACATGGCATCATCCAGCGAACTAGAAAGCGCCGCCGGGCGCCGGCCAATCGGCAATATTGCAGTCTCGCCACGGACCTGGGGTGGGTTCAATGGGGCGGTATCGACCGGACAATGGGCCGGCTTCAACCCGGTTGATTCTGATCGTGATCGGGGCGACCTGTTAAAAGCCGGAACCGAAGGAGACGCGCCCGAGCGCCTGTGGGACTACATGGGTTTCGGTCCTTTCACCAACGATGCCGAGATGCAGATCTGGCTCGCCGGGTGCATGAAATCGATGGACCCTATTTTCGTTGGGTTTCGAGACCAGGCGACGGGCCGGCTTGGCGGCATGGGGAGCTTCATGGCGATCCGCCCAGACGCCGGTGTTGTCGAGCTCGGCAATCTTTGGTTCGGCCGCGCCTGGCAGCGGGACCCACGGGCAACAGAGGCGCTCTCGTTGATGATGCACCACGCCATGGAGACGCTGGAATACCGCCGCCTGGAATGGAAATGCAACGCCTTCAACGCACCGTCCCGATCGGCGGCCCTGCGCCTCGGTTTTCGCTATGAGGGTGAATTTCTCAATCACCTGATCGTCAAGGGCCGCAGCCGCGATACGGCGTGGTTTTCGATCACCGACGAAGAGTGGCCTCGCGTTCGCGACGCCCATGCCCGATGGTTCGACTCTGAAAATTTCGATGCCGATGGCCAACAGCGAAAACCCCTGAGCCATCTGACCAAAGCGCTTTGGTGAATCTGCTTCATGCCACAAGAGCTTGATTTTTTCCGCCATGCGTAAGGCACGCGCTGGCGAAACCCTGTCGAAAACAGGAGAATACAGCTAAGACATTCGCGAGACTGTCGACGCAATCATCGCCGAAGTCTATTTCGGCCAAGATAATGACATAAAACTGGGGAGGATCGAATCATGGTAGGTTCCGACATCGAAATCGCGCGCGAAGCGACGATGAAACCGATTTTAGAGGTCGGGGCGGGGCTCGGTATTCCGGCGACGTCGCTTGATCCCTATGGCCACTACAAGGCCAAGGTCTCGATGGAGTATATCGCCTCGCTGGAAGATCAACCGGACGGCAAGTTGATCTTGGTCACCGGCATCAACCCGACGCCAGCCGGCGAAGGCAAGACGACAACGTCGGTAGGTCTTGGAGATGCTTTAAATCGCCTCGGACACAAGACCATCATATGCCTGCGCGAACCTAGCCTCGGTCCGTGTTTCGGCGTCAAGGGCGGCGCCGCTGGTGGCGGCTATGCCCAGGTCGTGCCGATGGAGGACATCAACCTTCATTTCACCGGTGACTTCCACGCTATCGGCGCCGCCAATAACTTGCTGGCGGCGATGATCGACAACCACATCTATTGGGGCAACGCGCTGGAGATCGATGAACGCCGAATCACCTGGCGCCGCGCGCTGGACATGAACGACCGGGCATTGCGCTCTATCGTTGGCTCGCTTGGCGGGGTGGCGAACGGTTTCCCGCGCGAGGACGGCTTCGACATCGTCGTCGCCTCGGAAGTGATGGCGATCTTCTGCCTGTCAACCAGCCTTGAGGACATGCGCCGACGGCTCGGCAATATCATCGTCGGCTACACCAGGGCCCGCAAACCCGTCTACGCCCGAGAAATCGAGGCCGATGGCGCGATGACGGTGTTGCTGAAGGACGCCCTGGCGCCGAACCTGGTGCAGACCCTGGAAAATAACCCCGCCTTCATCCATGGCGGTCCGTTCGCCAATATCGCCCATGGCTGCAACTCGGTGATGGCAACCAAGGTCGGCCTAAAGCTCGCCAATTATGTCATAACGGAAGCGGGTTTCGGCGCCGATCTCGGTGCGGAAAAATTCTTCAATATCAAGTGCCGGAAGGCTGGCCTCAAACCGGCGGCAGCGGTGGTGGTCGGCACCGTGCGGGCGCTGAAGATGCATGGCGGCGTGGCTCGCGAAGATCTCGGCAAGGAAAATGTTGAGGCGGTGCGGCGCGGCGTCGTCAACATCGAGCGGCATGTAACAAACACTCAGAAATTCGGCGTGCCCGTGATTGTCGCCTTGAACCGCTTCACCGGCGACACTGATGCCGAAGTCGACGCGGTGCGCGAGGTCCTGGCGCCGCATGGCGTTGAAGCCATCACCTGCACCCACTGGGCAGATGGCGGCGCCGGCGCCGAGGATTTGGCCCGTAAAGTCAAGGAATTGGCCGACAGTGGCGTCGCCGACTTCAAGCCGATCTATGGCGATGACCTGCCTTTGTTCGAGAAGATTCGCACAATCGCAAAGACCATCTACCACGCGGATGACGCGACGGCCCCAGCGGCGGTCAAGAACCAACTAAAGACATGGGAAGGTATGGGCCTCGGACATCTGCCGGTCTGTATTGCCAAGACCCAGTATAGCTTCTCGACCGATCCGAACGCCAAGGGCGCGCCAACCGGCCATGAGCTTCCAGTTCGCGAGGTCAAACTGTCGAATGGCGCCGAGTTCGTCGTCGCCGTTGCCGGCGAGATTATGACCATGCCAGGCCTACCGCGAGTGCCGGCAGCGACCAAGATCACGCTGAACGATGCTGGCGAGATCGAAGGTCTGTTTTAACCAACCACCGCTTTCGGTTCCAAGCGGGGCGAGAATTCTCTCGCCCCGCTTTGCATTTGCAACTCCATTCCTCGGGCAAAGGTGGAACCTAAACTGCATCTCAGCTCGGCGGGTCGTTAGTCCCGAATATTTAATCCGAACTGATAATCAAAAACACAAACATGAGGTCAACAAATTTTTTCAATGTAACAGTCAGTAGGCTCCAGGCTCGAATAACAGATACGAAATTCCAATTATTATGAAATTGGAAATCATAAAGTTTATCAACTGAATTAAATCTGAGGGACCTTTATCCACGGTGGCAGGGATAACGTAACCTTCTCCGTCATATTGAGTGACCTTACGTTCATAGGGAATGAAGCTCAAACCTGTCTTGTCGAACAGCAGAAATGTTCCCAAGAACGACAGGAGAACTGACGAATAGAAAACACGGGTCGGTGTTTCCATCGTCTTTATCGTGGTTAAAACGGTGTCTTCAAAAATGTGCTTCAGGATGGGTGAGAGAAGGTTAAATACAAAATCCCACAGGACAGAAAACACCCATCCAACAACTAGCACGACCAGAACTATCATTACGAAAACAACGAAATTTTTGAAGAAATTCAAAATATCGTCCCGGTTAACGACGAGAATGGAACCTATCAAAACCACCAGTCCTATCTGAATTGTTAACAACATTTGCAAGCCCACTTTTTTTTGGGTCACCATCCTTATCTAAGAAATAGGAGATATAGACAAGATTGTCTGGTGATGCTTTATATCTATCCGAGCCGGAAGCAACCAACTCACATATGTCGTTAATAAGGTTATTCTCGGTCTCTGACCTCATTAGCGTTGTGAGAAGTCGTTTAATCAGCCAACCACTCTCTTCATCGCACCTTCACTGACTTCAACATACCGCTGCGCCATCTGTAACGAAGAATGCCGAGCTACAGTACAGCCTGAACATTCCTCATACTGCCACCGACCTGTGAGATTGTCCGAGCCCATTCGGTAATAGCCGTCCTGCGACCGCTATGAGATGAGCAGCCCTCAAAGCTCAATTCTTTGCAAAGACGGAAAAACTACTTGGTCATAGAAGCAGCCAAGAACGATTTACCCGACTTCGTTTTGGGATTCTTCCGATGGAGCAACTTGTGGCGAGTAGGTCAGCAAGAACCTTTTTCAAGCGAGTGCGGACTTTTTCTAATAGTGAGCCAAAGAACCCCTTTTGGCAGTGATGGTGACATTCTTATAAGAAGTTCTAAACCGGCTTCTATGCTGAAATAGCGATACTACCCCATCAGAGCGACATTGGTTTGAAGACACGGAAGAAATGTGAGCTAACAACATAGACCTGCGTATTCTGTGGTCGCTCGATCCTAAGAAATTTTTGTAAGGAACTAGATGTGGAGGATACTGAGTACGTCAATCTCGAGCCGGGTCACTTTTACATATTTAAAAATGACACTGGTGTTTCTGAGTCAATCCGTACATTTAAAAACTATGCCTTTGAGGAAGTGCAATTCTACGATCAGGTAATGCGAGACAACGATTATTTTTTTGATGCGGGTTGCAATATCGGGGCACTTTTATTTTTTCTTAAGAAGCGCAATCCAAAGATCAACGTCATCGGTTTTGAGGCGCAACCGCGATTTCACCAACTGTGCTGTGTGAACCTTTTTGATTTTGACGGCGTTGAAGTGATCAACGCCGCCGTAGGGTCTGAGGAGACCATCATCAGTACGGGTGTGCCATTTACATCCTCACAAAGTAATTACGGAGCATTAAACATTAATGCTATCAACGAACGCTTTACCAGCACGATTTTACTTCGAATGGATGACTTTGCACGGGGCAGGAATATTCTCCCAAAAATCGTGAAGATCGACGTGGAGAACAGCACCTTCAATGCCTTCAAGGGTTGTTCTGGGCTGTTCGATCGCGACGTAATCTTCTCGGTTGAAGCGGATCGGGCATCGCAGGTTCGGCAGATCATTGATCTTGTGCGAGACCATAAGGGAGCGATGTGTTTGAAGATCTTTCAGGGTGTTGATCGCGCCAAGCATGTGCCGAAAGACATCGGTTGTGGTTACTTTCGGACGCGAAAAGGATATTGGCTTGTTTCAACTCACATCATTGTCAGTTTTTCTTCATCAGACAAAGCTTATCTTGATCCAAGCGCAATGTTCGAGACCTTTGAGGAATTTGTTGCACTTCTGCCTTTTGATCTCCCCGATTAGCGTTTCGGCTGGCTTGACTTACAATTCTCACGGGCGAAAGCAGACGTTTTACAGCCTGCGCCACGCAGTGGCTTGAAGCGGTCAGCATCCATTTTTGAGAAAAAAATATTAAGTATTTAATTTCAGTAGGTTAGTTTATTTTTATTATATTAAGGGCTTTTCTAACATTTAGATAGCCAATACGAACTAACAATTTGGTTCTTCGCATAATACATTTTTAAAATCGAATTTATTATTATAATAAACATACAATAGCATACCGCTAATTTTTTATTATTATTGTTTTCATTTTTTGCTTTTTTAATTATTTTTCTTATCTTTTTTTAATTCCTTATACAAAGCATATAGTACGAGAAGAAACACTAGCAGAAACACAAAGTTTTGTTCCATCCAAACAGCGCCTCCACTGAATAAACCAACGAAACCGTCTATAGCGCTAATAATAACATCCATCAGCCAACCACCCTTTTTATAGTTGCCATCCTGATAAACCCCTACGCCTTTAACAGCATCACTTTGCGGAACCGTTCAAGATTGTTCTGCACTTCCGCATCCCCCTGATCAGCTGCCTTGCGATACCACTTCGCTGCTTCCGCATAGTTGCCTGCCTGATCAGCCGCTCAATCTTTATCAAAATCACTATGCGGATCAGCCCACACCGCCCCACCCAAATCGATTGAGTCCGTCAAAATGACCAGCGTTGTGAGGAGTCGTTTCATCTTCCAGCCACTCTTTTGCCGGCATCCTAAGCAGTTTTATAACACGCCGATGAAAACTTCATTTTCCACTTATTGTCCTCCTTTACGAAGACACATACTGCACTAACTAACTAACTAACTAATTAACTAACTGGAATCGTTCATCAGCTGAGGTGCCGACGTACGAAGAATCTTCAATGTGCGCTAACAAATCTCTTAATGAGGGTGCTTGAAAAAACGTCAGTTTCACGCTTTATATGATTTTAGGATCAGGCACTGCTTGTCGGAAAAAATGATTGATATGAAATCCTGGCTAAGTGTTTGTTAAGGGGTTTGCAAAATGAATGTTTTAGATTCAGCATCCAAGCCAAATCAGTGCGCGGGAAATGCGCTTGGACATTTCTCGCCAAATCGGAGACATTTGCTGCATATTGGATGCGGTGAGCAAAGTAAAGAGGCGTTGCCGCCACTGAACTGGGACGAGGAGTGGGCCGAAATCAGAGTTGATATCGATCCTTCTGTATCTCCCGACATAGTCGCATCAATGACTGATCTGTCTCCCCTTCCAGATCAGAGTATAGATTTTATATTCTCTAAACATAATATAGAACATCTCAAATATCATGACGTTTCGCTTGCTATTTCCGAATTCCACAGAGTTCTTAAACCGGAAGGATTATTGGTAATTCGTTGCCCAGACATCAAAGCGATCGCAGAGCAATTGCTAACGACTGATCTCGAGGAGACATTATGGACCTCCACACTAAATGATGGACGAGACGTCCCAGTTGCATTGATCGACATGATCTACGGCGCGCGAAGCGAAATCGAAAAAAACGACCATTTCATGGCGCATCAAACTGGCTTTACCGACGCATCTCTCCGTCGCTTTTTGGATCAAGCAAATTTTGAGAAAGTAAACGTGATACGCTACGCTGACACTCTCGAGCTCCGCTGTGTCGCACTAAAAGTAGTAGAGGGAAATTTGTATCCGGATCTGCAAGATGAGTTTAATCGCCGCCATATCGGTCGGTGAGTGTTGGTAATTTTTCTAATATTTAGCCAGATATCATCATTTCGGGCATCAAACCCCAATGCCGTACGTTATCACGGAGTAGACCTAGGTTCGGCGCACATCGATCTAGATCATCGCGTACCACGCCAACCCAGCAGCAACGTTATTTTTTCTTCTTTAATATTCACCTCTTATTCCATCATAATAGTGCGTGTGTAAGTAATGTGTAAATAGCTTCTCACTATGCACATTTTTCCTATACCTCTGAAACTATTGCAATTCAATAATTTACGCAATCTGCACCCGCACACTGTAAGAATAAGACCGTGCATAAACCATTCACGTTCTTCTGTTTGTTTCTTCACTTGTTCCTCAGTGTCAAACGTATGTTAAATTGTGCTTGCTGCTCTATTAGCTTGTCTAACTCGCCTAGTTCAGTTGCATCTCGCATCTTACGCAGCACGTCAGTTACTTCTGCTTCGCTGCTAAGCTCTATCACATTCTTACCTTTTGCAAACTCCAAAGGCTTACTGCAATAGCGCACGACAAGGTTGTTTTTACCGTCAACGCGAGCTGTCCACCAACGTTTAATACGCGTAGCAACTTCTACTTTCTTTTGGTTACCGTCAGCATCTGTAATCAACGTTTACTTTTTAGCAGCGTAATTTTTTTTATGCTAGTAGATTTGCCCGCATAGTTCCCAATTGTATTGTGACGGCGTATTGCAGTAAGGTTATTTTTAGCTATTAGCTAAACAGCTATGACTTTTAATGTGTCAAGTAATGTTATTTTGATCTCCTTAATTGCTAACACTATTGTGCGTTCAGAACTTGGTGACTGTCATCTAAAGATTAGTAATCTGTATTCAGAAACTTAATTAACTTTGATTTATCGATGATTGACTTCGGTTCAATATCTCTACCAATGTTGTCAATTGGTCGTTCAACCACTCTTATCTTAACGTCAGAATTTTTATTATACAACTATCATCACGCCGCTTTTCTATACTTTGTGAGGTTACCAAGCGTGGTAAGTTACCAAGATTTGCATCAATTAAACTACCATGTCCAAAGTCCAGGTTCCTATCAAACGGCATCTGCAAGGGAGCATCAGCAGCAATAATTTCTTATAGTAACTCTAGTGCATCTTCACATAAAGTTTCGCAATTTCTATCCAACTTATATGCTGCAGTTTTCTTACTCTTGTATCGCCGTTGGTTAGTAGACAACATCATCTTAAATGAAAAACAGTTTGACCCGCATCTTCGCCAACGTTTGCTCCAACATTGGATCTAGTAGCAGATGGGTCTGCCGTATACCCTTTTACCACTGGGGCGCCGGATCACATATGAGCAACACACTTTGCTCCTTCATCATGCTCGATGGATTATTTCGTCCCATGTCACCGCATCCAACCTGAATTTTGCGATGTAGAAAATTACTGCTCCAGGTTTTAAGATTTTAGGGAATGGTGAAAAAGTTGGCTCCACCCCACTACTTTCGCCTACCGCGATTAAAGTAGCGCCCGATTTTCGAATAGCCTCTTCCACGCCCCTGCTAAAAACCTCCTTCGAGCCACTTACTAAACCCGAATAAATGGTAGATTTATATCCCGCAGCGGAAAGAGCCATTAGCACCAAACCTGCGCCAGGATCTTGAACTGCGCGTACGAGCATTTCCGTAGAAGTGGATACAATAGCCCTTATATTTGCAAATTTTTCCGCACGTGATGCTGTATTTTTATCCAAAAAATACGCTGCTACGACGGCGTCTGAATTAATTTCACGAACGGCAAGACAAACGTTGAATGTTTGAGCATCGGTTTCCGTATATACTAGAACTTTCGCCGCACGCCGTATGGCAGCGCGATGGAGCCCATCTTCGGCGTCCAAGCGTTCACTGTGAACAAACTGGGCCCCCTCCGGAATTTGAACATTTTTGTGGTCTGAAAGAATCACAATATCTTTATCGTCATCTTGCCCGGCAACAATATCGGAGATCATTCTCGATGTCCGCTCTGCTTGATAACCGATTATTACCGTAGCACCTTTTAAATCATCGAAATCGCCCAGTCCCTCGCTCATCCGCCGAACCCTTTCTAATACAAAACCCGCTAGTTTGCTGAGTATCGCCGTGAAAATTAACACTGCGCCCGGGAAAAACCATAACGCCGCCACTAACCTTCCCTGGGTCGTTGAGGGCGATACGTCGCCATACCCAACCGTAGAAGCTGTAGTCGACGCAAAGTAGATAAAGTTAACCCAATCACCCACTAAGGCATCTTCACCAGCAATAAAAAATAAAATCCAAGAAATTGACAAATACAAAATAACCATAAAAAATAAGAACCATCCCGTTAATTGAGATGATTTACTAAAAAAAAGAGAAAAAATTCTGGATAAAACATGTGTTTGCATAATCTTCATTATACTAGACCTTTGCCTTATTATTATAATTTAGTTATTTCAAAGAAGGATATTTTAACATTTTCAATTTTTTGCATTAAAATGCGAAATTTCCATATTTTTACACGAAAAGTCGCTGACCTTCTTACCGTTGCGGTAGATCCCTGTGTATTTCATATCTTTGGTGCCGTCTTGGTGGTTGGCAAAATCAAACAGAATTGCGACGTTATACGTGTATTGTTAATTTCACCGCTTGAA
>Ga0302135_10002704_pt1 | contig 10602 bp, 9 predicted proteins | sample CBN3_surface_MG_FD_203119 | JGI IMG/M metagenome (GOLD analysis project Ga0302135, IMG submission 203119) | Marine microbial communities from Western Arctic Ocean, Canada - CBN3_32.1 | ecosystem: Environmental > Aquatic > Marine > Oceanic | place: Canada: Western Arctic Ocean | collected 2017-09-15 | reverse complement strand
CGATACAGCGCGCGGCCTTCGAACGAGACGGTTTCGTTCAGGGGCCGCGCGTGCTCGACGATGGGCCGCTCGCGACCCTGCGGGCGGAGATGGACCGCATCGTCGCGGACCTGCCCGTGGGCACGCGGCCCGAGAACATCCGGGATCCGCATGAGAAGAGCGCATTCTTCCGCGATTTCTGTCTCGGCGGGCCGGTGGTGGCGATGGCCGAGCAGCTTCTCGGCAGTTCCGACATCTTGCTCTGGGGCTCCTACGGCTTCGCCAAGAGACCTTCGGACGGGCTGCCGGTCGACTGGCATCAGGATGGGCGCTATTTCCCCCTGACGCCGATGGCGACGGTGACCTGCTGGATCGCGGTGGACGATGCCGACCGCGACAACGGCTGCCTGCAGATGGTGCCGGGCTCGCACAAGGCGCGGCGCTTCATGGAACACGTGACCCACGAGGATTGGGGCAAGACCACGGCAATTCCCCTCGGCCTCGCCGCGCCCGACACCAGGGACGCGGTCTATCTGGAAATGCCGGCCGGCCAGTGCTCCTTCCACGACCCCTACACTGTGCATGGCTCCGGCCCGAATCTCTCGCCCCGGGCGCGGCGCGGCATCCAAGTCCTGTACATGACGCGAAGGGTGCGTCTCGACACCGCCGACGAACAGGCGATGGGCCTGGGTTGGCGGGGCATCCGCCTCTACCACTGCGGTGGCGGCGGGGCCTATCACCATCCCGACGATCCGGCCACGGTACTGCGCGCTTAGGGCGAGCTAGCTTCGCCTTTTAAAGGGCCCTTCGCCTTGTCCTACAGTTGCTCCTCACCCTGAGCCTGTCGAAGGGTGAGGTCCGCGCGGCGTTGGATATTGCCACCGCCTCATACTTCGACAGGCTCAGCATGAGGGCGGCTGGGGTCGTTGCCGCTTTGATGCCTTGTAATCGTCAAACCGGCCGCTCGCCATGGATCGCAACCCGGTGCACTTCTCGGCGGCGGCCATAATAGTCGTTGAGCGCGAAATGCTGGGTGCAGCGGTTGTCCCAGACCGCCACATCGCCCGCGCGCCAGTGCCAGCGGCAGGTGAATTCCGGCCGGACCGCGTGATCCCAGAGAAAGTCGAGGAGGGGCTTGCTCTCCTCCAAAGTCATTCCCTCGAAGCGTTCGGTGAAGACCTGGTTGACGAACAGGGCCTTGCGGCCGCTCTCCGGATGGCTGCGCAGGACGGGATGGGCGGTCTCGATCCGCTCGGTGGGCGGGGCGGCGCGCTCGCCGGTCTTCGCCTTGGACGTGGGGGCGTAGCGCGCCTCGTCGCCGCCATAGGTCAGTGCATTGGAATGGATCGCGCGCAACCGGCCGAGCAGCGCCTTCATGCCCTCGGACAAGGTCTCATAGGCTAGATACTGGTTGGCCCACATCGTGTCGCCCCCGGCGGGCGGCACCTCGCGAGCATGGATGACCGAGGCGAGATGGGGCCGTTCGCGATAGGTCACGTCGTAATGCCAGAGGCCGCCGAAATTGATGCCGCCGTCTCCGGCCTCTTTGACCACGCGCAGGACTTCGGGATGGCCCTCGGCATGGGGCATGACCAGCGGATAGACGAAGGGTTCGCGATCGACCTCGCCGAACAAGGCGGCGAAGGCACTGTGCCGGGCGGGACTCAGATCCTGGTCGCGAATGAACAGCACCAGATGGTCGCGAAAGGCCACGCGCAGAGATTCGACCGTTTCGCCATCGAGATCGGCCGAAAGATCGAGACCGGCGATCTCCGCCCCGATGGCCCCGGCGACCGGGCGAATGTCCAAGACCGTCATGGCGATATCAGTAGGGTCGGTCGCCGTGAATGGCGACCCGGTTCATCACGCGCCGCTGGCCGGCATAGTCGTTGATCGCGTTGTGCAGGACGCAGCGGTTATCCCAAAGGGCGGCGTCTCCTGCCTGCCAGCGCCAGCGGACGGTGAACTCGGGCCGCGCCCCGTGCGCCCAGAGATAGTCCAGCAGGGGAAGGCTTTCCTCCCGGGTCCAGCCGTCGAAGCGCTGGGTGAAAGAGCGGTTGACGAACAGGCATTTGCGTCCGGTCTCGGGATGGGTGCGGATCACCGGATGGACATGTTCGACCTTCTCGGATTTGTCCTCGGCCCGGCGCACGGACGCGAAATTGACCGACTCCTTCTTCACGCCATAATTGGCAGCAAGCTGGTCGTCGTTCAGATCGCGGATCGTGCTGTGCACCGCCTTCATGCCGCCTAGGGTCTTCTTCAGCCCATCGGACAGGGTGTTGTAAGCTAGGTACTGATTGGCCCACATCGTGTCGCCCCCGGCGGCGGGCGCCTCGCGCGCCAGAAGGACCGAGCCGAGATTCGGCCGCTCCCGATGGGATACGTCATGATGCCAGAGGCCGCCGAAATTCATGCTCCGGTCGCTCGCCTCCTTGACGACGTTCAGGACCTCGGGGTGGTCGGGCAGGGTTTCGAGTTCGAGCGGCCGGACGAAGGGGTTCGGATCGATCTCGCCGAAGCGCCGGGCGAAGGCGATATGCTGGGCGGGTGTGATGTCCTGGCCGCGGAAGAACAGGACGAGATGTTCCATGAAAGCGTCATGGAGTTCCGAGAAAACCTCGTTCCCCAGAGACTCGGTCAGGTCGACCCCCGCGACCTCGGCGCCCAGGGCGCCGGCGACGGGGCTGACTTCGATATGTTTATAGGCCACGGTCATTCGCTCCCTCGACCATGTCTTACTTTCGAGGGGAGTGTAGTAATATCGCGGTCAGGACACCATCGGCGCGGAGGGGCATGCAGATGATCGGCGAGAAGACGGATGCGGTCGAAGCCTTCTGGCGCGCGGCCTGCGCGGCGACGGGGATAAACCCCGCGACGGCCTATCGTGCCGGCACCTTCGCCGATCTGGCCCTCAGCCCGAATGTCGACAAGATCGGCAACCTGGCGCGCATCGGGCAGAAGCGGGCGACCGCCCATATGGCCTTGGATTTCGAGAAGAGCGGGGTGGCGCGGCGGGCGCTGTGCGAAGGCTATCCGGTGAACCCCCAGGAGGCGGCGGCTCGGCGCCGTGCTCGCTTCCAGGCAAACGGGCACACGCCCGGCGCGATGGCCGGTCGAGCGAAGCCTCGAACGTCCCTTGACCCTCGATCTGCGGTGGAATCCGACCGGCAGTCCGGCGGGTGGCATGGATGCGAAATCGCTATAGGATCGACGAAACAGGCACTTCGCCGAATCTAAGGGCCGGGTCTAAGGGAGGACAGCGATGATCGGAGACAGATCGGCGGCCGTGAAGGCCTTTTGGGAGAAGTTCAAGGCCGAAACCGCCTGCGAGGCATGCCACTATCACGCCCGCACGTTTTCGGATCCGCGCTTCACGCCGGTGACCGATGAGATCGCCAATCTGGCGCGGATCGGCCAGAAGCGCGGCACGGCCCATCTCGATATGGATTTCGACATCAGCGACATCCCGCGCCGCAAGGTCGGCGAATACTTGGTCGTGCTGGATTCGAAGAACGAGCCGCAATGCGTCGTGCGCTTCACCAGGCTCGCGGTCGTGCCCTATGAGGAAGTGACCGAGGAATTTGCCGCGAGCGAGGGCGAGCGCGACCTGACTCTGCGCTCATGGCGCGAAGGCCACGGCCGCTATTTCGCCAAGCAATGCGAGCATTGGGGCATGGAATTCGACGAGCGCTTGTCCGTGGTCTGCGAGAGCTTCGAACTGCTCTGGCCGAAGCCTTAGCCTGGCTTAGCCTTGCTCTTCCGGGCGTGGGGCCAGGTTGACCGAATGGATATGGCTGCCGCGATGCGCCGTGAGAATTTTCCGCGCCGCGGCGGTCTCTCCATCGTCCATCGTATGGACCCAACAGACGGGTCGGCCATCGGCCAAGCTTTCTTTGAACCGTTTGGTCATGGCGAGATCGACATTGCGCCCGAGCAGGTCCTCGATGCTGGTCTCGGTTTCGTCCGCGGTCACGGCGGCGATACCGACCGGGCCGCCCACGGCGTAGGCAAGGCCGGCCGCGCCTATCGTGGTGATGGTCGAGACAGTCTCCGCGATAGAGCGCACGGCGGTATCGACGGCGCTTCCCGAATCGAGGTCGTCGCGCGGCGTGTCGGGCCGATTGGCCATTCCGGTGGCGGAGGGAATCTCGCCGTCAAAATGATCGCTGACCGCGCCATGTTCGGCCAGCACGCTAATCCGCGCGGGGTCGAACTTCTTCTTCAACAGATCGCCCAGCGCGCCTTTGAAATCCTCCACTGAGTGGAAGACGGCGACCAGGTGGCGGTCTTGTTGCGCTTGCATCGGACCTCTCGATTATTCGAGTTTCAACTGGGGCGATCTGTTAGATGGCAATGGGCCTGTCCATGGCGGCGGTTTCGCTTTTCCTGGGGCATGGCTTTGCACTAGCCTCCGTCCGTCGCGCCTCGAGGGAGATACGGACATGACTTCGACCAATCGCGGCGCGGCTCTGCTCGCACCGATGCTGACGCCACGTTCGATCGCCTTCGTCGGTGCGTCCCAACGGCCCGGCACGCCCGGCAATGCCGTGGTCCGCGAATGCCTGCGGGGCCAGTTCCCTGGCACGATCTATCCGATCAACCCGCGCTATGACGAGGTCGAGGGGCTGGCCTGCTACCCCTCGCTCGACGCTCTGCCGGAGGCGCCGGATCTCGTGGTGCTCGCCCTGGGCAATGCCCATCTGGAAGCGGCCCTGGCCGATGCCATCCGCTCGGGCGCGAAGGCGGGGGTGATTTTCGAAAGCGCCTTCCTGCGGGAGGACTCGGACCCGCCCCTGTTCCAACGGTTGAGCGCGATGGCCCAGGCCGCGAATTTTCCGGTCTGCGGACCCAATTGCACCGGCTTCATCAATCTCGACGGGCGCACCCGCGTCGCCTATGCCCCTCACGAACACAATGTCGAACTGGGCCATGTCACTTTCTTCTCCCATTCTGGGTCGAGCTTCGGCGGCTTCATCCGCAACGAGCGGCGCTTGCGCTTCAACCTGGCTGTGGCGCCGGGCAAGGAGGTCGTGGCCACCGTTGCCGATTATATGGATTTCGCGCTGGGGCTGGAGAGCACGCGGGTCATCGGCATGATGATCGAGGAGGTGCGCGACCCCGCGCGCTTCGTCGCGTCTCTGGAAAAGGCGGCCGAGCGCGATGTGCCGGTCGCCATCCTGAAGGTCGGGCGCAGCCCCCTCGGCGCGCGCCTGGCGCAGAGCCATTCCGGCGCGCTGGCCGGCGACGACGCGTTCTTCGGTGCGCTGCTCGACCGGCATGGCGCGCTGCGCATGCGCGATCTCGACGAGTTGCTGGGCACCCTGCTGCTGTTCTCCGAGGGTCGGCGGGCTTCGGCCGGCGGGCTCGGCGTGGTCTGCGATTCGGGCGGCGAACGCGAGCTCTTCGCCGATCTCTGCCACAGCGCCGGGGTGCCTCTCGCGGAAATCGGCGAGGCGACCAAGACCCGCCTGCGGGCGGTGATCGATCCGGCGCTCGAAGCGGCCAATCCGGTCGATGCCTGGGGTGGGCCGGCGGATTTTGCCTCGGTCTTCGACGAATGCGTCGATGCGGTGATGGACGACCCGGACACCGCCGCCGGCCTTGTCCTCTCGAACGTCCTCAGCGGCTTCAGCGCCAGCGAGGCCTTCGGCGACGCGGCGCGCAACGCGGTGGCCAATCACACCAAGCCGATGGCCATCGGCTCGCTCTACGCTGGCAGCAACCATGACGATTTCGGCGTTCGGCTGAGCAAGGACGGGGTGCCGGTGATCTACGGCGCCGAGACGACCATGCGCGCGCTGGCGAATATGCTTCGGCACCGCGACCTGCGGGCCTGTCCGGCGGAGCCGCTGCCCGAACCGGCACCGGCGGATCTGCTCGCCAAGTGGCGCGCTGCTCTCGCGACGGTCGATCCCGACGAGGCGACGGCTCTGACCATGCTGGGCGAATTTGGCCTGCCGGCGGCCGAGACGCGTATCGTCGAGAATGTCGATGCCGCCCTCGCGGCAGCCGATGCGCTGGGTTATCCCGTCGTCCTCAAGACCGCCGTCGCGGGCATCGCCCATAAATCCGACATGGGCGGGGTCAAGTTGAACCTCAAGGACGCGGCGGCGGTCTGGGAGGCCTATCGCGATCTCAAGGCGCGGATCGGCACGCGCGTCCTGGTCGCGCCCATGGCTGAAACGGGCTGCGAGTTGATCCTGGGCGGGGTGGTCGATTCGAAATTCGGCCCGGGCGTGGTGATCGGCGCGGGCGGCATCCATGCCGAAATCCTGCGCGAGAGCCGCTGCCTGCTGGCGCCATTCGGACCCGAGACGGCCCGGCGTGCCTTGGAGAGCCTGGCCATCGCGCCGATCTTGGCCGGCGCGCGGGGCCGTCCGCCTCTTGCCGTCGATGCGGCGGCGGCGGCGCTGTCGCGCTTCTCCACGATGCTTGCCGGCTTGTCCGGCGAGATCGCCGAGATCGACGTCAACCCGCTGCTGGTGACGGAACAAGGCTGCCTTGCTCTCGATGCGCTGGTGGTGCCTCGGTCCTAACCTTCCGCTCATTCTGCGGAGGATGGCGGAAACGACAGGATTGCACATGTGCCGGGCCGAGTTCGCTCTGGATCAGAAGCCGGCCGCCATGCATCTCCATCAGCGATTTGACGAGGCTGAGTCCGAGGCTGAGTCCGAGGCTGGTGCCGCCGGCCTCGCCGTCGAGGTCGTCGCCCTGCTCGAAGGGCATAAGCATCCGTTCGGCCTGATCGGCCGACATGCCGCGACCGGTATCGGCGACCGCTATTGCGACACCGCCATCGGCCATGCTTTGACCGGTGACGGTCACGCTCCCTCCTGCCGGCGTGTATTTCACGGCGTTGGACAGCAGATTCAACAGCATCTGAAACAGAACGCGTTGGTCCGCACGCGGTTTCAGGGCGCTGGAAGGCAATTCGATCCGCAGCTCGACCTGCCTGTCGCGCGCCAGCTGCGCGACAATGGCGGCCGCGCGCTTGGCAGCCGGAGCAACCTCCAAATCCTCAATGAGGAGATCGGCCTTACCGGCCTCGATCCGGGCAAGGTCGAGGACGTCGTTGATCAGGGCGAGAAGATGGCGCGATGCATCGTGGACATGCCCGGCATATTCGGTCTTGACGCTGTCTTCGAGGATTACGGTATGCAGCAGTTCCGAAAAGCCGATGATCGAGTTCAGCGGCGTGCGGACTTAGTGGCTCACGTTGGAGAGAAAGCGGGATATGGCGCGGCTCGCCTCTTCCGCGCGTTCGCGTTCGATCTGGGCGCGCTGGTGCTCGGCCAATGCACGCGCCTCGGCGGCTTTGCGCTTTTCGATCTCGCGCATGAGTTGGGCCTCGCGCGCTTGCAGCCGGCTTGGGTCGCACGCAGCCTGATATTCGCCCGGGTCAAGAAATGGATGAACCACGGTGCCACGACCGCTGGGGCCAGTACCGGTAGGATCATCGGAAAGGGTTGGCCCCAATAGGGCAGACCGAACAGCCAGTATGAGCCGTAGCCCAGTCCCGTGGAGAGGGTGGCTGCTGCGATCGTGCAGGCAACGACCGTCGGCAGCGGTCCCCGTCTGCCGAAAACGCCGTGCCGCACCAGTTCCCAGACACCCGTTGGCGTCGTCATGCTGTGGTCACATACCGGTTTCAGCCGCTCGGCGCTCACGATAGTTAGAATTTCGCGGGCAAAGGGCGAATGCATATCTGACGGGTCGATTCGATGGGCGCGTGCCCACTTGCCGGTCATAGACTGCGGCCACAGAATGCGCGCGGCTCAACGGGGCCTGATCGAGAGGGGGGACGCCGGACCGATGGCACCGGAAACCGAAACCTACGACAGTGGCCGAAGCAATCGCACGGCGGCCCATGTAATCCTGGCGGCGCTCAAGCGCCACGGCGTCGACAAGATGTTCGGGCAGAGCATCCCGAGCCAGCTCTATCTCGCGGCGCCGGAATTCGGCATCCGCCAGGTCAGCTTCCGAACCGAGAAGGCCGGACCGATGATGGCCGACGGCTTCGCGCGGATCTCGAACCGGGTGCCCGTGGTGACTTCGATCTCCGGTCCGGGCGCGGCCTTGCTGGTGCCCGGCCTGGGCGAGGCTTTCAAGACCTCGATCCCCATGGTCGTGCTGATTCAGGACACACCGCGGCCCCATACCGACCGGAACCATGCCCAGGATCTCGATCATTTCGATCTGCTGCGCGCCGTCACCAAGATGGTCCGGCGGGTCGGGCGGGCGGACCGGATCGACGACTATATCGACATGGCCTTCACGACGGCGGCCGGCGGGCGGCCCGGTCCGGTGGCCCTGTTGTTGCCCGGCGACCTGTTCAACGACCCTGCGCCGACGACTACCGGCGCGGGCCGGATCGCGAGCCTGGGGCGTTTCCCTCTCGACCGGGTGATGGCGGATCCCTCGGCAATCGCCCGCGCGGCGGAACTGATCGCGGGTGCCGAGAATCCCGTGATCGTCGCCGGCGGCGGCGTCCATGTCAGCCAAGCCCAGAACGAGCTGGCCCGCCTGCAGGATCTCGCATCCCTGCCGGTCGCCACGACGATGATGGGCAAGGGCGTGGTGGACGAGGTCCATCCGCTGTCTGTGGGGGTGGTCGGCTATGTCATGGGCCGCCAGGCGGCGAGCCATGGCTACCGTGCGATTCTCGAGCGCGCCGATCTGGTCTTCCTGATCGGCAACCGGACCAACCAGAACGGTACGGATAACTGGTCGATCTTTCCGCGCGGCGCGCGCTTCATCCATCTCGATATCGACGGCCAGGAGGTCGGGCGCAACTACGAGGCCGAAAGGCTGGTCGGCGATGCGCGGCTGACTCTCCAGGCCCTCAACGGCGCCCTGGAGAACAGGGACCTGTCGCGCCGCGATGCCGCGCGCGCCGGTCTGGTGCAGGAGATCGAGGCCGGGCGTAAGTCCTTCGCGATCGAGGTCGCGGGCTTGGTCGGCTCCGACGCCGCGCCGATCCGGCCCGAGCGCGTGATGGCCGAGTTGGAAAGCCGGATGACGCCGGAATCGATCCTCGTCGCCGATGCCAGCTATGCGACGATCTGGGCGGCGAATTATGTCCGCTTCGCCCGCGTCGGTCAGCGCTTCATCTCGCCGCGCGGCTTGGCCGGCATCGGCTGGGGTTTTCCCATGGCGCTCGGCGCGAAACTGGCGGCGCCCGACGCCCCTGTCTGGTTCCTCGGCGGCGACGGCGGCTTCGCGCATTCCTGGGGCGAGTTGGAGACCGCGCGGCGCGAGGGAATCAAGCTGGGCGCGATCATCCTCAACAACCAGGTGCTGGGCTATCAGAAGGATGCCGAGGATATCGGCTTCGGCGCCCATAGCACGGCCTGCCATTTCGAACCGGTCGACCATGCGGCGATCGCGCGCGCTTGCGGCTGGCAAGGCATCCGAGTCGAGGCGGCGGATGAGATCGCGCCCGCCCTGGCCAAGGCAGAGGAGGCTTCGGTTCCGACCCTGATCGACGTGATCAGCGATCCGAACGCGCCGGCGCCGATCACGGCGTTCGACGGTAAGCTCCAGGTTCAAACGTAGTTTTCATTGAGGGAGGAGATCATGGGAAGTTTTGACGGGCGGGTGGCCCTCATCACGGGGTCGGGCAGTGGCATCGGCCGCGCGACGGCCCTCATCATGGCCGAGCGGGGCGCGGATATCGCCGTGCTCGACCGCAACTTGAAGGGCGCGGAGGAAACCGCCGGGAAGGTCCGTGACCTCGGCCGCGAAGCCAAGGTCTGGGAAGCGGACGTGACGGATTTCGCGGGCATGGCGGAGACCGTGAAGGCGATCGAGAAGGATTTCGGCAGGATCGATATCCTGGTCAACAATGCCGGCGTCTCGTCCGATCGTTGTCCGGTCGAGGAGATCACGCCGGAAATGTTTCACCGCTCTATGTATGTCCATCTGGGTGGTGCGATCTTCACGACCCAGGCCGTCATCCCGGGCATGAAGGCGCGCAGCTACGGCAAGATCGTCAACATCTCCTCGATCCAGGGCATGGTCGGTCACGCCAACGGCGCGACCTATAACGCGGCCAAGGGCGGTGTTCTCGCCCTGACTAAGGGCTGGGCGAGGGAGTTCGCCGAATGGCGGATCTGCGTCAACGCCGTGGCCCCAGGCCATTGCCTGACTCCGATGCCGATGGCCGTGGATTCGCCGGAAGTTCTCGCCAAGAAAGCCGAGTCTGTGCCATTCAAGCGATACGGCCAACCGGAGGAGATGGGCTATGCCATCGCCTATCTCTCCTCGTCCGAGGCGGACTTCGTCACCGGTCAGGTGATCAGTCCCAACGGCGGCTATCTCATGGTGGGTTGTTAGTAGGGTTGTCAGGGAAAAAAGGAACCTGAACCATGGCGAAAGCTCAGGCTCCGAAAACCGCCGCGACCAAGAAGCCGGCGGCATGCAAGAAGGCGCCGCCCGCGAAGAAAGCTCCGACCAAGAAGGGCCCGACCAAGGCCGGTATTACCCAGGTCAAGCAGTCGGCCAAGATCGCCTCGTCGCGGCTCGAGGATTGGGGCCCGGTGGGTTTGCCCGAGGAGCGCAAGGTCGCCAAGCTGCGCGGCAAACAGGTGATTAACCCGGAGGCGGTGAAGGGCCCCGGCA
>Ga0302135_10002703_pt1 | contig 10603 bp, 7 predicted proteins | sample CBN3_surface_MG_FD_203119 | JGI IMG/M metagenome (GOLD analysis project Ga0302135, IMG submission 203119) | Marine microbial communities from Western Arctic Ocean, Canada - CBN3_32.1 | ecosystem: Environmental > Aquatic > Marine > Oceanic | place: Canada: Western Arctic Ocean | collected 2017-09-15 | reverse complement strand
CTGGCCTCATCCGTGTTCATTACTACCTTGACCGACGTGATTGGGTTCGCCTCCTTTCTCGGGCTGGCCACGGCGTTCCTCAGATACTTGTAGAATATCGACGGGTGCCGCTCCACACTGCGGATGCGCTTGTTCTGCGGACCTACAAGTTGGCTGAGGTCGACCGCATTGTGGTCTTTCTCACACGAGATCGCGGGAAGAAGCGGGGAGTGGCAAAGGGGGCCAGACGAACCAGGTCTCGGTTTTCTGGTGCGCTCGAGCCGATGACCGAAGTGCGCGTGGCCTACTTTGAGAAGGAACGGCGGGAACTGGTCGGAATCAACTACGCCGAGCCCGTCCGGTCGCCCTTGACCTTAAATGCCGGCGAGGCGCTTGGCTACGTGGGATATTTCGCCGAACTCCTAGATGAGTGGGCACAGGAGGCCGACGCCGACGAGCGGCTGTTCCGACTCGGAACGTCGATGGTTGAGGCGCTGGGGGCGGGAGTGCCGGTCGATCCGCTGGCGCGCTATTTCGAGTACTGGCTACTTCGCTTGCAAGGCCTTTACCCTGAGTCTGGTGGCACGTTGTCTAAAGGAGCCCTGACGTTTCTAGCCGCCTCGCGAGGCCTCCCGCCGCGCAGGGCCGGTGAGCTCCCGGCTGACCGCGACGTGCTGGCAGAACTTGAGGCTCTACACCGAACGTTGATTGCCATGCACCTGGAGAAGACGCTGAAATCGGATCGCGTAATTCGTGAGATGCGTCGGTAACGCTGAGAACCGCCAGGCACCGACCGCTTACGACGCAGGCCCATCGTGACCTTTCAAGAACTCATTCTCAAACTGTCGTCCTTCTGGGCGGCGCACGACTGCCTTATCCAGCAACCGCTCGATTTGGAGGTGGGTGCCGGCACGTCGCACCCGGAAACGCTGTTTCGCGTTCTCGGCGACAAGCCCTGGAGGGTCGCCTACGTCCAGCCATCCCGACGCCCTGACGACGGGCGCTTCGGGCAGAACCCAAACCGGTTATTCAAGCATCACCAGTTTCAGGTGATCCTGAAGCCGTCGCCGGACGAAGTTCAGCGACACTACCTCGACAGTCTTGAGGCATGCGGCATCAACCCGCGTCTTCACGACATCCGGTTCGAAGAGGACAATTGGGAGTCGCCGACGCTCGGCGCGTGGGGCATCGGGTGGCAAGTGCTCCTCGACGGGATGGAGATTACGCAGTTCACCTATTTTCAGCAGATGGGAGGTATCGACCTGGCGCCGATTTCATGTGAAATCACGTATGGCCTCGAGCGGATCGCTATGTTCCTGCAGAAGGTGGACAACGTGTACGACCTTGAGTGGGGTGGCGGCGTCAGATATGGAGAGGTTCGCCTACGCGAAGAGGTGGAGCAGTCGAAGTACGCGTTCGGCCAGGTGAACATGCCGCCGGAGGCTTTCGCCCTCCTGCACAAGGATCTGTTCGACCGGTACTATGACTTCACTGCAATCTTGCTCGACTCAGGTCTGGTGAGACCAGCCTTGGAGCATTGCCTGAAGTGCTCCCATCTCTTCAATGTCCTGGATTCCAGCGGGAGCATCGGCGTGACTGAGCGCACAGCGTACATTCTGCGGGTGCGTCGGTTGGCCGTACGGATTGCCCGCGCTTACATGGAGCCTGCCGAGCCCCAGGGGCAGGTTGGCTGACGAGATGGATCGCGAATTGCTGATCGAGATCGGATGTGAGGAACTGCCAGCGGGCTGGTTGCCTGGACTCACGGCGCAGCTTGGCCGTCACCTAACGTCGAGGCTGAAGACCGTCCGATTGCTCTCGACGGCGCCTGTGGATACCTTCTCGACGCCTCGCCGTCTGACCGCGCGTGTTGGATCGCTGGCCGAGCGTCAGACCGACCTCGAGGAACTTGTGACGGGGCCTCCCGTTTCCGCCGCCTTTACGGCGGAGGGACGGGCTACTCCGGCGGCCGCCGGGTTCGCCAAGAAGAACGGAGTAGAGGTATCAGCGCTCGAACGCCACACAAATCCCAAGGGCGTCTACCTGGCGTGTCGTCGTCGGCAAATCGGGAAGGCGGCAGCGGATGTTCTAGCTGAGGTGATGGCCGGCGTTCTTCGCGACTTCTCGTTTCCGAAACAGATGCGCTGGGATGCGCAACTCGAGGACGGCGGAGGAGAGCTGGTCTTCGCCCGTCCTATTCGGTGGATCGTGCTGCTCTACGGTGGGCGGGTCGTACCGTTTGTCATCAGGCGCACCAAGTCGGCACTCGGACCGCACCTGCTGGATGTGAAGTCGGGATCGCACACCTATGGCCATCGCTTTCTCGCCACGAGTGGCCAGGCCGGCCGTGCCATCGAGGTCACAACCTTCGAGGACTACCGTGCCCGCCTGATCGAGAACTTCGTCATGCTCGATCGAAGCGAGCGTGCGGACCACATTCGACGTGAGCTCGATACGCACGCCAGCCGGCTCGGCGGACAGGTTAGCCGGCAGGCAGGGGCGTATGCCTCGTTGCTTCAGGAGGTTCCTGACCTGGTGGAGTGGCCGTCAGTCGTGGCAGGGCATTTCCCCGGTGAGTTCCTGGACCTTCCGGAGGAGGTGCTGACGACCACGATGATTCATCATCAGCACTACTTTCCCGTTGTGGACGAGGCTGGTCGCCTAATGTCGGCGTTTCTCGCCGTGACAAATACGGCGTCCCAGGAGCCGGAGGTCATCGCCAGGAACTCCGAGCGTGTCCTGGCGGCGCGACTGCGAGATGCACAATTCTTTCGGAGCGAGGATCGCAAGGAAACGCTCGAGTCACGCGTCGAGGGACTGTCAACCCTTATCTTCCACAAGAAGCTCGGGAGCTACCGGGAGAAGGCTACGCGAGTGTCCGCGTTGGCCGGATGGATCGCCGGTGAGGTGCTCGGCGCACCCCCGGCAGGTGCTGCGCTGGCCGCGCGTGCCGGTCTGCTCGCAAAGGCCGATCTGGGCACGGACATGGTCCGTGAGTTGACCGAACTCCAGGGCGTGATTGGCGGCATATACGCCAGGGAAGAGGGAGATCCGGAGGAGGTGTGGAAGGCGATTTACTTCCACTATCAGCCGATCGGCGTCGGTGCGGAGGCAGAGCCGACCCGTGTTCAGCTGGGAGCGGCAGCCGTCACCTGGGCCGCAGTGGCCCTGGCCGACAAACTCGATTCGGTTGTTCGGATGTTTGCGGTCGGCGAGAGGCCCACTGGTTCGCGCGATCCTCTCGGACTGCGCCGGCAGGCCCAGGGCGCCGTGAAGATTCTGGCCGATCTCGTGGAGCTTACTGGCGTTGACCGGCACATTCCGGTGGGTAGTCTGTTGTCTCGTGCGGGAGACGTTCCGGAGGAGGCTCGGGAGCCGCTGCAGGCATTCATTCGCGAGCGGGTGATCTACCTATTCGAGCAGCGTGGCTTCGATCTGCGGACCGTGCGAGCGGTGGCGCTCGGCTCGCTGGAGCGACTGGACATTGCGGCCACCAGGCGTAAGCTGGAGGCACTTGCCGCTTTCGTGGACCGTCCAGAGTTTCAGCTGCTGGCCAGCGCCTTCAAGCGTGTCAAGAACATTTCCAAGGACATCGCGTTCGTGGCGAGTTGGCCGGAACTGTCGGCTCACACCGAGAATTCGGTCGAGGCGGAGGCTCAACTCGTACGACAAGCCGGGGCTGCGGCGGCCGCGATAGGGTCTCCTGGGGCGAAGGGAAACTACCTAGTGGCCCTCGATGGTATCGCCGGGTTGCAGCCGGCTGTCGCCCGTTACTTCGACGACGTAATGGTGATGGACCCTGACCCGGTGATACGGGACCGGAGACTGCAGTTGATGGCCGGGTTGCGTGATCTCGTGATGGAGCTCGCGGATATCTCGGAGATTGTGTCCGACACCTAGCAATTAGTGGTTATAGTGTCGCGTCGAACCCATGCGGGCGAGGCGGCTGGTGAACAAGGCGAGGCAAGGACTCATTGAGAAGAGTTTGCGCTGAAGGTCCCGCCCAAGAACTAGGCGAATGGCGAGGATACTAGGATCTCCCGCGGGCGTTGTCGCCGCGGGCTGCTGACTGGAGTTCTGTCGATGGCGAAAAAGGTTCAGAAGAAACGGGTACGGGTAGGGACTCCGGTGACAACCGGGCACGCCCTCTTGGCCTCTGCGAAGGGGCGAGAGCCGAGGAGGCCTCAGCTGGCCACGAACAGGCGGAGGACCGCCCGCGCGCAAAAGCATGTGTATTTCTTCGGCAAAGGAAAGGCCGAAGGCAACCGAACCATGCGGGATCTGCTCGGAGGTAAAGGCTCAGGCCTGGCCGAGATGACCAACGCGGGTCTGCCCGTCCCCCCGGGGTTCACAATCTCCACTGACGTCTGCTCGATCTACTCCGCGAACAAGGGGAAGATCGGCGTAGCGATCGAGGCAGAAGTCGTCGCACATCTGCGCCGGCTCGAGAAGGCGGCCGGATCGACACTGGGCTCCACTTCCAATCCGCTACTCGTATCGGTTCGATCGGGAGCCAAGTTCTCGATGCCTGGAATGATGGACACCATCCTCAATCTTGGGTTGAACGACGCGTCAGTGGAAGGGCTGAAGGCTCGGACGGCCAACGGCCGATTTGCCTACGACAGCTACCGTCGGTTCCTGCAGATGTTCGGCAACGTCGTGTTGGAGATTCCGAAGGAGGTCTTCGAGCGCGAGTTCGACGCAGTCAAGCAGGACCGTGGTGTGACCCAGGACACTGACCTGGATGAGGATGCGTTGCGCCACGTGGTCTCCAGGTACAAGGCCGTCGTGCGCGCGAAGACGCGCCATGAATTTCCTCAAGACCCCCTTCTGCAACTCGGCCTGGCGCGTGATGCGGTCTTCCGCTCCTGGATGAATCCGCGGGCGAAGGAATACAGGCGGATTTACGACATCCCTGATCACATTGGGACAGCGGTCAATGTGCAGATGATGGTCTTTGGCAACACGGGCGATCGTTCTGCTACCGGCGTCGGATTTACGCGCAATCCGGCGACGGGAGCGAAAGAGTTCTACGGCGAGTTTCTCGTCAATGCGCAGGGCGAGGACGTGGTGGCTGGCATTAGGACGCCGCAACCAATTCGAGAACTTGAACGCGTGATGCCGGCTGCGTACAGGCAACTCAGGCAGATCACCACTCGCCTGGAACGGCACTATAAGGATGTGCAGGACTTCGAGTTCACCATCGAGGATGAACAGCTGTTCATGTTGCAGACACGAAACGGCAAGCGCACGGGCCATGCAGCGGTGGTGATTGCAACCGACCTCGTGGCGGAGCGGCTGATCACGCAGAAGGAAGCCGTGCTGCAGATCGACCCCGAGGCACTCTCACAGCTACTCGCGCCAGGGTTCGATCCCGTTGAATGGGCTGCCATCCCGGTGGCGGCGAAAGGTCTACCTGCATCCCCCGGGGCCGCAAGCGGCCACGTTGTCTTCACCGCCGATGATGCGGTGGAATGGGCGGACGCTCGAAAGCCGGTGGTGCTGGTGCGGCGCGAGACGGTGCCCGATGACATTCACGGCATGTTCGTGTCGCAGGGCATTTTAACCGCGACTGGTGGCATGACGTCTCACGCGGCGGTCGTCGGCCGCCAGATGGGGAAGCCCTCGATTGTCGGGGCCGCTGATATCGAGATCGACGAAGGCGCGAAGCAGGTCCGCATCGGTGGACGAACGCTTGGCGAGGGGGACTTCGTCTCGTTCGACGGGTTGACCGGCGAGGTGAAGCTCGCGCGTGTGGCCTCAAAGCCTAGCGAAATCCTGCAGGTGGTGGCAGGTCAACTGAAGGTCGCCGACAGCGATATCTATCGACGATTCAACCAGATCTTGGACTGGTCGGATAGGTTTCGCCGGATGGGCGTGCGTGCCAATGCGGACCAGCCAGACCAGTCGGCACTCGCCTATGCGTTCGGCGCCCGAGGGATCGGCCTTTGCCGCACTGAGCATATGTTCTTCGGTGAGGGTCGGATTTCAATTGTTCAGCGGATGATCCTGGCCGACAACGAGGCGGATCGACGGGCGGCGTTGGCTGAACTGCTGCCGATGCAACGCGCCGACTTCTATGGTGTCTTCAAGGCAATGCGAGGCGAACCGGTGACGATCCGAACGATCGATCCACCACTTCACGAGTTTCTTCCCAAGCGGGAGGATCTGATGGTGGAAATCGCGCGTCTCGAGTCGAGGCCAGAGGGCGCAGACGAGATGCGGCTGAAGATGACCCTCCTGCAGCGGGTAGAACAACTACACGAGTTCAACCCGATGCTGGGTCACCGGGGTGTTCGTTTGGGCATCACGTACCCCGAGATCACCGAGATGCAGACGAGGGCCATTATTGAGGCGGCTTGTCTGCTGGCAAAAGAAGGCATCAAGGTGACGCCGGAAATCATGATCCCACTCGTCGGCCACGTAAAGGAGTTGAGGGATCAGAAGGCCGTCGTTGTGCGCGTAGCCTCGCAGGTGATGAAAGAGCAGAGCATGCGGGTGAAATACCTTGTGGGAACGATGATCGAAGTGCCCCGCGGAGCGACGACGGCTGATGCGATCGCGACCGAGGCAGATTTCTTTTCGTTCGGCACGAACGATCTTACGCAGTTGATGCTCGGGTTCTCGCGCGATGATGTGGGCAAGTTTCTGCGGGTCTATCAGAACAAGAAGATTCTCGACAAGGACCCATTCACGAGTATCGATGTAGACGGCGTCGGACCTATGGTACGCATGGCGGCGACTCTTGGCCGGGCCACGCGGCCCGGACTCAAGCTGGGCGTCTGTGGTGAGCACGGAGGCGACCCCGCATCCGTCCATTTCTTTCAGTCTGTCGGTCTCGACTACGTGAGCTGCTCTCCGTACCGCGTGCCGGTAGCGCGCCTTGCGGCTGCGCAGGCGGCGCTCTCGGTGCGGGTGGGCGACTGAGGAGCGGCGAGGACCACCACGTGGGTACGATCGTTCAGCTGACCCCAGATCTCGCCAACCAGATCGCCGCAGGTGAGGTCGTGGAGCGGCCGGCTTCGGTGGTCAAGGAGCTGGTTGAGAACTCCATCGACGCTGGGGCGCGCCGAATCACCGTCGTTGTTGAGCTCGGGGGAAAGAGGCTCGTCCACGTCGAGGATGACGGCAAGGGGATGCCACCCGAGGACGTACGGATGGCAGTGGTGCGGCATGCGACGAGCAAGATTCGAAGCGCAGAAGATCTTGACGGAATTCTGACCCTCGGATTTCGCGGAGAGGCGCTGCCAAGCATCGCGTCGGTTTCGAAATTCTCGATCCGCTCGCGGACCAGCGGGCACCCAGCCGGCACTGAACTCCGCATCGCAGGCGGCACCCTCGGCTCGATCTCAGAGGTTGGGATGCCTGAGGGGACCTCCATCGACGTGACGGACCTGTTCTTCAACATGCCGGCTCGTCGCAAATTCCTTAAGTCGGATGGCGCCGAGTCAGCTCAGGTGTCCAAGTGTGTCACACAGCTCGCGCTGTGTTATCCGGAGGTCGGTTTTACGCTGACGAGTGCCGGTCGTCGAGTGATGCAGTATCCACCAGTCTCTTCTCTCGGGGAGCGGTTATACCAGATCTACGGAGATCGGCCTGACCTCGTGGAGGTTCGAAGGGAGGGCGGCGACGTGCGCGTTCTGGGCTATGTGGCTGCGCTCGCCGAGCAGGGACCGACTCGAGGACCGCAACACGTGTTCGTGAACCGGCGGATCGTGAAGGACCGGACGATTGCGCATGCGATTGTCTCGGCGTATTCGGTGGCGACCATCAAGGAGCGGAGTCCTGAAGTTCATCTCTTCATCGAAATGGCACCAGACGCACTCGACGTGAACGTGCATCCGACGAAGGCAGAGGTGAGGTTTCGCGACCAGTCCCACGTACACGAGGTCATTCGACGCACACTTGCCCAGGCGCTCGGTGAGGGTCCCGCACCGGAGCTTCAGCTTCGGCCTGGGGCCGGGAGTGATGCGTCCACAGTCACCCTGGATCTGCCTGCCGCCTGGGCCGGCGTGTTCCCGAGCCGGTGGACCGGTTCCGAGACGGTTGTCGCGGGCGGCGGTGCCGGCATGGCGCAGGCGACCGGAGTGTCGGACACCCTCGATCCGCTGTCTGGAGAGTCGCTCGCGGTGTCCGTCGTTGGCGAAGCGGCGGGCTCGACGCTAATACCGCTCGGACAATTCAGGGATACCTTCATCATTGCGGTTGACGCAGAGGGAATTGCGATCATCGACCAGCATGTGGCACACGAACGGGTGCTCTTTGAACGCATCGTCGAGCGCCTCACCGCCGGACGAATGGACAGCCAGCGGCTCCTGGAGCCACTGCTCTTGGAACTTTCACCAGGAGGACAGCAGGCCCTCGTGAGCCATGCCGCGGACCTCGACCGGCTTGGCTTCGACGTGGAAGCGTTCGGCGCGGGCGTGGTGAAAGTGGGCGCCTGTCCAGCTCTGCTTCGGCGAGAGGACTGTGATGCCGCATTACGGGCGCTGGCCGATGACCTGGAAGGACTGGATAAAGGAACCCGCGTCGATGAGGCGCTGCGCCGGACTGCTGCGACGATGTCGTGCCATGCGGCAGTCAAAGCCAACTACCCGTTGACGCGGGAGAAGATGGTTCACATCCTCGACGAGTTGCGGGCGACGTCGTACTCGACTGTGTGCCCTCATGGTCGCCCCGTGATGTTGCGGCTCACGAGGCGCGAAGTCGAGAAGAGCTTTCAGCGTATCTGAGGCCATCGAAGGCTGTTACCCATGCTCTTCTATCTCGGTCGTGCGCTTCAACTCTTCGGGATGTGGATTCTGCTATTCGACGTAGTCACCGCCGGGCCTCTCGGGCCGGACGCGAAGACGTTTGGCTACGGTGTCGCCGTCTACATCGCGGGATGGTTGGTCGTTCGGCGATATGGGGCCGGTGGCGGCACACCGTGAACCGTGGCCCGCTGGCGTTTGCAGCGAACCTGACGACGCTATTCACCGAGCGGGCGTTTCTCGATAGGTTCGAGGCGGCGTCCGAGGCTGGCTTTGAGGCGGTGGAGTGTCAGCTGCCATACGGCTACCCCGTCGAACAGATTCGTCGAAAATTGGATGAGCATGGACTGACCCTCGTTCTGCACAACCTCCCGGCCGGGGACTGGGAAGCCGGGGAGCGGGGCATTGCGTGCCATCCAGATCGAATCGATGAGTTCGACGCCGGTCTGGAATTGGGCATGGAGTACGCCTCAGCACTTGGATGTCGACAAATCAATTGCCTCGCCGGCATTCAGCCTGCCGGCGTGAACGCGTCCGAGGCGCGGGCCACGCTGATCCGCAATATCCGATTCGCGGCGCGTCAGTTGCATGGGGTCGGCATCGCGCTTCTAGTCGAGCCCATCAACACACAGGACGTTCCGGGGTTTTTCCTGCCTGGAGTGACGGCGACTCTCGATGTCATTCGTGAGGCAGGCATGAACAATGTACACCTGCAGTTCGATGCCTATCACGCGCACATGATGGGTGCTAACGCAGCCGCCGTGGTGAACGCGAGTGGATCCGCAATTCGGCATGTGCAGATCGCTGACGTTCCGGGCCGGCACGAGCCAGGCTCGGGCACGCTTGATTTCGATGACCTCTTCGGCGCACTGGTGCGGGCAAAGTATCAAGGGTGGATCGGTTGCGAATACAATCCCATCGGACATACTGAAAACGGGCTTGGCTGGATTCAGCCGTACCTGAGTGAATGGAGGATGTGATGACACGAACGATACTTGGGGCAGGTGTGCTGGCCGCGGCCGGACTCGTGCTCGCGGTGGCGGTGGGCGCGCAACCGGCCGCGCTGACGCGGACGATACTGCAGCGTGCCGACCTCTCGGCACCTGGGCGTGAAGCCGTGATGGCGCGTGCAGAGTTTCCTTCCGAAGGGGCAACGACGGGACGGCATACACACCCGGGCGAGGAGATCGGTTACATGCTCGCCGGAACAATGCGGCTCGAAGTGGAGGGCCAGGCGCCCAGGAATCTGAAGGCTGGTGACGTATTCATCATCCCCGGGGAGACGATCCATAACGCGGTCAGCACGGATACGGGGGTCGTGAAGGTGCTGGTGACCTACGTCGTCGAGAAGGGCAAGCCGGTTACGACCCCGACTCCCTAGGCCCGGCCTAGGCCTTTATGGCTGGCATGCGCTGCATCGCCTCGCCTCGATGATCGGCGCCCGCGTAGCCGCGTGAAGCGGTCGCGGGTGCGTCCGAGACTGAGGGTCGCCGGCCAGACTGGCGCCAGATATCTTGCGCCGGGGGGATCGCGGACACAAGAACTCCAGGCGATGCCCTCCGTTCGAAAGTTGGTCCACTTCAGCCTCTACAGAACTTAACCAAGAGGCTCGTCAACGAGACTCTGATGTTAGAAATATTTCGTCGCTAGTGATTGGATTGCCTTGAGATTGCAGAATGCGATGACTAGGAATGTCTGGCATGACGTTGTGACAAGCAGGACCCGAGCATGGCGCTCCCGAAGAAGGACCCGCTCAAGTGCGAAGGCATGAGGAGATACATTCCCCGCGCCGTGACTCCTCGGCTCCGGGTTCAGACTGGCGTCTTTACCGTGCATTCGAAAGCGACGAAGATCTTTCGACCCAAAGGGTTCGC
>Ga0302135_10002699_pt1 | contig 10610 bp, 10 predicted proteins | sample CBN3_surface_MG_FD_203119 | JGI IMG/M metagenome (GOLD analysis project Ga0302135, IMG submission 203119) | Marine microbial communities from Western Arctic Ocean, Canada - CBN3_32.1 | ecosystem: Environmental > Aquatic > Marine > Oceanic | place: Canada: Western Arctic Ocean | collected... | reverse complement strand
TTGCGAACGCCCTCAGCAAGTTCATGTTCGTACAGCGCATTGCCCTCAACCGTCATGCTACGTAACGCGCCTAGATAGAAAGCGTGATCCGTGACGGCGTAGAAGTCCAAGGGCACATCCAATTGCATGTCGAACCCGCCCGGATGTGTTAATACGCCGCCTTTTGCAAAGTCATAGGCGGCGTCAGGCGATGCCAATGTACCCATCACAAAAGCGTCAAACGAGTACATGGTGTGCACGTGCAAGTCACCAAACAGGGCGTGCTTTTCTCCCCGCGGGCCAGCGGATGTCGGCACTGCCAGAATTGGCGTATCAGAATCATGGGCTGTGAGGGAGCTGTTCGATTCAGATGCCTCCTGGCAGCCGCCAAGCAGGAATAGAACCATCACCAGTGCTGGTAATCGCATATTGTTTCTTCCATTTTATGATGACTTGATGGTATCAAGTCATCACCTCTACTGCACCTCTGCCGCATTCTTTCAATCTGGGCAGAACGAGAACTGCCATTGGTTAGGTTTGGGCGATACGCTGTAATGTCGCGCCTGAAAAACCTCAATCAAAATGTATGCTTATGCTTCATCCAGCGCTGTAATGCCAAAACCGTGAGGGTATAATGCGCGCTCTTTTAGTGGAGTCTCTATGCTGGTCATCGTGGATTATGATGCAGGCAATGTACGCAGTGTTCAGCGTGCCTGTCAGTATGTCGGTATGGACGCCGAGATATCGGCTGATCCGGCTGTCGTTGCGGCTGCAGACAAGTTGATTTTTCCGGGTGTAGGTTCGGCGGAGAGTGCCGTGGATACCCTTTGCGACCGAGGGCTTGATGAGGCAATAAAATCTTTCTATGCAACAGGGAAACCGTTGCTGGGCATCTGTCTGGGTTTGCAGATTGTGCTTGAGCATACCGAGGAAGGCGACAAAACCTGCCTTGGGCTAGTGGAAGGAGCGTCCGAAAGATTCGAGTTCTCCGATAGATCCCTTAAGGTGCCACATATCGGCTGGAATGAATTGACGATCAATCGACCACACCCGATGTTGAAAAACATTCAGTCAGGGGATGAGTTCTATTTCGTCCATAGCTATTTTGCTCGGCTAGTCAACAGTGATCATATGGTAGGAACCACAGAATACGGCGACAAGACATTCTGTTCTGTGATCGCCAGGGAAAACCTGTTTGCCACTCAGTTCCACCTGGAGAAAAGTGGTGCGCTGGGTCTAAAGCTGCTTGGTGCATTTAAACATTGGGATGCGACATGCTAAGTAAGAGGATCATTGCCTGTCTGGATGTGCGAGATGGCAAGCTGGCCAAGAGCGTCAAGTTTGTTGACACGAAAGACATTGGTGACCCTGTGTTGAAAGCCCGGGAATACTACGAGGATGGCCTGGACGAACTGGTGTTTTATGACATTACAGCTTCCAGCGATGCCAGGAACATCATGCTGGATGTTGTGGAACAGGTGGCGAAACAGGTTTACATTCCTTTCTCGGTCGGTGGCGGAGTGCGAACGGTTGAAGATGCCAACAAATTGCTCTGGGCCGGCGCAGAAAAAATCAATGTGAACTCTGCTGCGGTCAAGCGCCCTGAATTGATTGCAGAGTGTGCCCATGCGTTTGGTACTCAAAACACCGTGCTCTCGATGGATATTTTAAGGGTCGAAACTTCAAGGGAGTTCCCGAGTGGCTACGAAGTCATTATCAATGGCGGACGCACCCCTATGGGTGTCGATGCGCTGGGATGGGCGCTCAAGGGTGAAGAACTAGGTGCGGGTGAGCTGGTTGTTAATTCGATCGATGCAGATGGAACCCGGGAAGGTTATGAGATTAACCTGACGCGAATGATCTCTGAAGCGGTTTCAATTCCGGTCATTGCCTCCGGTGGGGCCGGGAAACCGGAGCACTTGCTTGAGGTCCTTACCGAAGGTAAAGCGGATGCAGCGCTCGTTGCCTCTATGGTCCACTATGGCGACTATACCGTGTCCGGTTTAAAGCAGTGGCTGCATGAGCGTGGCGTCAAAGTCAGATTGCGCTACTGATGCCTGAGTCGCCGGAATACCTTGAAGAAAAAATTATTCTCCTGGAAGAACGCCAGGCATTCCAGGAAGACACATTACAAAAACTTGATGACGCCGTGTCGGAACAACAGAAACAGATTATGGCGCTTGAAGATCAACTCAAACATTTGTTGAGCCAATTCAGGAAACTGGAGTCATCGATTCCTGATGGCGGTTCAGCAGAGGACGAAAAGCCACCCCATTACTAGATGCTGACCTTATGAAAGCTGTCATTGTTAACGAAGACCATTCCCTTTCCTGGGGTGAAGTTGATCATCCGAAAATCGGTGATCATGAAGTACTGATTAGGATTTCTGCAACTGCGATCAACAGGGCTGACCTGATGCAGCGAAAGGGCTTCTACCCGCCACCTCCGGGTGCGAGTGAAATCATGGGGCTGGAATGTGCAGGCGAAATTGTCGAGGTGGGTGCAGGCTGCACTCGATTCAAGGCGGGTGACAAGGTTTGCGCTCTGCTGGCTGGTGGCGGCTATAGTCAGTACGCATCTGCCCATGAGGGCAGCGTGCTGCCAATTCCGGATGGCCTGTCTGATGAGCAGGCCGCTGCATTGCCTGAAGTATTTGCGACGGCCTGGTTGAACCTGTTCATAGAAGCAGGGCTGAAGGCCGGCGATAAAACCATCATTCATGCGGGGGCCAGCGGTGTTGGGACGACCGCCATCCAATTATGTAAGGCATTTGGTGCCAGCAGTTTTGTCACGGTTGGGTCCAAAGATAAGCTGCGCGCCTGTATCGAACTTGGCGCCAGTGGCGGATTCAACCGTCATGATGGATCATTCCTTGAGACCGCGAAGACGTTTGCCGGCGAAAGCGGGGTTGATGTCATCCTGGATCCGGTGGGTGCGGGTTACCTGCCTGACAACCTCAGCTTGCTCGGCCTTGGAGGCCGGCTGGTTTTAATTGGCCTGATGGGCGGTATCAAGGCGGAACTCGATCTTGCGCAGATGATGATGAAGCGAGCGAGGATTATTGGGTCTACTTTGCGTACGCGACCAGTGACAGAAAAAGCAGTCGTGATGGCTCAGCTGGAAGAAAAAGTCTGGCCGAAAATTGTGAACCAGGAAATCAGGCCGATCATAGAAGCAGTATTTCCGATCACAGGGATTGCAGATGCACATGATCTTGTCGCTTCGGACACAACGACGGGTAAAGTGATATTAACGGTGGACCACTAATCAGCCAGCTATAGCCTGGTGCTCAGCTATATCTTCAGCCTGGAATCTCTTGTCAGTCTTGGTGAGATCGAACTCGAACCGCGGACTAAATTTCGTTAATGCTCACTCGTTGTTCGTTTAGCTTTTCCAGTGCGGAATCCAGGTCCTTAAGTTTGTCTCTCTCTTTCTGAACAACTTCTTCAGGCGCCTTCTCAACAAAGCTTGGATTGTTAATTTTGCCTTCTGTTTTCGCGCGATCTTTCTGTTTGCGATCGATTTCCTTGTCCAGTCGGGCCAGTTCTGCTTCCTTGTCGATCAATCCTGCCATGGGCACCAGCAGTTCCATTTCACCAACCAGTGCGGTCGCTGACATGGGCTTCTCTGCGTTGTCACCAAGCCAGGTGAGTGACTCCGGCCTGACCAGGAACGTAAGTTCACGGGTAAATTTGTCCAGGCGTTCCTGGTCTTCGGTACTGCCATTCGAAAACAGGATGGGCACTTGCCTCGCTGGCGAGATATCCATCTCGCCGCGAATGTTGCGTACGCCGGTGACGACCGTTTTCAACCAGTCGACGTCTTTGCTGGCCGCATCACTGATAAGCTTTTCATCCGCAACAGGGAACGGTTGCAGCATGATGGTGTCTCCTGAAAGACGAACTGTTGACGGCACTTTCTGCCAGAGTTCTTCCGTCAGAAATGGCAAGAACGGGTGAGCCAGCCGTAATACAGACTCTAGTATTCGCGCAAGTGTCTGCTGGGTACCCAGTTTTTGTGCCTGGGTAGCATCGTCGCTATTTAATATTGGCTTGGTCAGTTCTAGATACCAGTCGCAGAACTCGTCCCAGACAAACTCGTAAATTTCTTTCGCAGCCAGGTCAAAGCGATAGGTTTCCATGGCCAGGTTCACCGCCGCTGCAGTCTTCTGGAATTCTGAAATGATCCAATGATCGATCGTTGACAGTTCAACGTCTGTGCTGCCCAGTCGTGATTCGTTATCGTTGATATTTCCGGATACAAAAATAGCCGCGTTCCACAGTTTGTTGCAAAAGTTTCGATATCCCTCGACCCTTTTCATATCAAAACGAATGGTGCGGGTGCGGGTCGCAATCGAGTAGAAAGTAAACCGAAGTGGATCAGTCCCGTAAGCCGTGATGCCCTCCGGGTATTCCTTTCGGGTGGCTTTGTCTATGCGCTTGGCCATTTTCGGCTGCATCAGGTTATCGGTTCGTTTAGCAACGAGTTCATCCAGGCTGATACCGTTGATGATATCCATCGGGTCCAGGCCGTTGCCCTTCGACTTGGACATCTTCTGACCGGTGGAATCGGTCACCAGGCCGTGGATGTAGACCTTTTTGAACGGTACTTCACCGGTGAATTTCATCGACATCATGATCATGCGGGAAACCCACAAGCTGATGATGTCGTGTCCTGTCACCATAATGTCGGTAGAGTGAAACGTTTCCAGTTCCTTGGTCTGTTCGGGCCAGCCCAGGGTAGAGAAAGTCCAAAGGGCAGACGAGAACCAGGTATCCAAAACATCGGGATCCTGCAGTAGTTCCACGTTTGCAGCTAGATTATGTTTATCTCGTGCTTCCTGTTCACTGCGCCCTACATAGATGTTGCCATCGGCGTCATACCAGGCGGGAATTCGATGTCCCCACCAGAGCTGCCTGGAGATACACCAGTCTTCGATGTTTCTCATCCATGAGAAGTAGATGTTCTCTGCATTTTTCGGAATGAACTCAATTTTTCCGTCCTCGACCGCTTTGATGGCCGGTTCGGCGAGCGACTTGATATCGACAAACCACTGATCGGACAGGAAAGGTTCAACAACGACGCCGGACCTTTCCCCGCGCGGGATGGCCATGGTGTGATCTTCTATCTTTTCCAATAGACCTAGTGCGTCGAGGTCCGCGATAACGGCCTTACGAGCTTCGAAACGGTCCATTCCCCGATACTTTTCAGGCACCTCATCGTTTAGGCTGGCATCTTCGTTCAGAATGTTAATGATCGGCAGGTCGTGACGATGACCGACATCATAGTCATTGAAGTCATGGGCCGGTGTGATCTTGACGCACCCGGTGCCGAATGCCATATCGACGTACTGATCAGCGATGATTGGAATTCGTCGACCAGTTAGAGGAAGGATAATTTCTTTCCCCACCAGAGCTTTGTAGCGATCATCAACCGGGCTGACAGCGACAGCAGTATCACCCAACATGGTTTCCGGTCGTGTCGTTGCGACGACCAGGAACTCTCCCGGTTCGTCGGCAAGAGGATAGCGGAAGTGCCAGAGATGGCCCTGTTCTTCCTCGCTTTCAACTTCAAGATCGGAGATCGATGTCTTTAGCACAGGATCCCAGTTCACCAGGCGTTTGCCTCGGTAGATCAGGCCTTCTTCGTGAAGACGTACAAACACCTCAAGAACGGCTTCCGACAAACCGTCATCAAGGGTGAATCGTTCTGTTTCCCAGTGAAGAGAGGCGCCAAGGCGTCTCAGTTGTTTGGATATGGTTCCTCCGGACTCTTCCTTCCACTCCCAGACTTTGTCGATGAACGCTTTCCGGCCAATATCGAGTGGTTTGATACCCTGGGCTGCAAGTTGTTCGGTCACCAGCATCTGGGTTGCGATACCGGCATGGTCGGTACCCATTTGCCATAGCGTGTTCTTGCCGCTCATACGCTGGTAACGAATCAGTGAATCCACAAGGCTATGCTGGAAGGCATGTCCCATGTGCAGGTTGCCCGTTACGTTGGGGGGTGGAATCGCGATGCTATAGGATTCACCGTGACCCGAGGGGGCGAAGTAATTGTTTTCTTCCCATTTCTGGTACCAGGATTGTTCGATGTCCTGAGGTGAATACTTGCTCATGATCTAATGGTGTCGCTAAAAAGTTGTCGAAACCCGTGGATCGGAAAAGCTGGGAAGCTTTCGATAATCAGGGAAAGCGAGATTATACACGGGGTGTGAGTTTTTTGGAGGCCTGTCTGGAAGGCGCTGTAGTTAGTGAAATACCACTGTCCGGTGGCCGTTCAGCAGTACACGATGCTCCGCATGATATTTGACCGCTTTGGAGAGGACGATTCTTTCGATATCTCTGCCAACGTTGACCAGATCAGCGACAGTGCTTCGATGTCCGACCCGTTCGATGCCCTGTTCGATGATAGGGCCTTCGTCCAGCTCGGCGGTGACATAGTGGGCAGTAGCGCCGATGAGCTTGACGCCATGTTCAAACGCCTGGTGGTAAGGTTTTGCGCCCTTGAATCCAGGCAGAAAGGAATGATGAATGTTGATGATCTTGCCTGCCATCGCATGGCAGAACTCAGGTGACAATATCTGCATATATCGAGCGAGCACAACGACATTGATTTCCCTGCGCTCAATCTCCTCAAGTAGTAACTTCTCTTGTGCTGCTTTTGAGTCAGGGTCGATCGGAAGGTGCCTAAAGTCTATGTTTTGCGCAACGGCGATTGGTTTGGCTTCAAGGTGATTGGAGGCCACCAGGGCGATTTCTATCGGCAGCTCACCAATTTTCTCACGAAACAATAAGTCAGTCAGGCAGTGCTCCTGTTTTGAAACCATGATAAGGACTTTGGGTTTCTGCGAGCATGGCCAGATTTGCCAGCTCATCTGTTTTCCGGCAGCGACGGGTTCGAAGGAATGCTCGAGCGCTTTGAGGGTTGCTTCTCCCTCGAAGTGAACCCTCATGAAAAATGTATTGTTGGACCCGTCTTGAAACTGATTGCTGTCCAGGATGTTACATGAATTTGCCACCAGCCAGCTCGATACGGCCAGTACCAGGCCGGATCTGTCTGGGCAGGAAAGGGTGATGATGTAGTCCATGTTCAGCTCTCGGGGTGGTCTTTCAGGTGTTTCAGAATTGTGTTTAGCTCATCACTGAGTTCTGCTCGAAGGTTCTCGTCAAGCTTGGTTGTTGGGTTGCCGGCTTTCTGCGCGACATCTGGTTCCTGAGCGTCCGGGGCATCCTCATTCGCGAACTCAACCGGGTCAACAATGTCTTGGAATAGATCAACTGTGTCCGGATCATATCCGGGAGGGTACGGGCCGGTCTTTTTGGATGGGCTTTGAGATGACCGCGGACCCTTGCCTGATGGTTTAAGGGGCCGCAACGGGTCGAACGCCAGGTCGTGAATCAATGGAATCTGGGTAACACCAGGTTTGTTTTCGTCGTTGTCCATATATCGCAGAGCGGCCTTTTTCCCTGTGTCAGCTAATTTCGTGATAGTTCAGAACATAGCCGCGTTCTTTGTAGTAGGCGTAGTTCTCACGCGCGGATTTTCGACTGTTTTGGTCGACGGGGACGATCTCTGCAACCCGGTCGAACCTGGAAAAGAAATGCGGAATCTGCCCGGAAAGGTTGATCAGCACATCCTGGTGTTCTTCAGGCTCATGATCGAAGCCAATCTTGATGGGAACGTCCATTGCCTCAGAATGCAGCGAATGCGGCACGAAGCTATCTTCCTTAAAGGTCCACAGTTGCTCGTTCAGGGTCTTGGCCTGTTCTTCAGTCGAAGTGTGCACATAAATTTGGCGGCCCTTCCTGTAAACCATGTCAATCAGGCGGCAAGCAAAAGCATGTTCGTCGCCTGATGTCTGGTAAAAATCGATTCTGGTCAAAAGTGGCCTTTCCTGATTGCAGCGTGTCGGGTTTAGGCAGCAAGGTTGTTCAGGTATTCAAACAGCAAACTAACGGGTCTGCCGGTTGAGCCTTTTGACGGGCCGGATCCCTTGAATGCTGAGCCTGCGACATCAAGATGCGCCCAGCGATACTTTTTGGTGAAGCGGGCAAGGAAACAGGCCGCGGTAATACTTCCGGCCTCGCGGCCACCTATATTCGCCATGTCAGCAAATGCGCTGTTGATCTGCACCTGGTAGTCCTCCCATAGCGGCATTCGCCACACCCGATCGAGTGAGTCTTCGCCGGCCTTGGTGAGATCTGCCGCGACACCCTCATCATTGGCGTACATTGCTGAGGCATGGCTGCCGAGAGCGATGACACAGGCGCCAGTCAGCGTTGCGACATCAATGACGGTCTTGGGGTTGAACTGGTCTATGTAGGTGAGTGCGTCGCACAGGACAAGCCGACCTTCGGCGTCAGTGTTCAGGATTTCTACTGTTTGTCCGGACATTGTTTTTACGATGTCACCTGGTCTTGAAGCATCTCCTGAGGGCATATTTTCTGCCGCTGCGATGACGCCAACAACATTCATTGCCAGTCCCTGTTCAGCGATCGCGACCATCGTGCCAAACACGCTGGCTGCGCCGCACATATCCCAGATCATCTCGTGCATACCTGCGCCTGGTTTTAGTGAAATACCACCTGTGTCGAATGTAATGCCTTTACCAACCAGCACATGGGGTGCTTCTTTTGCCTTGCCACCCTTATAGGTAATGACGATCAGCTTGCCGGGTTGCACGCTGCCCCGGGTAACAGACATGAATGCGCCCATACCCAGCTTCTCTATCTCTTTTTCTTCGATAACTTTCGTTGTGATCGATGAATAATCTTTGGCAAGTTGTTTTGCCTGACTCGCCAGATAGGTGGGAGTACAGATGTTTCCGGGAAGATTGCCCAGTGTCTTCGCTGAGCTGATGCCCGCGGTCAGCGCGCTACCCACTGCGATTGCGCTTAGGACTGTTTCACGTTCGGATTTGTCGTCGAGGAACAGATCCACCGACTCGATGGAATCCGTGTTTACTGGTGGCTTACCCTTCATTTTTGTAAATGAATAAAGTCCGGCCTCGAAGGATTCGACAATTCTTTGTGTTTTCCACTTAATGCTTCGGCCAGGGACATCCACTTCAAGCAGGCAGCATAAGTTGGTTCGAGATAAGGTAGCCTTCATCTTGCCGATGACAGTGCTTGCTATGTCTGCATACTTCGCACTGTTCATGGATTTTTCGTTGCCGAGCCCTACCAGAAGTACTCGTGTAGCGCCGATATTCGGCACATCATGGAGTAGCAGTGTCTGATTGGTTTTACCGCTGATGTCATCACGTTTCAGGATTTTTCTCAGATAGCCTTTGCTTGCTTTATCCAAAACCCTGGCCGAAGGTGATAACTGGCCGTTTTCGTATACGCCAACGATGGCGCATTGGGTTCTAGCTTTCGCAGGATTACCCGTGCGTGTGCCATACTTCATAGTGACTCCTGAGGATTTTTCCACGTGAATTACTGCCTTAATATAACGGTTATGGAATGGCAGGTCACTTAAAGTGATTCTTTTCCGCTATTTTGCCCGTGAAATATTTATCACGACGTTTGCTGTTGCGGGCATTGTGTTGGTTATTTCTATGGGTTGGCGATTCAGTGGTTATTTAGAGGATGCCGCCGCTGGTCTAATGTCCAGCGAAGTTCTGTTTTCTGTCATGGCCTATAGGCTGCCGGGTTTTCTTGAGCTCATCATTCCAGTCAGCTACTTCCTGTCTATTATGCTGGTGCATGGCCGGATGCATGTCGACAGTGAAATGATTGTTCTCCAGGCTTGTGGAATGAGTACCTGGCGGCTAATTCAGATGACCCTGCTAACGGCCCTGGCCGTCATGATTATGACGGCGATGATCTCTTTGTGGCTTAAACCCATGGGTGAGCAAAGGGTCGAAACACTCCTTGGTGACCAGAATAACCTTACGGAATTCGACACGCTTATTCCAGGCCGCTTCCAGACGCTGGCTTCAGGCAACCGGGTAACCTATACGGAAGGCATATCGGACGAAGGAGAATTGGCGCGAGTATTTATTAACGACTACAAAGAGGCGGCCGGTAATGAGCCCAGACAAGCGGTGACGGTCATCGCTGACAGAGGCAAAACTCAGGTCGATGGCGAAGGACGACGGTTCCTGGTGTTGAACAACGGTCGGCGATATCAAGGTAAACCCGGAGAAAAGAATTACCAGTCCATCGAATACGAAGAATATGGTCAGCTGGTAGTGAGTGGTGCGTTCATTCAGGGCAAAAAGCGCCGCACAGCGATACCAACATCAGAATTGCTTGGTGCAACAGGTGCCAGTGCTGTGTCGGAGCTTCATTGGCGCGTAGGGGTTGTTCTATTGATTCCTGTCATCGCCCTGCTGGCGATACCGCTCGCCCGGGTAAACCCGCGGCAGGGACGTTTTACGCGCCTGGTCCCGGCGATGATTCTTTGCTTCGTCTATATCCTTGCCTTGTCAGGCGCGCGGACTGCGCTGGAGAAGGGGAACTTACCGCTGGATCTGGGTCTCTGGTGGATTCATGGTATAGCCCTTGGCACGACGTTTTTAATGTACAGGCTAGAGTGGATGGGCGAGAAGCTTAATAAGCTACCGATGCTGTTCCGTTAGTGGTGTTAGTCTTTGTTGGAGGTTTTCTTGTAGGGATCGTCCC
>Ga0302135_10002696_pt1 | contig 10617 bp, 9 predicted proteins | sample CBN3_surface_MG_FD_203119 | JGI IMG/M metagenome (GOLD analysis project Ga0302135, IMG submission 203119) | Marine microbial communities from Western Arctic Ocean, Canada - CBN3_32.1 | ecosystem: Environmental > Aquatic > Marine > Oceanic | place: Canada: Western Arctic Ocean | collected 2017-09-15 | reverse complement strand
TTTATCTTTCGGATTATTTTATTCAGCGATTTAACAAAACTGATTTCCCAGCGCATCAGACTGAAAAGGGGCGGCGTATGATTGCCGACAAAAAGACCACCGACATCAAAAAACCCGTCGCAGAGAAGACTGACATGTCAGAGCCTTCCGATGCTAAACCCACAAAAGAACATGGTGGCCAGAAAGGCCCCGACCCAACCCGCTTCGGCGATTGGGAAAAAGCCGGCCGCTGCATCGATTTTTAGCACATCGTGGCCTTTCTATATTTAAAAGGCGCAGTGGTGACGGTTTGCGCGATGCTGGCGGACGCAAGGTGTCTGCTTCAGGAGATATGTGCCCGGGACAAGGTTGAACTTGTCTCCGGATGGATCGCGGAAATGGGTGCGCTAATTCCTCACGACGTCGCGCGTGCCCAAAAATTGCTGGACCCCGGATCAAGTTCGGGGTGAATACGTTGTGTGGGGCCTGACCCGCTTACCCCACCCGATTATCTTTTAAATCATCGACCACAGTTGGATCGGCGAGTGTGCTCGTGTCACCCAGTTCATCAATCTCATTGGCGGCGATTTTGCGCAGGATGCGGCGCATGATCTTGCCGGAGCGGGTTTTGGGCAGGCCGGGTGCCCATTGAATGGCATCGGGGCTGGCAATCGGGCCAATCTCCTTGCGCACCCATTTTACCAGCTCGCCCTTTAGGTCATCCGTCGATTCCTCGCCGGCCATCAGCGTGACATAGGCGTAGATGCCCTGTCCTTTGATGTCGTGCGGGAAGCCGACAACGGCTGCTTCGGCGACCTTGGGATGGGCAACCAGAGCGCTTTCGACCTCAGCGGTGCCGATCCGGTGACCGGAGACGTTGAGCACATCATCGACCCGGCCAGTGATCCAGTAATAGCCGTCTTCATCACGGCGGCAGCCATCGCCGGTGAAGTAGCTACCTTTATAGGTTGAGAAATAAGTCTCAATGAAACGGTCATGGTCCTTATAAACAGTCCGCATTTGACCGGGCCAGCTATCAAGCAGCACGAGATTGCCGGACGCCGCGCCTTCAAGGATCGCGCCATCGGCATCAACCAAAGCTGGCCGCACGCCAAAGAACGCCCGCGTTGCCGAGCCGGGTTTGAGGGCGGTCGCGCCGGGCAGTGGCGTAATCATGATGCCGCCGGTTTCGGTCTGCCACCAGGTGTCGACGATGGGGCAGCGTTGTTCGCCCACCACATTGTAATACCACAGCCAGGCTTCGGGATTAATCGGCTCGCCGACCGAGCCCAGGATGCGGATCGATTTGCGGCTGGTCTTTTCGACCGGGCCGTTGCCTTCGCGCATCAAAGCGCGCAGTGCGGTCGGCGCGGTGTAGAAAATATTGACGTTATGCTTGTCGCACACTTCCCAGCAGCGTGATGAATCAGGGTATGTCGGCACGCCCTCAAACATCACTGTGGTCGCGCCATTGGCCAGTGGTCCATAGAGAATATAGGAGTGACCCGTGATCCAGCCGACATCGGCGGTGCACCAGTAGATGTCGCCATCATGGTAATCGAACACATACTGATGGGTCATCGAAGCATAGACCATATAACCGCCGGTGGTGTGTAGAACGCCTTTTGGTTTACCGGTCGAACCGGAGGTGTAGAGAATGAAGAGAGGGTCTTCGGCCGACATTTCCTCGGGTGGGCAGTCGGGTGACGCGTCGGCCATGATGTCGTGGTACCAGTGATCGCGACCCTCGACCCAGTTGATATTGCCGCCGGTGCGATTGACGACAATACAGGTCGTTACATCAGGACATTTTTCCAACGCTTCATCGGTGTTGCCTTTGAGCGGGATCGGCTTGCCGCCGCGTACACCTTCATCGGAGGTGATGACGACCGTGGAGTCGCAATCCTGAATTCTGCCGGCAATCGATTCTGGTGAAAACCCGCCAAAGATCACCGAATGGACGGCGCCGATGCGGGCGCAGGCGAGAACCGCGACCGCTATCTCGGGGATCATCGGCAGATAGATAGTAATCCGGTCGCCCTTTTTAACGCCGAGGTTTTTCATCGCATTGGCAAATTTGGAGACCTCTTCGTGTAGCTCGTTATAGGTAAACTTTTTATCGTCCGTGGGATCATCGCCTTCCCAGATAATTGCCACCTGGTCGCCGCGCGTGGAGAGATGCCGGTCGATGCAGTTGGCGCAGGCGTTCAGCGTACCGTCGTAATACCATTTGATATGCACATCATCATACGCATAGGAGACATCTTTGACCTTGGTGTAAGGCTTGATCCAGTTGATCCGTTTTCCCTGCTCTTCCCAGAAGCCTTCGGGATCATCGACCGAGCGCTGATACATCTCGAGATATTTGTCGTTATCGATGAAGGCATTCTTGGCCACCTCTTCAGGCACCGGGAAAAGTGAATGGTCGGACATTAGTTTGATCTCCCTTGGTATTTTTAGGACGATATCGACGTCCTTTGGCATTGTTGGCGGATTATTATCGGAGTCACGTCTTCAAGCAAGACTGGGACAAAGCAAACAGGGCAGGGAATAGAAGCAGTTCGTTGATTGTTTGTTTAACTGCCCCCCCCACTTGTACCCTCCCGCCCCCCCTGCGGGAGGTTTTTTATGCGGGCGTCAGGAGTCGAGCAGGATGTTGCCATCTTCGACCCGGACTTTAATCGGGGCAAGAGAACGGCCCAGGCACGGCCCGGCGACACACATACCGTCTTCGATTTTGAAGAACGCGCCATGGGTTGCGCATAATATGTAATCTAGCTCGACGGTCAGGAAGGCATCCGGCTTCCAGTCGAGCGTCGTCCCTTGATGGGGGCACAGATTCATATAGGCAAAGATCGCTCCGCCCTTGCGAACAACAAAAAGTCGTTCGCGTCTGCCGACCCGGAAGCCCTTGCTGCCGGGGTCTTCGATATCTGTTACAGCACACAGAACTGTATCGGTCCCAAGATCCTCGATGATCTCGGGTTTCTCCATCTCGTTTTGCGTCATGGTTTAACCCCGGCCATCTTGCAAATTATCTTCCATTCATCTTTGCCGACAGGCACAACGGAAAGCCGTGACTGTTTTACCAGTGCAAAATTTTCCAGCGTGGGCTCTGCCTTAACATCGGCGAGTTTCACTGGATTCTTTACCGGATGAAGGGCTTTAATGTCGACCATGCCAAACCGGCCTGAACCATCGGTGTGGTCGGGATAATGTTCCTTCACCACCTCAACGATGCCGACGATCGCTTTCTCTTTCACCGAGTGATAGAAAAAACCCTTATCGCCACTTTTCATGGCCTTCATATTATTATTGGCCTGATAGTTGCGAACACCGTCCCAGTGCTCGACGCCTTTTTTGACCTGATCACCCCATGACCAGGCGCCGGGTTCCGATTTAAAAAGCCAGTACTGCATTTCGGTCTCCGTTCTTTAAAACTGATTAGCGGCGCTTCTGGCTTTCATCCTGGAAGGGTCTTGTTAGTAGTCCTTCGATGGCCTCATCAACCGACACGGTGCCACTGACAATCGCGGCGACGGCTTCGGTGATCGGCATTTCGATACCCAGCCGCTTAGCCAATGTTGACACAGCGGCCGCTGACGTAACGCCCTCGGCAACCGAGTTCCGGGAGGCCAAAACTTTTTCAAGTGTTTTGCCTTTGCCCAGCTCCTCACCAAGGGAATAATTGCGTGACTGGCTGCTGCTGCAGGTCAGCGTTAGGTCGCCCAGTCCCGACAGACCCATCATCGTCTCTGCCTTGCCGCCTTTGGCGATACAGAGGCGGGTCATTTCGGCGAGACCGCGGGTAATCAATGCAGCCCGAGCATTATCGCCAAAGCCGCGTCCTTCGGTGACACCACAGGCGATGGCCAATACGTTTTTGACCGCGCCGCCAATTTCGGCGCCGATGACATCGTCGCTCAGATAGGGCCGCATTTTTTGGGTGCCGAGGGCTTCAACTAATTCGTCGCCAACAGCTTTGTCACGGGTCGCCACGGTAATTGCTGTTGGTAGGCCACTGGCGACTTCGGCAGCGAAGGTTGGGCCGGACAAGACCGCTACCGGTCTCCCCGGCATTGTATCGGCGACGACCTCGGACATCAGGGCCGCTGAATTTTGCTCTATGCCTTTGGCACAGACGACGACTGGGATATCACGGGCCAGCATGTTGGAAAGCTGGCTGGCGACGCCACGCATAAACTGTGCGGGAACAACTAGGAGGACCGCGTCGGTGGCAGCGGCCTCTTCGAGAACGGAGGTTGCCCGGATTCCTGCATTGAGCTTAATCCCGGGCAGGTAAGTTTCATTCTCGTGAGTCTTGTTAATTGATTTTGCGACCTCGGGCTCGAAGGACCAGAGGACGGTTTCGCAGCCCGCCCGTCTGATCGATTGCGCTAACGCTGTGCCCCAGGCACCCGCGCCGATAATACCGATATAGGAAATAGTCATTTTGTATCCTGCATGCCCATTTGACGTTCGATGGCGACAACATCAGTGGGCCGATCAAACGGTTCAGGCGCTGCATCCCCGGGGGAACGCTCTTTGCCGATTGTCGAGAAAAACTCTTCGAGCCCGCCCGGTGTAATTACCCACATCATTACTAATTCGTCATCGCCATCATTGAAAATTTCATGTTTGACGTTATAGCCCAAAAAACAAGAGGTGCCAGGAAGGAGCTCGTGGCGGTTGCCGTCAACCAGCACGTGGCCTTTTCCTCGGTGGCAAATCTGAAGTTCAATCTGCGTATCGTGAGAATGTTCTCGGATGTGGCATCCTGGCGCGATGGTCTGAAAACCCATTGAAAGACCAGCGAAGCCTGTATCGACAGACAGCAGTTTTGGATCGGCGTGACCATTTGCCGGCTTCGGTTGCCAGTATGAACCGCCGTCGTCGGGCTGCATGACGACAGCTCGACCTTTTGCCTTCACATCTATCTCTGCCATCGCCTCAGCCTTTCTCATTCAGAAATAGTCTAGTCGGCTAATTGCGTCGCCAAAAGACCTCGATCACATATGGTTAAAGGCTCGATCAATCTATGGACGGCGATTATCTTAAAGGCCTAGCGTTTATCCATGCGCATTCTCGTCTTATCGTTGATAGCGTATGGTTTTCTGGCCAGTGAAATTTCTGTTGCAAAGACACTGGTCAATATTCCCGGCGGCGTAAATTCAGGGTATGCAGAGCCTTGGAACTCGGCATGAATGGTTGCATCTGCCGTTACTACCGATTGTGTCGCCAATGGCGAAGCTTTCAATATTGCCTGCCGGTTAACAAATCGTTCTCAGTTGGTGATGGAATAAAAAGTAAGAACTGTACCAACATTACGCTTTTCCTCTTTTTCAAAGACTTAGAAGGTTAAAAACAGCTTAAGTTGCTCTAAACGTTTAATTGTGTGACGAAATTATATGGAAATTGGTCAGATTTGTTTCACGCTTTGACACCCGCGAAGGGCGCGGTTGGGGCCTCCGGGTCGAGTGGCCAGCGGGGCCGGGGGGCGAAATCTAGCTGATCTGTTAACCCAAGTTTAAAGCGCTCTACACCTGCCCAGGCAATCATTGCTGCATTGTCGGTGCACAAATTAGGGGGTGGCGCGACGAATTGTAGGTTTTGGGAGTCCGCGACCCCAGAAAGGGCCGATCGAATTGCGGTGTTCGCTGCGACGCCGCCCGATACGACCAATGTGTTGCCAATCGGGTGGCGGGACCTGAATGCGGTAACTGCGTTGGAGACACGGTCGCTGACTACATCGGCGACGGCGGATTGAAATTCTGCGCAAATGTCTGCGATATCCGACTCTTTAAGGGCTCCTGATGGTAGCTTTTCAATGGTTGTTCGGACAGCGGTCTTGAGCCCTGAGAATGAAAAGTCACAACCATCCCGGCCTTTTAACGGGCGCGGTAGTGAAAATTTCCCTGGACTGCCGTCGTTGGCGGCTTTTTCGACGGCTGGTCCGCCAGGATAGTTCAACCCCAACATCTTTGCCGTTTTGTCGAAGGCTTCACCAATCGCATCATCAATTGTTGTGCCCAAACGACAATACTTGCCGACGCCCTCCACAATAAGGAGCTGTGTGTGACCGCCTGACACGAGGAGTAGAAGGTAGGGAAATTCGATGCCGTCGGTTAACCGCGCGGTTAAAGCGTGGCCTTCCAAATGATTGACGGCGAGAAATGGCAGGTTCCTTGCTGCGGCAATAGCTTTGGCGGTCATAACACCGACAATCACCCCACCGATTAGGCCGGGGCCGCCGGTTACCGCAACGGCATCCAACTCATCATAGGCGGTACGCGCTTTGGTCATCGCATCGGCTATTATATGATCCAGTGCGCTGACATGGGCTCTCGCTGCAATTTCTGGGACGATACCGCCGTAAGGCGCATGTTCTTCGACTTGCGAACGAACGACGTTAGACAGAATTTCGCCCTCGCCAGTGACGACGGCTGCCGCTGTTTCATCACAACTGGTTTCAATGCCGAGAATTTTCATTGTGCGGCAGTCTATCGCACAGATAACGAAGGACTTCCACAAATCGGTGTCACGCGGTACAGCTTTATGATGACTGATAAAATCCGAATTGCGACACGGGGCAGCCCGTTGGCGTTGGCGCAGGCCAATATGGTGCGCGATATCCTGGCGGCAGCACATCCTGCCCTGGCAAAAGATGGCGCTATCGAGATTCTGCCGATGCGGACTACGGGCGACAAAATTCAAGTAGGTTCTTTGGCCTCCGCTGGTGGTAAGGGCTTGTTCACCAAAGAGATCGAAGACGCCCTGCTCGATAATAGCGCGGATATCGCCGTCCATTCCATGAAAGACGTTCCGACGGTATTGCCCGAAGGGCTTGCCTTAAAAGCGTTGCTGCCACGCGAGGATCCCCGCGACGCTCTGATCGCTCACGACGATACCGTTAAGAGTCTGGCCGACTTACCAATTGGCGCCAGCGTTGGCACCGCCTCGCTGCGGCGCAAAGCGCTTCTTCTCAGCGCGCGGCCCGATGTCCAGATCGATATATTGCGGGGCAATGTGCAAACCCGTTTGGACAAGGTCAAAGCTGGCGAATTCGATGCGACCTTCCTGGCGGTTGCTGGTCTCAAGAGACTCGGTCTCTTCGATAGAGCCACCGCCATTATTGATCCTGACGAAATGTTGCCGGCCGTCTGCCAGGGCGCTATCGGCATTGAATGTCGTGAAGATGATGCTTCGATATGTGATCTGTTGGCGACGATCAATCACGCTGAAACCGAAATTCGTACGCATACTGAGCGGGCATTCCTGGCGCTTCTCGATGGTTCCTGCCGGACTCCCATCGGTGGATTGGCAACAATAACCGGATCAACGCTTTCTTTTCGAGGGCTCATCGTACGGCCAGATGGCAGTGAAGTTCATGCGGCGCAACGGGATGGCAAACTCGATGCTGCTATCGAGACCGGTATTGCGGTCGGTGAAGATCTGCGTTCACGCGCAGGCCCGGGTTTTTTTGACGACTTTAGTTGAGGCGAAAAATGCGCGTCCTGATCACCAGGCATGCATCGGCCGCAGCAAAGCTGGCAACACTTCTTGGCGCCGAAGGGTTTGAGACACAGCTTCAACCGCTCCTCGAAATCAGATTTGATTTAAAGCCGGTATCATTGGAGGACGTCCAGGCGTTGATCGTGACCAGCGCTAATGGAGCTTCAGCGCTGGCACAAAGCACAGATGAGCGAAGCTTGACGATGCTGGTGGTTGGCGGAGCTACCGCTTCTATCCTTGAGGCTGAAGGATTTAATAGAATTTTGACCGCAGGCGGCGACGTAGAATCGTTGATCGAGCTGGCTGCCGAAACCCTGTCCCCTGACGCCGGAAACCTTGTCCATATTTCTGGCGAACACATTGCGGGTGATTTAGCCGGAGCAATGACGGCAAAGGGGTTTTCTCTTCGACGCGATGTTTTGTACCGCGCTGAAACGCCAACCGAAATGTCTGATGCCACTATTAAGTCGCTTGCCGATCACAAAATTGACGTTGTTCTATTATTCTCTCACCGTACGGCAACGATTTTTGCTAATTTGGTGATACGAGCCGGATTGGAGAGTGAGTTGCACGTCGCGACGGCTATTTGCCTGTCGGAGGCTGTTGCCCAACCGGTCCGGAAATTTACTTGGCAAAAGATAGAGATTGCAGAGACGCCTGATCAGCAGGCATTACTTCAGACGCTTTTATCATTAAGAGACGAATAGAGCCCTCGTGACTGACGAAAAAAAAACACATATACCTGAAACGGACACCGACGAGGCTGTCCCGGTAGCCAAGCCGGAGGCTGATCGCAAGACTGCAGAGACACCTGCCGCTAAACCGTCTTTTGACCGCAAGGCTGAGAAACCCCAAGCGGCTGGGACGACGGTCATCGGCGCACCATGGAAATTCGTCTCTATTCTGTTTCTTCTTCTCGTGTTGGCGACTTCCTATATAGCCTGGCCACTTTGGGGCCCGAGCCTTCCTGATTTTGTGCGTACGCTTCTGGCTCCTGTCATGGATGCAGGCCGTACCGCTGCAGTGACATCACGTGTCGATGTGCTGACTAAGAGAATGATAGTTGTTGAAAAAGATTTGGCGATCGTCAAAGCGGAATTGACCAAGAAAAAGAACGCCGTTTCAGTGGCCGCCTTTAGCGCATCCAATGACGCGATCAAGAAGATCGACGCTGGTCAACAAGTACTGGCGTCAGATGTCAAATCACTGACTGGACGCTTTAACGATATCGACAAAAAGATCGGCGCCCTGACATCCTTGCCTGCGGGGCTTGATGCTGCAAAAGCAATTGCTGCGCTTCAGGCAAATTCCAGCAATAAAATGGCATCTCTGCAAAAAGAGAACACAGTCCTTCAGGCGTTGATCAAAGGTCTCGGTGGCCGGATAGCCGCGTTGGAAGTTCGCCCCAGCAATGTCACGGGGCCCGGAAAAAGTAATGCGCTGTTGCTGGCGGTTGGTCAGCTTCGTGATACCGCGCGGACTGCTAACGGGTTTGTAGCGCCTTTCGCAACGGTCGCAGCACTGGCCGGGGCCACACCGGCTCATAAATCTGCGTTGGCGATTTTAAAGAAACATGCGGCAAAAGGCGTTCCCGACTTGCCAATACTGCAGCGCCAGTTTGACCAGTTGTCTGGTGATATTGTTCGGGCCAGCTATACGCCTGCTGGTGATGGATGGATCGACCAGACGCTGTTTAAAATTTCTAGGCTCGTAACCTTCCGGCGCACCGGTGAAGCGGGCGCTCGGAAAGACGACATCGCCGGTTTGGTTGCCCGGGTTGAGCTTCGGTTGGCGGCCGGTGATCTGAAATCGGCAATTGGCATCGTCAAAAAATTAACCGACGGCCCACAGAAAATTTCGCAGAAATGGCTAAAGTCAGCAGAGGGTCGTCTGTCCGTTGATGATGCGATTACCAACCTGTTTCAAAACGCCCTGAAAGGCGTCCGTGTATCAGGAGCCTCTGGCGGATGATCCGTACGATTGTCTTTGTCGTTTTAGCGGCGCTGGTGGTCTCGGGTGCCGTATGGTTGGCGGAGCACCCAGGTAACGTGACGATGGCCTGGGGCGATATCCGGGGCGACGTAGATATGGCTGTTGTTTTTGGGGCCCTGTTGTTGTTTGCCGTTATTGTAGCGCTGCTCTATCGCGTTTGGTGGAGCGCCCGGCGCGTGCCGAAGGCAATTTCCAATTCGCGTCAACGGGGTAAGCAAGTGCGTGGTTATAAAGCCCTGACACAGGGTATGGTGGCAGTTGCGGCAGGCGATGCTAATGAAGCACGTCGTCAGGCAAAGAAGGCGGACCTCCTACTTGGCGCGCCACCTCTGACAATGTTGCTGTCGGCGCAAGCGGCGCAGCTCAATGGTGATGAGGTGGCCGCGAAACGCTATTTCGATGCGATGCTCAAGCTACCAGAAACAGCGTTTCTCGGGTTGCGAGGGTTGTTAATGCAGGCTGAACGGGACGGTGATATAACCGCCGCGTTGGCTTATGCTGATCGGGCTAAAAACCTGCAGCCAAAAACGCCCTGGGTTTTAACTAAGCTATTTGACCTACAGGTGCGCCAGGGCCAATGGCAGGCGGCGCTAAAAACTCTAGACCAGGCGATCAAAACCGGCGCTATTAAAAACACCGATGATCAGGGGTTGCGCGCTGCCATTCTGCTGGGCTGCAGTCTTGAAGCAGAGACTGCGGGAAACAAAGCAGGCGCTTTGGCGTTTGCTGAAAAAGCTCATAAGCAACAACCTGATCATTTGCCGTCCATCGTGCGTCGGGCATCGTTGTTGAACGACGCTGGCAAGACACGTGGTCTAATAAAGTTGATTCAGGATGCCTGGGTCCGCGCACCGCACCCCAAGCTGGCAGAATTCTATGTAGGTGGCGACGCGGCATCAGATGCTCTGACGGGCGTTAAAAAATTCGAAAAATTGCGCGAAGCCAATCCCGACCACCCAGAGAGTCGCATAGCGCTGGTGCGGGCGTTGATTGACGCCAAAATTTGGGGTGCCGCGCGCACTCATCTTAAAGCGCTTGATCTTGATGATCCACCGTCACGTGTCTGCCGCCTAATGGCGGAACTCGAAGAGGGCGAGCATCAGGATGCTGATGCCGTCCGCCATTGGCTGGTTC
>Ga0302135_10002695_pt1 | contig 10618 bp, 12 predicted proteins | sample CBN3_surface_MG_FD_203119 | JGI IMG/M metagenome (GOLD analysis project Ga0302135, IMG submission 203119) | Marine microbial communities from Western Arctic Ocean, Canada - CBN3_32.1 | ecosystem: Environmental > Aquatic > Marine > Oceanic | place: Canada: Western Arctic Ocean | collected... | reverse complement strand
GTGCCCAAAGGTATCGAAGTCGTGATCTGTGTAGCTTTGTTTTCAGACGCTTGCCTCGAGCGCGGGAGGTACAGCTTAACTGTGGTTCCACGGCCTTCCTCACTGTAGGTGCTGACGTGGCCCCCTGATTGTTTGGTAAACCCGTAGACCATCGACAGGCCCAAGCCACTTCCTTGCCCGACCTCCTTGGTCGTGAAGAAGGGTTCGAACACGTGCGCCAGTACGTCTGTCGATATACCTGTGCCGGTATTACTCACCGCGATTACTGCGAAGTCCCCGGGGAGCGCTTCCGGGTTCTCGTCCACGTAGTGTTGATCAAGTTTGACGTTGATGCATTCGATCGTCAGTTTGCCGCCATTTGGCATCGCGTCCCGCGCATTGATTGCGAGGTTAAGCAATGCGTTCTCGACCTGTCCGGGGTCAGCCGAAGCCCGCCAGGCGTCTTTCGTCGCCCGGGTTCCGATCTCGATGGTCTCGCCGAGTGTGCGTGTCAGCATATCGGTCATCCCGATCGCCAGCTCTGCCAGTCGATTGATTGCGGGCGTAACGGTTGTTGTCGCGAATAGGCCAACAGCCGTTGCGTCAATTCTGATCCGCGTGTCGCCGCCCGTAAAACCGCTTCGAGCCTAGGAGAAGGCTCGCTCAAATCAGTTAGGAAAAGTTCCACATTGTCCATTATGACAGCGAGCAAGTTGTTGAAGTCGTGCGCCCCCCCCCCGTTAATTGGCCAACCGCCTCCATTTTCTGAGCTTGTTGCAGCTTTTCTTCAGCTTCGTGCCGACTGGTTACGTCAGTACTAACCGAAGCCAGCGCGACGGTATTGCCGTCGGCATCACGTATCGGGAACTTGGTGAGGTTCACCCAGTGACATGTACCGTCGGCAAACACGACCTCTGTCTCGCGGTCACACGCTTCACCGGTCGCCAGCACTTCCTCGTCCAGCTCGACCGCGACATCGGCAATGCTTTTTGGTACGAGTTCGTGTGCGATCTTAACTTCGATGCTCCCCGAAACCCCGTACCGCTCATCGAACTTCGGGCTCGTTGTCAGGTGGCGGCCTTCAAGGTCCTTCATAATGAACGCTGAGGGTGAATTTTCTACGATGCTTTTGAAACGCTCCTCGCTCTCCTTCAGTGCGTCTTCGGCTTCTTTGCGATCGGTGATGTCGCTGATGATCCCAATGCGCATGGTTTGGTCATCGATTTAGATAGTCTCTGACGAGTGAAGCCCGTAGATGATGCGTCCGTCGCGTGCCCGAAACCGGGCTTCGAAATTCTTTAGCAAACCTTCTGGTGATTGCGACGCGACCGCGCGGTCTCGATCCTCGGGTTCAACCCAGATCCCCAGATCCACCGCAGTTTTCCCGATCACTTCTTCACGGGAATAGCCAAACGTCTCTAACCATTTCTCGTTTACGTCGTTAAGCTTGCCATCGAGGGTCGCGATCGCGACCATGCTCGGGTTGGCGTAAAACGACTTGTAGAATCGATCGTTCGCAGAAACCAACGCACTATCTGTTCGCTTGCGCGCCTCGATCTCCGCTTCAATGATTTTTCGCGATCGGGATTGGACAATCATCAAGAGAAGATAAAGGCCGAGCAAGATCGCGGTTGTAGTTCCGCCAAAGACGATCGTGCCGTTGATTGATTGGGCCAAGATCGGGGTAACATCGAGATAGATCTAGAAAACCGCATCGGGCATGCCGTCACTGGCGCGAACCGGCACGTAAGTTTCGACAACATCGACATTAAAGCGTTTGTGCGAAAAGGCGCTGAAGCTCTCCCGGTGGCTATATGAGCTAACTGGCTTGCTGGTCTCAATGGTCCCAATAAACGCGGGGTTGCTGGCCTTGCTTTCGCCGATCTGAGTCGGGTCGGAGGAGTAAACCGTCAGACCCTCTGCATCGTAAATTTTGACCTTAAGAACAGCGAGATCATGGGTGAGACGTGTGATCTCGGCATGGAGCGCCTCGTGTTTTGGGCCTGCTTTGAGTTCATCAACGCTCAAGTCGCCGGCGGATTTCAAATAGCTGCCATGTTGCGGCCACAACGCATTGCTGATCGATTGGGTAAGCGCGTTGTTTTCCGCCTCTGCATAGCTGACCAGATCGCGAAATGCGTATTCGCGGTAGGCCGCGACCAAAGCTACGGCTACGGCGATGAAAGCGAGCGCGTAGATCGTTCGGTAGTTTTTGGCGTCAAACATAAAAATGGTTCTATTTGGCGGGTCTCACGAGATGACGACATCCTGACGGGGCTACCAAGGAATGAACTAGCATTAGTAATATTACTAGGTCCACCTAGGTACGTCCCACAGGGTCTATCGCCGTTCGACGCCGCCACCAGTAGCGGTCGTCACACCTCGCGACCGCACCGGCGGTATCTGTTCCGGTCCACTGAGCGATCTTCTCGAATAAAATCCGTTGGTCGGTCGGCTTGCCGATGTGGTCGTTCATGCCGGCTGCAAAACACTTCTCGCGATCTTCTCTCATCGCGCCGGCGGTGACGGCGGTCACCGGTGTTGTGCGGTTTTCCCCGGGTAATTCACGAATGCGGGTGGTCGCCTCGATACCGCCCATCTCCGGCATGTTCACATCCATCAACACCAGGTCGTAGAGCTGTGCTTTGACCGCCTCAACCGCTTTGGCGCCGTTATCGACAATGTCGAATTCATGGCCGGCGCCAGTAAGGAGAGCCTCCAGCAACCGTTGGTTTACCGTATTGTCTTCGGCGACCAGGATGCGCAAGGTGTAGTCAATCGGCAGATTGACCTTCGCAGCATCCGAAGATGCGCGATCACTGAACGACAATTCCACGTCGTACAGATAGGCGAGGCATCCCAGTACGCTTGTGCGATGCAGCGGCTTGTGCAGCAACGCATCGAACCCTAGCTCGCGGGCAGCCTCATGTGAGCCCACTTTGTCCGACGTTGAAGCCAAGATCATACTCAGAGCATCTTTTTCGGCCGCGTCACGCAGCGAGTCGCCCAGTGCTTCCGCACCTGCGTTTGGGATCTCCTGATCAATAATAGCCAGGTCGAAGAGTGAGCTCGATTTCGCTTCAGCCAACGCCGCCTGTGCCGCGCGCGTGTCGTCGACTTGGGTTACGTCGGCGCCTAATGCAACAAGGTAGTCACCATAAACCCGGCATCTGACCGGATTGTTGTCGACCACCAGGGCGCGCCGACCGGCCAGTGCGGGTGCGAGTTTCAGGAAAGCGAATTCTTCGGTTCTCCTGCTGAGCAAGCCGAACCGTGAACCAGAAGGTACTGCCCTCGCCGACCTCGCTTTCGAGGCCGATATCGCCATTCATGAGATGGGCGAGTTGCCGGCTGATGGTCAGGCCAAGTCCAGTGCCCCCGTATTTCTTAGTGACGGACGAATCGGCCTGACGGAACTTCTCGAACAGCGCGCCTTGTGCCTCTTTGGGGATACCAATCCCAGTGTCGGAGGTCTCGAAATGCAGGACGATCTCGTCCCCTATAGTCGCTTCCCGAGATACGTCGACCCGCACCCCGCCATCACGGGTGAACTTGATCGCATTTCCGACCAGATTGAGAACGATCTGGGATATTCTCGAGGCGTCGCCGATTAGTTCCATCGGCACCTCCGGCGCAACAAAGCAGGCCAACGCGATCCCCTGCTCGTGTGCCCTGTTGCTAAGGATCTCGATCGCGTCATCGGTCACCTCGGCAAGATCGAAGGGCGCTATATCGAACTCGAGGTGGCCGGCTTCGATCTTGGAGAAATCGAGGATGTCGTTGATCAGCCGCAGTATATGGCGGCCGCTCTTCCATATCAGCCCGACATATTCGCGATATTGTAGGTTGCCGATCGGCCCATGGGTTTCACGATCCATCAGTTCAACAAAGCCGAGCATCCCGGTTAGCGGGGTGTGCAATTCGTGGCTCATATTTGAGATGAAGGATGATTTGGCTTCCGTCGCCGACCTTGCCGCCACCGCATCCAACGTCGCCACCCGTGCAGCATCGCTGGCGAGGCGAACCCGGGCTTGCTCACGCTCTTCGCCGAGGGCGCGGATTTCATCGCCAGCCTGTTTTAGTTCGGTAATATCGGTAAAGGTCGTAACCTACCCGCCGTCAGGCATCATTCGACGCCGATGATCGAGCACCCGACCGCCTGGCATATGTAGATTGCCGTACGAAAAATTACCTTCGCGAGCTTTGCTCATGAAGTCGGAAGTTAGCTCGTTTGGATCACCCGGCCCAAGGCAACCCATGCCGGCTGAATGCCTGACCAAGGTTTCAGTAGTGACACCCACCTTAATCAACCCCGGCGGCCACTCCATCAACTCAATGTAGCGATCGTTCCAGGCAACTACTCGGGCGTCTTGGTCAAAGACAACGAGTCCCTGTGCGATGCTATCGAACGTACGTTGCAGTTGATTTCTTGCGTCCTTCAGACCCTCGGCGTGCTGCGACAATTCGTCGTTAGCGCTATCCAGAGCGCGCGCCGTTTCAACATGGGTCGCAATCTCATCCATCAGCCGGCGATGCATCCGTTCCGAAAGTCGGCCTAGCGGCGCCAGAATCGTAACCGCCATGATCATCGTGAGAACGACGTTGCTGGGGTAAATGATCCAGTAAAGCGCCGGATCGACGATTGGCGCTGGCAATTTTCCGGTAAACTGGATGTAACCGAGGCCCAGGCCGCCGACGGCTGCAATTAACCCTAGGATGATTGCCGCACGCCCACCGACCAACAACGCTGCCAATAGAATTGGGATTGTGATCGAAGGCATGATTGGTGCGGTCAGGCCGCCATTATTCCGGGCAACGTGAAATACCAGGAGCAGGCAAACGATCGAAATTAGCCACGAGAAAAGGTAGGGTTTTGAGGTCGAACGCAGTATCCATGGGATTGACGCAATCCAGATGATAACCGCGATCGTGACAATGCGAGGAACTGGGAAGATACCGTCCAAGGCAATTGTCCTGGTCATCTGCAGGGCCGCAATGATCGAAATTGTGGCCGCGCAAATCACCAGCGCCCGACATCAAAACAAAGTTAAGTCGTCATCGAAGGCTGTCGGTGGCACAAAAAATCGACGGCGCTCATCCACCGCGATGTTTTTCCGACCTCCGATTGGGCAGGATTATGACTTTCCACCAGTCCACTCCGTTAAAATGCAAAAAATAGGTTGACCAACCTGGACGTCGCCATTGTCCACGATCGGTGCGCGTGCTCACCCCCATCGACATCAAGTGACTCGCCCGATCGGAAAAAGAGCGGTGGCCAAAGAGCCGCTCGTAGCCCGCAGAATGACAAAGCCAATATCACGAGGTTAGCCGTTCTGGACCAACGAGGCCGCAAGCATAGTCGAATTTTGCTAGGCAATCTAAATGCGGCTCAGGGTATACCCACCGCACACCCACGACAGGAGTGCGGCAGGCTGAAGCTAGTCTCGTAGGGGTCACGAACTGCCGGGTCGTGCACCTTAAGCACGGCAACTTTCGGCCCCCAAACTAGTCATATTTGGATGGAAGGTCCGGTTTACCTCCGCTTTCGGACATAGCTCAGCGCACGACGATGGTCGCGAATTAGCCATAACCGGACGCGGCGGGATAAAAAACGAGCGATCAGAAGACCGCCCCTAACCCTACTTTTGGAGTATGTGTTCTAGCTAGTTTTGCGTCTCCGCCACCCCATAGCTCCTAGGCCGAGCAGGCCAGATAGCAATAGTTTTCGACGTTGATCGCAACAACATTTTGGTGCTCGTGTCCGTCTATCTCTCAAGTGCGAAAGTCCATTATCGACTCCATTGGTTTCAGCAACCCCTAGGGCATGCTCCCACTCGTCAAACGCCCTATTCACTACAGATCCAGATATAGTTCGGAGCGACCCAGAAGAGGTAGTCCTAGCCATTTCGAAATACTCGACTGTTAAGACAGGCGCAGCCTAGTTCGCTACGTCGAACACGTTTGAGGGGACGAGCAGCGGCGGAGAAGCCTAAACGACAGAGGAAATTAGTAGCGAGGCGAGTGCCGCGCTGGCAAACCTCCTTGGCACGATCGATGCCAGTATCGACAAATCCGACGAGAAGCAGGAGCCAAGTTAGGGCGCAGAGAGTTGGTGAGCGCGGTCGTCTAACTCCCGGCGCCGAACATGCGATCTAGGTACCACGTGATCGTGTTGTGGACGGTCCCCTCGATCTGCGACATCCGGCCGGGCACGAAATTTCGCGAGTCGCACGAATTTTGCAGGCTCTCTACCAATTCGATGTCTTCGACGAGCGTTGCCATATGGAGCTGGTGATAGGTTCGTGCCGCCTCGGCGAAGCCGGGCTTATCGAATGCTTCGCGGGGGAACAGTTCATAGCCGACCAGCTTGCAACGGGTTGGCGTCAACGGCCAGATGATGAAAGGCCGCGCGTAATCCGGACGGAACACGATGTTGAAGTTAGGCGGCAGGAAACCGATGCTGTTTATCTTCGCCGACTTGCCTTGTAGCGCCGGCAGCGGATCGAGCAGCGGCTGGCCGCCCGCCATCGGTGATTCGCGCTCGTAAAAACACGAAAAGCGGCCCTCGGGCTTGTTGTTCAGTTTCATCGCCAACACGTCGAACCGGCGGCCGATGGTCTCCTTGTGCAACGTGGCCACGTGGTAGAAATCGAGTAGGTTTTCGACGATGAGTTTCCAGTTGCAATCGAATTCCATTTCGAACTTCTCGGCGATTGGGAAATCCTCATGCCCGAGCCAGCTGAAATCGTTTTCCAACTCAACAACGAATTCGGCGAGCGGCATCGCCGCGCGATCGAAATTGACAAACACCCAACCCGCCCATGTATCGAGGCGAACCGGGTCAAGCCGGCACGAGGCGGGATCGAAGCCGGCGGCTTCCTTCATATAGGGCGCCCCGACCAGACGGCCGTCGAGGTCGTAGAGCCAGCCGTGATAGGGGCAGCTAAACTCGCTCGTATTGCCATGTCCGCTGGCAACTTCGACCCCCCGGTGCCGGCACACATTGGCGAACGCGCCGAGGTCACCAGCGGCGTTACGGGTGACGATGATCGGTTCATCGAAAATCCGAAAGGTCATGTAGCCGCCGGGCTGGCTAAACTCCTCGACCCGGGCGACGCATAGCCAATCCTTGAGAAAGATTTCGTCCTTTTCGCGCCGGAAGATTTCCGGCGACGTGTAGATGTAGCCCGGCGTATGGCTGGCAAGCGCGGTCGGTTTGCGGGTGGCGGCAAAATCCGCTTCCCCCGCCGGGATTCTCACAGCCTCGTTCATCGTTAGATTGCCTCCATCACCCTTGGATCTCAGCACCGCCAAGACCAGTCACCCTGGCGGGCAACCACGATTCTATCACCGCTTTGTGGTTTCCAGCGAAAGGACATAACCGCATGCGGCGGGGACCTAATATCGACGCCCATCCTTTCGGGCGAATATCCACTCGCCATCAGCAACGAGCACGGCCTCGATATCATCGTTTGGATAGCTCCCCTCGTCACCACTGTTGCGGTCGCCGATCTCGAGGAAGGCAACAACTTCGTCGCTGCGGTTGACCAGCTGATGAGCGACGCCTCGGGCCGGAAACCCCGCGCACATCCCCGAACTAAGCACGGTTTCCTCGGTTTCGGTGACCAGTGTCGGGTTGCCTTCCAATATGAATACGAACTCGTCCTGTCTGCTGTGGCGATGCAGTAGGGAAGATTCACCGCCCGGGGCCAATTTTGTCAGATTTACCCCGAAATTTCTGAGGCCGAAGACATCGCCCAGTTGGCGCTTTTCGCGCCCCGCCATGCGACTGAAAAACGGTTCCGGATAGCTTGACAGCTTGGTGCGCGGGGAAACCGCCTCGGCATGAACCGCAATCGGTCGCGGCGTCTTTGTGTCGCTCATATCAATGCCTTTCGTCTATACCAGCGGGGCAGCACGGGTCGCTTAGCGGCTACGACGCGATGAGGATGGCGATGATTGCGCAGGATCGATCCGATATCACCCAGTTAATGTATCGCTACGCCGACGCGATGGATCGGCGCGACATCGACGCCGTGCTGCGCTGTTTCACCGATGATGCCGAGACGTCGTGGCATGGCGGCGCCGTTAGCGCCAGCGGCGGGCGGGAACTCCAGCGTTTTCTCGAAAACGCATTCAGCGATGACGTTCTGGGAAGTGCGGCCAAGCCATCAAGCCATTTGATGGCCAATGTGATGATTGAGCTCGACGGCGATCGTGCGCAGGTCGAGACGACCGCCTTGGCCTGCGTAACCAATCGCCCCGATCTGGTTACGGTGCGCGGCATTCATTACAGCGATGTCTGCGAACGTGATGCCGATGGCTGGCGGATCCGCACCCGTCACCATCGCGCCGATTGGGAATTCTCCGCCCCCGGCCAAACCACCGGACCGATTGCCGCTCCTGGTGGGACGTCTTAAGTCGAACGCTCGCGGTTTGCGGCAGTGGGGGCAGGCATCGCCCGCCCCCCGCCGATCAAACGCCGCTTAGTCTGCGGCGAAGCAGTAGAGCAGCCCGGCGCCGCCGGTGCTGACGAGATTCTCCTGGCTGCAGCCGCGTGAGGGATGCGCGGCGATCCATGAAATATTGCCGCCGCCCTGCCGGTCGTGATAACCAACCATCGCACTGCCTTCACCGGACTTGGTCCAGTTGCCACACGTGTGATCACCCTTTTCCCAAGGGAAAAAGGCGGTGCCGTCATTTTTGGTCGGGGGCCTCCAATTGCAGGCCGCCGCCAGGAGCGCGATCCATTACGGCGCCGGCCCCTAAGTCGACGAACTTAGCGTTAATCAGGTTCAGCAGTTGGAGGTTTGTGAAGCTACTGTTGAAGCCCTGGTCTTCAAACTTAAAGATCGCCGCCTTGGCTGAACTCGTAAAGGCTGAGAATAAAACGACAAAACAAATGGCCTTTATGATCTTCATAAGTTTTCACCTCCGCAAGATTAAGCCATCGAACTTTATGTGCTGGATCTCTCAATTTCGGGCCTATGGGGCCATCCCGCACATCGTGATAGGAATCCCAATAGGGTAATGCAGCGCGTGACGACTGTCACAAGGGCATAAGGGGTAGCCAGTTAGGATTAGGGGAAAACCCCTATATTCACATCACATTGGCACTGACGCCGAACATCGCTTTTGGGTCACGATTTGCTCTGTTGAGCCTCTATTTCTGATACTTCCAGACGGGGTCCGGCGAACGACGATGGTCGAGAGTTAGCCAAAAGACGACATTCGGCAGCCCTGCGCCGCCCGCTATTTCTTACCTCCGTATTAAATTGTCGCCGCATCTGTTAAGTTCCCCAAACAAGCCCCCACAATGAAATTTTGGCCTGCATCAGGATTTCGTCTTGATGCAGTCGCTGGCGTTTTGCGCGCCGCATGGGTTGTTACGGCCTGCGGGGGCATACCGCGGTTCGCCCAAACCGCTACCAGAAGGAGAAGCAATGTCTGCCGACACGGCATTTGAAGAGATCAATGAAGCCAAAGCCAATTGGGACCACATCTACGATCAGTCTGACCCCCGGGCCTATTTCCGCGAGCTGAAAAAGCTCAACTATGCCATTCCCGGCGCTGCCAAACCGATATTCCAGAAGTTGATCACCCACCTTCAGGGCCAGCAAGACGACCCCGTTCACGTGCTCGACCTCGGCTGTTCTTATGGTGTTAATGCGGCGCTATTGAAACACGATTTGTCGATGTCCGAGCTCTATGAATATTGGGGTCAGGGGGCTCTTGTAGAGGCCACCGCCGGAGAGGTCATCGCTCATGGTCGGGATTATTTCTATAGTCTCGACACCCAAGAGGACATCTCGGTGATGGGTCTCGATCAAGCCGAATCCGCAATTGCATTCGGCGAGAAAATTGGTCTGCTGGACGACGGCCTCGCCGTCAATCTCGAATCGGAATCGCTGCCCGAAGTTGCGGCGGAGAATTTGGCGCGCGTCGATCTGGTCACATCGACCGGATGCGTTGGCTATATGACCGAAAAGAGTTTCGAGAGTCTGTTACCAGCCGTTACGCAAGGCGGGTTGCCGTGGATCGGCAATTTCGTGCTGCGGATGTTCCCGTTCGAAACGATCGAAGAGACTCTGAATGATTGGGGTTATGTAACGGAGAAGTTTGAAGGCCGAACCTTTGATCAGCGCCGCTTCGCCTCGACCGACGAACAGGGAGAAGTGCTTGAGCAACTTCGTGAGCAAGGTATAGATCCGACCGGCAAGGAGACCGAAGGCCATCTGCTGGCCGAATTTTTCCTGTCACGCCCGGTGAATGAAGTGGCCGGCGCACCCCTCGGGCAACTGCTCGCAGCTTGAACTCCGGGGCCGAACGTCCGTTAAGGATCACAAGTTACCTAAACGGGCGCTCGCTCCATGCGTCGGCATTGCTTCCGATTCCAGACTTAACCCGGCAGAAAGGGGACATCCCGCAGCGGCGGGTTCCGGGATGGACCTGCGGGGCAGTGCGACCTTCGACGTTTACCTCAATGGCCACGCCCAGTTGAACTTAGATAGCCGATTTGGTGTTCCCCAACCCCACCAGCATCCTATCTGAAATTTTTCTGTCACCAGCGAGCACGCAGCTAAAACTCCCTGGATCCGCTCCTGTGCGTACGCCAAAAAGCCCTCCCTTTTTTGGGGTT
>Ga0302135_10002692_pt1 | contig 10626 bp, 14 predicted proteins | sample CBN3_surface_MG_FD_203119 | JGI IMG/M metagenome (GOLD analysis project Ga0302135, IMG submission 203119) | Marine microbial communities from Western Arctic Ocean, Canada - CBN3_32.1 | ecosystem: Environmental > Aquatic > Marine > Oceanic | place: Canada: Western Arctic Ocean | collected... | reverse complement strand
TCGACTTTAACTCCTTCCAACTCTGCCACTTCAGCTTTAGTTAGTTGTCGTAGAGTCTTTTTGGTTTTACTACCAAGGTAGGCGGCATTTACGATGGTGCCGATTTCATCGAATGTCTCCTGTACCCAGAGAATCGTATCAGCTACGCCGGGCTTACTACGTGGAGTATCAACTCTCTTCTTTCGCTTCTTGGTGTCAGTAGACTGCTTGGGTCTACCAGCATTGTCACCCTTCTTCTTAGTAACAGGTTTGGTTCCCGGCTTCGAGCCACCCGCTGGTGGGACAATAGGAGGATTGGGATCAGCTGGGACTAACAGCTTATCGGGTACAGTGCTCTCCATACCAATATCAGTAGGCATGACTTTACCAGCTTGCAGAGCGATCTTCTGTAGTTCGTGCTCTGTCTGAGGGTTGTGGAACGGACCAGCTTTATCAGAAGCCTTACCGTCTTCTCTCAGCTCACGCTCTCTCTTCAGTCTGATCTTCTCAATACCCGGAAGCTCCTTAAATCGCTCAAGGACAGTCTCATTGCTGATAATGTCTCTGTCAGCTAGCTGTAGCAAGAGGTTCTTCTCAGAAGCGTCGTCAGCGAGGGACATCTGGTCAAAGGTGATCTGAGCAGACTTTCTGAAGCCCATAGCCCTACGGACAGTCTCAATCTCTTCTTCCCAGAATGTCTGTAGTAGAGCACGGCCATATTGCAGTCTCTCAACCAAAGTCTTCAGTGAGATGAAGTTGTTGGTAAATCCACCACTGGTTCCAGCCATGCCAGTTAGGGTTGGGGGAACTCCTAGCCCAGCGTAGATACCATTGAGAACAGAGCTATATTTCTCTGATCCAAGGAACTTGTACACCTGACTGTTGGACTCAGTGTAAGTCAGTTCTGGACCCCATACCATCTCCATACTACCACCAGTGGCGATATTAGCTAGAGAGTCACGTACTCTGTTGATACCAGCCTTAGTAGGGAGAACCCTATGTTCAAAGCTACCAACTGTCCACAGCCTGACGTTAGAAATAGCACCATCTAATGCGGAGCAGTCAGCGAGTCTCATCTTCTCAAGCATGATGATATCGTCAAGAATAGCGTAGACCATTGGTTTCGCCCATTGGCTCCAATCATCCTTCTTGTAATGGAAGATACGCATTTTCTCAGGATCAAGCTTGACGGTTCTGCCACCTTCTTGGATAGCCTTCTTCACCTCTGGAGGAAGAGACTCTGAGTACTCTTCGGGGATTTCAGCTTTGTTCATCTTGTCTACAAAGCGACCAACGCGAAGATTGTGTGAACGCTTGCCAGCGAACATGCTCATTACACCATCTCTTACTTCAACCGTAAGAGGATTCATGAAGTTGTAACGCCACGGCACTACAGACTTATCAAAGTGGGGCTTCTCAACCTTAATGTCGGAGCCTAATGCACGCACATACTTCTTAACAGCTGGGGTGATCTTCGCTGTGCTACGATACAGGATCACACTGCCGGTTTTATACAGGGTGTTGAGGAATCGTTCTGAACGCTCCTTGCCGCCCACCTTCTTGAACCAAGCCTTGTAGAACTTCTCCACACTCTTGTCTTCGTGGACGATGCTGATGCCCTGACTTCCGAAGTCTCCCATCAAATCAATTACATTCCGAATGATTCCAACTTTCTCGTAGGCATCCATGCACATACGGAGGCTGTCACGGTGTCTTGTGGGGATGGTTTCAGAGGGGCGATATCCGTTGTAATCACTACGGTTAAAGCTGGAGCGTATAGAGGTGGTGGGAGTCACCCCAATAAATGCACGATCTGCCCTAGATTGGTGGATATGACCACCTGTCTCACCCTGTGATGCGTATGCTGATAGAGCCTCATTTTGACTAGAAGCATCGTTCTCTCTCCAAGTGAGTAAAGAGCCGTCTGATCTATTAGTAGTTTCCATGTATACCTCGACATTAGTGAATGGATTCGGACTGTCGAGTATTTATACACCAATCAATCGTAAATACCTTCCATTGCTTCAGTAAACCAACTCGGCCCAATGAAGTCTTTCTCTTCTTCAACATTTGCAGATTTAACCGATCCAGCGAATCCACCGTAGAATTCATAGTCCTCCACTTCGGGGGTTCTATCAATAATTCTCGCCGCCATATTAGCCATGATCAAGGAAGAATAACGGTCCTTACGCATACGATCCTTCTTGCCCACACCCACGATGGTCTCTGGAACATCCCAACGGTCTCTACCGCTAACAGTCTGAGTCATCTGTATGATAGACAGCTCGTCCTTGAGGTCTTCAATCTCCATAAAACACTCTTCCAAGGTGTCATACAGACGCCCCTTAACAGCATCCTCAACATTAGACACACCAAACGAGGCACCATCAAATGCGGGGAACACAACACTCTTGTCTTCAAAGTCTTTACGAAGACCGTGGTTTGCCTCAGCCAACCAATCTGCCTTAGCAAACTGGCACAGCTCAAGGATATGCAGACCGGAGTGCCCGTCTGTGTCCTTTTCTTTGTCAATGTCGATGATAGGCCATATCGCCAGCTCGCCCTCTTTGAGCTTATCCCTGTCATGCAGAGCCTCTTCAATGGCGATACCACCGCCCTGTGCATCCAGAGCGATGTGAACACATGGGAATTTGAGCATTAGGTCGCGGATTTTGCGAGCACAGTACGAGTAGAAGTCAGTTTCACTAGCGTAACCATTCTTGATCTTCTCTTTGTGGTCAGCTCTAGTGGTAGTCCACACATGCACAATACGCCTGTGATCTCCACATAGCTCCAAAACAACAATACTGAAATTGTCAACCTCAGACGCGGGGTCGATACCAAACACATACCGTCTATTCCTCTTACCAATCAAGACAGGTCCAAAGTAGATAGGCTCTCCCTGTGAGTCAAATACAGGATCATCTTCATCACACACACAAGACTCAATCAACGATCTCTTAAAGAAGCCTTGAGAGTCTCTTGTAAATGTTGCCCCATATTCCATCTGGTAAATTCCCGAATGAACAGTGGCTTTAGATCGGGCAACCTGTGCTGCATCCATGAAGCCGTCTGGCAGGAGTTCGTAAGGGATTCGAATAACAGAGTACTCATGCCATAGGAAGTCTTTTGGAACGTCTTCTCCACCGAATATCTCCTGTAGTCTAGCTGGATTCCCCCTACTGTTGATGAAAGATTTCCATCGTTTCCAGTAATCAGAAAAGTGATTGAAGTCGTAGTACGCAGTACCAGACAGAATAATCTGGTTGTTCTGATCGCCCATAGAGTTCTTCTCTGCCTGCTCAATGATAATACCAAGCTCAGCCGCTCTCTTCATGGCAGCTAGACGCTTCACGTTACCAATAGGGTCTGAGCTAACAGACGCGAACCCAGCCACAACAGTCTCGAAGATGTCTCTAGGAATAGATGCAAATTCATCACTGATAATATCATGAGCACGCTGACCACGAATCTTCTGACCATCGCCCAGCGGCAAACATGTAACACGGCTCTCATTGATCCTCAGCAGACACCTGTCCATTTCTCTACGTGGACCACTGTCTTCTGAACACATGCTTCTTAACATGGGGGCGTTGCTCCAGATAGTCTCCATGTACTCAAACAGGACTTTTGACTGACGGAAGGCTGCTCCAACGATTACCACCTTACGCTTGGGCAGGATCAATGCACGTAATATTGCATACAGGGACAGTATGAAGGACTTACCAAACCCACGAGAAGCAATGAGCATAGGAAACCTACGGTTCCACATCTCGTGTAGTATGAGAGCCTGTGAGGGGAGAATCTGAATGTTGAGTACGTGCTGACACAAAAACGAGAAGTACTCGGGACGTGTCATTAACCACATAAGTTTGAAGTGGCACTCTGGATCATTTGGTTTAATGATATCCGTTGGATTGATCATCAACTTGTTGGAGAAGTCTATTCCAAGCCAAGCGTCTTCAATGCTTTGCTGCTTCATATCATCTAAACTCATGCAAATACCTCATCAGCAAAACCATGGTTCACAATCTCATCCCCAAATAAGTACCAATCCCCGTCCTTCAACTTTTTGTTGAGAAACATCCTCACTTGACGCTCCGTAGGAGTACCATACTTGTCAATCGCCCACTTGCTCTTTATCATCCTATCCCTGTAGATAGCACACATCTGCTCTGTGACTACCTTGTTCCAGTTGGCACTTGCTATCATGTCGGGAACAGTACCGTCGTGAAACGCACTACCATAGTGGCACATAAAGTAAGCGTGTTTGTTTATGACTCTATGGTTAGCCGCTTGCAGGATGATGCTACTCATGGATTCAGCTTGGGCGTGAGTATTGATAGTCACATGCCAAGGACATGCAACAATGGCGTCGTAAATAGCCATACCAGCTGACCACTCTCCACCAACAATATTCATCTCGATCACTATTTTCTTGTCGGATTTAGCGGTGTTTCGCCCCAAATGATGGATGTTCTTCAAAAATACATTCGCAACTCGATGGTCTACACCACAGTCTTCCCCAGCATCATTGAAGGACTGTAGGTAGATTACTCGGTTCTCAACATCAATAGAGTGATCGTGAATATCATGTAGTGTGGTCATGCTAATCCTCATTGAACAGGTATAGATGTGCCATTCTCTTGAAAATACTAGAGATGGTTTTGAGTGCAGCGAATCTCGATCCACAGAACAGAATGTGAACATCGTGCTCTATTTGTATCTCCATCAAACGTTTGAGCATGAACGCCCCTGTTATTCTGACCTCATTACGCTTCACATGTGGAACCCTAGAGCCTGCGTGGTTAGGGAAATCCAGCATCTGCTGCATGGAGAATTCCAACAGAATGATCTTGTGCTTGAACGGCTTCATTCGCTCAATCTCACGTTGAAACCTCTTAGACTCTTTGCCGAGATTGATAGACATCTCTTCTGCGGAAGCCTTCCTCTCAATGCAAAGAATGTCTTCCAGCCCACGTAGAGTGTAATCGCCAGTGTCCAGCTTGGTGTTCACCATGCCCTCACAACGATATTTCTCGTTCTTGGTAAAGTTGTAGCCTTCCGTCTCTCTCGTGTCTTTTATGACAATGTAGCCTTTAGCCATTTTTACCACTCACTATTTCCATGAACAAAGCAACGTATTGTTCCTCACACCTATTGACTTCCTCGTGACAGTAGTAACACAGGCAAATCCCATTTGTGACCTCAAACCTCAGAGATGGGGATGAGGACCACTTTCGAATGTGGTGAGCTTGTATGCGTTTTCTAGACTTGCATCCCGGCATCTGACATGTAGACCTGTCCCTCTTTCGGACATCCTTACGCCACTTCTTGTATGCAACATCTTGATAGTTTCTTCTCACTCAGGAACCTTCGCCGTTATCACTCGAATATCATTTATAACATCTTTGCACAGAAGCTTTGCTTCCAGAGAGTCGTCTTGGCTCAATATCAAGCTGATTAAGCTAGACATGACCTTATGACAAGCTTCATCTGGATCGTGTGCTTCCACAAATATGATTGGTCTAATAGCCCCATATTCTTTCAGGTCAAAACGCTTGAGCCTCGGCATAGCCAACTGCAAACACATAGAAACCTTGTATATTTTCATTTCAAGTCATGCTGGACCATCATATGGACCAGCTCCTTAAAGGAGTGTTTGGGGGTCCAACCTAGTTTATTTTTAGCCTTGTCGTTAATCCCTCGTAGGTAGTCTACTTCCGCTGGGCGGTAGAACTCTGGGTCAATGACCACTGAGCTATGCCAGTTATCAATCCCTGCTGAGAGAAAAGCTGCGTCCAGAAAATCGCGAATTGTATGAGTCTCACCAGTGCAAATAACATAGTCATCAGGACGCTCTTGCTGTAGCATCATCCACATGGCTTCCACATAGTCTCCTGCGTACCCCCAATCACGAAATGCTTCGAGGTTCCCTAAACGCAGCTTTGGAAACTGTAAGCCCTGATCTCGATTGAGCCTTCCGGGGCAGTACAATTCCTCTTCTTTATTGCAACTAACTGTTTTGTTGGGGTCCATATCGTGATCTTTACACCACTTGATGTAAGCCGCCACCCACAATGTAATTTTCTTGGTAACGAAATTCTCCCCACGCCTTGGACCCTCGTGGTTGAAGAGGATCCCACTACTAGCGTGCAATCCATAAGCCTCACGGAAAAGTCTGGTCATGTGATGAGCAGCACACTTCGCTATGGCGTATGGAGACTGAGGCATGAACTTTGTGTCCTCATCTTGGTATTTAACAATTTCAGTAGCTGGTCCATTGAACGGAGCGACTAAATCAACAGGAATCTCCATTGAATCAAAATTCTTGCCAAACATCTCACTAGAGCTGGCTTGATAGAATCTCGCATTCAGCTTCAAATCCACCATAGACTGGATAATGTTCAAACACCCCTTGCCTGTGATGTCCCACGTAACAGCTGGCTGCTTGAAAGACACCGCTACGTGAGACTGAGCGGCTAAGTTATACACCTCAGCCACGTCTGAGTGCTCTCTGAACACGTTCATGATGCTGAAGCCGTCTGTAATATCAGCACTCACCACAGAAAAGTTTTTACTTACGGTAAGGTGGGAGATTCGATTCAGGTTACCCGTAGAGGTTCTGCGTGCCACAGCTACCACTTCATACCCCTTCTCTAGGAGTAGTTCAGATAGGTGACTTCCGTCTTGTCCAGTTGCTCCGAAGATGATAGCTTTCATATTTTCCCATTTCCTTGTCTTAGTGGTTTACTTACCGTATTTTGCCATAGCTGTTTCTGGCGTTAGGAACGGCTGATCAATTACGCCATCTGTGAACTCGTGAGGCTGAGTTAACCTCTCCTTCTCCGCTTCCATAGCCAGCTTCATCTTTTCCATGTCTTCTCCGTAGCCCTTGGTTACAGCTGGGTTCTTCATAAGATGGACAATCCAGTCTTTGAAATTCTCCTTGCTGTCTTCCAGCTTCTTTACTCGCTGCTCTCTCGTCGCCCTCATCTCTTTCAACATTCCATTCTTCTTAACCTGCATGTCGCGGTAGTCTCTGTTCATAGACTCCTGAGAGCCTCTGAGAGACGATACCTGACGTTCTGTGACGAGGATCATGTCTCGGTCCTGATCCTGTAGCTCACGCCCTCTCTCGATGAGTATGAGTCTCTCAAGGGATTCTATCTGCTCCATACCGGAACGATTCATCTTGAGGCTTCTATTCATCAGCAATTCAAGCTTGATCAGGTCTACTACCTGCATCTCTTCTGTGGACGTAACGTCGTCACGAAACTGAGAAACAATTCTTGACCAATGGTAAACGAAAAGTTCTAGTTCTGACTTGGAGAACTGGAGGCAAATCTCTTTCCAATAGGGGCGGTCTTTTAGATCGAAGATAGCAGATTCTTCTTCTGTTACCTGAACGCGGACCCTCTTCTTTACCCACGCTTCTACGGAGACGGGGTCTCTGTCCATCTTGAGAGCGAGAGCCTCGTTAGACATACTTGAGGCGTTGGCCATCATGAAGTCCATCTCCGCTTTAGCGAATCTACCCTTCTTCATTGACAGGCTCCTTATGTAAGCCATGTTCTATCAGAATCTCTTTGATCTCATCCATTACTTGCTCCCGCCTCTTCTTTGGCAGATAAGCTTCATTGACAACCTTTAAGTAGTCCATACGTAGAGATGAGGGGAGGTGTCTATCGATACATGACTTCATAGCCACCATATCTAGATTCGTAGCATCTACCTTGAATTTCTCGCTGCCATCGAGTAGCATGTGCTCATTGTTGAGCTGGGCAGGCTGGACAATCTTCCCCTTGTCAGAGGCGGGGTCTGTATGATGGTTATCCCTCACAAAGTTCTTTAACCTGTTGGATAAGTGAACAGAGAGGAAATTCTCTAGCGGTCTACCGGGGATGTAACGAGACAGAGCTTCCATACAGATGATAAACGATTCTTGTTTAAGGTCATTCCCCACAAAGCCGGGGAAGCAATAATGGTGAGCAATCTTGTCTACCACCTTATTGATCTGCATCAGCACATTTTCTTCAGTCATTCCATCTGGTATTACCATATTCACTCTCCTGTGTTAATTTTAACCCACTTATCACCTATGCCTAATTGCAGGCTCTTTGACTCACTGTTATAGATGATAGTTCCCTCGGCGGGTTCCGGCCTATTACTATTAGTATGTGATCTAAGTTTTATTGAAGAAAGTGACAGGAGTCCGTTATTTACAAGGTTGAGAACTCTGGTTCGCAGTTCTATCGCCCCCTCGTGTTTCGCAATCGCCCCAATCAGTTTCTCTTGACCCACAATTTCCAGAAGTTCATCACTGTCAATGGATTGTATCCTGCCATCTAGTCTCCCAAGAAGTGTCTTGTTCGATAACTCCACAGGCGTGGGAGTTTGCGAGGTACTGGAACACATTACAACGTGGTCACCCTGTAGAGCCTCGTGATACTTATCGGGTTTGTACGTAGTGATGGTTATGTGGGTTTCTCTCAGATTAAAATCAACCTGACGACCCGGCACGATGGGGGTGAATTGATAGCTGTCCCAATAGTGTAGTGGCTTATAGCGGGTAAGGCATATAGAGGCTGGTTTCTTCTTGTAGAGGAAGCCAACACCTCTCTCAGCTTTACATATAGACCCCGCCTTATATTGGTTGATCTGGTAAAAGAAGTTCTGGTTAAGCCCCACCTCTGCTGAGATACAGTCAGTGAAGTGATCAGCGTTGGGATCGCCCAACTCCTTCAAGTGCTCGGGTCCACAGATGCGAACATCGCGGGAGTCAGAGTAGGGAAATCCTTGAGAGAGTCCCTTAATCATCTTTGACTTCTCCTTCAGGAGCGGGTGGGGCGTCGTCAGTAATCGGGTCGGGGGTTTGTTCACCGAGGATGGTGGCTAAGGACTTATCGGGAGTCTTTAGCTCGTTCTCAATCTCTTCTTCGAGAGAGGCAGACGCTTTACAGCACAGCGTTGATCCGCAAGTTTGGGGCGATTTCTTCATTTTAGCTCCTAATTCAAGACTATTTTCAGATTCTCACACCTTTTCATACACTTTTTCTTGACAATTGTCGAAACTTAGACTATAACTAGAGGCGAGTATCCAGAACTTGCCGTTTCTGGAATTATGTCTAGCAAAGCAAGCTGGTGTCTGAGACGTACCAGTGGAGAACGAGTGTTCTCCGAGCCAGAAGCGACAGAGGGATGGTTGAGAGTTGGAACCTAGTCTCACAAACTAGGAAACCTGTGGCAGTGTTTAGTCGGGAGTGAACCTTCTCCCCCTAGCCGTAGAAGACACTGGTGGGTTGCTCATCAATGGTTACTTAATACCCCGGAAGCCCACGCTTCTATGGTTGGTAAAAGGGAGTGGTACGCAATGAGAGAAAAGTTTTTGGAAGATGGATTGGTAGAACAGCTGAATGCTGTTCATAGACAACCATTTAGACTGAGCCTTGCAGACATCGACTCTTTTATAAGTAACTGGACTGCACCTGACACGGCGTTTATTTTGAAACTTACAAGTCGAGCATGGGAAAATGTTGTCCTCTCTAATTCTTCAACCCACGTAGGAATTTGGAATCGATGAAGAACTCGCCACTAATAGAAGAAATGATGATAAGCGACCTAAGTCAAAATTTCAGCCTTGCTGCATCAGAAATGCAGCGGGCCAACAATTTAGTCGGAAGATTTCCAAAAACTTTTCATGCGTCGGTTATTACACCCAGCACATCCTTCATCAAGAAGGTGATTGTAAGTGGTGGATGGCCACATACCTACATATCCAACGGAAGTAGGGCACTATGGAAGTAGGAAAGACATCCAGTCTCATGCTTGGAGCTAGGAAGTAATTACGAATGACAGAATCACGACCATTTTACTCAGAATTATCACATCTCCTAGTGGAAGATATGATGAATGACTCTTTTGCTCGCCAGAACTATTTCGGTAAGATCATCCATCAATTCGGCCTCGACCAAATCGAGAGTTGGGAGCGAGTGCTTAGGAACAAATACATTGGAGCACGCCCCCGTTTCAGAGGAAGAAGACAATGACCAAAGAAGTTACAAGGAAAACCGCCCCCCTTGAAGTAGCGGCAACCCTCTATAGTTCCAACTGCGACATGTTTAGGTTAGTACAAGATAAGTGGGGGAAGTCTATTAGTTTCACGCTAGACTCCTTTACTTTACGATTCAAAGAAGTTACTATAAGCCCAATACATAATTCCCTGATCTGTGAGTATGATAATCACCCCGGCTTCGGCGGGCACATAGACTGGACCTCGTCAATATGTTAGGAGGTAGTCAATTGCTTGAATTCAACGAGACCACCCTGCGTAACCAATGCTCCCTCATCCAACCCAATAGGCTACCAAGATTGATGCTCACTAAAACAGGAGAATTCAACAATATCATGGCATCTCGCACATTCAACTCCATATTCTCACCTTCTATAAAACACCTTCTCCACGATGTAAATTGGTGCTTAGGGCAAAAACAATGATGATCAAAGAAGTAGACAAGTTTATACGCAGGGGGCGTCAGAAACGCATTGAGGCTTGTGACAGAGCTAAATTTGTGAAGCACACCCTGTGGCGTGAGTTGGATCAAATCACTTGGGGTATATGCTTCGAATTAGATGTTAAGTACAGGA
>Ga0302135_10002685_pt1 | contig 10639 bp, 7 predicted proteins | sample CBN3_surface_MG_FD_203119 | JGI IMG/M metagenome (GOLD analysis project Ga0302135, IMG submission 203119) | Marine microbial communities from Western Arctic Ocean, Canada - CBN3_32.1 | ecosystem: Environmental > Aquatic > Marine > Oceanic | place: Canada: Western Arctic Ocean | collected 2017-09-15 | reverse complement strand
GCGGCGCTGGCGCGGCTGAAACCGCTGTTGGAAAACCCGGGTGTCCTGAAGATCGGCCACAACATCAAATACGATACCCTGGTGATGCAGCAGCCAGGCAATGGCGGCGTGCGCGTCACACCGGTCGACGACACCATGTGCCTGTCCTACGTGATGGAAGGCGGGATGCATGGTCATGGGCTGGATGAGCTGTCACAGCTGCATTTCAACCACACCAACATCAAATATGGCGAGGTATGCGGCAAGGGTAAGGCCCAGATCCCGTTCGCCGAGGTGCCGCTGGAGCGGGCCCGGGACTATGCCGCCGAGGACGCCGACATGACTCTGCGGTTGCACCGGCGCTTGAAGCCGGAGCTGCCGAAGGTTGGCATGGCGACGGTCTACGAGACCCTGGAGCGACCTTTGATCCCGGTGCTGGCAATGATGGAGAACAACGGCATTAAGGTTGATCCGGCGATCCTGCGCGCCATGTCGGCGGATTTTGCCAAGCGGCTTGAGGAGCAGGCAGTGGAAATCCACAAGCTGGCCGACTCCGAGTTCAACATCGCCTCACCGAAGCAGCTGGGAGAGATCCTGTTCGACCAAATGGGCTTGCCGGGTGGCAAAAAAGGCAAGACCGGCGCCTATGGGACCGGCGCCGACGTGCTTGAGGATCTGGCGGCGATCGGTCACGATCTGCCGGCTCGGGTGCTCGACTGGCGGCAGATGGCAAAGCTGAAATCGACCTATACCGACGCCCTGGTCGAGGATATCAACCCGGCGACCGGGCGGATTCATACCTCCTATTCAATGACCGGGGCGAATACCGGCCGATTGAGTTCCAACGACCCGAACCTGCAGAACATCCCAGTTCGCACCGAGGAAGGCCGCAAGATCCGCACGGCCTTCATCGCCGAGCCGGGCAACACCCTGCTCTCGGTCGATTACTCGCAGATCGAGCTGCGTCTGGTGGCCCATATCGCTGGAATCGACAGCCTTAAACAGGCTTTTCTCGACGGCATCGACATTCACGCGCAGACCGCCTCCGAGGTGTTCAACGTGCCCTTGGAAGGCATGGACCCAATGGTCCGGCGTAATGCCAAGGCGATCAATTTCGGTATTATCTATGGCATTTCCAGCTTTGGCCTAGCCCGCCAATTACGCTGTCCGGTGGGCGAGGCTAAGGCTTATATCGATGCTTATTTCGAACGCTTTCCGGGTATCCGCGCCTATATGGAGGTCACCAAGGTCGAGGCTCGCGAGAAGGGCTATGTGGAGACTATGTTCGGCCGCAAGGTGCATCTGACGGGCATGAAGGATTCTAACCCCGCCCGCCGCGCCTTTTCCGAGCGCGCGGCGATCAATGCGCCGATCCAGGGCACCGCCGCCGACGTCATCAAGCGCGCGATGGTGCAAGTGCCCAAGGCTCTCGACAAGGCCAAGCTCGCCGCCCGGATGCTGCTGACGGTGCATGATGAATTATTGTTCGAGGTGCCCGACGCGGAGCTGGAAGCCACCACTGCCCTGGTCCGCCAGGTGATGGAGGACGCCCCTTATCCGGCCGTCGAGATCTCCGTTCCCCTGGTCGCCGATGCCGGCACTGGCTCCAGCTGGGCCGAGGCGCATTAATAAGAAGTCGACCGCGCCGATTACCGCCCGCGTCGGCGAAACCCGCTTCGTCCCTGCTTCGATGGCGGCCGCCCTGACGGTGGTTGCACCGGGGCCTTGATGCGAATCACCGCGCCCTTGGCCAGCGGTTTGCCGTCCAGGGTCATTCCTAGATCGGCCGCTTCCAGGCGTTTGATCTCGTCGCGCAGTCGTGCCGCTTCTTCGAATTCGAGATCGGCGGCGGCGGTGCGCATGCGGATCTCTAGCTCGGCGATGACGGCTTTGATGTCCTTGCCGACCAGCTCGCCTTCGTTCTGGCCGGTATCGACGGTGACGTGGTCGCCGCGCTCGTAGACGCTTGCCAGAATGTCGCCGATGCTTTTGCGGACGCTTTCCGGGGTGATGCCGTGGGCCTTGTTATAGAGCGTCTGGCGTTCGCGCCGCCGGTTGGTCTCGTCGACGGCGTATTGCAGACTGGCGGTCATCTTGTCGGCATAGAGCAGCACCCGCCCGTCGATGTTGCGGGCGGCCCGGCCGATGGTCTGGACCAGCGAAGTCTTGGAGCGCAAAAAGCCCTCCTTGTCGGCATCGAGGATCGCCACTAGAGCGCATTCGGGGATGTCGAGCCCCTCGCGCAGCAGATTGATGCCGATCAGCACGTCGAACACCCCGAGCCTGAGGTCGCGGATGATCTCGATCCGCTCCAGGGTATCGACGTCAGAATGGATATAGCGGACCTTCACGCCGGCCTCGGACATGTATTCGGTCAGCGCCTCGGCCATCCGTTTGGTTAGGGTGGTGATCAGCACCCGCTGGCCTTTGGTGGTGCAGTCCTGGCATTCGGCGATTACGTCGTCAACCTGGGTCTCGGTCGGGCGGATGATGCAGATCGGGTCGATCAGGCCGGTCGGGCGGACCAGTTGCTCGGTAAAGACGCCGCCGGTGCGCTCCAGCTCCCAGGGTCCGGGGGTGGCTGAGACAAACACCGTCTGCGGCCGCATATCTTCCCATTCCTCGAATTTCAACGGCCGATTGTCCATGCAGGACATCAGCCGGAAACCGAACTCCGACAGGGTGGATTTACGCGCGAAGTCACCTTTGTACATGGCGCCAAGCTGCGGCACCGTCACATGGCTTTCATCGACGATCAACAGGGCATTTTTCGGCAGATATTCGAACAGGGTCGGCGGCGCCTCACCGGCGGCTCGGCCCGAGAGATAGCGGGAATAGTTCTCGATCCCGGCGCAGGAACCGGTCGCCTCCATCATCTCCATGTCGAAGGTGGTGCGCTGTTCCAGCCGCTGTGCCTCCAGCAACTTGCCGTGCTCATGCAAATAGCTGAGCCGCTCTTTCAGTTCGACCTTGATCTGTTTGACCGCCTGGGTGAGCGTCGGCTTTGGTGTGACGTAATGCGAGTTGGCGAAGACCCGTACCTGATCCAGCTCGGCGGTCTTCTGGCCGGTTAGCGGATCGAATTCATGCACCGCCTCCAGCTCGTCGCCGAAGAACGATAGCCGCCAGGCCCGGTCCTCCAGATGAGCCGGAAAGATTTCCAGGCTGTCACCGCGCACCCGGAAGGTGCCGCGCTGAAAGGCCGTGTCGTTGCGCCGGTATTGCAGCTCTATCAGCTTGCGCATCAAAGCCTGGATGTCCACCGTCTTGCCGACCTTCAGCACCACCGTCATCTTGCCATAGGTTTCGACCGCGCCGATGCCGTAGATGCACGAGACCGAGGCGACGATGATCACGTCCTCGCGCTCCAGCAGGGCGCGGGTGGCAGCGTGGCGCATCCGGTCGATCTGCTCGTTGATCGAGGCTTCCTTCTCCACATAGGTGTCGGTGCGCGGCACATAGGCCTCGGGCTGGTAGTAGTCGTAATAGGAGACGAAATACTCCACCGCGTTATTCGGGAAAAAGCTCTTCATCTCACCGTATAGCTGCGCTGCCAGGGTCTTGTTCGGCGCCAGCACCAGGGCTGGGCGCTGCACTTGTTCTATCACATGCGCCATGGTGAAGGTCTTGCCCGAACCGGTGACGCCGAGTAGCACCTGATCCCATTCATTATCTTTCAGACCTTTGGTCAGTTCGATAATCGCCTGGGGTTGATCGCCGGCGGGTTGAAAATCAGAGACCACTTCGAGCCGTTTACTGGCGTCCTGCGCGGCGATGTCGGATTTCAGATCCGGCGCCTGGGAGCCGACCAGCTTGGCCAAGTTGCGTTCCTGCCGGCGCGCCTGCGCCTCGGCCGCGCTGTCGGCCCGGGTCATGGTTTGTGAGCTCATGAGGGAGAGTTTAGGCGTGGCGGCGAAGAGGGGAAAGAGGGAGTTGGGCGTTGGTTCAGGAGAACGCAACAATCCCCTCGAAAAGCCGTGCCACAGCTTCGGCACCGGGATCGTTGTTGCCTCTTAGATTGGCCTCCGGAACATAGGCTGCCCGCCCGGCCTTGGCCTTGGTGATCAGAGCGGTCGCATCAGCGCCGACCCGGGCGGCGTTGGCCGCGTCGTCCAGGCCTTTGGGCAGGACGGCCAGCGCCGGGGCCAGAGCGTCGATCATCGTTCGGTCGCCTTCATTGGCGCCGCCGACCTGCTTGATCCGGTCCAGGCCGCGATTGAGCGCGGCGACGATGGCCTCGCCTTTTACCGCGCCATCGCCAGCGGCGGAGAAGAAGATCGCTAATAGCACGCCCGAGGAGCCGCCCATGGTCTGGCTCAGTTCAAGTCCGATGGCCGCGTACAGCGCGGCCAGATTGCCAAGCGGCAGGTGGTCCAAAGCATTTATTAATGCCCGCGCCGCGCCGGCCAGGGTGGAGCCGGTGTCACCATCACCGGATTTTGTGTCCAACGCATTCAGGTCGGCCTCGGCGGCGATCAGGGTTTCGCAGCATTTAAGCAGGAAAGCCCGGCGTTCCGGATGGGCGGACGCGGTTGCTTGCCTAGCCGCCAGACTCTCCGGCAGAGGCGATATCCGAGCTTTCTGGACCAGGACGGCTTGCGGCCAGACCGCGGGTCCGACCGGCATGCTCAGCGCCGCTTCATCTCCCGGCGAAAGCGGCAGTACCGACACCGAAAAGCCCCGCATGTCGAGTGAGGTCATCAGCGCCGCCGGGCCGATCACCCAGGCAAAGCGGTCAGCGATCGCGCTGTGCATCAACGCCTTGGCTAGGATCGACATCTCCAGCGGCGTCGTCCCGCCGAGATTGTTAAGTAAGACGGCGTGCGGGCCGTCACCCATGGTCGGCGCCAGCCGTTCGGTGATCATTTGGGACGCCTGTTCGGCGCCATTAAAGACCACTTGGCTCGCCCCCGGCTCGCCGTGGATGCCGAGGCCGAGCTCCGCCTTTCCCGCGGCGATCCGGGGTTCTTTCGGCGCCCCCGGCAGGGTGCAGGTGTCGAGCGACATGCCGATCGAGGAGACGCCTTTGATGACCCGTGCCGCCGCCGTCGTGACCGTGGCCAGATCCCGGCCCTGCTCGGCCAGCGCGCCGGCGATCTTGTGGACGAACAAAGTGCCGGCAAGTCCGCGCGGCTGCGGCAATTCCGGTAAGGCAATATCGTCGTCGACCACCACCATCGACACTGTCAGACCCATGGACCGGGCGCGCTCGGCGGCGAGGCCAAAATTCAACCGGTCGCCGGTGTAGTTCTTGACGATCAGCAAGCAGCCCGCTGGACCGGTCACCGCCAGGATGCCGGCCAGCACTGCATCGACGGAAGGCGAGGCGAAAACCTCACCGCACACCGCCGCTGTCAGCAGGCCGGCGCCGACCAGTGCCGCATGCGAGGGCTCGTGCCCCGACCCGCCGCCTGAGACCAAGGCCACTCTGGAACGATCCCAGTCGGCCCGAACCACCACCTTGATATGCGGATAGCCGTCGAGCCGGGTCAACGCCCCACCCGAGGTCGCCAGCAGCCCGTCGATCGCGTCGGTGACGATGGTTTCCTTGGCGTTGATGAATTGGTTCATCGGTGGACAGCCTCCGTTTTTCTTTTCGGGCTTTAGCCAGCGAAAATACGCCATGGGTTCGAGAAATTTAGAACAGCAACCGGCTTAAAAATCGGCCATAGACCCATAGGTTGGTCCGACAGATCGCGATGATGCTTCGGCAAGACACGCTGCCCCGGACCCGGAGCCGCCATCACGTCAACCGATAGGCCCGGCGCGCGGTGCCGGCGAACAGTGCTGTCTTCTCAGCCGCCGAGGCACCGGACGCCAGTCGCTTGAAGCAGTTCCACAGGGCGGCGTAGCCGATGCCCATTCCGTCGACCGGGAAGTTGCTCTCGAACATGCAGCGCTCGGGACCGAACAGCTCGATCGTCGGCTCTATATAGGGGCGCCAATGGTCGGCGAGTTCAGCCGATGTCAGTGGCCTCGGCGCGTTGTGATAATCGAAGGAGGCCAACCGCATCATCATCCCGCCGAGCTTCACCACCACGTTCGGGCAGCTGGCCAGTTTGGTCATCGAGGCCAGCCATTTGGCGTGCACTTCGTCGCTTTTGCCGGCATAGGGACCATAGCCGAGCGGCATGCCGGTGTGGTTGAGGATGATATTGGCCTCGGGCGCGGACCGGGCCAGATCGGTTACATCGCCAAGCTGCGGGTGAAAGCACAGGGCGTCCAAGGCCAGATTGCGGGCGGTCAGACAGGCTAGGCCGGCGCGGAAATTGTCCTGCAGATAGAGTCCAAATCCGGGCGCGGCATGATTGTTGCCGATGATCGGGTCGGTATCCCAGCCGGCGCCGTGGCGGATGCCGCGAAACCTGCCGCCGCTGGCCACCTGCATCGTCTCTAATATCGGATCTACCGCCGCACCCAGGGCAAGGTCGGCGAGGCCGACGATCCCGGCGCCGGCGCGGATCGGGCCATAGCCGCCGCTCTCGCACATCGCGGCGATGCCTGCGACGAACTCCACCTCGCCGACGGCGCGCAGATCCTCGGGGCCGTCGGCGCGGAACATCGACTGGCACTCGATGAACACCGTGGCCTCGACATTGTGGCCGGTACTGGTATCGCCAAGAAATTCATGTAGCAGATAGCGGTGCCGCTTGCCGTCCCAGAAATGATGATGCGGATCGACGATCGCCAGGTCGGGCTCTAGGGTCTCCTCCGGCTCTGCCTTGGCCAGCCATTTCTGGTTTGGCGCGAAGATGCGTCCAAAGGGGCCAGGCCTCTCGCTTGCAGCCATGCTGGTTCTCCCCGTGATCTGGATAAATCACAACCGTGACTCGATTGGGTAAGCCTAGATCCCCTAAGCTGTTGGCGACGAGTTTATTCGTGATCGCCTACCGGATCAGATCAGTCGGTCACGCCAGACCCACGCTAGACTTAGGAGTGTCCTGATGAGCAATACAGCCGTTATCACTGGCGCCGCCTCCGGCATCGGCCTTGAGGCTTCGCGGGATCTGCTGGAACGGGGCTGGACCGTCTATGGCCTCGATCTCGGCGTGCAGGCGGTCGCCGCCGCTGGCGAAACCCTGGCCAGCAAGAATTTCCACCCCTTGGCCTGCGACGTACGCTCGGCCGACGCGGTGGCCGGATCGATGGCGGCAGTTGGCGCCAAGGCCGGCTCGATCAACGCCTTGATTTGCAGCGCCGGAGTGCTGCGTCTGGGGCCACTGTCGGAGATGTCGGTCGAGGATTATGACCTAGTGTTCAACGTCAATGTGCGCGGCTTGTGGCTGGCCACCCGCGAGGCGATGCCGATGCTGCGCCAGGCGGCGGATGCGGGAGAGCTGGCGCGGATCATCCTGATGTCCTCGGTCTCGGCTCTGCGCCCAAAGATCGACAGTGGCGCCTATTCGGCTTCCAAGGCGGCGGTCAGTCAGCTTACCCGCGTGCTGGCAGTGGAATGCGCCGGCCATGGCATCCTGGTCAACGCGCTGGCGCCGGGCACCGTCGATACGCCGATGGTCAACGACAAAAACAAACCAGAGGCCCGGGGTAATTGGCGGCCCTCCGGCCCGTCGCCGATCGGCCGGATCGCCCAGCCGAGTGACATTGTCAAAGTGATGCGGTTTTTACTGAGCGAGGATGCCGGCTATGTCACCGGGGCGACGATCCCGGTTGATGGCGGCACCCAGGCAGCCTTCGTGCCGCCCCGGTAGGAGTAGAGTGCGCGCGGTTGATTGGATCTCTTCTAACTCCCGGAGCTATCTTGTTTGACTGAAACATAACGCCGCCCATCCCTTGCGCCGATCGTGTAGGATCGCGCGGGTCCAACCGGAAGAGAACCGCCATGCGCCTCGACGATCAGGTTACCGTCACCTGCACCGATACGGAGAAGGAGACGCCCGGCACCGTGGTGCGGATGCGGGGTGAATGGGTGGATGTCTCGATCGGTGAATTGCTGATCAGCCTGCGCCGGGCGAAGCCAGGCCTCTGGGTCGGCTCCAAGGCCGGGATGGAGTTCACCATCAAGGCTGCAGCGTAATAGTTTGGATCATGAAAAACGCGATTATCCTGGGCGCCGGAATTGGGGGTGCTCGCGACCGGCATTCTGGCCCGACATTTCGACCAGGTCCTGATCTTCGAGCGGGACCAGCTCCCCTGGACACCCAAGCCGCGGATTGGTGTGCCACAAGGCCCCCAGGTTCATGTGGTGATGAAGCGCGGCGAGAACGCGATCGAGGTGATTCTGCCCAGCTTCCGCCAACGCCCAGGGGCGGAGTTCGTTTCCTCGCCCAGGCACTATCCGTACTGGTAATCCGCACAAACCCTAGAATCTCAGGATATGGATTCACGGTCAACAGGCACGGAAGTTACTACCCTATCTACTACCCTACAGAGCTGGCTCTATCTGATCGTCAGTTCGTATCTCTTCTGAAGGGGTAGGCGAGAGCCAGGCCACCCCTGGGGGATATATGTAGACCTGCTTCCGGCACTTATCGGAATTAACCCGTCAACAGCTAGGATGTGCCTAGGAGGCCATATAAGACTCACTGAGAGGCCTCAGCGTTATCTGGCGGGAGTTTTGCCTAGATTTAGATGGATAACCGGTATGAGTGACGGTTTGGGCTTGTGAGTTAGAGTGATGGGTAAGTTGTGGTTATTGTATTAAATAGAATGTTTACAGTTAGTTAGCTTAGATATTTCTTATGGGTATGCATATTAGAGAGGCGGAGGCCCCCCAAGGACCGCAGCCGACCTCTCCTGACTGATATAGAGCTTAGTTAGATACCTTATTGATATCATTGAATAGGACCTTCTGGTCCTGATGGTGAGTTAGGTCTGCTGTTGCTTATGGGTATGCATATTAGGAGAGGCCCGAGCCCCCAAGGGCGAGAGGGCTCTTCTTAATTAGGTGTATATATTATAAAATGATTTGGCATCTGAAGGGGTGATTTCCAGAATTCGGTTGGGGACGAAAGCTAAATTAGGACCGCATGTCAGCTGGTGGTTTAGATAGAAAAATGGGGAGCGGTTATCCGCTCCCCGTTTGCTTACCACATGGCAACTGGGTTGATGATCATCTGCACCGCCCCCTTCAGCCGAGCTTGGCCGAGTACGAACATAAATTCATTTACGCCTTCCTTGGCCAGGCGACCGGTGTTCATAGTTTCCAAGATGTAAATGCCGTTCATCTTGAGGAAGGTTACGTGACCGTAGAAGACTTTATCACCCTTCTTCGGTGGCACAGCCTCAATGCCCCAGGTGTCGGCGCCCACAGCGATCGGGTTCAAGGTCGCAAGATACTCGGCCGCCTCGTTGCTTAGACCAGGCTCACCGGACACCCAACTCTTGGGGGCACTCGCCAGTTTGCCATCAGTCCATCCGGTGTGGAACAACACCACGTCGCCAGCCTTGATGATTACGCCTTGATTCTTGGCGGCGGTTTTGATGTCGCTGGAGTCGAAATGTTGACCTGCTTCCATCGTCGTGACACCAAAATGCTTGGCCATGTCGATCATCACGCCTCGGGCCACGATGGGTGGAATGGTGTGGATGCCAAGCTTTTTCAAACCAGTCAGGGCGGCGAATTCTTTACCTTTGTTACAATTATAAAACATACCAGATTCGCCCAGATGGCCGAGGCCATCGATTTGTGGTCCCGTCCCCCACCAAAGCTGGGTCACATCGTCGTTGTAGACAATATCCCAGCCGAAGTCGCCCGCCATCGAGCGACCAAATTGCTGGTTCGGTTGTACAACTTGCAGCATCATTTTGCGCGGCGGGAAGGCTGGCATGTTTGGGTCAATGACGATGCCCAGTGGATGGGTCTCACCTTTTACGACGAGCTTGGCGGCAGCGGCCACGCTAGCCGTCGTGATCAAATTAGCGGCACCGATTTGATCGTCCTTGCCATATTTCGACGGTATGCATTCACTTGCCGCATGGGCGTTGCCGGTCAGATTTAGCGCTAAGAAAAAGGCGCCGGCGACGCTCAATATTTTCAATTTTTTCATTGCTTCCCCCTAAAAAATAAAACCCCTTCGATCAGTCTTTCATGCTGATCTTCATCGTTCATTCTCGCAAATTTCCCATCAAGTCGTCCAATAAATTCCGGGTAATGAATTAAAATATTCGAATACTATTGCTCTAATATCTTCATTCTGAAGCTATATTGCTCTCTGTGTTCTGACCAAGGGAACGAATCAGCTTACTCACCTATCCACCAGCGACCACTCTGTGGAGGCACGTTTCAAGTGCATCAAAAGTGTCTACCGTTTTGTATACCGTAGGCATGTCTATCACTGCAGCCCATTTGTCTGGGTTTAAACTTTGGGTTTTGGCTGCAGTGGGTACCTCTGGTGACGGAGAATAAGTGATCTGAGTATAGAGAAGGTGAAGGTATGAGATGTAGTTAAGGTGGGTTTAGGGACCACTTAAAGCCTCACCTTGTCCCTCACTTAAATGATAGTTTAGCATCCTTAATACATCTTAATACGCTCACCCAGACTATGCCCCGGGGTATGGACCATGGGGGTGTGGGGGGTATGTATTATTGAGGTGTTACACGGATCAGTTTGTAAAACTGTTAACCACCTTATGTGGGTTAGCTTAGATATTCCTTATGGGTATGCATATTAGAAGAGCCCGGAGCCCCCCAAGGGCGAGA
>Ga0302135_10002684_pt1 | contig 10640 bp, 10 predicted proteins | sample CBN3_surface_MG_FD_203119 | JGI IMG/M metagenome (GOLD analysis project Ga0302135, IMG submission 203119) | Marine microbial communities from Western Arctic Ocean, Canada - CBN3_32.1 | ecosystem: Environmental > Aquatic > Marine > Oceanic | place: Canada: Western Arctic Ocean | collected... | reverse complement strand
CTGAATGGCGTGGCCTTCATCGCGGATTGGACTAACAAAGATGAAGTCATCACCAAAGTGCTGCACCAACACAAACGCGCGGGCGTGCCTTTGGTTTTGGTGTATCCGCCGAAAGGGGAGGCGATTATTTTGCCGCCGGTGATGAGCGGGCCCGAAAAGGTCTTGGATGCATTGGACAAAGCTGGTAACGCTTCGCCCTGAATTTGTCAGGGACGGCAAACTTGTTTTAACCAATGAAAAATCTAAAAACCATTTTTGCTGCAGCCGTGTTGTGTGTTGCCGTGGGCTGTCAAACGATTGGGCCGCGCACCTTGCAATCGACGCATCCGCAATATAACCACGCCATTTCGCGCACGCTGGATGAGCAGTTTTTGCTGAACCTCGTGCGGTTGAAATATCGCGACAATCCGTTTTTCCTCGAGGTGAGCAGCGTGACCACGCAGCAATCGGTGGAAAGCGAAATGAGCGCGAGCGTAAAATTTCTGCGCGGCGGCGACACACTCACGCCTTCGGCGGCGGTGACTTATAAAGAAACACCCACCATTTCATACGCGCCGCTGCGCGGCGATCAGTTCTTGAAACAAATCCTTTCGCCGGTGCCGTTGGAGGCGGTGCTGATTCTCACGCAGAGCGGTTGGAGCGTGGAACGGGTGGTAAGCATTTGCGTGGAGCGCGTGAACGGATTGGACAACGCGAGTAACGCCTCGGGGCCGACGCCATCGCGTGAGCCGCGGTTTGAGAAATTCCAGGAGATGGTCGGCATCCTTCGCGAGCTGCAGCTGGCGGATGCACTGGACTTGGGCGCTGCGCCGGGCGTGCCGGATGCGGCTGGGAAGATTCAGGCGGGGAATGGTTTGGTGCTGCGGGTGCGGCCGGTGGCCGCGCTGGCGCCGCGCATTGTGCGACTGAAAGAATTGCTGGGTGTGCCCAACGCGGGGAATGAATTGCGGCTGACGAATAATTTTTTCAATCGCCCGGAAAATGGGTTGGCCGTGCGCACGCGGTCGATGATGGGGATTTTGTTTTATCTGTCGCACAACGCCGAAGTGCCGCCGGCGCATCGCGAAGCGGGATTGGTGACGCGCACCAAAGCGGCGGACGGCACACCCTTCGACTGGAACAAAGTGACGGGCGGCCTTTTCCGCGTGAAATCCGCCAACGCGCGCCCGGCCAATGCGTTCGTGAGCGTGGCCTATCGCGGCAAATGGTTTTACCTCGCGGACAACGACCTCGAAAGCAAAAGCACGTTTATGCTGCTGACGCAGTTATTCAATTTACAAGCGGGGCAGATCAAGACCGTGGCCCCGGCTTTGACGATTGGGGTCGGTGGATAAGTTGAGGGTTGAGCGTTGAGGGTTGAGGGAGTAGGTTGCCGCGCTTTATGACCGATAATTCAAATCATTCAAAACCGTTGGTTGGAGTCATCATGGGCAGTCATTCTGACTGGGCTGTGATGGAGAATTGTGCGAAGCAACTCAAAGATCTTGGGGTGCCTTACGAAGCAAAGGTAATTTCCGCTCATCGCACGCCGGAATTATTGCAGCGATGGGTGGGCGATGCCACGGGGCGCGGGGTGGAGGTCATCATCGCGGCTGCCGGTGGCGCGGCGCATTTGGCGGGGGTGACGGCGGCGATTACTTCGGTGCCGGTGCTGGGCGTGCCGATGAAGGCTTGGAGCACGGAGGGGCTTGATTCGTTGCTTTCGATGGTGCAAATGCCCGGCGGCGTGCCGGTGGGCACTTTGGCGGTTGGAAAGCCGGGCGCGAAAAACGCCGCGCTGTTGGCCACGGCCATCCTTGGCAACAAATATCCGGAGTACAAAAAGGCGTACGAAAACTTCCGCGCACAACAAACTGCTGATGGCGAGGCGAAGCAGGATTTGCCGGTGGTTTAAGTTCAGGGCGTTTTTTTTCTGTCATATTGTTTTTTTGCTCGCCGCGCGCGAGTGGGGGTGGGTAGATACGGGCGCAGTATTTTGTCACAATCGCCGTTTCTTTTAAAACCTATATAATTACAGTGAAAATTTTTTCCGGCAGATCCAACCGGCCCCTTGCCAAGTCCATTGCGGAAAGCATCAATATGCCTCTCGGCAAGGCCGTCATACGCGATTTCCCCAATGGCGAAACCTTTGTGAAGATTGAGGAAAACGTGCGCGGCGAGGACACGTATGTCATCCAAAGCACTTGCCCACCGGCAAACCAAAATTTGATGGAGCTGTTCATTATGATTGATGCGCTCCGTCGCGCGAGTGCCAATCGCATTACCGCCGTGCTGCCGTTTTATGGCTATGCGCGGCAGGATCGGAAGGATCAACCGCGCGTGCCCATTAGCGCGAAGTTGGTGGCCAATTTGTTGGTGGCTTCGGGCGTGAACCGCGTGCTCACGATGGACTTGCACGCTCAGCAAATTCAGGGATTTTTTGACATCCCGGTGGATCATCTTTATGCGGCACCGGTGATTTTTGAATACCTCAAAACTCTCGATTTGGGCGATGAACTGGCGGTGGTAAGCCCGGACACCGGCGGCATCAAAATGGCCCACGCGTACTCGCAGATGCTGCACGCGAGCCTTGCAATCGTGGCCAAGCGGCGGGTTTCGGATACGGAAACCGAGACCGTTTCGGTCATCGGCAAAGTGCGTGGGAAGACGGTTTTACTGGTGGATGACCTCACGGAAACGGCTGGAACACTGGTTTCGGCGGCGCGGTTGCTGCGGCGACGCGGGGCGAAAAAGATTATTGCGGCGGTTTCCCACTGTGTTTTGAATGATTTGGGCGCAAAAAGAATGCGAAAATCAAACATTGACGAACTTATCTCGACTGATACTGTTCCCCGCCCCGAAATCAAGGGCTTAAAGCTGACCACTTTGTCGGTGGCCGGGCTGCTCGGCGAGGCGATAAAGCGGATTCACACGAATTCATCGATCACATCGCTTTTTGAATTTGATGGAGTGAGGATAGGATAATGAAAGCAATTGAACTAGCCGCCAACGCGCGCACCGCAAAGAAACGCAACCAAGTCAAAGCCCTCCGGCACGCCGGACGTCTGCCCGCCGTGATCTACGGCAGCGGCGAAGGCGCCGAGCAACTGGAAGTGGACAAAAAAGGCTTCCAGCACATGATGGCCTCCACCTCCGCCACGGCGGTTTTGGTGGATCTCACCCTCGACGGCAAGAGCCGCTTGGCATTGATTCAGGAAGTGCAGCACCATCCGCTGAGCCGCCAGCCGTTGCATGTGGATTTTCGTGAAGTGCGCAAGGATCAGCAAGTACACGTCACCGTGCCAATCGTGCCCGTGGGCGAAGCGTTGGGCGTGAAAGTCAGCGGCGGCAACTTGGAGCACGTCATGCGTCAGGTTCACGTGAGCGGCACCCCCGCTGCATTGCCGGAAATGATTGAGGTCGATATCACTGAGCTGGACATCGGCGACACCCTGCACATTAGCGACATTGCTGCGCCCGAGGGCGTTGAATTTTTAGAAAACACCGGCAACCCGGTCTTTTCCGTATCCCGTCCGCGTGTGGAAGTGGAAGTCACTCCCGAAGAAGGCGAAGGCGAAGAAGGCGCCGAGGGCGAAGATGCCGAAGGCACCGATGGCGAAGGCAAATCCGAGGAAGGCGGGGGCGACAAAAAGTAACCCGCCGCGAGCGGTGCGCCTACGTTTATGGAGGCAGCACACCTCATCGTGGGGCTCGGCAATCCGGGCGCGAAGTACGAAGGCACGCGCCACAACGCCGGGTTCCAAGCGGTGGAACATTTGGCCGCCCAATGGGGCGCCGGATGGGCCGACGAAAAGAAAAAATTTTCCGCGCGGCTGGCCCGGGCGGAAGTGGCCGGACGCACCGTGCTGCTGTGCGAGCCGTTGACGTTTATGAACCTCAGCGGCGAGGCCGTGGGAGCGATTTGCGATTTTTATAAAATCGACGAACCCGCTCGCGTGCTGGCGATTGTGGACGATGCCAACATTGAATTTGGCGAACTGCGCCTACGCCCCGGCGGCAGCGCCGGAGGCCACAACGGGCTGCGATCGATAGAGCAGCACTTGGCCACGCCGGAGTATCCGCGCTTGCGAATCGGCGTGGGACGGCCCGCCGATGACCGGCAGGAACTGGCCAGCCACGTGCTTGGCAAGTTTGGCGAACGCGAAGCGGAAGCACTAAAACCGGTGCTGGAAAAAGTGACCGAGCAGGTGAACTGTTGGTTGGCCCACGGGCCGCAGCGGGCAATGAACGAATTTAACGGGAAGGTATTTCCTCCCGCAACAGACGACACCGACAAGAAAGAAGAAACAGAAACGTGAAACGCTACGACGGATTATTCATTATCGACACCACCGGCCAGTCCGACAGTGTGGACGAACATATCACCAAGCTCAACGGCCTCATCAGTGAAGCCGGCGGCAAGGTGACCAACGAACAAAAACTCGGCCGCCGCGGCTTTGTCCGCATTGCCAACAAACGACATAAAGGCGGCTTCTATATAAACCTCCAGTTCGAAATGGAAGGCAGCGCCCTCGAGGGACTGCGCAAGGAACTGGACAAGCGGCCGGAATTTTTCCGCGCCCAAATCACCCACTCCACCGGCGCCACTCTCGAGCTGGCCGCCAGTTAACCCAACCCCGAACTCCTCTCGCTATGCCGAACTACAACAAAGTTATTTTGATGGGCAACCTCACCCGCGATCCCGAGGTGAAATATACTTCCGGCGGCACCGCCATCGCCAAGCTCGGCATGGCCATCAACCGCACGTGGACGAATAAAGAAGGCCAGAAACAGGAGGAAACCACCTTCGTGGATGTGGACGCCTTTGGCCGCCAAGCCGAAGTCATCGGCCAATATCTGAAAAAAGGCCGGCCGGTGATGATCGAAGGCCGCCTGAAGCTCGACCAGTGGGACGACAAACAAACCGGCCAAAAACGCAGCAAGCTCGGCGTCACCCTTGAAGGATTTCAATTTCTCGATTCCCGTGGCGAAGGCGGCGAAGGCGGCGGGGGTGGAGGCGGTGGCCAAGGCTATCAAAGCGATGCCCCGGCGGCCGGGGCCTCCAGTGCGAGTGCAAGTGCGCCTGCGGCCAACATCCCCGAGGATGACGATGTGCCCTTTTAATTTTTAACCAATCATACTTATGTCCAAAAAAGAAACCGAAGTCATCCTCACCGAAAACGTGGTGAGCTTGGATGCCGCCGAAGGCGATGTTGTGAAAGTGAAGCCCGGCTACGCGCGTAATTTTCTGTTGCCGCACGGAAAGGCGATCCCCGCTTCTGAAGGCAATCAGCGCTACATCGAATCGCTGCAATCGCGCCGAACTGAGCGCGAAGCTACCGAGCGCCAGCATATGGAGGAACTGCGCGATAGTCTCAAGAGCCTGCGCCTGCACGTTAAGGTGAAGACCGGCGAAGGCGGCAAAATGTTCGGCTCTGTCACCGCCGGTACGATTTGCGATGAGCTGCACAATCAGTTTGATCTCGAGCTGGATCGTAAAAAAGTGGCGCTCGTCAAACCCCTGCGCGAGCTGGGCGAGTACGAGGTGAAGCTCAAGCTGCACACCGATTTGGAAGGCGAACTGAAAGTGTTCGTGGAAAGCGAAAACCCGCTACCCACCCCGCAGTCCGTGGCCGATGAGGAAGCCGCCAAGAAAGCCGGTGCTGATAAGGCGGAAGAAACCGCCGGTTAAACGAAACCGCCGGTTAGTCGGCAATGATTTCACCACCGCTCCCTGCACCGAAACGGGGGGCGGTTTTTTTTATGCCCCGCCGCCTGTGAACAAGCGGGGGTTCAAAGCCAGCAACTTCGCGTTGCCATCGGGGCAAGCATTCGTGTTCCCTTGGCGCGCATGATTGACACGCCCGAAGGGCCCATTCCGGAACCGCCGATGGAGGATTTGGTGAACGCGCCGCGCCGCGTAGCCAGTTCTCCCGAGGCCGAAACTGCGCGCGCGGGCCGCACGCCGCCGCATTCCATCGAGGCGGAGCAGGGCATCCTCGGTTGCCTGATGCTGGATGCAGCCTCCGGATTAGACTTTTGCCTCGAGCGCATTCGCGAGCCGCGACAGCTCAGTGATCCTCCCTCCGATAAAGGCCCGCGCGGCAAACGCCGTCCGCCGGGCGACACGTTTTTTTATGAGCTGAAACATCAGCTGCTCTTCGAGGCGATGATCGATATCGTGGAATCGCGGCAGGCGGTGGATATCATCACCGTCAAGCAATTCCTCGCCGATCGCAAACAGCTCGAATCCGTCGGCGGCGTGGCCTACCTCAACACGCTGATGGACAGCGTGCCTTCGGCGGCCAATCTCGAATATTATTTCAACATTGTTTGGGATAAATATCTGTTGCGCAAAACCGTGCGTACCTGCACCGAGATCGTCACCCAAGCCTACGAGCACGAGGGCGAAGTGAATCGCCTGCTCGATGAGGTGGAAACCCGCATCCACGGCATCAACGACGAACGCGCTGGCGACGTCAGCACGGACATGAAAAAACTCGTGCACGCCGCCATCGATCGCATTGAGGAATATCATGAACGTAAGGGAAAGATTTCAGGTGTGCCCTCCGGCTACAAAGTGCTCGATCGGCTGACCGACGGCATGCATGCAGGCGAGATGATCGTCATCGCCGCACGGCCTTCGATGGGCAAAACCAGTTTGGCGATGAACATTGTGGAGAATATCACGCTGGACGAAAAAATCCCCGTGGGGGTGTTTAGCCTGGAAATGACCGCCGAGGCACTGGTCACCCGAATGATTTTCTCCAACGCCCGCCTAAATTCCAGCAAACTACGAGAAGGGAAAATGAATGACCGCGACTTTCCGCGCATCAACGCTGCGGCCGGCAAACTCCACAACGCACCGCTGTATATCGACGATACCCCCGGCCTCTCCATCTTGCAGCTGCGTGCCAAGGCCCGCCGCATGCACACGCAGCATGGCATAAAACTCATTGTCATTGACTATCTTCAGCTGCTTCACTCTACTTCGCGGCGGGCGATGGACAATCGGCAGCAGGAAGTTTCGGAAATCTCCAGCGGCATCAAGGCGTTGGCCAAAGAATTAAAGGTGCCGGTGATTGTGCTTTGCCAGTTGAACCGTGAAATGGAGCGGGATAAAAACCGCAAGCCGCGCTTGTCGGACCTCCGCGAATCCGGTGCGATCGAGCAGGACGCCGACTTGGTGGGACTGCTTTACAAAGTTTCGCAGGACGAGGACGCCGAAGGCGCGGATGAAAGCGAAGGCTTGCCAGTAAACTTATTAATCGCCAAGCAACGTAACGGGCCCACCGGGGACGTGCCCTTCACGTTCCTCAAGCCCTATACGCGCTTTGAGCCCGCCGCGGGAATTAGTGACAACGATGTGCCGCATGAAGACTAACATTTTGAACACAACCGTTCTGGCCCTGCTGTTGGCCACGCCCCTGCTCATCGCCCAGTCGGCTGCCGGCCCTCCAAAGGTAAGCGAAGTCAAAGTGACGCTTACAAGCTTCGGCAGCGGCGATCCTGATATCACCGAAGCGTACGTGCGCAATCACATCCGAATTCGCCCCGGTGATGAATTTCGCCCCGGTATGACCAATCCAGGCGTGCATGCCCTGATGCAAACCGGCCGATTCCACAACGTACGCGTAGACGCTTCAGAGGAAAACGGAAAACTCACGCTGACCTTTATTGTCGTGGCCTATCCCAAAGTGACCTCGGTGGATTTACTGTTACGTCGGCCCGATGGCACCACGCTCACCGCCGCGTCGTTACAGATTGAAGAAAAAAAATTGCTGAAGAAAATCACCCTGCGCAAAGGAAGCCGTTACAGCGACGCCCAACGACAAGCGGACGCCAAAGCCCTGCGAGAACATTACGAGGATAAAGGCTACTACCGGGTAAGCGTGACCAGCGAAGCTAAACGAAGGGAGGACGGGAAGTTAACCGGTGCCGTGGAATATTACATCACCGAAGGCGAGCAATTCCAAATTGAAAACATGACCTTCGAAGGTAATGAAAATTTTGATTCCGATGACCTGATGGATTTTGTGAAGGCCCGCGAACGGCGGCGCTGGTTCAACCCCATCAGCTGGTTCACCAACGACGGCCGCATCCGTCCGCTGGAATTACAGGCGGACATTGAGCGCCTGGAAACCTACTATCGCAATCGAGGTTATTTGGATGCAACAGTTCAAGCGACCCACACCGCCGATGAAGTGCTTGCCGGTGATACCTACCAACAACACATCAATACGCTAAATAAAGCGCGGGCGGATTTGGAATTATTGGAACTGAGCTTGGCTGATGAGGAGAATAAAGGGGACGCAGCCGATGAAGATCGTTTGGATTTGCTGGAGGATAAAGTGGACGATCAGGAAGATTTGGTGGACGACGCGGAAGATGAACTGGAAGATTTTCTCGATGACGCCTCATACGTCGACCTCGTTTTCAAAATTACCGAAGGTCGGCGTTATCATGTCGGCACGGTGGATTTCGAATACTACTGGCAAAACGCGAGTGATGGCGAAACCACGCGACTGGATGCGGGGCCCGACGGCGCCGCCAAACCTGATTTCAAGCCGGTGATCCCCAAGCTCACACTCATGTCGCTCATTAGCATGCGCGAAGGCGAGGTGTATTCACCCGAAAGCCTGCTTCGCAGCGGCCCAAAATCCGACCCGCGATCCATCAAAAACCATTACGGGCGTAAATCGCACATTAACGCCCGCGTGCTGCGGGTGGTTCGGAAACCGGTGACCGGCACCGACAAAATAAATCTCGTCTTCAGAATCTTTGAAGGCAACCCGTTCAATCTCGAACTCGTGCAAATTGAAGGCAACGAGAAAACTAAAGACTTCGTCATCCGGCGCGAACTTGCCGTCTCCGCCGGCGAACGCTTCGACATGGGCCGGGTGGATCGCAGTCGCCGCCGCATCGAAGGTATGCGTATTTTTGAAAGCGTGCGCACCTTCCCCCGCCGCGGCCCTAATGCTCGGCAGGGTGCTAATCCCGGCGAGACGCTCACCGACGATCTTGTAGTGGCCGTGCGCGAAAAGAATACCGGCACCTTCATGATCGGCGGCGGGTTCAGCACCGATTCCGGGGCATTCGCCAACATCATCTCGGGGCAGGAAAATTTTGACATCAAACGCTGGCGCCGACCTCACCTGCTGCAAGGCGCCGGACAAAAAATTCGCCTCAAAGCTGTAGCTGGAGGCAAGTACAAAAGCTATCGACTGGACTTTGAGGAACCCTGGTTGCTTGACCGGAAACTCAAGTTTACGACCGCGCTGTATGTTGAAGAGATGTCTTATTACAGTTCCAAATTTGATGTCGATCAAACCGGCTTCACCATGGGACTGGAACGAACCCTGTTGGGAAATGACTTTTTGCGCGGCAAAATTTATTTCACGCTGGAAGAAATCGGCCTTGTCAACTTGGAATCCACCACCTCCACCGAGTTGAAAAACGAAGCCGGGCATGACTTCGTGGGATTGTTGGGCGGTCGCCTCGCCTACGATACCCGTGGGGGTGGCGACCTCCCAAGCAAAGGCCAACTCACCTCCTTCGACCTCATGGTTTCCCCCAGCATCATCGGCAGCGACAAGCCGTTCTACGGCTATCACCTCAAAAGCACTTGGTTTTTCAAAGGCCTGCGCGAAGGGCACGTCCTGGAATTGCGCGCCCAAAACGCAGTGGTGGACAGTTTTGAAAGTGGCAACAACGTACCCTACTTATACCGCCACCACCTCGGCGGCTCACGCAATCTGCGCGGCTTTGACTTCAACGAAGTGGGCCCACGCGGCGACCAGAATGATTATCTCCGTGGAGAAAGTATGGCCCATGCTTCTCTCGAATACAGCATTCCCACTCCCTGGGAAATCCTCCGATTCGCTACGTTTTATGACATCGGTTCGGTAAACAAAGGAGCTTTTGATTTTGATTTTGGAAATTACAACGATGACTGGGGCATTGGCCTCCGGCTGCAAATTCCGTTTCTCGGCCCCCTGCGCCTCGACTACGCCTTCCCCATCACCGACGACGGCTACAACAGCAGCGGCGGTAACATCAATGTGAATTTTGGCTACACCACACGATTCTAATTTAAACAAACTGAACACCATGAAAACCACACTCACCGCACTTTTACTCGCCACGGCAATCCTCCTTCCCATCAGTGCCTCCGCTGCCGGGGAGCAAAAAATGGCCATCGTCAATGTGGAAAAAGTTTTCAAAGGGTATTGGCGTACGGATGTCGAAGATAAACGCCTGAAAAAAGAGGTGGAAAACGTAGAGAAACGCATTGCCACCGAGGATAAAAAACAGGCGGAACGGTTGGCCAAACTGAAAAACATGAACACAGTATTGCAGAACCCCAACTTGAACCAAGCAGCGCGCGCGCGCCACAAACAGCAATTCGACGTCGAACAACGGGCATATCAGCAAAGTGGCACAACCTTAAATAACTGGAAGGCTTCACAGCAAAAAGATCTTCAGGAAAAAAGTCGCAAGGCATACTCAAAAATTCGCGAGGAAATTCAGTCAGTCATTTCTGCTCAAGCCAAAAAAAGCGGCTTCACTGTGGTGGTTGATTCCAAAGCCTTGCTATACTCTTCAGCCGAACTGGATATCTCCACACAAGTGCTGGCGCAGTTGAATATCAATGACCCGGG
>Ga0302135_10002679_pt1 | contig 10653 bp, 18 predicted proteins | sample CBN3_surface_MG_FD_203119 | JGI IMG/M metagenome (GOLD analysis project Ga0302135, IMG submission 203119) | Marine microbial communities from Western Arctic Ocean, Canada - CBN3_32.1 | ecosystem: Environmental > Aquatic > Marine > Oceanic | place: Canada: Western Arctic Ocean | collected... | reverse complement strand
TCGTAGCCCTTTTCATACCCGTACCTGGCGTACTCTTGAGGGCGGAGATCTTCTTCAAACGGCTTGTAATCGACGGACCACTCGAAAGCGGCTGCTTGTGCTTCGGTTTCGCGAGGGATTCTCATTTGGAACCCCCCACACGTTCAACAGTCACAGTAATCTTGTGCAGCTGAAAATCCCTAGGCATGCCTCCGGGCCTACGCACAATGAACGTACGGTCGGCGGGCACCTGGTCTTGCGTAATGGCATCTACCATGAACATGGCAGCGTTGCCGTTCTGAAAGGTTTCTGAGACAAACGTCTCGGCTGCTTGAATAGACGCGAAATCAACCATCAACCGGCATTTGCCCTGGTTTTCGATTTCCTTATTAGTCAACGGAATCTTGTATGACGGGTTAGCGGGTTCGCCTTCCCAGTCTCCAACGATCTTCTTCATTTCCAGCTGGCTCATCTTCTCGCCAGCCTCAAGTTTGTTTTCTTCAGTCATGTGTTTCCCTTTCAAAAGTGTTTCAATAGTGAACTCAGCTCTTCTTCGGCGGGTGCATCTATGACGCACCCATCTACCGATAGCTGTTGCACGGCCTGGTCCCCCGGCTCGGTTTCAAACGCCTCTACCACGTCGTCGCGGTTGGCGATTGCATAAATCAACGCCATCCTCAACAACTCTTTTTCTCGCTCAGTCATTATGTTCTCCTGTTTTGATGTTCGCTTCTAGTTTGAGTAACTTCTCGACGACACGTTCACGCCCAACCTCTTGGACGTGAACCCAGCCACGTTTCGTGAGTACCCCGCCCCACCAGAAGTTGCAGGGGTTTGGTGGAGAGTTCTTCACAGGCCCGCGGTAGTCACCGAGACGATTAGCGATCCCAGTGATGGCACTGATGTTGTGCCCGGGATCAACAGTAGGTAAGTCCATTATGTTCTCCTCAGGGTTTAGCTAAGCCGTACAGGTTGCCCTGCTCTATGCTGAAAGTTGATTAACTCACCGGATTTCTCCTGTTACTTTCAATTCCGGAATTTAGAATTACGGCATGAAATTCAAAGAGCACGCTACCGCCGGAACGATAGTTGCCGCCACCACCACGGTGGCTTTGGGGTTTGAGTTACTGGTGTTCCCAGTCACTCTGTTCTTCAGCTTGTTTCCTGATCTGGATACCAGCTCAATCCCGCAGCGTTGGTGCTACCGAGTAGTCACCGTGGCCCTGGCATTCATGGCCTATCACGGGCTGTACCAGGAGGCAGTCACGCTGGCGATCGTCGCCATGCTGCCGCTGCTAGATCATCACCGCGGGTGGACGCACCGGCTCTGGGCACCCATAGCATTCCCTGCGATTGTCCTCGCTACGTACAACCTGATCGTGTTGCACGTGCACCCGTTTGACATCCAATGGGAAGAGCAGATCATCCAACACTGGAAGCTGCTCGTAGGGCTAGTTGTCGGGTGGTACACCCACCTGCTCCTAGATAGGAAAAAAAGACCGCACACCCGGTAGGATGTACGGTCTTGAAACAGTAACTGTTGCGTGGGGTTAGTCCCCGTATATTTGCCAAAAGACGTGACCACACAGGAACCCGAATACAAAGGGTATGACGGGCCAACGCCTTGAAGACTCGTAAAGTACGACGCTGAAAGTCGCTTCCTGCTGCCCCTGGTAGATAACATAAACATCCCACGCAGCTACCACCGCGACGATGAAAACAACTAACATCCGTGTTACATGCACATAACTCATCTGAGCCTCCTTGCTCATTTGGTACTGACCCCCCATTGTCTTATATTTGCACTTATAAGTTAAGATCAAAGAACAAAAAAACCCCCGCACTTTTTACAGTGCGGGGGCTGCCACGGTCCGGTTCACCCTGATCCATCCACTATAATTGGCGTGTGGAATCTCCCCGGTCTCCCGCTTATCCGCTTACGAGAAGTCATTAGTTTTTCTGAGTACCCAGTCGCCACAACCGAGTAATGACCTATACGCAGTTTTCGTAAGTTTCAGCAAGATCGACGTTATTTCTTCTTCATCGAACGCACAGCAACATTCTGTGCACGAACGACCTCACCCGCAACCGTCGTATTGCCTCGGCGAGGGGTCTTCTTGGATGTAGTTCGATGCTTGGCCTTCGCGTCAGCTTCGCAATCATTCCAGATCGCAACGAGACCCTGAGGCACTGTTTCCACAATGCTGTTAGGCCCGAGCTGGATCACAGCACCCAGGGCACCGGCAACTGAGAGCAGGCTTTCCAGCCAGGCTCGTGGATCATCCAGCGTCTCCGCGTACTTGAGGATGACTGCCTTCAGCAGCGTATCCATCTTGAACGCCGGAGTCACTTCCGTATCCACAGCACGGGACATGTTCCCGTCCACATCTACGGAGAAGTCGAACGGATACGAGCCGGGCTCGATTTCCTCTCCGCCCTTCTTTCTCTCGTCAACCATCTTCTTAGCGAGCTTCTCCAGTGCGATCGCTTCAACCAAACTTATTTTCTTCGCCATGTTTTTCTTCCTCCAACTGAGAATTTATGAAACGGATCTCGGCAGTAATAGCTGCGGATCGATCCTTGAAAGGGCCCAACACCGGGCCCTCGAAAATGTTTGCTTGCCACTTACATGGCCATAACCGCGTGAATGCGGCCATCCGTGATTCATCCGATACGCGTCGTCGGATGGCATGGAATAGCCTACGTAACAGCTGATTAACGGGTTCCACGTGGCTGACCCGCCGCCGCTCTCTCAAACTAAGTACCTGAGTGAGCGGGCTGGCGAGACCACAAGTTCTCCCGTCTTCGTCAATGAAGATAGTGAACTTACTCATTCCGACTCCCGGGGGCTGGCTTGATTCGTCGGCGACTACGAGACTTCTCTTTGACAACAATCTCGTGCTCTTTGATACGATCAAAGTAACTGTTGAACGTCGTCTTCATGACCTTCCTCGCGATTGCGGAACCTTTCAGCTCTCTCGTGATCTGAGCAGCAGAACCGCCCATTTCGCCAAGAGTGCTTTCAACTTCCTGCACCAGGCCGAGCAAGCCGTTAGTCCCTTCCGAGTCACCAAGCATGCCTTTTACTGTGGAGATCTTCTTAGCCAACCACAGCAGATTGTCGAAACTACTTTTGGCCAGTTGTCGATACTCTTCCGTCTCGTAGGCGTTCATCTCCTTGTACTGCGTTTCCGTCAGCAACATGTCCTGGGACTTGCCGACGTTTTGAAACGAAGTCAGGGTTTCATCCTTAGACGTTACCCGTTGAACCGCAATGAGCACGTGGTTCTCCGGGACATCGTCGCTCTCGTGTGAACGCAAAATCTGCTGCACTTCTGCGTGACGCAGGTCTGCTTGCGGGCCCATTGGCGGAAGCAAGCGAACTCGTTTACCGCAGTTCTTGGAGATGGATTCCACCATCTCCTTAAAGTCCAGGATCAACTCAGACGTTGCACCCTCGACGGATGCCTCAAGCCGAGCAGCCGCCTGTCTTCGAAGCATCTTGGCGGTTTCCGGTGCCACGTCAGACAGCGTGAAGCTGGCGTCAAATGGCTCAATCTTGGGCATGTCGCATGAAATTGAATCCGCCATGCCCGCAGCCGAAGGGTACTTCTTCCCCACAACAGCCCAGTCGTCGCCCAGGAACGCCTCATCTGCGTTACGAATCCGATCGTAGTTCCAAGAATCAGCGACCCGCTTGCCCCAGGCAAGGTATTGCTTTCGAGCTTCTTCGAACCGCTCAAGGAACTCTTCAATCTTGGCGGACTCGATCAAGTACGATCCCGTCACCTTGAGAGGCTTCGCGGATTCCCCTCCGGCGGTACTACGCAAGCTGTACTCGGGGATGGTGAACGAGTTTCGGATCTCAGCCAGCACTCGCTTGAGTGCCGCACCCTCCTTGATCAGCGGATCCCGGGAAGCACCCAGGATTGCATAGGAACCCCGAATAACCTTCTTGTCCAGGCCGCGTTCAGCAGCCAGTACACTTTTGGCCTGCTCCGTGAATGCAATACTGCCAGGCAACCACCCAGCGGTAAATTTCACGGTGCAGTACTGCACCTTAGTTTCTTCATTAATTTCATCTACGACCTGCTGCGTTTCCTCCGCGGCTTTGTCAAAGTCCATTGTTGTTTGATTCATTCGTTTCATTCTCCGTTTCTTGAGTGACACGTTTGGTCCAGCCGAGCTCCTGGTACAGAATCTTTCTTACAGTTTCGTAAAGCAAAGATTTCGTACGCTTACGGTTCTCCAGCTTGGACATTAATAAATAAGCCCTCTGCTGACGCGAGGGCGTATACGATCGGACGTGGTACCAGTAGTCATCGCCTACCCACCCGTCACGGGAACCAAAGCGAACTTTGGTTGCTTCCCCGCGACCACCGGCGGCTATGCAAATAGAATACTCGTGCCACGTCTTTCCTTCTCGGATAAGACGATTACTCATCGGAAGCCTTTGATGGCTTGACGCGACGCGTTACCTTCCTAGGTGCAGAAGACTCCTTCTGCTTCCGGGGGTGCACAAACGGTTTGCCTGTAACACTATCCTGGATACCCTGAGACTCTGCGTCAGCCATGAGGGCTTCCATATCCTCTCGCCTTGAGGTGTAGGTTGGAACGATTGACCCTGAAGCGTCCATGATTGAACACTGCATGATCTCAGCCTCAGAACAGCAAGCAGCGATATCAGCAGGAGTCCACCAGTCATCTTTTGGCAGCTTTTGCTCCGCGAGCTCATGCTTACGCAGATACATTTTCCAAGCTTTGCCCTTGGCCTCCTGGTCAGGCCATCCAGCCCACATCAGCTTGGCACGACCAGATCGCACCATTGCCGGGTGAATATCCTTGATGCTGTTAGCACCAGCGATAATGAACAAGCTGTCCTGGTCATTCAAGAAAGTCTTGATTTGACCACTCAGCCGCCGTTCAACACCGGAGCCGTTACCGTCACTTGACGATTGATTTGCAGGGATAACCTGCTCAATTTCGTCAATTGCCAGGAACCCGCCGATAGCAACAGCCGCCTTGAATGCTTGCAGCTGATACTGCTCGCTGTTACCGACGTACTGGTCCATGACTTCTTCCATTTTCAGGGAAGCCATAGGCAGTAGCATCTCACCGGAAATGCACTTGTGAGCAAGCGATTTACCGGTACCCGGAGGGCCAACCAGAGTCAGCATCTTCCGAGGGCAGCGATCTGGAAGGTCAGGCCGGTACAGTTGATTAACTGCATGCTTCAAGTGCCCGTGACCAACGATGTTATCGAAGCTGAACGGGTGCTTGTCCGGGCGGAACATGTGCTCGAAGTCTGCCAAAGGCATGCTTTCCAGCCACTCAGTGTGCTTCACGTCATCAAGCACGTAACTGACACGACACCGGACTTCGCCTTCTTTAACGATGTCGCGGTTCTGGAAATGCTGCTCTTGCTTCAGCAGCGTAAAGCCCACCGCTTGAGCATACTGCTCGCCAGACTCAGGACGTGGAAAGCAGGCGAACTTCTCAATAAAAGACGGGTGGAAGATTTCCAACCGGTTGTCGTGAGCCATGTGCACAGCTTTCTTCTTGAAAACCGTAACAGGCTCTGCAATACCGTCATTCTCGCTGACAGACTCTGCAAGGTACTGCGAGGCCTTTGCACGGGACAAGCCCGCAGCCGCCTGTAACAGCCCTTCTGTCACTGACTCCTCCGGGATGCCCAGATCCGTGGCGATGCCTGCAATCTCTTCGGCGTCTGGCACCGAGTGCTCGACGTACTCGCAATGCACCTTCAGCTCCGACGGAGACTTGTAACCCGGAGCCGTCTGCATCATCAGAGTGACGCCGGTACCTTGGCCTACGCGAATGATCTTTTGCACAAAGATCAACAGAGCTGCGTCGATCGGCCCCTGGGCCCCTGCGGGCATCAAATGCCGATCGAAGTTACGCACGCACAGAATACGCTGTACCGCGTCTTCTGGGGTGCTCTCGTCCATATCATCCCGATACTGTCGGCCGCGTGCCGATGCTAGTACCTCACTCATAGCATCGTGCAGGCCGATCCTTTGTGGCTGCCCTGCGTCTCCTCCGAGCTTCAGAGCTGCGATTTCAGGATCTTGCTCGGCATCTCCTCCCACCGTGATGGGATTGTCGTACGCGTCCGTCAGGCCATCAGCGGCATCCCAGAACATGAGATCCCAGGGTTCGTCTGTTCCCTGTGTTGCTCTGGCCGCACTGGCCAGCTCGGCCAAGCACTCTTCGGGCTCTTCACTCGTAAGGACCAGCCCCGCTTGTCCTGCGGCAAAATATTTTGCCAGTTCTTTAACTACCATGTTATTCCCTTCAATTCCAGAATTTAGTTAGTTGGTGTTTTTCTGCTGTTGTTGATGGTCCCCCTGATAAAACTCAGGTTTCTTTACCGAAGTCGTCGGGGTGCCAATTAGGGCCTGAGTCAACGGCTGCGTGGCTTGCACACACGTGCCGCCTTTGTGACCCACGGCCTCGACTGTGGTTTCACCATCGTTGTCGATGATTATTATGATCTTTCGACTCATTGCATGCCTCCGTTCTTTGGCGTGACTTCGATTTTCACACGGCCGTCAGGAAGTGTGACTTTCTTGTAACTCCCAAACTCGGGGTTACCGGATTTAATCTCTTTTTGAATTGTTCGTTCCGCTGCTTTCACAGCGTACGACTTTTTCAGTTCGCCGCCCCAGGAGTCAGAGCCCTGTGCTCCGGGCTTGTGCTTGCCAACGCCGGGACTGTTGAGTAACCCGTTACCTTGGGCGAAGAAGTCCGTCATCATCAGGTACTCGCCTTTGTTAACGGGATGCGGCACAAGGCCGATCTCGTAAGCGTCGTCGCGTCCTTTGCCATCCCTGTATTTGATGACAAACTCCCCGTCGCTTCCGACAACTTCACTTGAAAGCTTGTCATAAGCTTTCTTGAATTTGTCGTCTTGAAAGAGCTTCTTTTGCTCTGTCAAGGTCCAGGGGTTTTTAATCAGATCCAGCAGATTAGCAGGCAGCGTCACTCCCCGTGCTTTTGCCGCAGCGTGTACGTCAACACCCTGCTTCTTCAATGCGGCCATCAGCTTGACTTGATAGACGCCTGGCAGCGGATAGTCGCCTACCAGCTTGCCGTGATCCGTTGCCCAGGTTCGGTACGTCCTCTGCCGGACCAACTTTAGTTCCGGGCATTGCTCCTTCACGGTTAGTGCGAGGGCTCCGATGTCCGTCACACAAAATCCACTTTCGAGGTGGCTCATATTTTTTCCTTTCCTGAAATGAAAAAAGGGGCCGCCAGTAAACTGACGACCCCTTCAAATTACGTTAGCGGAATTCTTAGTTGCAACATTTGCGACTAAAGAACTTCGCTCTCCGTGCAGCCTGGCGGCAAGCACGAGATCTTGACCTAGCCCGTGCGTCACACGCGGCTGTCTTAATTGCACAAGCAGTGTTTTGGACAACACAAGCTCCTGCCTGAATTACACGGACAGGTGCGAGTAGCACAAACCGAACTGTATTCTCGAGAGCCCGTCCAGCCCGGCAGCAGCCCCTATCAGCACATGCCTTGGCGGAAACCGCTGGAGCGTCTTGTGCTTTTTCACCCGCCACTACGGGGGCAGAGGTGAAGCTGATAAAGCCCAGCATCAAGGCTAACAAAATGGTACGCATTGTAACTCCTACTGCGAAATTTTATGGTGCTCCGACGGCACCACTTACAATTTGCTGAAGCTGCTGAACGGCAGCCTCAGTTTTTCCTTCCTTCAATCGTAGCAGCGAAAGCTGCTGCATCAAAGCACCCGCGTTCTCCAGGTAGGTTTCTTGCATTTCATCTGTCTTCGCGGATTGAGCTCCGTAGATCGCGGAATACATTTCCGGGTCATCAGCATACTCCGAATCTACTCTGTCTGACTGATCACCATCAAGAGCCAAACGAAGCATATCGAACGGTTTAACCACCCCTTCCTCGCCTAAGACCTGACCAATGTATTCGCGGATCTCCTCCGAAAACTGAGATTCTTCTGAATCATCTGGCGGCCAGAGGAATAGAGCCTCAGTGATTCCCAGCAAAATCTCATCCGCATCCGCGGGGTCAAATTCATCCGGCTGGAAATCGTCGCCTGCAAAGATGTTACACAACTCAACAAAGCGAGCGACATCCTTATAGAAGAAGTTCGTAGTGACGACAGTGATAGCCGCCATGATCTTATCCAGCGTTTCCTTGGGCAACTCAAGGCGATAATCGTCTTCCAGTTCTCTGCGAATTGTTTCCGGGGCCCACTGGAGAGCTTCCTCGCCGTAGTCATCCATGACAATCAAAAACAAAGCCGAAGCAAATGCTTCATCGGAAAGCAGCAAAGCTCTATTAACCGCTTTTGAATTTACCTGGTACGGCTGTGTTTGGCTGGAACTGGCTGTCTTCTCATGCCGATCCAGTAGAACCCGCAGCAGTTTGTTTTTGGTCTTCATTGAATCGTCCTCGCCTGTAATCCATACGAGCCCTTAGTACGCCTACGTCGCACATGATGTGCGTTAAAGCAAATTCACCCAAGCTCTCAGTAACTTCTGAAGTCTCCGTATCCCAGAATGTCTCGGCACCTGTAAAGGACACCCAGCGGGAATCGCACACCGCCAGCATGGTGGGCGGATGAGCTAGATCGATTGCTACGGCCTCATCAAAAGACTCCACCCGCTCTCGGATAAACTTTAAGATATCGTATACCTGTGCATCCGAGAATAGATTCAAGTGCGACAACCAATCTCCGACGCCTACAACCAGCTCGCACTCAGTGCCTACCGCACGCTTTAATCGCTTAATCGCGGATTCATCCAAGATTACAAACGGACTCATTGGCGTGCAGTTACCTCATACTTGGCCCGGTAAGCTGCCGGCTGGCAGCGAGTATGTGTCGGGGGGAGCAGTTCTCCTGCTTCATCTGTGAGGTTCTCGATAATCTCCCCAAGGCTATTTACAGGATACGCCGGATCGATCGCTCGCGAGATCCCGGGCAGGCCTGTAATGCCTTCTTTGGTGACGGTTCCTAGCACGAACTCTCGTGCTTTGGCACTGCCAAGCTCTTCAATCTGAGCCCCGAACGAATCAGCGTCAGACTCGATCAGTACCGACCCCCGACTCCCATCCCCAACGATCTCTACTTCCAATGCTCTTACGCCCATGTTTTTCCCTTTTCCTGATTCGAACAAGTTTGGCGGTGAAGAATGTCACCGCATCAATTGTAACGCAGGCAGCCAGGAACTGCCAGAATGTCTGCACATCCATCGAATTTCTCCTTCTTTTCTCAATACCTAAGAAAAAGCGTGCAGGCCACAATAGCCTGCACGCTTAAACCCTACTGAGCGGTACACACCAATAATGCTCGGAAATACTTCAAAAGAAGTTTTTCCAAGTCACTATCAATGTGACCACCCAGTAGGGTTATGCAGCCTCTTCTTGAGGCTGCTTCTGCTTTATCTCTGTCCGCACCACCTGTACTTCTGGTGGTGCGTCGATTCCAAGTTTGGTCGCACCTTTGCTGGTGCCGGTCACGACCACCGTTGCGATGATCGTACCGTTGGAGGAGAGCTCAATCGCCTCTCCTCGTTTTCGTGTTAGAACAAGCATGCTTGTTCTCCTTATTTTATGCCCCGGAGACAACTCCGCTCCGGGGCGGTTGTTGTTGTTTGCCTACGCAGCGTCTGCGTAGGGCTCCGGAGCGGCTTCCCGCTCTTGAGCTTCGTCGAGGGCAGCCGCCGGACTCCAGTCCGTACGGAGATAGAAATCCGCCACGTGGCGGAGCCCTGCATCCTCATCCGCTTCGACCGGCGTTGCCGCCGGATCGGCGGCGGGGTCGACGGGTTGAAAGCCGGGATGCCCCAGCTCAGCCTCCTTTGCAAGCTTATTTCGCACGTCGAAACGATTGATGCCCTCTCGGGCCGCCATATCAAGGGCGGCCAGTTCGGCAATGTCTTCCCAATTCTTAAGTCCCATGATTTTCTCCTTCATGGTGCGGCAGTACCAAAGCACTACCTAGAAAATAAAAAAGGCCTCATCGAAGTTGACGAGGCCCAGGAAACTTCGTGGTTGTTAAGGCAGGCCACCCTGCCATCTGCTGCGACGCTTACTTGGCCGTGAGGCCAGCAAGATTCGCTTCGATGACTCCGTGCTGTAAGTCCCAGCGATCGAAGGCCATCAAAACCCCAAGGGGGTTCAGCTTGCCGTCTTCGTCGGACAGCAAGTACTGCCCTTCCACAGCCGTCCATTCCTCGTCGAAATGCTCGCCGAGGATTGCGTCGGCCTTGGCATCAATCTTCTCGCCGTCGCGGCGAGTAAATTGATAAACCTGTGAAGCATCCTTGCTTCCCACGTACTTCCAGGAGTACGTGGTGGCAACGATCCGCTGCCGCTGGGCAGCGTCTGTCGCCGCAGCTTCCAGCTCAGCCTCAGCGGCCTCATCCGCATCGCGGATGTCCTTCCGGACTTTGTCGCTCATGTCCAGGGAGTTACCCCAGACTTGAAGGACACCCCGCATCAGCGGCAGGAACTCCCCATCATGCCGACGGAACTCCTGCAACATCGCATCCACTTGCGTGGACACGATGCCTCGCTGCACCGTCTGCACCAATGCTGGCAGGTGCTCCAGCTGGGGCTCGATTGCTCGAGCCACTTGCAAGGCGTCCTGCTGCCCCTCGGCAGCCT
>Ga0302135_10002677_pt1 | contig 10656 bp, 10 predicted proteins | sample CBN3_surface_MG_FD_203119 | JGI IMG/M metagenome (GOLD analysis project Ga0302135, IMG submission 203119) | Marine microbial communities from Western Arctic Ocean, Canada - CBN3_32.1 | ecosystem: Environmental > Aquatic > Marine > Oceanic | place: Canada: Western Arctic Ocean | collected... | reverse complement strand
GAGTGGGTTGTCCTGGCAAACGCCCTCCTTGGCATTAACCAGGGCCTTGGTTGGACAGCCACTATCCTCATGATGATGGACATTATGGGTCCACATAAACGCGGACTTTCCACAGGGCTAAATGAATTCATTGGCTATGTTGGGGTCGCCGCGCTCACGTTCGTCAGCGGGCTTCTTGCTGCCGCCTACGCACCAAGGCCGAACGTATTCTTCATAGGCGTTGCGCTGGCAGTCCTGGGGCTCTTGATTTCCACTATTTGGGTAAGAGAAACGCGTTTGCCTCATGATGATGAGGCGGCGCAGGACCGGCGTAAAGCACCCACCCAGAGCTTCTTGGCCACCTTCATTGCCGGGACCCGGGACCGCACGCTATTGAGCTGCGCACAGGCTGGGCTTGTCACCAAAATAAATGATGCCGCAGTCTGGGGTCTTCTGCCACTATTTCTGGCCAGCCGGGGGACCGGCATCACGCAGATAGGTGTGGTAGCAGCCACATATCCCCTTGTCTGGGGTATCGGCCAGTCATTCATGGGTGTCCTTGGTGACCGCATTGGCCGAAAGCCTCTCATCTTTGGAGGCATGGTGGTGCAGGCCTTTGGGATTTGGGGCATCACCACAGTAGAAGGGCTTCCATTACAAATGGCTGCCGCCAGCGTCCTTGGCCTGGGTACAGCAGCAGCCTATCCAACGCTCATTGCTGCGGTGGGTGACTACGCTCCTGCATCTCGTAGGGCCTCCGCCATTGGGGTTTACCGGTGGTATCGGGACGCGGGTTTTGTGGTGGGCGCTGTTGTTGGAGGGCTGCTGGCCGATGCTATAGGCTTCCAAGCTACATACGGAATCATTGGTGGGGTCAGTGTACTGTCCGCAGCATTTGTCGCAGTGGGGATGGTCGAGCCACGGCGAGAGTCACCGCCCTTGGAATGGTCTACGTTGCGCTCGTTGGACTAGCTGTCAGTAAGCTCAGCGACGATGCGGCGGGTGAACTCCTCCCGCATCTCGCCAGCCTTGCGCTTGACCACGGGGTAACCAAGAGTGGCCATGCGGCCAAAGAGCGTCAGGTCCATGGTGTAGGAGACCTCAGACTCGCTATCGGAGACGGGCTCCACCTCAAGCTCCGCACGGTTGAGCTTAAGTCGCGTGCCTTTGCGGTCGTCGCCACCGCCTGCCATGACAATACGACGCTCCGGCGTGACCTCCTGAAGGCTCACGTCCATGTCCATGGCCACTTTGAACGGCCCCACGCTCTGCTTCACATGAGCTCGGTAGGTGGTGTCGTCAATGGCTTCAATGCTCTCGCAACCGGGCAGGCATGACGCCAGGCGGGGGAGGTCCCACAGGAGCTCCCAGACCTTGCTGTTAGACGCCTGCACGCGAAACCTATCCGTTAACTCCATTACAGGGACGACTCCTTAGTCAGCGCTGCGGCAGCCTGTACCGATTTGAGGATGTTGGCGTACCCCGTGCAGCGACAGATGTTGCCGCCCAGGTAGTCGACAATCTCGTCCTTTGTAGGCTCCGGGTTCTCCTCAAGCAACGCCACGGTGAGCAAGAGCATGCCGGGTGTGCAGTAGCCGCATTGGAGGCCAAAGTTCTCCACAAAGGCACGTTGGACGGGGTGTAGGTTCTCACCCTTAGCAAGTCCCTCGACAGTGGTGATGGACTTACCCTGCGTCTGAGAGGCCAGCATGATGCAGGCGCTGATAGGCTTGCCGTCCAGCAGCACGGTGCATGCGCCGCAGACGCCTGAGTGGCAGTAGCCCTTAGTACCCTTGAGGTTGAAGTCGTCTCGCAGGACGTCCAACAGGGTGTGATGAGGCGCTATCTCCCGACGTTCAAGTTTGCCGTTTAATGTTAACTCAAGCTGCATGCGGTCGCTTCTTTCCTGATTAATGTGACGCACGTGATTCTTCCGACCCGCCCACCCCGAACGTTATTAAGACAATACCTAGGGGGGCCCCCTAGAACCCCTGGCATAGGGCTGCGCCGTCTGCGCTCCCTTTACGCCTCCGCTGCTTCCAGCCCTGCCAGGACCGTCTCCGGCGTCAGTGGCACCTCATGAAAGAGAACGCCAGTGGCGTCGTACACAGCGTTGATGATGGCCGCGGGTACCATGACGCCACCCATCTCGCCAACGCCCTTCGCACCGTAGGGCCCTTGGTCATAAGGGAACTCCAGCAGGTCAACGTGGAACTCAGGCATGGTGTGCAGAGTGGGTAGCGGGTAGTCCATAAGGGTGCTGGTCATAAGCTGACCTCCGTCACCCCAAACAAGGCGCTCAAACAGCGACGGGCCAAGGTCAAAGGTCACGCCACCCTCAAGTTGCGCCTTGGTCTGCTCCGGATTCACCGCTTTACCAACGTTGGCCGCAGCGGATATCCGCAGCACCCGTATCTCGCCCGTCTCCCGTGACACCTCAACCTCTGCGCCCACGGAACCAAAGGTCCAGAAGGTGGACGCGATTGGGTATTCCTTACCTGATTCGTCGGTGTAAACGCCGCCTACCCAACACTCGCCCTTTGCCGACAGCGAACCGCCCCTGTGCCGTGCGATGTCAGTGAACGACACACTTCTGCCAGATGAGCCCACCATGGCAACGCCCTCCGCTGATAGCTCCAGCCTGTCCTCATCCTCTTCCAAGAGGTCTGAAGCCGTGGAGAGGAGTTCAGCCCTGAGTTTGGTGCCTGCGTCCAGCACAGCATTACCCGTATGGAACGTGGCACGGCTGGCTGTGGTCCCATGGTCTTGAGGCACCAACGCTGTATCACTGTGAAGAATACGCACCGATTCAATGGGCACGCCAACAGCCTCAGCCCCTATGGCAGCGGCCATGGTGTCGACGCCCTGCCCCATGTTTACCGTGCCTATTCGTATCTCAAAGAGGCCGTCTTCCTGCAATTCCACCTCCGCCTCGGTAGCCAGTGTGGGTTCAGATGGAGTGATGGTGTACTTGATGCTGCACGAGAAACCGCGACCCCGAATCGTTCCGTTGGACGCCTTTGCCTCACCCTTGAATTGCGGCCCCAGTGACGATGTCACCTTCTCCAGACAGTCCTTGGCATGGACTGAGCGCAGGAGGTCACCTGTTACATGAACGTCCCCCTCCACCAGGAGGTTCTTCATTCGCAACTCTATGGGGTCCAAGCCCAGTTCATTGGCTATGCGGTCAAGCTGCGTTTCATAGGCCATGGTGTGCTGCGTGGTTGGCAGACCACGGTACGGCGCGGAGGGTGGCTTGTTGGTGTAAACAGCGTCACACTCCACCAAAACGTGGGGTATGCGGTACGGCCCCGTGGCCACCTTCAACGTGTTGTTGGCGCTGCGCGCTCCGCTGATGGAATACGCGCCCACGTCTACGGCAAAGCGATGGTGCCGCGCGACGATGGTGCCATCACTCTTCACGCCCGTCCTCACGGTGCAGGTCAATGCAGGGCGGATGAAGGTCTGGAAGGTCTCCTCCTGGGTGAGCAAAAGGCGGACGGGACGGCCCGCCAGCTTGGCGGCAGCAACCACTACGGCCTCCAGCCTATCCCTGCTCTTGCTGCCAAATCCGCCTCCCACGTAGGGCACAATCACCCTGGCAGGCTTGTTGAACATACGCTGCAATTCAGTCCGCAGGGGGAAGGGCGACTGGCAGTTGGTCCAGACCGTTATCTCGTCGTCACCCACGCTGGCAATGCAGCCGTGGAGCTCCAACGCGCAGTGCTGCACCGCAGGAGCGGAGTAGGAATCTTCAAAGATATGGTCCGCCTCCCGGAACCCTTGCTCAATGTCACCCTTGGCAAGAGTTGAGTGGTGGCAAATGTTGGTGCCTTCAATGGGCCGCAGTTCGGGCGCTATTGGCTTGAACACCTCGTGCACCTGAATCGCACCCTTGGCCAGCGCCGCAGCGATGTCCATGACGGCGGGAAGCTCGTCGTACTCAACGTCTATGAGTTCCAGCGCGTCCTCTGCAGCCTCCTCATCCTCAGCAACAACCACAGCGACAATGTCACCTTCATGACGCACCTTGTCGATTGCGACGATGGGCACGTCGCGGTAAACGTAGCCGTAGTAGGGGTCGATGGTGCTGTCAGCCAGCACCTCGTCACGAGTGAGCACGCAGACCACCCCAGGCAGCGCCCGCGCCTCCGACGCGTCGATAGAAACGATGCGCGCATGGGGGAAAGGGCTCCGCAACACCTTGGCATGGGCCATCCCCGGCATATCCATATCCGCTAAGTACAGGGGCTCTCCCTTGACCTTGCGCTCCGCCTCCAGCGACGGCCTGGAGACGCCAACGACCTTTAGTTCGCTCGCTCTATCGCGCAACGTAACGCCCTTTCAACCAGCACTTTGATAATTCGTCGCTTGTACCAGACGGAGCCCCGCAGATCCTCTATCGGGTCCGCCTCCTCCGATGCTCGTGCAGCCGCTTGAGCAATCAGCGCATCGCTGGGCCGTTCACCTTTGAGCGTATCGTTCGCCTTGTGCGCCAGCATCGGCACTCCGCCCACAGCGCCCATGACGATACGCACGTCCGCAAGCGCGCCCGTAGACGCATCCACAGTCACCAGCGCCGAAACGTTGACCACCGGCTTGTTCTCCGGCGAGCCGAGGGTGAATTTCACGTGGCACCCACCCGAACCCGGCACAGGCGTCGGCACAGATAGGTGAGTCAGCACCTCTCCTTGCTCTCGCGCCGTCTCATAGGGGCCCAGAAAGAACTCATCCAGAGGCACATCACGGCTGCCCTGGGAGCCTGCGATTGTGGCCGTTGCGTTCATGGCAAGGAGAGCGGGCGGCAAATCGGTCTGGGGTTCACCAAAGCACACTGACCCGCCAACAGTGGCGGCGTTCCGCACTCTGACGCCTGCCACCTGCGACGCAGCCTCCGCCAGCAGGCCGTATGAACTGCGCACTGTTGCGTCGCGTTCTATGGCTCGGATAGGCGTCAGCGCGCCGATGCGCAGTCCACCGCCGTTCTGTTCCACGCCCGTCAGCCCCGGCAGGCCGCCAAGGTCCACGACCAGCTCAGGACGCAGCATCCGTTTCTGAAGCAGCAGCACCGTGGCGGTGCCGCCCGCAATAGCCAGGGCATCGTCACCATGAGCCTCCAGAAGGCCAACGGCTTCAGCCACGGTGGAAGGACGGACGTAATCAAACTTGGTCATGCTAACGTTGCTCCCTGACTGCGGGCTCACCAAAAGCTAGTTCATACGTTGAATGACTTGCTCCGCGAACCGTTGCAGGTACTCCTTGCGGGCCTCAAGCCCCTTGGGGAGGTTGTATATCGTGGTAACCACCGTGTCCACGCCCGCCTCATCTCGCAGTGCGGTGAACTGCTCAAGGCAATCGTCGGCGCTGCCGGCCACCGCCCAATCTGATATCTCACTGTCAGAAGAGATATGTATTTGGACCATGCTCTCCTCCTGCATATTCCATGTGCTGTAGGTGCGGTAGGACGACTCAGCGGCCTCCCGCGCCTCCTTCAACGCCTGTTCCTTGTTGGCAGCAAGGCTAACCCCCCTGCTGAGGGCCACCGTCCCGCGGCCCTCCCGTCCCAAGACGACTCGCTCATCGGCGCAAATCTGCGCTAACGCTTTCACGTCTTCATAACCAACCTGGGGCGCGACGTAGATGGCGTCAGCAAGCCGCGCCGCTCTGCGGGCCGCGCCAGCGCTCTGGCATGCCAGCCATATGGGCGGGTGGGGCTGTTGTACTGATGTAAAGCCCATCCGGGCCTCGTGGATGGTCCAGTACTTCCCGTCAAAGTCCACCTCTTCACCGGTCCACAGTCGTTTCATGATCTCTATGGACTCCGTCAGCCGGGGTACTCTGTCCTTCCGTGTGGCGCCCACCGCCTCCAACTCCGTCTCCCTATAGCCATTGCCCACACCTAGGATGAAACGTCCATTGGAGATATGGTCCAGGGTCACCGTGGACTCCGCAACCTGCAGAGGGTTATGCAGAGGCAGGAGCAAGATGCCCGTTAACAGCTTCATGTCCCCCGTTTCGGGGGCCAGGCGAGCCAGAGTCGTAAAGGTGTCTGGCCATACCGTGGGGTAGGAGGCCCAATGCTGTGGGACGGAGATAAGGGAGAAGCCCACGTCCCGGGCTACGTGGCAAATCTCAACCGCTTCCTCTATTTGCTCATGAAAGGGCTTGGAACGGTCAGACATGAAGGAACGAAGGTAAAGGCCAAACTCCATGGATGCTCCTGAGGCGTTAGGGTGAGAGCGTCGCCGAGTTTACCATATGCAGTAGCTAGTCATTCTGCAGATGAAGCAGCGCGGCGGATGATTAGATATCCGCCAATGAGGATGACCGCATCCACCACCGCTAGGATCATCAGCGCCCCCACTATCGTGAGGCTGGTGACCATGGCAAGGGCCAATATGACTACTGCAACAATCAACAGCGACGCGAAAATAGTGAAACCTATGGCGGTCATGTTCTGCATTGTTGTCTCACGAGGTGGCTCTAGTCGGTCCGCCGTAGTATAGCGCGATACGCTAAGAGAAAGCTGGAACGTTACCATGAGCATTTGGGCAGCTTTAGCCCACTCCTTTCCATTTTCCCTTGACTCTTAAATCGCCTAGGTGTACGATGATTCTATACCCCCCCCATGGGGGTTGGGTGAAAGGCTTCTGGCCACACACCCTCAGTCGTAGGGTAAGGAGCGCTCAGGATGTTGCCAAACACCAAAAAAGAGGCGTTGAAACGCCTGAATTACCTCTCCGGGCACCTGGAGGGCATCAAACGTATGGTGGAGTCTGACACCTACTGCGTGGACGTGCTCCAGCAGACCCACGCCGTCAGGAAGGGAATCGAAAAGCTGGAGACGCTGATGCTGGACGGCCACCTGCGCTCCTGCGTGGTGGAAGGCATTAAGGAAGGGCGCGACGACGAGGTGCTGAGCGAGTTGCTCGCCCTTTATGACGTCGCCAATAGGTAAAGCCATGCAAGTCATCACTACAGCAAACCTCACCTGCCCCGAATGCGGCCACGTCCAAAGGGCAGACATGCCGGAAAACGCGTGCGTTCACTTTTTTGAATGTGACAACTGCCACACACTGCTCAAGCCGCTGCCGGGGCATTGTTGCGTGTTCTGCTCCTACGCGGACACCCTCTGCCCAATGGAGCAAGTGGAACAGGGAATATAGCGAGGCACAGCCATGAAAGAATCACGGACAGCCACACCAGAGGTAGAGCAAAAAGAGAAGCGCATAACCCTTCGCATTGAGGGTATGACGTGCGCCGCCTGCGTACATACCGTGCAAGGTGCGCTGGAGCACGTGCCAGGTGTGGACCTGGCCACAGTGAACCTCGCCACAGAGACGGCTGACATTGCCTACGACCTTGGCGAGACTGGTGTGCAGAAGCTTGTGCAGGCGGTGCGCTCAGTGGGCTATGGCGCGGGGACGGACCAGGTGAATCTGGTGGTGCCTGACCTTGGCGACGCTGGAGGCGCAAAGTCTATTGAGCAAGGGCTGATTGCATTGGACGGCGTGGTGAGCGCCACGGTCAACGCCTCCACAGGGCAGGTGACGGTGGGCTTTGTACGGGACGCAGTCAGCCTGGAGGCCATGACCAAGGTGGTGGAAGCCGCCGGTTACACGGTTGAAGCCATCCAGAGCGCTGATGAAATGTCCGCAGACCTTGAGCGGCTATCCCGCACTCAAGAGATACGCAAACTCAGGACCAAATTCACGGTCAGCCTTGCCGGTTCCGTGGCCATCATGGTGATGATGTTCACGCCTGGCATTGAAGAGGCTCTCAGTGCATTTGGCGTAAACCTGATAGCCATGACAATAGCTACGCCTGTGCAGTTCTGGGCTGGCAAGCAGTTCTACACCGGCGCGTGGGGGGCTCTCAAGCACCGCACCTCCAACATGAATTCACTCATCGCGCTGGGTACGTCGGTGGCGTACGCTTACAGCGTCGTCATCACATTTTTCGGCGACCTCTTTCCGCAGGCCACCGGCACCTACTTTGACACCTCAGCCACCATTATTGCGCTGATACTCTTTGGCCGGTTCCTGGAGGCACGGGCCAAGGGACAGACCTCAGAGGCCATTCGCTCCCTCATGGGACTGACTCCCCGTACGGCACGCGTGGTGCGTGATGGTGAGGATATTGATATCCCATTGGAGGACGTGATTGCGGGTGACGTGATTATCGTCAGGCCGGGAGAACGCGTCCCCGTGGACGGACAGGTCAACGACGGCTACTCGACTGTGGACGAGAGCATGCTCACTGGTGAGAGCATCCCTGTGGAAAAGGGCCCGGAGGCGCAGGTCTACGGCGGCACGGTAAACGTGGCGGGGAGCTTCACCTTTACGGCAACCAAGGTGGGCAAGGAAACGGCGCTGGCTCAAATCATCAAGCTTGTGCAGAAGGCGCAGGGCTCCAAAGCGCCCATCCAACGCCTGGCTGACACGGTAGCATCGTACTTCGTCCCGGTGGTGCTTGGCATAGCAGCCCTCACGTTTGCTGTGTGGATGTTCTTCGGCCCGGAGCCGTCGTACCAGTTCGCACTGCTGAACGTCATAGCCGTGCTGATCATCGCCTGCCCGTGTGCCTTGGGTCTCGCCACGCCTACGGCCATCATGGTGGGCACCGGCAAAGGGGCTGAACACGGCGTGTTGGTACGAGACGCTGGTGCATTGGAGACGGCGCACAAGCTCCAGGTGGTGGTGCTGGATAAGACGGGTACCCTCACCCGTGGTGTACCTCGGCTGACGGACATCATTACGCTGAACGATGCGTCGGAAGAAGACGTGCTCCGATTGGCTGCATCGGTTGAACGTGCCAGTGAGCACCCTGTGGCCAGCGCGATAGTGGAGGGCGCAAAGGAGCGCGGTATTGATCCTCAGCCCACAGAGGGCTTCCAGTCTGCACCGGGGTTGGGCGTACGCGCCCAGGTAGCTGGTGAGTGGGTGGCAGTGGGCAGCATGCGACTGGTGGAGCAGGCAGGGCTTGCCATAGAGAGCGTTCAGTCGGAAGCCACAAAGCTGGCGGAGGCAGGCAAGACGCCCATGGCGGTCATCCGTGGCCAGCAGATTATTGGTCTGCTGGGAGTGGCAGACACCCTGCGGCCAGAGTCCGCTGAGGCGGTAGCGCAACTCCAGCGCCTGGGCATTGAGGTTGTGATGCTGACGGGCGACACCAAGGCCACGGCGGCAGCCATTGCCAGCGAGGTGGGCATCACCAACATACTTGCAGAGGTCATGCCTGACCAGAAGGCTGCGGAGATTCAACGTCTGCAAGCACAGGGTAAGCGCGTTGCCATGGTGGGCGACGGCGTCAACGACGCTCCTGCGCTGGCCCAAGCGGACGTGGGCATAGCCATAGGCACCGGCACAGATGTGGCGCTGGAGACGGCGGACATAGCACTCATGCAGGCTGACGTCCGTGGCGTGGCGACAGCCATTGCCCTCTCCAAGGCCACGCTGAGTACCATACGGCAGAACTTATTCTGGGCCTTCTTCTACAACGTGGCCCTCATCCCTCTAGCAGCGGGTGTGCTGTACCTGTTCTTCAACGAGTCCGGCGTCCCGCAGGGGTTCCGATGGGCTCTTGGCGATGTTGGGTTCCTCAACCCAATCCTGGCGGCCATGGCCATGGCCATCAGTTCCGTGACTGTGGTCTCCAACAGCCTGCGGCTCCGCCGGTGGCAGATGCGCTAGGATGGGCCGCACCCAGGCAAGCTATACGACAATTTCATTATCTTGAAGGAGGACTCCATGAGCACACTAGACACTATCTTCAGCGGCCAGCCCACAACGGCCATTGACCCCGTCTGCAAGATGACGGTGGACACAGCTAACCCGCCCGGTGGCACCGCTGAGTACCAAGGGCAGACCTACTACTTCTGTGGCGCTGGGTGCCGCCGCTCCTTTGAGGCAGACCCGCCCAAGTACCTGGACCCGTCCAACGCCGGTGGGCATGAAGGACATGACCACGGCCATGAAGGCCACAACCACTAGACACATAGAGAGGCCCCCGGTGGAGCACCGGGGCCTCTTTGCCTTACCGTCCTAGCGTATTAGGTTAGCCTGCCGCCGCTGCGGTGGCACCCTCTGGCCGGAACAGTGCCATGCACTTGGTGGAGTTGTACGTCCAAGACTCCGCCCAATCTATCAGCTCCGTCTTGTGTCCCAATTCATGCATTGCGCCAAGCATGGCACACCAATCACGAATCTCCTGCTGGCCTGAGTTCTCAACGTCCTCCACCTTCAGATTACGGAAGTGGAGAAAGTCATTGTCCAGCATGTGCTTCAGAAGCTCCCTATCTGCTTCAACGTCCGGGTATACCCACTGGTGTTTGGCTGTCAGGCCGCCGTGTGACCAGCTAGCGGAGCCGATGATAGCCACGCGCCATGGGCTCTCATAAAGCGCCCGGCCCACCACCCGTCCAAGCTCAAAGCAGCGCTCCGGCGTTGGGGATGCAGGGTCAGCGGGCTGGTCGTCATTCAGCACACCCCCCGGTAGCCCGGTTCCGCACAAACCTATCCCCGTGACAGTTGATGTGGATGGGCAGCACGGGATAGTCCCAGCCGCGACGGTCGTCATCCAGGAACACTAGCGTGTTGGTGTGAGCATGTGCCAGGCCATGCGCGTGCAACGGCCGGTAGGCGTATGCAACGTCAAACCCAGCAGCCATCAGAGCGT
>Ga0302135_10002676_pt1 | contig 10659 bp, 15 predicted proteins | sample CBN3_surface_MG_FD_203119 | JGI IMG/M metagenome (GOLD analysis project Ga0302135, IMG submission 203119) | Marine microbial communities from Western Arctic Ocean, Canada - CBN3_32.1 | ecosystem: Environmental > Aquatic > Marine > Oceanic | place: Canada: Western Arctic Ocean | collected... | reverse complement strand
TAAGTCAACACATGCAAAACCTGTGCCAACTTTAGAAACACGGCCAGGAGTTTTTCTCATGTTGGCTCGGGATGTCATGAATTTGGCTCATGTTGATAAAATTGGCATGATTTTTGCATGGGGGGGGCCGTGTTTGACTTTTGTTTTTTATATATGCACCCTCCTCGGCACAAAATAAGCCAAAATACCGCGAAAAAGCCCCTTAAGTCGTCTTTAGAAATACACAAGTAACCCCATGTTTTAGCACAAGAAGCTTTAGTTTCCATGCACCCCAATAAATAGCTTGACTTTTGTCTTAAATTCTGCTAAAATATAGTTATACTTACGTAGTTAGTTAGGTATATTTCTTAGTTTATTTCTTTTGTTCTTTCTTAAATAATGGCTTAAGAAAAATAAAAGAAATAACCTAAGCAATACTTAAGTACACTATTAGTTTAAACTTAAGTTACCTGTGCCACCAACATTATGTGTCACTTTAAGAGATATGTGTGTACTTATGCCCCCTAATTCAACAAAAGAAGCAACAAAAGCAACTAAAAGAGGCCGTGGAAGACCTCGGAAGTCTGAGATAGCTGCTGTAAAGCCAGGAAACAAAGGTGTTATAGGCAGGCCAAAGGGCGACGCTGCTATTATCAACGAGTACAAAGCTCGTATGTTGGCTTCCCCTAAGTCAAGAAAAGTCCTAGAGACTATCTTTGACGCAGCTTTAGACAACGACCATAAGAATCAAGCGGCTGCTTGGAAGCTTGTGATGGACCGTGTACTGCCTGTGGGCATCTTTGAGCGTGAGGTGTTAAAAGACGGCGGAAGAAGTGCTATACAGATCAACATATCTGGAGTGGGTGCTGTGTCTTTAGAAGGTGAAAACCAAGGACAAATAGTCGAAGGTGAAGTAATCAGTGAATCTTAAGTACTTTTCTAGAGTCGAGTTTGACTGTCAAGTCACAGGGAAAAACGACATGAACCCTGTCTTCCTTGAGAAGCTAGACGCCTTAAGACATGCCTGTGGTTTTACGTTTATTATTTCTTCCGGCTACAGACACCCGACGTTACATCCCATTGAAGCTGCTAAGAAAGTACCAGGAACCCACGCCCAAGGGATAGCAGCAGACATTCTTGTGAGAAACGCAAATCAACGCTACTGCATCGTAAAGAAAGCAACTGAATTAGGCTTTAAAGGAGTAGGTGTCCACAAGTCTTTTGTGCATGTAGACATAAGGTCTGTAGAAGACCCAGTACTTTGGCTGTATTAATGCCTAATACTTCTCAAGACTATAAGAATACGCTTGCAAAACAGCTCGACTTAAACTGGGACGGCGCAGTGTTTACCGAAGAAAAACATCCTGAGACACGACAAGATTCAAGAAAGCAGAAAAAAAGAAACCATAAGCCTAGCCTTTGTCAAGCACAGAATTAAACATAGAGTTACTCCCCTGGCAACAGGAAGTATGGGAGGACGACTCACGGTTTAAAATAGTCGCTGCCGGTAGACGGACAGGGAAGTCCCGTTTAGCCGCTTGGATGCTTATTGTAAACGCACTACAGGCTGACAAAGGTCATGTGTTTTACGTTGCGCCAACACAAGGTCAGGCTAGGGACATCATGTGGCAGACGCTATTGGAACTAGGTAGTCCTGTGATTTCAGGTAGCCACATCAACAACCTACAGATTAAGTTGATTAATGGAGCCACGATCAGCCTAAAGGGGGCTGACAGACCAGAGACAATGCGTGGTGTGTCTCTAAAGTTTCTTGTGTTAGACGAATACGCAGACATGAAGCCTGACGTGTTTGAGCAGATACTTAGGCCGGCGTTGACTGACCAAAAAGGATGTGCAGTCTTCATAGGAACGCCAATGGGTCGTAACCACTTCTACGACCTGTACAAGTACGGTGAGCTAGGTTCAGACGAAACGTACAAAACCTGGCACTTTACGTCTTACGACAACCCGTTGTTGGACCCGGACGAGATAGACACAGCTAAGAAAAGCATGTCTAGCTATGCGTTCCGTCAGGAGTTTATGGCTTCTTTTGAAGCCCGTGGCTCTGAGATGTTTAAAGAGGACTGGGTAAAGGTTTCTGAAGACCAACCAACGGAAGAAGGTGACTACTACATAGCGGTTGACTTAGCGGGTTTTGAAGAAGTCAATAAGAAAAGAACTAAGAACAGTAAATTAGACGACACAGCTATTGCTGTTGTTCTGGTTAACGAAAACGGTTGGTTCGTAGAAAACATTATTTACGGGCGTTGGACTCTTGAAGAAACGGCACAGAAGATATTTCAAGCCGTTAGAGACTATAAGCCCCTTAGCGTTGGTATAGAAAGAGGAATTTCTAAACAAGCCGTTATGTCTCCTCTAGTTGATCTACAGAAGAGACACGGGACGTTCTTCCGCGTTGAGGAGCTTACCCACGGTAATAAGAAAAAGACTGCTAGAGTGATGTGGGCTTTACAGGGTCGTTTTGAAAACGGACAGGTTACGCTTAAGAAGGGAGACTGGAACATTAAGTTTTTAGACCAGTTATTTCAGTTCCCTGATCCGCTAACTCACGACGACTTAGTTGACGCTTTGGCTTACGTGGACCAACTTGCCAACGTAGCTTATGACTATGACTATGAACTTGACAATAACGAAATACTTGACGTGGTAGCGGGATACTAAATATGAGTGAACTATACGAAACAGACCCCTTGTTAATAGAAGAGTCCATAGAAGACTGGGTAATTACTAAATGTGACGACTGGCGAGACCATTTTGAGTCTAACTACTCCTCACGCTTCGACGAGTACTACAGACTCTGGAGAGGTATCTGGGATGCTGCTGACAGCGAAAGAGCCTCTGAACGGTCACGGATTATCGCACCTGCTTTACAACAAGCTGTTGAGTCTAACGTAGCGGAATTAGAAGAAGCTACTTTTGGACGTGGTAATTGGTTTGACGTAGCAGACAACTTAGGGGACTCGTCTAAGGAAGACGTGATGTTTCTAAGGCAGAAACTAACAGAAGACTTTGAGTCTTGTGGCATCCGTAAAGAAGTTGCGGAATGTCTTATTAATTCAGCGGTGTTTGGCACTGGCGTGGGTGAGATTGTTCTTGAAGAAATGAAAGAAATGACACCAGCAACTCAGCCTATCATGGACGGAGACTTACAAGCTGTTGGTGTTAATGTACAAGAAGTTGTAAAAGTAAAGCTCAAACCAGTGCTTCCTCAAAACTTCCTTATTGACCCTATGGCAACGTCTGTTGAGGCAGCTATGGGAGTAGCTATAGATGAGTTCGTAAGCTTGCATCAGATAGAAGCCCTGCAAGAACAAGGTATTTACATAGACACGCCCGTTGGTTCGTCCATGCCCGACACCGACCTAGAGCCGGACCAAGACCTCACTATTTATAGCGACAACGAAAAAGTACGTCTAACTAAATACTACGGTTTAGTTCCCCGCGCTCTCTTAGAAGACTCCTTACGAGACCCTGAAGACGAAGAAGAAGAGGAAGAAGTAGAAAGCCTCATGGGAGAGGGTCCAGAGGAACAGACAGACTCTAAGTACGTGGAAGCTATTGTAGTTATAGCCAACGGTGGTGTTCTTTTGAAGGCAGAAGAAAACCCCTACATGATGCAAGACCGACCTGTAGTGGCTTTTCCTTGGGACGTAGTTCCGGGACGCTTCTGGGGTCGTGGTGTTTGCGAAAAAGGGTACAACTCGCAGAAAGCACTTGACACTGAGCTTAGGGCTAGGATTGACGCCTTAAGTCTTACGATACATCCTATGATGGCGATAGACGCGACGAGGATGCCGAGAGGAGCTAAACCTGAGATACGCCCTGGCAAGATCATACTAACCAGTGGAGACCCTCGTGAAGTTCTACAACCGTTTAACTTTGGACAAGTCAGTCAAATTACTTTTTCTCAAGCTGCTGCACTCCAGCAAATGGTACAACAAGCAACAGGAGCAGTGGACTCCGCAGGCATTGCAGGTTCTGTCAATGGTGAAGCTACTGCCGCTGGTATTTCTATGTCTCTTGGTGCTATTATCAAGCGGCATAAACGAACCTTAATTAACTTTCAGCAGTCTTTTTTGATTCCTTTTGTAAAGAAGGCTGCTTATCGGTACATGCAGTTTGATCCTGAAAACTATCCTGTAGCTGACTACAAATTTAATGCAAGTAGTACGTTAGGCATTATGGCTAGGGAATATGAGGTGACGCAACTTGTGCAGTTGTTGCAGACAATGCAACAAGATTCTCCGCTGTACGCCACACTTGTGCAGTCTATTATAGACAACATGAACCTCTCTAATAGAGAAGAGCTTATTGCTTCAATGCAGCAGGCATTAGAACCGAATCCTCAAGAACAAGAGGCAGCAGGTGTTGTACAACAGGCACAACTTGCGTTCCAGCAGTCTCAGACAGACGCGCTTGCTGCACAGGCTAAAGAGTCTGCTGCTAGGGCTATCAAGCTGACAGTAGAAGCTGACACTGTGCCACGAGAAATAGAGATTGATCTTATAAATGCTGTTACAAGAAACTTACGTGAAGGTGACGCTGACGACAGAGAGTTTGAAAAACGTCTGAAAGTTGCTGACACACTCCTGAAACGCAGAGAAATTAAGAGTAAAGAAGATGCTAACAGACCAAGAACTGACGAAACTCCTGTTAACCGTGGAGAAGAACCTCAAACCCCGGTGGAACCGCTTAGAAGCGTTAGAGCTACAGGTCAAGAAGCTAGTAGAAACTCTGGAGACCTTATCTAGTGATAAGAAAAAAGAAAGAACCCCGACTAGCAAAAGCAAAAGTAAGCGGGTACAACAAACCAAAAAGGACGCCTAATCATGCGACAAAGTCACATGTTGTTGTTGCAAAGGAAGGGGATAAGGTTGCAACAATCCGCTTTGGCGAACAGGGCGCGAAGACGGCAGGGTCTTATAGGAAAGGGGAAAGCGCCGCAACAACCAAAAAAAGAAAGTCATTTAAAGCAAGACATGGTAAAAACATAGCAAAAGGTAAAATGTCGGCAGCTTATTGGGCGGACAAGGTAAAATGGTAACTTAACTTAAAACAGGAACTAATTATGATGTTTTTGGACATCTTATGTTTTGTTGGAATTCTAACGGTACTAGGACTGTCCTTTACGGTAGAGAAAACAAGTAGACAACAAAGTATTGACAAACGAGAAGGAATAAGTAACCCCTTCCAAAACTACTAAATAAGGAGTGTGATCCAGAATGCCACAAGGTAAAGGAACTTACGGTAGTGTCCGAGGACGCCCCAAAGAAAAGAAAAAAAGCTATAAAACAAGTTATTCCCCTAAAATGAAAAGAAGTAGAAAAAGATGAGAAAAAGTAGAAAAAGATGAGAAAAGACTTGATTTTTGCTTTAATATCTGTTAAACTATAGATAATACTAAGGAAAATATGACTCCTGAGCTTGAAACCTACTTTAATAACTACAATCAGCTATTTAATCACCCCGGTTTTGAACAACTCGTAGAAGAACTTTCCAACAATATAGAACAACTTTCTGATGTTCAGACAATAAAAGACGAAGAAGAGCTTTTCTTCCGTAAGGGCCAACTCGCAGCCTTTCGTGCCGTCATAAATTTAGACGGTACTATCGAAGCAGCACGAGAGCAAGCAGAAGCCCCTGACCTGGGAGAAGCATAAGATGCTTAAAGTCTACGACTTTTGTTGTCCTTCAGGACACGTATCTGAAAAATTTGTGCAAAGTGGCGTTACAACCAGTAGGTGCGGTTGTGGCAAAACGGCTACAAAACTACTGTCTGCCCCGGCTTTTATCCTAGACGGGTCTAGTGGGGACTTCCCCGGTAGACACCTAAAATGGCTAAAAGAACACGAACAAGCAGGTAGAGCTAAGACCCCTTCTCCATAATGGTTAAAATCACGGAGTTTAATTATGTCAAGAGCAGCTATGGTTGATCCGTCTCCTCTCGCAACAGAGGAACAAGCAGACGATACCTTAGAAAATGAAGACGAAGCAGAAGAGATTCAACAGATTGCAGATGAAGTTGAGCAACCTCAAGAAGAAGAACCCGCAGCAGTACCAGAGAAGTACTTAAACAAGTCTCTGGGAGAAGTTGTACAGATGCACCAGGAGGCTGAGAAGCTTCTAGGACGTCAGTCAACAGAGGTGGGTGAGCTTCGTAAAGCTGTGGATGACTACGTTACTAGTCAACCGCAGCAATCAGCACCTCAACATACAGTTGAGCCTGAAGATGATTTAGATTATTTTACGGACCCTCAAGCAGCCGTTAATCGTGCTATTGAAAATCATCCTAAGATTAAGGAAGCCGAACAGTATTCCAACCAGTACAAGAAACAGTCTTCACTGGCGGAACTTAAAGGCAAACATCCAGACATGCAGGACGTTCTTCAAGATGAGAAGTTTGTTAACTGGATAAAATCTTCTAAGATTAGGACTCAGTTGTTTGCAGAAGCTGACCAAAATTTTAATGCTGAAGCCGCTGATGAACTGTTTACGCTCTGGAAAGAACGTAGGACAGTTGCACAGCAAACCGTTTCTGTTGAAAAACAGGCGCGGAAGCAACAGTTAAAGGCAGCTAATACAGGCAGCGCACAGGGAAGCGGTGAGCAGACCCGTAGAAAAGTCTATCGTAGGGCCGACATTATTAAACTAATAAAAACTGACCCCGAACGTTATCAAGCTTTATCAGAAGAAATACTGAAGGCATACGCGGAGGGTCGAGTCAAATAACTAATGGAGTAATTGACTAATGGCTACTGCAACATATCCCGGCGCAGGTGGTAATACTGCGTTAACAGAAGCGGCAACTTTTGTCCCCGAAATTTGGTCGGACGAAATCATTGCTGCTTATCAAAAAAACCTGAAGATGGCTCCCCTTGTCAAAAAGATTACAATGACTGGCAAGAAGGGCGACAAACTTCATATTCCTAAACCAACCCGTGGTGACGCCGCTGCTAAATCAGCGGATACGGCAGTTACTATTATTGCCAACACCGAAAGCGAACTGACCGTTGACATCAATCGTCACTTTGAGTACTCACGTCTCATTGAGGACATTGTAGAAGTCCAGGCTCTCAGCAGCCTGCGACAGTTTTATACGGAAGACGCTGGTTATGCTCTTGCCACGCGGGTCGACTCCGACCTTCACGCGACGGGCACAGGGTTTGGTGACGGCGGCGCAATCGTGTACTCTGGTGCAGTAGCCCCTACTGACTATCAGCACACTGGTTGTTTCTTCAATGACGGCGGTACTACGACTCAGTACACCGACGACACTATTGTCGCTGCGGACGTATTTACTGATGCGTTTTTCCGTGACATGATTCAGAAACTTGACGACAACAACGTTCCTATGGAAGAGCGTGTACTCATTATCCCGCCTTCTGTTCGGAAGACAATTATGGGTATTGATCGTTATGTATCTTCTGACTTTGTTACTGGACAAGCAGTACAGTCCGGTCTCGTCGGTAATCTGTACGGCGTTGACGTCTATGTATCCGCTAACTGCGTAAACATAGAAGCTGCGTCGGCTAATACCGCGTCGTCTGTTGATACCCGTGCTGCCTTGCTTTTCCACAGGGACGCTGTTGTCCTTGCAGAACAGCAAACAGTACGTTCGCAAACCCAGTACAAACAGGAATACCTGTCTACTCTGTATACGGCTGACTGCCTGTACGGGGTTCAGGTGTATCGTCCTGAAGCTGGTTTCGTTCTCGCTGTCGCTGAGTAACGAACTTAAGGGGGGTCTCACGACCCCTCTTTCTTTTTTTTTATACACTCTAGGACTTCTAGTTCATGGCTACGACAATCAAATTAAAAAACGGTTCTGGTGCGCCAGCAGCTAGTGACCTTGTTCAAGGCGAACCTGCACTAGACCTAACAAACAAAAGGCTGTACTCGGAAAACTCCAGTGGTACAGTAGTTGAAATAGGTTCTAACCCTTTAGCTTTGTCTATCGCAGGAACAGCCGTTACTTCTACAGCAGCAGAATTAAACATATTAGACGGCGTTACGTCCACGGCAGCAGAATTAAACATATTGGACGGTGTGACTTCGACTACCGCAGAGCTTAACATCCTTGACGGTGTAGCAGCTACGTCTGCTGAGTTGAACATTATGGACGGAGTTACCGCTACTACAGCAGAACTCAACATCATGGACGGTGTTACGTCAACGGCTTCTGAGTTAAACATTTTGGATGGTGTTACTTCGTTTTTAGACGAAGACAACATGGCGTCTAACAGTGCCACAAGTATCGCGTCGCAGCAGTCAGTGAAAGCTTATGTCTTGGCGCAGACAGGAACGTCGCCAGGGTCGGAGTTTACGTCCCCTATTATAAACGCAGGGGCGCAACTAAAGAATGGCGCAACCAGCGCAGGGTATCTTGAGTTCTTTGAAGACTCAGACAACGGGACAAACAAAGTAACGCTTATTGGCCCTGCTGCAACGGCTGACATAACTTTAACACTGCCAGCCACAGCAGATACTTTAGTCGGTAAAGCAACAACAGACACCTTAACTAATAAAACACTGACAACGCCTACAGTCACAACTCCTGTTATCAACGCAGGAGCGCAGCTTAAAAATGGTGCTACCTCTGCTGGATTTGTAGAGTTCTTTGAAGACTCTGATAACGGTACAAACAAGGTCACGCTGATCGGCCCTGCGTCTACGGCTGATATTACGTTAACACTTCCATCTAGTGATGGAGATTCTGGACAATTCTTACAAACAAACGGCTCTGGCGTAATGAGCTGGGAAGACAGTACAGGAATGTCTACAAGCAAAGCTTTCTATATGGGACAATTATAATGGCAGTTAAAATTTCAGGCGTTGATCTAAGCGCGAACACAACAGCAAATATAGGGCAAGCCGGTTCTAGTGGTGGCACATTTACCGTTCATATTTTAAATCGTGGCACTGGGTCTGCTCTTGTTCAACTAGGAGTTGGAGATAGCTCTGCTACTTTCGCTGCCGCGCAAAAACTTCTTGAGTCTACACTGGTAGGGCCAAATGAGTCTTTAACATTTAGTCCAGTAGTAGCAGGAGCTAATGACTATGTAATTGGACGTAGTACGTTAGCGAGTGTAAACATGGTAATGATGGGGCATGACGAATAATGAGTGGATTATCTGCAAGTATTATAACAAACAGGGCAATGCCTATTTGGCCCCGATGTATTAGTCCTAATTATTTTTATGGACAGCTAGATAATGGAGAACCCGGTAACAGATATTTTGAAGGATTTCAGAATGACAGTCTTGCTGGTAGCTCAATTGAACATCATGGGCAGAATTCTGCTGCACCTTTTGTTTATTACAACGGGCAAGGGACGCAAGTTACATCAGGCGTTTGGAATAGCACCGGCATCACACCTGCTGAAGCGTGGGATGATGGAGACGAATGGGCAGGTGCGTATATGGATGCGTCTGACGATAAACTCTATCTGTTAGTACGTGATGTAGGCACAAGTCCAGACACGTTGCGTATGACGAGCGTTGACAAAGACGGTACTGTAGTTCTGGAAACTGCTGCATTTCAAGTCACTAATACCGCGTTTGAAGGGCCAGAGTTTCATTTTGCAGCTGGGCCTGCAATGTACCGCGTTGGTCATGTGGATGGAACAGGTAATTTTCGTTACGACATACTGAAGGCAAGCACAGACGACGACGATGGTCTCGCTCCCTTTGATGGCTGCCGCATAGAAATAAACACGTCTGGTGGTACAGTGAATAGTATATCAGCGAATACTATGGCTGAAGTAACTGACGGCATTATGCCAAATAATTTGTATGCGTATAGAACAATTGACACAAACGTTCTAGGGCCAACGACAAACAATATTATAGGCGGGCCAACGGCCCTTGTCGCCGCGGCTTACGGTGACCCTAGACACAGGGGGACTTTAATTAACATGACTACGGGTAATGCTGCTCACTCAATACCTTTTGGGAAGGACTGTCCTTTTATGAGCAATACTGCTAATGCCGGTTACAACGCAGTCCATTGGCTTGGCACTATTCGTTTTTTCGGCGCATATACTTTTGCAACACCAGCAGGAGGTACTGCGTTTGAACGTGAAACTTTCCATAATTTTATGGACGAATTAGCTGTTTTCTACGGGATTTTATAATGAGATACACAACTGTAAATACGAATGAAAACGGACTGACCATATTTCCTGCAAGTGACTTTTTAAACATGCTCACTGAAACTGAAATGTGTGCGTTGTTCAGAAGTAGTACGCAAATAATTGCTGATACAGCGTTGCTCATGTCCCATCGTGATTCAGAGGTAAATGTTAAAAGCACAAGATTTAATGATGTGATGACGGCTTGTGTTGCTGAAAATATCTTTACTGCTGATCGTGTAACTGCGTTCAAGCGAGGCATTCGTCTTATGCGTCCTGAAGAGATGTAGATGGACGTTAATTCATTACTAGATTTCTGGCCTGTGTTTGTGGGTTTCATCACACTTGTGGTTGTGTTGGCGAAAATGAATCTGTCAATTGACACGCACAGTGAAAAAATAAAAACTTTATTTGAGCTTTGGAATAAGAAGTTTAATAAGTAGGAATAATAGAATATGGATATACACATTATTTTTGAATACATTAAAAAGGCTTTTGAAGCTACTAAAGCCTGGTTCTTAATGGCTTGG
>Ga0302135_10002675_pt1 | contig 10660 bp, 7 predicted proteins | sample CBN3_surface_MG_FD_203119 | JGI IMG/M metagenome (GOLD analysis project Ga0302135, IMG submission 203119) | Marine microbial communities from Western Arctic Ocean, Canada - CBN3_32.1 | ecosystem: Environmental > Aquatic > Marine > Oceanic | place: Canada: Western Arctic Ocean | collected 2017-09-15 | reverse complement strand
GCCAGAACCAAAGCGTAGAACGTAAGAAGAAGACGTCTGCCCCGAAGAAGGACAAGGTTCCGTTCTTCAAGCGCGTCGTCACGTTCTTCCGCGAGGTCCGTATCGAACTGCAGCGAGTGTCTTGGCCGACACGTGAACAGATGGTGGCGTTCACCATTGTCACCATCATCACCACCGCGGTGCTGACCGCGTACATCTTCGGAATCGATACTGGTTTCCGGACCGCCGTATTCAAACTCTTGGAGCTGGGTCGATGAGTGACCAAGCCGCTGAGGTAGCTGTGCCTGAAGATCTCGCTCCTGAAGTAGAGGAAGAGGTTGTCGAGCCCGAAGCCGAACTCAGTCCCTACGACAAAGACGGCGATTGGTTCGTTCTCCAGTCTTACTCGGGATACGAGAACAAGGTATCCACAAACCTAGGGACTCGCACTCGTTCCATGCATCTAGAGGATCGCATCTTCGAATGTGTGATCCCGATGGAGACAGTTGTAGAGATCAAGAAGGGCAAGAAGGTCGAAGTCGAGCGGAAGCAGCTGCCGGGTTATGTTCTCGTCCGTATGTGGCTGGACGACGACACCTGGTACGCCGTTCGGAACACACCAGGGGTTACCGGTTTCGTCGGGCCTGCAGTGAAGCCAGTGCCGTTAACTCGCCGAGAAGTAGAGCGCTTCCTCGGTGGGGCCAAAAAAGAAGAGAAGAAGGTCGCCAAGTTCAAGCCAGCATGGGAGCTCGGCGATAGCGTTCGCGTTATCACTGGGCCATTTGCGGACTTCAACGGCAACATTGAATCCATCAACATTGAGCAGTCGAAGGTCGTCGTTCTCGTCAACATCTTTGGACGAGACACGCCGGTCGAACTCGACTTCTCTGACATTCACAAGAACTAGCAAGCAAGGAATATCGGACCATGGGTCGTAAGAAAGTCAAAGCAATTGTAAAGCTGCAGATTCCAGCAGGGAGTGCCTCTCCGGCACCGCCGGTTGGTACTGCGCTCGGACAGCACGCTGTCAACATAATGGATTTCGTGAAGGCGTATAACGAAGCAACCGCGTCGCAGGCTGGAACCATTGTTCCTGTCGAGATCACGATCTTCGAGGACTCAAGCTTCACGTTTATCACCAAGTCGCCACCGGCAGCTGTGCTCCTACGGCAAGCTGCAGGAATCGAGAAGGGCTCTGCTACACCGCACACCGTCAAGGTCGCTTCGGTTACACAGTCGCAGCTCGAAGAAATCGCAAAGGTGAAGTGGGAAGATCTGAACGCCAACGACATCGAGATGGCCTCCCGCATCATTGCTGGCACGGCACGATCGATGGGTATCACCGTAGAGGGCTAACTCGTTGGCGCTTCGGCGCCAACTCACAATCAAATACAACCCAATGGGAGATCGGCCAGCAGGTCGGTCGTCTGGACCAAGGAGAAATAAAATGGCCAAGCATGGCAAGAAGTACAACAACGCCGTAAGCAGCTACGACGCCGATCAGCTACATACAGGCGAAGAAGCCGTCAACCTTGTGAAGTCCTTCGCGACCTCGAAGTTTGACGAGACCATTGAGGCCGCTTTTCGGCTCGGTATTGATCCCCGGCAGGCAGATGAGCTAGTCCGTGGAACGGTCTCACTCCCAGGAGGCACCGGACGGAACGTTCGCGTCGCAGTCTTCGCCAAAGAAGATAAACACGCAGAGGCCAAAGAGGCGGGAGCCGACGTTGTTGGTGGGGCGGAGTTGGTGGAAGCTCTCCAACAAGGTGGTTCAATCGACTTCGATTTAGCCATTGCCACTCCGGATATGATGTCGGAAGTGGGAAAGCTGGGACGTGTCCTCGGGCCTCGGGGCCTGATGCCCAACCCTAAGTCCGGAACTGTCACGCCTGACGTTGCCAAGGCCGTTGGCGAATTCAAGGGTGGCAAGATTGAGTACCGTAACGATCGATACGGGCTTGTACACGTTCCCATCGGCAAGGCTTCGTTCGATGCGCCAACATTGCTGGAGAACCTCAACGCGATGATCAACGAGATCGTTCGCGTGAGACCTGCCTCAGCAAAGGGCGTCTACGTCCGCAGCCTATCGATTTCATCCACAATGGGTCCCGGCATAAAGGTCGACATTCCGGAGTTTTAGACCAAACGAAAGAGGCGGGACTTCGCTGCGTTTGGATCGGCATCCGATAACCCGATTTGGCACGAGACAGTGTCGTGGCGGGATTTCCCTCTGGAGTACACGGCATCGGGGGGGCCTAGTCTTGCCACGACCGAATAGAGGAGTGGGATGACTGGGCGAGAATCTTCGACGAAAGTGCTGGTAACTGGTGCGACGGGGTTCATCGGCACGCATGTTGTAGAACAACTGCTCGCGAGGGGATACCACGTTCGCGGAACCGTGCGCAATATCGAGAAGGCTACCGCTGAAGGGATCCTCACCAACCTGCCTGGGGCCGAGAGGCTCGAATTGGTGGCAGCCGACCTCCTCGATGCAGCATCGTTTCAAGATGCGGTGATGGATTGCGACTTTGTTCTGCATGTGGCAAGTCCCTATGTGCTGGACGTCAAGGATCCTCAAACGGATTTGGTTGACCCGGCTATTCAGGGAACCATCGCTGTGCTTCGCTCCTGCATGGAATCCCCTGCGGTCCGCAGGGTGGTAGTTACGTCTTCATTCGCCGCGATGGTCGACTCACCGAATGGAACTCTGACGGAGGAGTCGTGGAATGAGGGATCGTCCCTGAAGCAAAACCCGTACGCATTTTCCAAGACCATGGCCGAGCGTGCTGCTTGGTCATTCATGGAAGGGAACGAAACCCATTTCGATCTAGTGGTGGTCAACGCGTCCGGCGTGGTCGGCCCTGAGCACGCTAGTCGTGTCAACACGACCAATCGGTTTATCGCTGACATGACGAGCATGAAGAGTCCGTTTGTGCTCGACCTGCCTGTAGCGGTAGTTGATGTGCGCGACGTAGCGAACGCACACATCGCGGCGATGGAAACCGAAGATGCTTCCGGCCGATATCTGTGTGGTGCTTGGTCCACGAATTTTGTTCAGATTGTCGATCAACTGTCCAAAGAGTTCCCCGATACTACTTGGCCAAAACTTCGCCTAGAGGGCCCGATCGGCACAAGAGTTATGAGAATTCTTTCCTACACGCAGCCATCTGGGATGGGTACCTTCTTGAGAAGCTATCTCGGAAAAGAGATCGTGTTCGATAACTCGAAAATTAAGAGAGACCTCGGCATCACTTTCCGACCGCTATCCGAGACCCTCGGAGACACAGTGAGGGACATGATCGCCTCAGGCAAGATCAAGTCGTAGAAGTAGAGCAAACCGCGGCACTTGGCCAAGCTTGACTTGATGCGCCGCTGGTGGCATTAGCTCGGCTGTCTTTCGGTTGCGGACGGGTCGGTTCCCTCAACTTGCCTAAGACGCCTGCACGCGCTTAACCTACGGTCCACAACTCCAACCTCGTCCCGAGACCGTCGGTGCTCACGCATAAGGATCTTTGATCCACCTACGCAGGTCGTTCTTCTAACAGGTTCCCCCTCGACGAAGCGCTATCTGACTGCCAGCGCCTCAAGGATCGAGATGAGGGGACCTTTTTCGTTAAGGAGAATGTATGCCAAGACCTGAAAAGGTAGCGGCAGTTGAAGAGATCAAGGAACTGATGTCAGGTTCGTCGGCAGTCTTTCTGTCGGAGTACCGAGGCCTCTCCGTTCCCCAGCAGCAGAAGCTGCGCAGCGCCCTGCGTGATGCCGGTGCGAGTTACAAGGTCGTGAAGATGACCCTGGCTCGTATCGCCGCACAGGAGCTGGGTCATGATGAGTTCGCTGAGCAGATGTCGGGTCCAACCGCCATCACGTTCACGGACGCCGATGCCGCTGCGGCGGCCAAGGCACTGGCTGACTTTGCTTCCGATCACGAGATATTCGTGCTCAAGGCTGGTTTGCTAGGAACAGACTTCATGGCGCCAGAGCTCGTTGGAGAGTTGGCCAAGCTGCCGACTCGAGACGTGTTGCTGGCAAAGATCGCGGGAGCCATGCAGGCTCCAATGGTGAAAGCAGCTGGAATGTTTGGCAGCTTCACCCGTGACATGGCTGGAATGATCGCTCAATTGCTTGAAAAGAAGGAAGCGGGAGATCCGATTGCAGGATCTGCTGGTGTCGTAGAAGAAGCCCCTGTCGAGGAGCCAGCCGCCGAGGCTGCTCCAACGGAAGAGGCTACCAAGGAAGTCGTTGAGGAAGTGGTGGAAGCCGCTGCCAAGGAGACCCCCGAAGTCGAAGCGCCGGAAGCGTCTGAGGAAGCTGCTGAAGAAGTAGTGGCCGAAGAAGCCCCTGTTGAAGAAGAAACTGAAACGGCTGAAGAGCCAAATGCGGCTGACGAAGCCGAGGAGGAATAACGATGGCCAAGATGACCACCGAAGACTTGATGGGCGCATTCGAGGAAATGACAGTCCTCGAGCTCAAAGAATTTCTAGATGCGTTCGAAGAGCGCTTTGATGTGACTGCCGCTGCCCCAGTGGCAATGGCTGTAGCTGGCGGCGACGCTGGCAGTGCCGCCCCTGAAGAAGAGAAGGACGAGTTTGATGTTGTTCTCACCGCCTTTGGCGATAGCAAAATTGGCGTCATTAAGGCTGTTCGTTCCCTCACGAGCCTTGGTCTAGCCGAAGCCAAGAAGGCTGTGGAGAGCGCTCCATTCCCACTCCTCGAAGGCGTGACAAAAAGCGATGCTGAGAAGGCAAAGGCAACACTGGAAGAGGCAGGCGCTTCAGTAGAACTCAAGTAGTTAGTTCGGCTTCTCGCGTCTGCATTCGCTAAGCCAAAACCGCTTCTGGCATCAGCATCAGCTAAACCCAACCCCGTCGCGGTCGCTTCGCTGATTTGGCTAGTCCGGTGATGAGCTTGGGAGTCGTTTCGGCTTTCGATATGAGAGCGGAGGCTGTTGCCTGGTCGAGATAATCGAGTTCTCTGGCGATGGTGATCTGGGCTTCAGCCTCGTTCAAGGGCCCGATTGCGATGTAGAGGAATCTAACGAAGTTTGTTCCCGCGTAACGTCCGGACCCTTCAGCGATGTTCGATGCGACCGATGTGGCCGATCGCCGAAGTTGCTGGGAGAGAGCGAACGCTCGTTGATAGGAAACAATTCGCTGACTTGGAGGCCTCGACGGCAAACCTGATGGCGTGCTGATAGGCAAGGTAGGAGTGGAAGTCTTCCATGTAGTGAAATGCGCCACACCGAACCCGGTCAGCCAACAGGGTGGACGCGAGGATGCGCTCCAGGTAAGTCGATGCCGGCGAGGCTGTGCAGGCTCAAGCAACCCCGGGCGGGTATTGACCGCGCCAGATCTGGGTGGAGAGTTCTGGCCCTGGCTTTGGCGCTGATTTCGGGCTTTGGGGTTGGCGGATGCGGATGCTGATGCTGATGCGCCCTTCGAACGAGGACCATTCAGCAGGGCACCTAGCGTTGTCGCCCCTTGACCCCGCGTGTAGGAAAGGGTATATTGCAAGTAACTGAATGTATGACTTCCGCACGAGACCGGGTTTGGTCTCGCTCGGACTTGTGTGCGAACGCATTCTGAGCTATCCTTCGGCGTTCGTACCGGTCCATTCACTCTGACGCCAAGGAGGCTCTCTTGGTATCCCGTTCTGTCGATCGTCTTTCGTTCGCGAAGATTCCAGACATCCTTGAATTACCCGATCTACTCGCTGTGCAGCACGAATCATTCCAATGGTTCCTAGACACAGGTTTGCAGGAGATTCTCGAAGCAGTTTCCCCCATTGAGAGTTTCAACGGTGCCTTGGCACTGGAACTCGTCGACCACACTTTCGGCGAGCCTCTCCATGACCTAGAGGAATGCAAGGAGCGAGACACAAACTTCTCGCGCCCTCTTTATGTGACCGGTCGGTTCATCAACCGCGAGACCGGCGAAATCAAAGAGTCCCCAATCTTCCTTGGGGACTTCCCGATGATGACTGAGAAGGGTACGTTCGTCATTAACGGAACCGAACGTGTCATCGTCAGCCAGCTCGTTCGTTCCCCAGGAGCCTATTTCGACGAGACTCGCGACAAGACCTCCGATCGCATGATCTACTCCGGGAAGATGATTCCAGGGCGAGGAGCTTGGCTTGAGTTTGACGTCGACAAGCGCGAGACCATCGGGGTTCGCGTCGACCGGAAGCGCCGTCAATACGCTTCAGCGTTCATTCGTGCGCTCGGTATTGCCGAGACGGATGAAGAGATTCTTGAGCTGTTCGGCCACTCAGAAGCCATAAAAAACACACTTGAGCGTGACACTGTCGCCAACGGCGACGAAGCACTGCTCGACCTTTACCGTAAGCTCCGTCCGGGAGAGCCAACCACAGTCGAGTCTGCACGCGGCATGGTCAATACGCTCTTCCGCAACCCAAAACGCTACGACCTCACACGTGTGGGTCGTTACAAGCTGAACGCTAAGTTCGGCAATCCAGAGCCCGAGGGATACGTTGCAGCCGAGGACGGACTCCTCAGCGACAACGACATCGTCGATGCTCTGCGCACGCTCGAGGCCCTTTGGGCTGGAAACGCTGACGCTGAGCTGTCGAGTGGATCAACCCCCGTACGCATTGACGACATAGACCACTTCGGCAACCGTCGCGTTCGTACGGTTGGTGAGCTGATCCAGAACCAGATCCGTCTGGGCCTGACGCGTCTCGAACGAGTTGTCCGTGAGCGCATGTCCACACAGGACGCTGACGCGATCACCCCACAGAGCCTGGTCAACATCCGTCCAGTGGTTGCCGCTATCAAGGAGTTCTTCGGCACTTCTCAGCTCAGCCAGTTCATGGACCAGCCAAATCCGCTTGCTGCATTGACGCATCGTCGTCGTTTGTCAGCTCTCGGCCCTGGTGGTCTTTCCCGCGAGCGGGCCGGGTTCGAAGTGCGAGACGTTCACCCGTCCCACTACGGACGTATGTGCCCTATTGAGACACCGGAAGGTCCGAACATCGGACTCATCGGCTACCTCTCCTCGTACGCAAAGATCAACAGCTTCGGTTTCATCGAAACCCCGTACCGGGTGGTCAAGAAGGCTCGGGTGACGAACGAGATCGTCTACCTCACCGCTACGGGAGAAGAGGACGAGGTCATTGCACAGGCCAACGCCCCGCTTGATGCGAAGGGTAAGTTCGTCAACGATCGTGTGCTGGTTCGTAAGACCGGCGGCGAGGTGGAGTACATCCTCGCTGAGGAAGTCGACTTCATGGACGTCTCTCCGAAGCAGATGGTCTCAGTGTCAACAGCGCTCATTCCGTTCTTGGAGCACGACGATGCAAACCGCGCTCTTATGGGCGCCAACATGCAGCGTCAGGCAGTTCCACTCGTCACCACGGACGCTCCGCTGGTCGGAACCGGTATGGAGGCAAGAGCCGCTCGCGATTCAGGCTTCGCGATTGTTGCGTCCCATGATGGTGAAATCACAGAGGTCACCGGTGACCTCATCGTGATGAAGACGAAGGATGAGAACGCCAAGGTTGAGTATAAGTTGGAGAAGTTCTCCCGTTCCAACCAGGGCACCTGCATCAACCAGAAGCCATTGGTGAAGCAGGGCGACAAGGTGAAGGCCGGCCAAGTTATCGCGGACGGGCCTTCGTCCGAAGACGGTGAACTGGCTTTGGGTCGGAACCTGTTGGTCGCTTTCATGCCGTGGAACGGTCTGAACTACGAAGACGCCATTGTTCTTTCAGAGCGCCTTGTGCGCGACGACATCCTGACGTCGATCCATATTCAAGAGCATGAGGTTGACGCCCGTGACACCAAGCTTGGCGCTGAGGAGATCACTCGTGACATTCCTCAGGTTTCGGAGGAGGTCCTCCTAGATCTCGACGACGAAGGAATCATTCGTGTCGGGGCCGATGTAGGGCCTGGCGATTACCTCGTTGGAAAGGTCACCCCTAAGGGTGAGACCGAACTGACGCCGGAGGAACGACTTCTACGAGCCATCTTTGGTGAGAAGTCACGTGAGGTACGTGACACCTCGCTCAAGGTGCCGCACGGTGAGGCCGGCAAGGTGATCGATGTCAAGGTCTTCCGTCGTGACGATGGATACGATCTCAAGCCTGGGGTCAACGAACTCGTCCGAGTCCACGTTGCGGCTTTGAAGAAGATTCAGTCAGGTGACAAGCTTGCTGGCCGTCACGGAAATAAGGGCGTCATCTCTCGGATTCTTCCGGTTGAGGACATGCCATTCATGGCCGACGGCCGAGCTATCGACGTCCTCCTTTCTCCTCTTGGGATTCCTTCTCGGATGAACTTGGGTCAGATCTTGGAAACACACCTCGGTTGGGCAGCGGCGCAGGGCTGGGAGTCATTCACTTCTGAAAGCCCCGCTTCAAAGGGTGCTCCGCCGTGGCAGAAAACCGCGACGCCGGTTTTCGACGGGGCTCACGAGACAGAGATCATTGACGTTCTCAAGAACGCTCACCCCAGCCGTTCGGGCGAGCGTCTCGTTGACGCCGAGGGTAAGGCGCAGCTGTTTGACGGCCGCACTGGAGAGCCGTTTGATGCGCGGATTACAGTTGGCTACATGTACATCCTGAAGCTCAACCACCTAGTTGACTCCAAGATTCATGCTCGTTCCACTGGCCCGTACTCGATGATTACCCAGCAGCCACTTGGCGGTAAAGCGCAGTTTGGTGGTCAGCGATTCGGCGAGATGGAGGTATGGGCCCTCGAGGCTTACGGAGCTGCGTACGCGCTGCAAGAGATCCTCACCATCAAGTCAGATGACGTGCAGGGACGTGTGAAGGTCTACGAAGCGATCGTAAAGGGCGAGAACATCCCGGAGCCTGGTATTCCAGAGTCTTTCAAGGTGCTCGTTAAGGAAATGCAGTCGCTCTGCCTCAACGTCGAAATGCTCTCGGCTGGTGAGGAAGTAGAGCTTCGAGAGCTTGAGGATGACACCCCGTTCAGGGGCGGACCTTCCCTAGGTATTGATATGTCGAGGAACTCGTAGTGGTTGCTCGATCCATGAACACATTGACAGTGCGAAAGTAGGGAGTTTCGATGGCACACGAACTCTTTGACGAAATCAAGATTGGACTAGCGACGGACGAACAGATCCGTGGGTGGTCCTTTGGCGAAGTCAAGAAACCGGAAACAATCAACTACCGGACTCTCAAGCCTGAGAAGGACGGCCTCTTCGACGAGCGCATCTTCGGTCCTCAGAAGGACTGGGAGTGCTATTGCGGGAAGTACAAGCGGATTCGTTACAAAGGCATCATCTGCGAGCGTTGTAACGTTGAGGTGACCCGTTCCAAGGTCCGGCGTGAGCGCATGGGCCACATTGAGCTGGCAGCTCCTGTCACTCATATCTGGTTCTTCAAGGGTGTTCCTTCACGGCTCGGTTACCTGCTTGACATGTCGCCAAAACTGTTGGAAAAGGCAATCTACTTCGCTGCCTACATCATCACCAGTGTTGACGATGAGAAGCGTCAGGCTGATCTTCCCGAGCTCGAATCCTCCATGCAGATCGAGAAGGAAGTCGTTCAGGAGGACTTCGATGAGTGGCACGAGGCTCGCCTCGAACGTCTTGAAGTCGAACTCGCCCAAATGGAAGAGGGTAAGGCCAAGGCACAGGAGATTTCTGCCCGTCGCCGTGAAGTGACCAAGCAGATCGAGGATCGTAAGAACCGGGCGCAGCAAGAGATCGAGTTGGTTGAAGAGGCTTTTGACACCTTCCGTGCGATGGCCCCCAAGATGCTGATCGATTCCGAGCTGCTGTGGCGTGAGGTAGACGACCGCTACAACGAGTACTACACAGGTGGCATGGGTGCCGAATGGATCAAGGATTTGCTCGGACGTTTGGATCTCGATGCCGAGATGGAGGCTCTTCGAGAACAGCTGGAGGCACGCTCCGCTCAAAAACGCCAGCGCGCAAGCCAGCGTCTCAAAGTGGTTCGCCCGTTCGCTGATGGCAAGAACGATCCAGTATCCATGATCATCGAGGCGATCCCAGTGATTCCGCCGGACCTTCGCCCAATGGTGCAGCTAGATGGTGGACGGTTTGCTACTTCAGACCTAAACGATCTCTATCGTCGTGTAATCAACCGGAATAACCGACTCAAGCGTCTGCTCGACTTGGGCGCTCCAGAGATCATTGTGAATAATGAGAAGCGCATGCTGCAAGAGGCGGTCGATGCGTTGTTCGACAACGGCCGGCGTGGCCGAGCGGTGACTGGGCCGGGCAACCGCCCTCTCAAGTCACTTTCTGACATGCTCAAGGGTAAGCAAGGGCGATTCCGCCAGAACTTGCTTGGAAAGCGTGTCGACTACTCAGGCCGTTCGGTCATCGTGGTTGGGCCGCAGCTCAAGCTGGACCAGTGTGGTTTGCCAAAACTCATGGCGCTCGAACTCTTCAAGCCTTTCGTGATGAAGCGACTGGTGGATCAAGACTTGGCCCAGAACATCAAGGCAGCTAAGCGTATGGTCGAGCGCCGTCGTGGCCAGGTGTGGGACGTTCTAGGTGAGGTCATCAAAGAGCACCCTGTCCTCTTGAACCGTGCGCCTACGTTGCACCGTCTTGGTATTCAGGCATTCGAGCCGGTCCTAGTTGAAGGAAAGGCCATCCAAATTCACCCGCTCGTTTGTACAGCGTTCAACGCTGACTTCGACGGTGACCAGATGGCGGTGCATCTTCCG
>Ga0302135_10002674_pt1 | contig 10661 bp, 8 predicted proteins | sample CBN3_surface_MG_FD_203119 | JGI IMG/M metagenome (GOLD analysis project Ga0302135, IMG submission 203119) | Marine microbial communities from Western Arctic Ocean, Canada - CBN3_32.1 | ecosystem: Environmental > Aquatic > Marine > Oceanic | place: Canada: Western Arctic Ocean | collected 2017-09-15 | reverse complement strand
CCCACCTACGACGAGGCGGCGGTGACGTCTCTGTTTGAGGCCGCCGCACCTTCGGTCGTCGAACTAATCGTGCACAGAGCAGACGGCTCCACCGACACCGGCGCCGGGTTCTTCGTGGACTCCGACGGTCACGTGGTCACCAACAGCCACGTCGTGGACGGGGCTATGTCCGTGGACGTGTCCCTGGCCGACGGCCGCATTCTCGACGGGACCTTGCTCGGGTCGAGCCCGTCCGACGACCTCGCCCTGATCGCAGTCGATGCCGGTCAGGTCACCGACATCGAACCGCTCAAGCTGGCCGACTCGAGCGCCCTGAAATCGGGCCAACTAGCAATAGCTATCGGCAGCCCGTTCAGGATGCAAAACTTCCTGTCGGTCGGTATCGTCGCGGGCGTCGGCGACAGCCCCGCTCTCTTGCGCGACCGCCGGGCAGCCCCAGCCCTACAGCGTCCCATTCCCAACATGGTGTGGACCGACGCCGCGCTGCTGCCGGGCAACTCCGGTGGACCGCTGCTCAACTCAAACGGCGAGGTCATCGGCGTAACGTCCGCCGTGCAGATCTCGGCGCAGGGCGACTTCGGCATAGGGTTCGCGGTACCCAGCAACATACTTGCCGGGCTAATGCCCCGCCTCATGGAGTCCGAACTGGTGTCCCGGCCGTGGCTGGGCATTAGAGGCACTTCGATTACGCCCGACATTAGTGCGGCGCTGGGCATATCGGCCGAGTCAGGCGTGTACATACGAGAGGTCATTCCCAACACCGGCGCCTCAGACGCTCGACTTCGCGACGACCCGTTCCAGTCGGCCAGCGGCCGGGGCGACGTCATCGTGGCCGTGGACGGGCGCAAGATAAACTCGGTCTCGGAGATGGTCGACTACTTCAACACCCTGCTACCGGGCGACGACGTCACGCTGACCGTGCTGAGAGACGGGGCGGAGCGAACAATCGCCGTCACCCTGGGCGGCTGGCCAGCACCCGGCAATTAGCCCCCCTCGAATCTGAACGCAAAAAGGCCCCTGCCAGATAACTGGCAGGGGCCTTTTGATTATCTGAGTCTCTCTATCTAAGAGATGTCTTTCTCCAGCTGCGTGACCACCTTTTCGGTCTGGCCGACCACGAAGTCGATCTCGTCCTTGGTGATCGATAGCGGGGGCGAGTAGAACATCGACTGGTTCATTCCTCTACCGAGAAGCTGGTGTTGCTCCATGAGGTTGCCCAGCCTGCCGTCCAGTCCGACCGAGTCGGGGAACGGCTCGAAGGTCGCCGGGTCCTTGGCGAACTCGACGGCCGCCAGCAGGCCCATGCCGCCACGGACGTCGGCGACTATCGGGTGCTCTTTCAGCGTTTGGAGTTGCTCGTACAGGTAGGTGCCGAGGTCGGCAGAGTTCTGTACGAGGCCCTCGCGCTCGATGATGTCCAGGTTCACCAGTCCCGCAGCACATGCCGGGGGATTGCCACCAAAGGTGATGAGATGGCGGAAGGACTGGTCGCCCGAACCCTCCATGGACTCGCCTACCTTCTTGGAAGCGATAGCCGCGCCGATGGGCAGGTAGCCGCTGGTCAGCGCCTTGGCCACGGTCATGATGTCGGGCTTAATGCCCCAGTGCTCGACGGCGAACATTTTGCCCGTGCGACCGAAGCCGTTAATGACCTCGTCGGCGATGAGCAGCACGCCGTACTTGTCACAGATTTCTCGGATGGTCGGCCAGTACTCGGGATGCGGAATGTGTATTCCGGACGCCGCCGAAATGGGCTCACCAATGAACGCCGCGACGGAGTCGGGGCCTTCGCTAATGATGGCCCGCTCAAGGTCTGCTGCGTACTGCATGTCCCAGTCACCGGATCGTGTGCGGTAGTCCACACCGGGGTTGGAAATGCGAATGTTGCCCGGAACCAGAGGCCCGTAGTCGTTCGGGCGGTTCACCGAGTTGAAGCCCAGTGCCATACACAGGTGAGTGGCACCGTGGTACGAGTTCTGGCGAGAGATGACCTTGTAGCGGCCGCGCTCGCCCTGGTTGAACTGGTACTTTTTGGCCATCTTTATGGCCGTCTCGACAGCCTCGGAGCCGCCAGAGACGAAGTACACCCGGCTCTCAGGGTCGGGCGTCAGGGAGGCGACCTTGGCGGCCAGTTCAATGGTGGAGGGGGCAACGGTGCCGCCCGGCGCATAGCTGATGTCTTGCATCTGCGCGTAGACCGCGTCGGCGATCTCTTTTCGGCCGTGGCCAATATTCTTGAGCCACATGCCCGCGATCAGGTCGACGTGGCGCTCGCCAGTCGGACCCTCTACCCATATCCCCTCGGAATGGGTGACGATCTTAATTCCCGTGTCGTCAGACAGGTCGCCAGTGGGCCTGGAATGCGGCCAGTAATGGGTCTCCCCAAGGCCTTTCAGCTCTTCAATTTTTTCGCCAGAAAGCGGCTTTGCAACCATATTTAATTCCTCCTCAGGGTATTGGGCTCAAGGTCAATGACAGCGAAGGCGGTGATTAGGAACACACCACCGATGACGGCGGAATAGTACCACTCAGTGCTCAGGCGGCACTACCCCGACCTGCACCCGATGGTTCTACGCGTACGCACAGGTAACATGGCAAAGTTATGGCTAGCAGTTACGACACAGTAGTTATCGGCGGCGGCATTGTCGGCATTGCGGCGGCGCGACTGCTAGCCCAAAAAGGCCTCAGCTGCGTCGTTCTGGAGAAGGATTCCGTGGGCAGTCACGCGTCCGGGTTCGCGTACGGCGGCCTTCACCCTTACTCCGGGTCCGACATTCCCGGACACCTCACCGGCATGGCCCGCAAAGGGTTCGAACTGCACCAAGAATTGGCCGTCGAGTTGCCGGGAGCCACCGGCGTGGACACCGAGTACCGTCGCAAGTCGACGCTATCGCTCGCGTTCACCGAACAACAAGTGCAGGCACAGCGCGAACACCTCGCCTGGATGCAAACCCAGAACGCAGACGCCGAGTGGCTCGACGGCGACGGGCTACGAGCCGCCGAACCGCGAGTTTCACCCCAGGCCCTTGGCGCAGTGCTGAACGCGAGTACCGCAGAGGTCGAGCCGTACAAGTTCCTGCTGGCACTCGCCCAGAACGCCGAAAGCCTTGGCGTGGAAATTCTCAATCGCACCGCGACCGGTATGACACGTTCAGCCATTCCTGGAGACGAGAGCAATAGGGCAACGGGCGTCACGCTCGACAACGGCGACGTGCTGGCATGCGGCTCGGTGCTGCTGGCGGCTGGTCCCTGGACCGAGGCGCTGGCTAAATCCTCAGGCGCGAGCGTGGGAATACGGCCGCTCAAGGGTCAGATTCTTCGCCTCGATGCGCCCGGTGAACCCTACGAACTGTCCGTCGGCTGGTCGGGCAACTACGTCACGTCCAAGCCCGACGGCCTGGTCTGGGCGGGCACCACCGAAGAGGACATCGGCTTCGACGAAACTACGACGCCCCAGGCACGGGACACCGTGATGGAGGGCTTGCTGAAAATGCTCCCCGGCCTGGCAGACGCCCGGCTCGTAAAGCAGACTGCCTGCCTGCGGCCGATCTCTGTTGATGGGCTCCCTGTAATAGGAGCGCTCCCTGGTTGGGAGGGCGTTACGGTCTGCACTGGCGCAGGTCGCAAGGGCATTCTGCTCGGCCCGGCAATGGCGGAGATGGCCGTGGGCATGGCGCTCGGCAGCCCGCCGCCGGGCGACCACACGGCCTTCAGCCCCGACCGGTTCGCCTAGTTCCGACGCCGCCGGGTTGCGGCATTTTGGCTAACCCGCGAACTTCGCGGCAACGTGACGACGCTGAATCTTCCCAGTAGCCGTGCGCGGCAGTTCCTGCGCTATGTAAATAGCGTCCGGGACTTTGAACGGCGCCAGCTTTTCTGCGCAAAAAGCCTTTATATCGTCTTCCGTTGCCTCGCCCGACAGGACGACGGCAGCGTGCACGCACTCCCCGTACATGGGGTCTGGCACCGCGAACGAGACGGCCTCGGCGACGGCGGGGTGCCCGAGCAGCGCCTCGTCCACTTCGAGAGGGGATATCTTCTCGCCCGCCCGGTTGATCAACTCTTTCAGCCGACCCGTCAGCGTCAGGTAGCCATCGACGGTGAGGACCCCCTGGTCGCCGGTGCGGAACCACTCACCCCAGAAAGCCGTGGCGTTCGCCTCCGGGTTGTTGGCGTAGCCGTGCGTCACGTTCGGACCGCTGACACAGACCTCTCCCTGCTGTCCTGGGGCCAACTCGGCTCCGGACTCGTCTCTTATCGACACGCCGACGCCCGTACCGGCGCCCGCCGTTCCCGGCCGACGATCACCCGGCGGCATCGGGTTTGAGGACATCTGGTGAGACGCCTCGGTCATGCCGTAAGCCTCCAAAAACGGAGCGCCGAAACGGGCCTCGACCGCTGCAATGGCGGCCGGTGACATGGGTGCAGAGCAAGAGCGGATGAAGCGGAAACTCTTTGTCGGAGCTCCATCAATATCGGCCCGGTCAACGAGAATTTTGTGAATCGTGGGCACGCCCGAGTACCAGGTGGCGCCGGTCTGGCGCTGAATTTGCCAAAAAGAACTGGCAGAGAAGCGGGGCGGCAGAACTATCGTGCCCCCCGAAGCCAGCGTGGACAGGGCAACTCCGATGAGCCCGTGCACATGGAACAGCGGCATAACCACCATGGCCACGTCGGTCCCGGTCAACCCGTACGTCTCGGCTATGTTGCGCAGGGACGCCAGCAAGTTGCCGTGAGTGAGCGGCACGCCCTTCGGCCTAGAAGTGGTGCCCGACGTATGCAGAAACAACGCCGTCGCATCGGTCCGAGGGGAAGCCGGGTCGCCAGTGGCTGTTAGCTCTCTGCCAGCTATCGACAACTTGACGGTCTCACCATCGAGCCATGCGTCGGCGGTCTTTATGCCCAGCTTGCTCGCCGCCTCTCTGCTGGCGTGCTCAGCCCCGCTGGCGTGTTCGGACGGATGCAAAATAGCCAACTGGCTGTCGGCGTCCTCCATGAAGAACTCGAACTCGGCCGCCGTGTAGGCCGGGTTCAGTGGGGCGGCCACGGCCCCTGCCCCGGCAACTGCCAGGAAGGTCGTCATGAACTCGACGTCGTTTCCTAAAACGATAGATACCGGCCTGCCGGGCTGAACGCCAGCGCCCGTCAACAGCCCGGCGAGCCTGCTCACCTCATTACGGAGGTGCCCATAAGTAACGGTGGGGCCGTCCGGCACGATAATGGCGGCCCTGTCTCCGGGGTGGGAATCGAGTATCGAACTAATGGATGACATGCGCTGACCTCATAGCGTAGTTATCATAACTTCGCACCATGCCTATCTCACCAAAAAACGCAGTGGTCTTGCAGTCGGGCGGTTCGACGCCCGTCATTAATCGGAGCCTGGCTGGCGTGGTGGCCGAAGCCCACTCCAGCGACCGGATCGACCGGATCTACGGTGCCCGACGAGGCATCGAAGGCCTGATCGACGTAGGGCTCGACAGTCTGCCAGACCTCACCGGCCTGTCCGCTCCTCTGCTTCGTCGCATCGCCCGGACGCCGGGTGCGGCCCTCGGTTCTACTCGCAAGAAAGCATCTGACCAGGACATCGAGACGGCTCTGGCCACGATGCGTCGGCTGAACATCGGCTACTGCTTTCTCATTGGAGGCAACGACTCGGCGGAAACCGGCCACGCACTCGCAGAGGCAGCAACAACAAAGGGCCTGGACCTTGCCGTCATGCACATTCCAAAAACCATCGACAATGACCTGGTCGGCACCGACCACTGCCCCGGCTACGGCAGCGCCGCGCGTTTCGTCGCTCTTGCCGCTATGGGAGCAGGGCGAGACGCCGAGGCTATGGGCGACGCCTCCCCCATAGCCTTCATAGAGGTAATGGGCCGCGACGCCGGCTGGCTACCCGCCGCGGCCGTACTTGGCAAGCGCGAAGAGCGAGACGCACCGCACGTGCTCGGCCTGCCCGAGGTGCCAGTCGACGAGACCCAGTTCACAGACGCCGTCGAAGCTGCTTATCGTCGCTGGGGTTTCGCCGTCGCGGTCGTGTCGGAAAACACCCGCGGCCTCAACGGCGTGCTGGGCGGAGACGCCACGCCAGACAGAGTGGACCCGTTCGGCCACCCTTACTTCCCCAGCCCGGCAACGTACCTGGCCTCAATCGCCGAAAAGAGGCTCGGTGTCAGGGTCCGTGTCGAGAAGCCGGGCACCATCCAACGGTCGATGGCCGCCTGCATCTCCAGCGTCGATGCGAACGAAGCCGAGCAGGCGGGCAAAGCGGCCGTGCGCTACGCCCTCGGGGGCCACACGGACGAGATGGTGGCGCTACAAAGAGCCGAGGGCCGGGCCTACGGCTGCGAGTACGGCCTGGCGCCGCTGTCGCAGGTCGCGGGTGCAGTCAAGGCGCTGCCGCCGGAGTTTCTCGACGAAGCAAATTACTTCGTGACAGGCGCCTTCGCCGACTACGCCAGGCCGCTCATCGGCGCTCCCCTGCCACGCTTCGGCCGCATAGACTAGGGGCCAGGCCTAGCCATAGGGACGGGGTGCCCTCTGGCCCCTGTTTGACACCGAGATTGGCCCTCGGGTACGATCGCTAGGTAGGCAAACTGAATAACACTGCTCTTATCAAGAGAGGCGGAGGGAACGGCCCTTCGAAGCCCGGCAACCATTCGTCCCAAGTGGGCGAAACGGTGCCAATTCCGACGAGCTTCCAGCCACCGGCTGGAGGATCGAGAGATGAGAGTAGCGTCTGATCAGACGTTACGACTCTTCTCGTGTGCTCGGCTCGGGGTGGGTCTTTTTTTGTGCCGTTTCCCCACGAGGACCGGTAGTGACGACGACAAATTCAGCCGCGAATACGACTCCCAGGTCAATAAGCCGGGCGGGCGACCGCACGACAGCGGCGCTCGAAATGGCCACCTGCGAAGAGGTGATTGAGGCCATCCGCACCAACTCGGTGACCGTAAGTGAAGTCCCGGTCGCCGGTGCCTTTGCCTGCGTGCTAGCCGCGCGCTCATTGCTTGGCGAGAACACCCACGACTACTTCAGCCGCCTGCTTCAGGCCGCACTCAACGTCGAGCGTGCCCTGCCGGGCGACGCCGGACTGACCGGCGCAGTAAAGCGAGTCCTGGCCGCAGCCGACCGGGCCGACGGACTGGCGAACGGACCCGAATGCGTGGTCCAGGCCATTGAGGCCGAGACGGAACGTATTTCTCACGGTCTTGCCAGGGTTCGGAACAACTCGGCCGGAATTGGTCTGGCCTAGCAGCGCAAATGGCTGACGCAAAAATCGCGTTCATCGGCGGCACCGGCCTGTACGACCTCGAAGGGTTGGAAGACGCCCGCGACGTCCGGGTATCCACACCGTTCGGCGACCCCAGCGACGCTATCGTGTTGGGCCGACTGGGCGACACGAAGGTCGCGTTTCTACCCCGGCACGGCAAGGGCCATCAAGTTTCGCCTACTGGACTACCGGCACGGGCCAACATCTACGCCCTCAAAACGCTGGGAGTCGAGCGCATCGTGTCGGTCAACGCAGTGGGTGGATTGGCAGAAGACGTTGAACCTCGAGACGCCGTGATCCCCGACCAGCTCATCGACAGGACCCGCCAGCGAGTCAGCACTTTCTTCGACGCAGGCCTGGTCGCGTACATCGGCTTCGCCGACCCGTTTTGCCAGGAGCTCTCGCCGCTTCTCGCCGACGCCGCGCGCCCGTATGCCCGCACACACACGAGCGGCACTATGGTGGTAATGGAGGGCCCCGCCTTTTCCACCAGGGCAGAGTCCAAAATGTACCGGGCCTGGGGAGGCACCGTGGTTGGAATGACCGTGCTCCCCGAAGCAAAACTGGCTCGCGAGGCCGAGATCTGCTACTCGTCGCTCTCTCTCGTCACGGACCGGGACTCCTGGCACGAGGGCGAAGCGGTCAGCGTCAAAACGATAGTCGACCACCTGGACGCCAACGTCGCTGTGGCCAAAAAAACCCTCTCCGACCTCGTCCCAATGCTGCCCGACACGCGAGGATGCGAGTGTGGGTCGGCTTTGAGCAGCGCTATAATTACGAGTCGCGACAAGATATCGGCCCAGACCCGCACACGCCTCGGGCCCATCATCGACAAGTACCTGTAACGGAGACCTCGACCATGCCCAGACAACAGCCCGGCGAGCCGTATAACCGTCTCGACCTGACCGAAGCCTTAGAACTCTACGGGGAAGACGACACGACAGTGGTCGACGTTCGTCGCCCCGACGAGTACGCCGAAGGGCACGTCAAAGGCGCATTGTTCATCACCGTCGACAACATATTAGAAAGGTTCGCAGAGCTTCCCGAAACCGGGCGGCTGCTGTTCATCTGCGCCCAGGGCGTCAGGAGCGGCCTCGCCTGCGAAATGGCTGCGGCAATGGGCATACCGGCCGACCGGCTCTACAACATAGAGGCGGGGACCGGCGACTGGATCGCGGCGGGCCACCCCACCAGCGTGGGGGACGAGGCCTAGGCGAGCGCCAGCCCCAACTTCATGACTATCAACACATCAGGATTACTCGTCGTGGGCTCGGTCGCCTACGACTCGGTCAGGACGCAGGCGGGCAGCAGAACCGACGCCCTGGGCGGCTCGGCCACCTACTTCTCCCTCGCTTCCAGTTACTTCTCCCCTGTGGGAGTTGTGGCTGTGGTTGGCGACGACTTTCGGGAAGACGATCTGGACCTGCTGCGCACCCACAATGTCGACATCTCCGGCCTTGAGCGCAAGCCCGGCAAGACGTTCCGGTGGGCTGGCGTCTACGACACAGAAGACGTCAACACTCGAGAGACCCTCGACACGCAACTCAACGTCTTCGCCGACTTCAGCCCGGCTCTAACGGCCGAGCAGCGCAAGGCTGACTACCTGTTCCTGGCCAACATCCACCCGGCGCTGCAACTGGACGTGCTGAACCAGATGGAGACGCGACCCAAGCTCGTGGCTCTAGACTCCATGAACTTTTGGATAGAGGGCAACAAGGCCGACCTCAAGAAGGTGGTCGAGCAGGTAGACATACTCATTATCGACGAGAACGAGGTGCGGGAATTTTCCGACGAACGCAACCTCGTATCGGCCGCCAGGGCGGTGCTGCGAATGGGCCCCAAGGCGGTGGTGATAAAGCGCGGCGAGCACGGAGTGCTGATGTACCTGAGCTTGTCCGACGGTTCGGAGTCGGCGTTCGCCTGCCCGGCTCTTCCGTTGGATCACGTCATCGACCCCACCGGTGCCGGGGACAGCTTTGCCGGTGGCTTCATGGGCTACCTGGCGGCATCGGGCGCGGAGGCCAGCGCGCTCCCGTCCGCAGCACTGCGGAGTGCCGTCGCGCTGGGCACCGTAATGGGCTCCATAACCGTGCAGGGCTTCAGCATGGAGGCCCTTACCGGCACGTCGAAGGCAGACATTCAGGGCCGCTACGACGAGTTCCACGCCCTGACTAAACTAAACGAGACCCCAGACGGCAACGGCCTGCCCTGGAACTAAACAGAAGAGCCAAATACGGAGATTTCATGACAACCATTCCTTACGACGTAAAAGACCTGGGCCTGGCCCCAGAGGGCAGAAGGCGAATTGAGTGGGCCGCGCGGGAGATGCCGGTCCTAAAGCTGATAGGCGAACGGTTCGCGAAAGAAAAGCCGCTCAAGGGCATAACGGTCGCGGCCTGCCTGCACGTGACGACCGAGACGGCGAATCTCATGCTGGCCCTGCGGGACGGCGGCGCCGAGGTGCACCTGTGCGCCTCTAACCCCCTGAGCACCCAGGACGACGTGGCCGCGTCTCTCGTCGCCGATCACGGGATTTCGACGTATGCCATTACTGGCGAAGACAACGAGACCTACTACAAGCACATCGACGCCACGCTCGACGCCAAGCCCCACATGACCATGGACGACGGCGCCGACACGGTCACCCGGGCACTCACCGAGCGCTCCGAGGTTCTCGATGGCATCATCGGCGGCTGCGAGGAGACCACGACCGGCGTCATCCGCCTGACTTCTCTCGCCAATGAGGGTCTGCTCAAATACCCGATCATCGCGGTCAACGACGCCGACACCAAGCACTTTTTCGACAACCGCTACGGCACGGGCCAGAGCACTCTCGATGGCATCACCCGGGCCACCAACATGCTGTGGGCGGGCAAGACGGTCGTCGTGGCCGGTTACGGCTGGTGCGGCCGGGGCGTGGCTTCCAGGGCCACCGGCATGGGTGCCAAAGTCGTCGTCACTGAAATCAATCCGATTCGTGCGCTGGAAGCGGCCATGGACGGCCACCAGGTACTGCCGATGGAGCAGGCGGCGCGGATAGCCGACATTGTCATTACCGTCACCGGCGGCATGAAGGCCGTCGACAAGAAGCACTTCGAAGACATGAAGGACGGCGCGGTGGTGGCCAACAGCGGCCACTTCGACGTGGAACTGGACCTGCCCGGCCTGGAGGAGATCTCCGAGACCAAGCGCGAGGTACGCGAGTTCGTCGAAGAATACGTTCTGGAGAACGGCCGTAAGGTCTACGTGCTGGGGCAGGGTCGCCTCATCAACCTGGCAGCAGCAGAGGGTCACCCCTCGGCCGTCATGGACATGAGCTTCGCCAACCAGGCGCTGTGCGCCGAGTACATCGTCAAGGCCGCTTCGGGGCTGGAGAACAAGGTCTACC
>Ga0302135_10002673_pt1 | contig 10661 bp, 9 predicted proteins | sample CBN3_surface_MG_FD_203119 | JGI IMG/M metagenome (GOLD analysis project Ga0302135, IMG submission 203119) | Marine microbial communities from Western Arctic Ocean, Canada - CBN3_32.1 | ecosystem: Environmental > Aquatic > Marine > Oceanic | place: Canada: Western Arctic Ocean | collected 2017-09-15 | reverse complement strand
GGCTTGTCGAGCCCTGTGGCGCTGAACTCCAAGTCGAAAAAGATGTACTCCTGGTACTCCTGCTCAGCGAACCGTTTCTTTAGGATCTTGACCTCAACGACCTCGTACTCCACGTCCCCTGTGACGGGTGCGTTGTCTGCACTCGGGGAACTCGCTACTTCATCCCCTGGCGCGGCACCTTGCGACGCGGCCTTCAGGGTAGGCAGTCCGGAGACTGCAGCAAGCCTGCTGTGCCGGAGCATTCCGAGGCTCTGCTCCTGGGTCGCGAGGGTAGATTCCTTGAGTGCCTTCCGGCGCGCGTCGTGATCAAGCGTGGCCGGGTCGTGCTCGAGCGCGACGTGGCGTAGGTGCCGCCGGGCGTCAGAGACTCAGCCAGAGATGTCGTCCCAGCTGCCCTTCATCTGGCCTTCGTCCACCCCGCACTGGTGGGGGAACTCCAAAGCGCATTTATCGATGGGTTTGCGCAGCGAGGGATCCATCAATTCGTGGATGTCGAGCTGCATCGCTTCGCGCGAGTAGGCGGCGAGATCGAGGATGCCGGTGTCCATACGGATTGCGTCCTCGGGGCAGACCTCGACACAGTAGCCACAGTAGACGCAGACCCCGAGGTCGATATCGAACCGCACCGGGTACTTCTCCACGTGCGGGTCGGGGTGTTCGCCGGGGACAATCGTGATGCATCGAGCGGGACACACGGTTTCGCACAGCATGCAGCCAACGCAGCGCGGCGTGCCATCGTCACGTACGGTGAGCCGGTGGCGGCTGCGGTAGCGCGACATGAGGGGCCGTAACTCCTCGGGATACTGGATCGTCGCCGACGCCCGCAGGTGGTTGAGCAGTCCGACTCGATGGGCGATGTGCAGAAAGAGATTCTTGAAGAAGTGCCTGAACGTGATTCTGAGCCCGGTCAGGATCTGGGGGATGTAGAGATTCTCCCAGAACGTAAGTTCCGGCCGGCCAACCACTTTGACTGCCATTAGAGCACCTGGTCCAGAAATACCAGGACCACGGCCGTCACGGCGACGTTGGCCACAGCGATGGGAAACAACCCCTTCCACCCCAGACTCATGAGCTGGTCGTAGCGGAAGCGCGGCAGCGTCCAGCGCAATTGCATGAATATGAACATGAAGATCAGACCCTTGATCGAGAAGGAGGCGAAGCCGAGGAGCGCGTAGAGCCAATTCGAGATCAGCACTTCGCTGCCCCACGGAAAATGGAAACCGTCCGGCAGCAGAAACGGAATCTGCCAACCGCCGAAGAACAGCGTCGTTGCCAGGCACGCCACCACGATGGTTTCGAGGAAGTCGGTGAGGAAGAACATGCCGAACTTCATGCCGCTGTATTCGACGAAGTAACCGATGATCTCCGACTCCGCCTCAGGCAGGTCGAAGGGCAGCCGCTTGGTCTCCGCCAGCGCGGCGGTCAGGAAGACGACGAAAGCGACGGGTTGGGTGAGGATGCCCCACATCGGCACCCAGCCGCCGATCAGGTAGCCCTGCGCGCGCACCAGCTCGGACAGGTCGAGCGTGCCGTAGACCATGACCACCCCGACGATCGACATGCCGAGCGCGATCTCGTAGGAGATCATCTGCGCGGTGGCGCGCAGGCCGCCCATGATGGCGAAGTTGTTGCCCGATGCGAAGCCGGCAAGGATCACGCCGTAGACCCCCAGCGAGAGCATGGCGAAGACGTAGAGCAGCGCGACGTCGAGTTTGACAACCTGCAGGTCGATGACCCTGTCTCCCACGATCAGAAAATCACCAAAGGGAATCGCTGCGAAGGTCACGAGCGCGAAGAAGACGGAGAAGAATGGGGCGATCATGTGCAGCACCTTGTCGGCGCGCGCCGGAACGATGTCCTCCTTGGTGAACATCTTCAGGGCGTCGGCGATCCCGTGAAACAATCCCAACATGCGAAAACCGAGGATTGAAGCCCGGTTGGCACCGATCCGGTCCTGGATGAGCGCCGACTGCTTACGCTCGACCCAGGTGTGCAACCCGGCGAGATTCAACACCGCGAAGAGCACGAAGCCGGCCAGCGCGAGCTTGATGGCGATGAGTTCGATCATGGCGTGTTCGTTGGCACCGGTGACGGTGGGGCCGCTGGCTGACGGGCGACGTCGGCGCCGGAAGCTCCGAGTTTCCGGTAGCTCAGGCCGGCGAAACTCGGTTCGGTCTCCGCGAGTCCGCTGAACACCTCCTCGGGAGTCTCGGCCGCGACCGGCGCGCCCAAGCGCGCTGCCACTTCGAGAAGCACGCGCCAGTCCTCGCGCGAGTCCTCGAGCGGCGCGAAGACCCTTCCGATCCGCTGCACTCTCCCGTGGCAGTTGACGAAGGTGCCGTCCTTCTCCACGTACGCAGCGCTCGGCAGGACCCAATCGGCGAACGACGCTGTTGGATTCTCGTTGGTGCCCGACAAGACGAGCAGTCCGACCGCGTCCGCGAGCGCACGAACCTTGTCCTCGCCGACCATCTCGACAAGATCGTGTCCGAAGACCCAGAGGACGTCGAGACCGGTTGCGATGGCTTCGTCGACGAGCCCGACGGCCGTGAGGTCTCCGGGGTCCCTCAGGCCGAGCAGGGTAGCCCCCATCGTGTTCGGATTCTTGTCGGCCTTGATGAGGAAGTCGTCGGCGGTTCCCGGTGTCTCTGGGACAGCGGTCGTGACCGCGGCTCCCAATCCATCGCGCAGGACCTCGCGAATCAAGTAAAGCTCCTCGTTGGTGAGGCGGGCGGAGGCGATGACGCCAACGCGCGCGCCGCCGCTAGCGGGCTCCGCGTCCTCGCGCCGAGCGCTCAAAGCAGCGACCAGGGTGTCGAGCGCCTGCTCCCATGTCGGGTCTTCGACGCCCGCAGCGCCGACGCGTGCCAGCCGGTTCTGATCGAGCCAGTCGAGGCCGTAGCGACCCTCGTCGCACAACCACCACTCGTTGACGTCCGCGTTGTAGCGGGGCTTGACCCGCGCGACCCGCGCGCCGTCGTTGAGGTGGGGCCGGTCGAGCATGTAGTGCATGTCGATGTTGCACCCCTGGCTGCAGCCGTTGCAAACGGTGGGGGCGGCGGAGAGATACCAGACCCTGGCCTTGAAGCGGAACTCGGTTTCGGTCAGGGCGCCCACCGGACAGATGTCCACGACGTTGGCCGAGTAGGGGTTGTCGAGAACGTCGCCCGGGTAGATGCCGAGTTCAGCCCGGTCTCCGCGGTTGAAGATGCCCAGCTCGCCACTCTCGGAGATCTCGTCGGTGAAGCGCACGCAGCGCGAACAGAGGATGCAGCGCTCTTGATCGAGCATCACGTGCGGTCCCAGCTCGACTGCCTTCTTCTTCTTGACCTTCTGTTCGCGGAAGCGCGGGTCGTAGAGTCCGAAGTTCATGTAGAAGTTCTGCAGGTCGCATTCGCCAGACTGGTCGCAAACCGGGCAGTCGAGCGGGTGGTTCACCAGTAGGAACTCGAGCACGGCGCGGCGGCCTACCTCGGCCTTGTCGCTCTGCGTCCGAACGACCATCCCGTCGCTGACGGGAGTGTTGCAGGCGATCTGCAGTTTGGGCGCGTTCTCCACCTCGACGAGGCACACACGGCAGTTGCCGGCGATCGAAAGGCCGGGGTGGTAGCAGTAGCGGGCGATGAAGATGCCAAGTTGCTCCGCCGCCTGGATGACGGTGGTGCCGTCCGCGACTTCGATGTCTCGGCCGTCGATGCTCAGCTTTGCCATGCGCTGACCTCCTGGCTCTCGGCCGTGGGGCCGGTGCGGACGTACTCTTCGAACTCGCTGCGGAACTTCTGGATGTACGACTGCACCGGCCACGCAGCCGCGTCGGCGAACACACAGATCGTGTTGCCTTCCATGTCGCCGGCGATCGCCAGGAGGTCGTCCAGATCCTCGGGCCTTCCTTTGCCTGCGGTCATGCGCGTCAGGATGCGGTGGACCCAACCGGTCCCCTCGCGACACGGCGAGCATTGTCCGCACGATTCGTCGGCGAAGAACTTCGACGCTGCCGCAAGCGCCTCGACCATGCACGTGGTGTCGTCCATGACGATCACGCCGCCGGACCCGGCCATGGTGCCGGCGGCCATCAGCGAGTCGAAGTCCATGGCAACGTCGATCTCGTCGGCGGTGAGGATCTTGGCCGAGATCCCTCCCGGGATGACCGCCTTGAGCTGGTTCCCGTCGTGCACGCCGCCCGCATGGTCTTCGATCAACTCGCGCAGGGTGACGCTGACGGGCGCCTCGTACACCCCAGGGCGCACGACGTGGCCGCTGACGCAGAAGAGCCGTGTGCCACCCTGGCGCTCGGTACCGATCGTAGCGAAACGCGAAGCTCCTTCGCTCAGGATGAAGGGAACCGACGCCAGCGTCTCGACGTTGTTGACGATCGTCGGGCAGTCGAAAAGGCCGGAGATTGCCGGAAATGGCGGTTTGAGCCTGGGGAAGCCTTTGCCGCCCTCGAGCGAGGTGAGCAAGGCGGTCTCTTCGCCGCAAATGTAGGCGCCGGCGCCGCGGTGAATGACGATCTCGAGATCGTAGCCGCTGCCCATGATGTCACTGCCGAGCTTGCCGGCTGCCGTGGCCTCGTCGATCGCCCGCTGCACCCGGTAGGCAGAGCGGTAGTAGTCGCCGCGAATGTAGATATAGGCCTTGTGGCTGTTGATCGCGTACGCGGCGATGATCATGCCCTCGAGCAGGGCATGCGGATCGCGCTCCATGATGAAGCGGTCCTTGAACGTTCCGGGCTCGCCCTCGTCGGCGTTGGCCACCAGAAAGACGGGCTTGTCCCCGTCCTTGGGGACGAATCCCCACTTGACCCCTGCCGGGAAGCCCGCACCGCCGAGCCCGCGCAGGTTGGCGCTTTTCACTTCCTCGATCACTTGCGCGGGGAGCATGGTGCCGAGCGCCTTGGCCGCCGCGGCATAGCCACCTTGGGCGACGTAGCCTTCCATCCACACGCCGTCCGGGTCACCCAACCGGGTCGACAGAATCGGCCCCTCCGCGCTGATGTAGGGCGTGGGTTCTGGAGTGGTTTCGGGAACGCCGGGTTCTGTCCGTACGTCCGCGAGGATCGACTCGACCGCATCGCCAATCAAGGGGCCCACGTAGCGCTCGTCGATCTGCGCCATCGGCGCAATCTCACACGCGCAGAGGCACTCGACCTCGGTCAGGGTGACGGTGCCGTCCGCGGTCGTCTCGCCAGGCGAGATTCCCAGCTCGCGCTCGATATGCTCCAGCAGTTCGCCACCGCCACGAAGCAGGCACGGGAGGCTCGTACACACTCGCAGCTCGCGCCGTCCGACTGGAGCCGTGTGGAACATGTTGTAGAACGTCACGACCTCGTGCACGTGCGCTGGCGCAATGGCGAGCATGTGGCTGACCCAGACTTCGGACTCCGGCGTGATGTGGCCGAGGTTCTGCTGCACGAGCCACAGCAGTGGCAACATCGCCGCTTTGGGGTACTCGTAACGCTGCAGGATCTCTCGTGCCTGGGGATCGAGGTTCGCCAGCTTCAACGGTCGAGCTCCCCGCCGATCATGTTGACCGAGCCGAACGTCGGAACGATGTCGGCCACCATGTCGCCGACCAGAAGCAGTGGCAACGCCGACATGATGGCGAAGCATGGTGGTCGGACGCGCACGCGGTACGCGTTCGGCTCGCCGTCGCTGACCACGTAGAACCCGAGTTCGCCATTGGCCCCTTCCACCGCCTCGTAGACCTCTCCCTCGGGAGCCCGAATTCCGTGGCCGTGCATGATCAATTTGAATTGCTGCATCAAACCTTCGATGTTGCCGTAAACGTTCTCCTTGGCGGGCAGGGCAACTCGTTTGTTGTCGGTGCTGATCGTGTGCAGACGCTCGCGGCCGGCGCCTTCGAGCGTTGGCCCCGGGACGGCGCAACCATCTGCGATGGCGCCTATGTTGCCTACCTTGCCCAGGTCCACCATCTCGGCCGCCGGGATGTGCCGGCCGGTGCCCGGGTGAGTCATGACCGCGCCATCTGGGAGGTCCTTCAGGGCCGCTTCGACAATGCGCATGGACTGCTCCATCTCCTCCATGCGCACGAGGAAACGATCCATGTTGTCGCCGGCGGTCCCCACGGGCACGTCGAAGTCGAGGCGATCGTAGACCGAATAAGGGCAGTCCTTGCGCACGTCGTAATCGCATCCGGTGGCACGCAGAAACGGGCCAGTGATGCCGTAGGAGATCGCGTCCTCCGTGGAAATCACGCCCGTGCCCATCATGCGATCGGTGAAGATGCGGTTCCGTTTGAGCAGTCCCTCTGATTCCGCGATGACCTCCCGCGTCTTGGCGAACGCCGCGATACAGCCAGCGGCGAACTCGTCGGGCAGGTCAGCCTTGATCCCGCCAACGCGGCAGTAACTGACCGTGAGGCGCGCCCCGGTCACCTGCTCGAGCAGGTCCCAGAGGTACTCGCGCGCCTTGATCATGTAGAGGAAAACGGTAAAAGCGCCGAGTTCCATCGCCGTGGCGCCGACGCTGGTGAGGTGATCCGCGATGCGCGAGATCTCCGACACGATCACTCGAATGTACTCGCAGCGCAGCGGCACACTGATGCCGAGCAACTTCTCTACGGCCATGCAGTAGCCCGCGTTGTTGATGAACGAGGACACGTAGTTGAGCCGGTCGGTGTAGGGCATGACGCCGTTATAGTCGACCTGCTCGGACATCTTCTCGAAGCCCCGGTGCAGGTAGCCGATCTCGACATCGACCTCCTTGACCTGTTCGCCATCGAGTTTGGTCACGATACGAACGATGCCGTGCATCGCCGGATGCGCCGGGCCGATATTCAGGAGCATCTCTCGGGTCGCGGGCTTCGGCGACTCCGCCGCCGGGGCGCTCGCCGCGTCAGCCGTCTCGACTTCTGTCGTCGGATCGATCGGCATGGCTAGTTCACCGGCCCAATCAGCGGCTGTCGCCGTCTCACCGGATAGTCCTTGCGCAGCGGATGCCCTTCGAACTCGTCGTACATCAGCAGCCGTCGCAGGTCCGGGTGGTCGCGAAAGACGATGCCGAACATGTCCCAGGCTTCACGCTCCAGCCAGTTGGCCCCAGCCCATAGATCGCAGACTGTGTCGACCTCCGCGCTGGTCTCGTCAACCGGGACCACCATACGCAGACGGTGTTTGTGGGTCGTTGAAAAGAAGTGGTACACAACCGCAAACCGTTCGGTCCCCGGTGGTCCGGGCCAGGGGTTCTTGTCCGGTATTCGCGCCGGCGGGCGTACCGCGACGCCGGACGAGGCGAAGAACGCCTGCGGCGGGCTTTTCCCGAACATCGAGTAGTCGACGACCGCCAGGTCCATCAGGAAGTTCATCTTCGAGTCGTCGTCGAGCTTGAGAAACTCCGCGACGGCGTGCAGTTGCTCGTGCCGCACCACGACGGTCTCCTCGCCTCGGTAAGCGTGCGTCGTGATGACCGCGTCGGGAAAACGGGCGCCGATGGACTCCGTCAAACGCGCGCCGCTCATCGGTTGGCCTCCATCTCCAGGTCGTCCGGGCGATCTTCGGGAGCAGGCCGTACGCCGGTGGAATGCTCGTCCTGGATCTTGTCCTGAAGTTTCATCAGGCCGTCGAGCACCATCTCCGGCCGCGGTGGGCAACCGGGTATGTAGACATCCACGGGCAGGATCGTGTCGATGCCCATGACCGTGGCGTAGTTGTCATAGAAGCCACCGGTGCAGGTGCAGACGCCGAACGCGACCACCCACTTCGGCTCCGCCATCTGGTCGTAGATACGCTTCAACACCGGTGCCATCTTGTGGCTGATGGTGCCGACGACAAAGAGCACATCAGCCTGTCGCGGCGAGAATCTTGGCAGCCCGGCGCCGAAACGGTCGACGTCATAGTGCGAGCAGGCGGTGGCCATGTACTCCATGCCGCAGCAAGCGGTGACGAACGGGTACTGGAAAATCGAGTACTTCCGGGCCCATCCGAGTGCCTCGTTGACGCGGCTCGTAAAAAAGGTCGAGTTGTTTTCCATGTCACCTCCACTCCAGCGCGCCGTTGTCGCGCACGTAAATATATCCGACGACCAGAACACCGAGGAACACCCCCATCTCAACGAGGCCGACCACTCCGAGACGGCGGTAGATCACCGCCCACGGGTAGAGAAAGACGACCTCGACGTCGAACAGGATGAACAGGATTGCGGTCAGGTAGAACTTGATCGCGAGGTTGCCGATCGGTAGCGCGAAGGGTTCCTTGCCGCACTCGAAGGGCGCCAGCTTCACCGCGGTGGAATTCTTCTTCCCGAGCGTGGAGCCGAGCAAGACCATCAGGCCCGTAATGCCGGCGGCCAGGACGAAGATCGTCACGATTCCCACGTAGTCGCTCACAGGGTCCACCTCCAAAGTTTGCCGAGACTCATGGCGACACCGCCCAGGCGATGACGGTGCCGGGGAAAATTCCACCGACCAACGTGACGAGTGCGGCCAGTGCGAGGGCTGCGGACACCGCCGCGGGGAAGTGCGCGGGCACCGGCAGGTCGCTCTCCTGCATGTACATGAAGACCACGACGCGCATGTAGACGAAGGCCGTGATCACGCTGCAGACCACTGCCACCACCGCCAGGGTGATCTGGCCGGCGGCCACGGCACTGGCGATCACGGCGAACTTGGCGGCGAAACCGGCCGTCGGGGGAATGCCGGTCAGCGACAACAGGAACAGCAACATCAGCGCAGCGGCGCCTGGACGTTGTGCCGCCAGCCCCTTGAACGCGTCGAGGGTTTCGCCGCGCGCCCCCAGGGCGATGAGCATTCCGAATGCGCCGAGCGTCATGAAGACGTAGAAGAACGCGTACGTCATGGTCGCCGACACACCCTCGGGCGTCCCGGCCAAGAGTCCGAGCAGGGCGTAGCCGGCGTGCGCTATCGATGAGTAGGCGAGCAGGCGTTTCATGTCGGTCTGAGGGAGCACCATGATGCTCCCCACCACCATCGACAGCGCTGCGAGCGCCACCAGAATGATCGATATGACGGGCGCCTCGGCGCCGAAAGCAACGAAGAACACTCGTCCGGCCGCGGCCAGGCCGACGGCCTTGGACCCCGCCGCAAGGAACCCGGCGACCGGTGCACTGGCCCCCTCATACGCGTCGGGGGCCCAGGTGTGGAACGGAACGACCGCGATCTTGAAGGCAAGTCCGGCCGCCACGAGTCCTACCGCCACCAGCACGAACGGCTGGTCCGAGGACGCTGTCCCCGTGAGCGCCGCGGCGATACCGGCGTATGCCGTGGTGCCGGTGAGCCCGTAGATCAGGCTGATACCAAAGAGCAGCAACGCCGACGCGAAGGACCCGAGGAGGAAGTACTTGATTGCCGCCTCGTTCGATGGCGGACGCTCCGTGCGGATTCCGACCAGGGCGTATGAGCAGATCGTCATGAGCTCGAGGCACAGGTACAACGGAATCAGGTCCGTGGCCGACGCCGCCAGCATCATTCCCGTGGCGGCGAGCAGCATCAGGACGAAGTACTCGCCCCGAGGAACCCCCTGGCCGTCGCGTCGACCAGCGGACAGCAGGGCGACGAGAACCAGGGTCGCCGCGATCAAGAGCTTGAAGAACTGCGAGTAGCCATCGACCACCAGCATGTCGCCGAATCCGGTCGTCGGGCCCGATGAGGCTGCACCGGCGGCTGCGAGAGCCGCGGCGCCGGCGGCGAAGATCGTGCTCGTTGACGCCACCTGACCCGTGCGGATGCGGCGCGCCGCGAGGATCAGGATCAGCGCTACACCTACCAGAATGAGCTCTGGCATCAGCAGTGCCATGTCGGCGACAGTCGGTCCGATCATCGCGGCCCTCCCAGCGCCAGAAGCTCCGCCACCGGAGCATGCAGGTAGGACAGTATGAGCTCGGGGTACAGGCCGAGACACAGCGCGAGCAGGGCCAGCGGCGCCAGCGCGGCGATTTCACGGCCGCTGAGTTCGAGTTCGAGCTCAGCGAGCCCTGAGTTTGGCGCACCCATGACTACTCGGTAATAGAGCCAGACGATGTAGATCGTTCCCAGCACTACGCCCCACACAGCCGCGGCCCCAAGCCAGACGTGCGTGCTGAACGCCGCGCTCACGATCAGGAACTCGCCGACAAAGGAGTTCAGCCCGGGGAAGCCCGTGGCCGCCAGGCAGAAGAACGCCAGCAGGGCGCTGTATATCGGGGCCAGCTTGACGACCCCGCCGTAGTCGGAGATCTCGCGTGTGTGGGTGCGCTCGTAGATCATGCCGACGCAAAGGAACAACGCCGCCGAGATGACCCCGTGGTTGATCATCTGCAGCACGGCCCCCTCCACGCCGTTCGGTGCGAGCGTGAAGATCCCGAGCGTCACGAACCCCATGTGGCTGATGCTCGAATACGCGATCAGCCGCTTCATGTCGGTCTGCATCAACGTCACGTAGGCCCCGTAGACGATGGCCACGGCGGACACGACGAGCATCGGACCGGCAAACATCCGCACGCCCTCAGGGAGGATGGGTATGGACACGCGCAGAAATCCGTAGGCGCCCATTTTCAGCAGGATGCCCGCCAGGATCACGCTACCCGCAGTAGGCGCCTCGGTATGGGCATCGGGCAGCCACGTGTGCAGCGGGAACATGGGCACTTTGACGGCGAAAGCGGCCAGGAAGGCTGCGAACAGCCAGCCCTGCGTCGCTGCTGGAATGCCGG
>Ga0302135_10002671_pt1 | contig 10667 bp, 8 predicted proteins | sample CBN3_surface_MG_FD_203119 | JGI IMG/M metagenome (GOLD analysis project Ga0302135, IMG submission 203119) | Marine microbial communities from Western Arctic Ocean, Canada - CBN3_32.1 | ecosystem: Environmental > Aquatic > Marine > Oceanic | place: Canada: Western Arctic Ocean | collected 2017-09-15 | reverse complement strand
TGACGAATGTTGACGTTGGATTTTGCCCGATAGGTCTGATTGATGGGGATCAGCTCGGCATCAATCACCGCGACGCGTTACGGGTTGGGTCGGTCAACAGTAGTGGCAACCTGCGCGACTTCCTTTTGGTTCTTCTAGATGTCGCACTCAAACTGACTTTCGGATTCAACCACGCGTAAGCCACGATCGACGATTTTCGTCACCATGCGCTCGCGCTGCTCCGCGATGAGTCCGCTGCCGGTGTCGATTAGCAAGTAGCCCTTGGCCTCGAGGACAATCTCCGCACCGGCAACAAATGAGGCCCCGCGTAGCCGGGTGTCGATAACGTAATATTCGTTGGCACCGCGCCGGGTGGTGCCAACCAGACGGCTGCGGTCATCGAACGCGGTAATTCGGGCGCCTTTGTCGTAGACCCGGAACTGGCGCTGATAAGCACGGCGCAGCAACGCGGCGGTGGCGGAGAACCGGCCATCCTGACGGTAAGTGCCTCCCGCGTAACGCAGCCGAAGCACCTCCGCTATTCTGTCGCCCAAAGCTGCGGCAGCCCGCCGCTTCTGACGGTCGGTGAGCCCGGCGGCAACGACTTCGGTTACGCGCACCTAATCCAATTTGCCGTTGGCCTCGAAGGAAGCAGCGAGAGAGAGTTGTACTGGACTACGCCCGCCAGTCGCTCCACGCGACAAAGCCATTTGTACTGTCATCGCGACCCGGCCGTTTTCGAGATAGGTGCTGAGCCTGATCTTCGCGTTGGTCTGACGACGGCGTTCGGCAACGCTCTCGATGCTGCGGTCGTAACGGCACACCGCCGCATAGTCGGGCGCAACGCGAATGGTGCTGGCGCCGCGCAGCGGGAGAACGCGTCCGATGTCGGCAAGATGTTCCGCCAACGGAACCGCCGCCGGGAGTTGCGATTCGGCGGTGGCCAGGGTCTTACGGATACGTGCCTCGATCCCAGGAATCAGCGCGAGCTGAGCCGCTCGCCGCAATTGCGCGACGGCTTCACCCTCACGACCGAGTTCACGGAGGGTTTCAGCCATGGCGATGCGCTTGCCGGTCGTTTCCGGACCCCACGCGATGGCCCGGCGTAGTAGCTTGGCGGCCTCAAGATTATCGCCCCGCCTACGAAGCAATCCGCCTAGCAGGAACGCCGCCTCGGCGCGAGTCTCAGAAACCCGATCGGCGAACCTCCGAACGACCTGGGTGGCGGTATCGAGATTGCCCCCTTGCGTGAACGCGGTGAACGCGCCAAGAACCGTTTTTTCGCGCAAGTCACGCGACGCGCGAAAGCCACGCCGGGCGACGACGATAGCTTGGTCGAACAAACCAAAATTCTCGGTGATAAAAGCTAGACCGAAATATCCGGCTGCGTCTCGCGGGCTCAATCGGATCGCGGTTTGCGCCGCACCGCGAGCTTCCTCGAGGCGGTGTAGGTTTAGTAGGACCCAGGCCTCGAACAGGTAGGTGTCGGGATCGTCGGCGTTTAACTGCTTGGCGGCATAGGCAGCATCGAGTGCTTCAGGAAAGCGACCGAGCCTGCCGAGTGCGCGGCCGAGCAAAACATAGGCGTCAATCCGGGTGTGATTGGTCTCCCACAGCGCGGTCGCAACGCCGCGGCAGATCATCAGCGCGGCGGTCGATGGCCGCGCGACACCGACGGCGCTCTTGCAGCTTGAAAGATCTCGCGCGACTTCGGTTGTTGGCGAAGCTCCCGCGCCGGAATCCCGACCGGTCGCGGCGGCAAACAATGACGAAGCGGCGAGAGCATCGTTACCTGAGACCGCGCCGACCCAGAGCACAACGGCAGCGCACACGCTCGCCACCCATCGGTGGCCGCGCGCCAGACGTCCCGGCCTGGTTACACTTTGCGCCCTCATTCCGTTCTATCCGGTCGCGCCGTAACCCTCCCATTATCCGACTTTCGCTAGATTATCGGATCGTGCAGCATTTACAGATCGACAAGCAAAAAGCTTGCCGCTGACGGATTCATCGTCCGTCGCTCACCCCACCCTATGCAAAGGTCAGAAATGTTTACCGGCAGGTGTCACAGCCGAGTGCGGACGATTTATCGCCCTCCCTGCCTTCAAATCACAGAGGCCGGCCCGCTGTCCCGCCTCTGCCCACGCAGATATTTCTACCGCTGTTCGACCTCGACCACCAGCGCCATCGCCGAATCACCAGCGGCGCAGCCGGTGAACAACCCGATGCCACCGCCGCGGATCACCAACTCTTCGATCAGCTCAATAGTCGCGCGCGTGCCGGTCGGCGAGTTCGGGTGGCCCCAGATCAATGAGCAACCGTAATTGTTCATCTGGTCGAGGTTCGCGCCGGTCTCCTTGGCAAACACCACGTCGTTTACCGCAAACGGATTGTGGGTTTTGATCGCATCAATCTGGGCAATCGTCTTGCCCGCTTGCTTAAGGGCGAGCTGGGCCGCCGGCACCGGGGCGGCCGGCATATAGGCCTTGTCGACCCGCGCCGTGCCGAAACCGAGAAAACGGATGCGGATATCGGGATTGGTCGACATCTCTCTGGCGCGCCCTTCGGTCGTGATCACCATCGCGCTGTGGCCATCGGCGGGGTGGGTCTGGCCACCAAAGGTGACGGTTCCGTCCTCCATCACCGGCTTCAGCTTGTCGAGCCCCTGCTGGGTGGTCGCAAACACGCCCTCATCTCCATCGAGCGTGCCCTTGGTTTTGCGAAACTTGCCGTCGGGTACGTCCATTGGCAGCACCATGTAGCGCTTCTGGAACGCCTGATCGTCAGCCAATGCGTCCTGGTACTGCTCGTGGCGGCGCAACTTGACGTCGTGCTGCTGGGCGGTCGTGACCTGCCACTTGGTGGCGCAATTCTCCGCGGTTTCCACCATCGACACCTTGGCCCATGGATCTCCCTTGATGTTATCCATGATCCAATCTTCTTTGATGCCGACGCCGCCCGGGGCGCTGGGATCGGGATAGTAAATATGTGGCGTATACGAGGTGCGGTCGGCGCATACGACAAGGGCGCACTCAGCGTTCTCGGTCTCGATCTCCTGGGCGCCGGTCTGGATGCAGCGCACCGATGTGGCGCAGGCTTGCGCGATGGTTGGGCCCGAGACGTGATCGGAGCCGAGCATTCCCATCATCCATGGCACGCCCCAGAAGCTCTTATATTGTGGTGTGGTGATGCCCAGAACGCCGTAGTCAAAGGCATCAGCGGAAATATCACGCTTAGCCAGTTGGTCTTTGGCAACGTGCGCCGCGAATTGGATCGGGTGAACGGTCGACAGGCTGCCCTGCCATTTGGCGAACGGCGTACTCCAATAGACGCCGTAGGGAATTTCCGCTTTTTGATACATCGCTAACTCCAACGTCGGGTCCGGTGCAAGCTACGCCGATGACTGGCCGCGGGCCAGGGCCGTTGCTTCGCGATCGATACGCAAACGGGCGCGATCGACCACCACGCCATAATCTTGTTCGACGTTGTCGGCGGAGACTTTCTCTTCGAGCAAATCACGGTCGATGGCATCAAGATCGCGTTGACTGGGCTCGCCATAGCCGCCGGCGCCGGGCAATTGCAGGCTGATGACGTCGTTGTAGGACAAGGTATCGAGCCCCTTGGAGGCCACCTGCTCTTCGTGGTTGGTGCCAGGATTACGCATGAAGCGACCGACGGTGCCGGATTTGCCGCCCAGTAGCCCGAAGGGTTGAAACTTTTGGCGATCGCCGTAGCGGGCGAAACTCACCTTGTCGACGAGGAAGCGCAGGTCACGGCGCATCGCCAGGCTGCCGCGATATTTGCCGGCGCCACCCGAATCCGGGATGAACTCATAGCGCTCGACGCGCACCGGAAACTGGCGCTCGACCGCTTCGACCGGCGTGTTCATAAAACGCGGCAGATGGCTGTCCTGACCGTCGGCGCCATCGGCCATCGGGCGCCCGCCATTGCCGCCATTTTGGATGTCGGTGAAGATGAAACGCTCGCCATTCTTGGGGTCGATACCGCCGAAGCCGCAGGTTGTTACCTGTCCGTGCGAGCAAGCCGTGACCCGGTCGGGCACGACCTTCGACAGCGCCAGCATCATCGCCTCGACGATCTTGGTCGAACAGTTGCTACGGGCTGCTACCGCACCGGGTAGTACCGGATCGACCACGGTGCCGGGATTGGTCACAACCTCGATCGCCCGGTAGCAACCCGAATTCGGCGGCATACCGGGATCGACCACCGCGATCATCACGTAGTAGGCGGCAGCAAACGTGTTGGAAAGCGTCGAGTTGGTGTTGCCCTCGGCCTGCGGATCGGACGCGGTGAGATCAACGATCGCGCGGTCGCCATCGATGGTGACCGCGACCCGGACGTAGAGCGGCTTGTCATTGATGCCATCATCGTCGATGACGTCTACGCCGCTATAGGTGCCGTCGGGGATCTGTTTCAGACCCTCGCGCATGCGGCGCTCTGAATAGTCCATCAGATCGTTGCAGGCTTGGATGACGACAGCGCCGGTATAGCGTTGGTGCAATGCCTTGAGGCGATCGACGCCGACCAGCAACGCACTGATTTGCGCGCGGATATCGCCCCAGGTTTTTTCGGGTACGCGGATCTGATTAGTGATGATGGCGACAATCTCGGCGTCCTGGACCCCAGCCTTGTAGAGCTTGATCATCGGCAGGCGCAGACCTTCGAGATAGATCTCATTGATCCCGCCGGCGACACCGCCAGCCGCGACGCCGCCGAGGTCGGAATGATGGGTGATGTTGCCGACAAAGCCGATCAGATCGCCATCCAGGAATACCGGCGAGATGGCGTACAGATCCATGATGTGCTGGCCGCCGGTATAGGGATCGTTGCAGATGACGACGTCGCCTTCGACGAGATCGCCCGGGCCATAATGCTTCGTCAGATGCTGCATCGTGATCTCGAACCCGGCCAGGAAGCTCGGCGTGTGGTGGGCCTGGGCAATCGTCTTGCCCTTGGCGTCGGTGACCACGCACGAGAAATCCTTAACCTCGGTGATCAGTGTCGAGCGGCCGGTGCGGGCCAAGGTGTAGCCCATCTCGTCGGCGATCTGCTCAAGCGCATAACGGATCACCTGCATTGTGATCATGTCGGTCATGGCCGGTGTATCTCCGAGCTTCGGGCGCGGTTCACGCTAACCACGCAATCTACCTATTGCAGCACGAGTTCGTTCTGGTCGGTGTGCTCAAACGTCTTGCCGTAGATATCGAGGATCATGGTTTCGTGGTACGATAATCTGCCGTTGCCGACCGTCACCCGATGCCTGAACTCGGTCGTCCGGGCATTGTCGCGCATGAACGGAGATTGGACGATCCCCCAATTTTCGTCGCCGAGCCGCGCCTCGACTTCGATGATGGCGCGGCCGTCGGAATCTTTCTCACCGTTATATTTTCCGCCCGCGAGCACGCCGACCGCGCGCGGAATGAGGAGCGAGTGCATTACCGTTGCGGTCGCCAGCTCCCACATCCAGTAGCCGGTCTCGTCATGAAATACCTGACCGTCTGATTTCCTTGAGACGATCTGGCGATAGTGGACGGCCGCCAAGGTTTGCGATTCCGCGTTGGTCACATCGCCAACCACCGAATAGGTGATGGTCTCGAAATAGGGACTGGTTTCGGCGCCGTCCGGCTCGGGCGCGAGGTCAGTGCCTTCACCACCCCTCCATACGCCGATCAGATCCTTCAACGGGCCGAAATCAATACCATTCGCTTCGCTCATGGATTTCTCTTTCTCCGGTTAGGCAGAATCGCGCGCACTCAATCTTTAAGGCGCACGATCAGTCCAAAATCGGCAGCCACGTCGGCCTTGATACCAGGCGGGATCACCGTAGACGAGGTTTGCTCCTCAATCACCGCGGGCCCGGTGACCACCATGCCCGCACCGAGGCGGTCGCGCTCAAAGATCGCGGTGTCGACGAATCCCGTGTGCTCGAAATATACGGGCCGCGTGCCTTTCCGTACGCCGGTCGGGTCGACGCCTGATGCTTCTCCCGCCGGTAGTACGAGCGGCTCATTAAGGCCGAGCGCCGAAACGCGCAGGTTCACCAGTTCGATCGGCTCACCTTCGAAGAAAAAGGCATAGCGTTCGCGGTAGAGATCGCCGAATGCGTCGATCAGCCGGGCGAGTCCCCCGGCATCGAAGGTCCCATTGATTGGTAGCGACAGTTCGTAGGTTTGCCCAACCACTTTGAGATCGGCGAAGCGTGTTAGCCGGATATGGTCGGCGTCGAAGTCCTGGGTTTCGAGCTCGGCCGCACCTTCGGCTTCCATCCGCAGGAACCCGGCTTCGAGCTCGGCAACGTTTACATCCTGGGTAGTGATTCCACCGAGCGCGGTGACGTAATCGTGGCGCATCTCGGTGACCAACAGCCCGAGCGCCGAAAAGGTGCCGGGCATTGGCGGTATGATCGCTTCGGTCATGGTGAGTTCGCGGGCGAGGTCGACGGCGTGGGCGCCACCGGCGCCACCGAACGAGAACAAGGAAAAATCGCGCACGTCGATGCCACGCTGAATAGTCACCGAGGCAATGCCTTTGGCCATATTGGCGTTCACGACTTTGATAACACCGAGCGCGGTTTCTTCGAGCCCGAGGCCGAGTTCGCCGGACAGCGTTGCGATAACGGCACGGGCCGCGTCGGCGTCCAGGGTCATGTCGCCGCCGTTGAAATAGCCAGGATTGAGACGCCCCAGAACAAGATTGGCGTCGGTGACCGTCGGCGCGGTGCCGCCCTGGCCGTAGCAGGCCGGCCCCGGTTCGGCGCCGGCTGAACGCGGGCCGACATTGAGCGCGCCGCCGGGATCAATCCACGCAATCGAGCCGCCACCGGCACCGATGATGTGCAGATCGATGATCGGAATTTTGACCGGCAAGCCCTGGAACGATCCCTCGGTGGTGACCTTGGATACACCATCCTCGATCAAGCCGATATCAAACGAGGTGCCGCCCATGTCGACTGAAACGATCTTGTCACGCGTGTGCAAGCGACCGTAATAGGCGGCCGCAACAACGCCGCCCGCAGGGCCGGAATTCACCGTTGTCACGGCTCGGGTGCGGGCATTGTCGACCGAGGTCGACCCACCATTGGCTTGGATCACATAGAGCGGGACTTTGCCGATCTCGGCGGCAATACGGCTTTGCAAGCTATCGATATAGGCGCCCATCACCGGCGTGAGGTAGGCGTTGATGACGGCGGTCGAGGCGCGCTCGTATTCGCGGTATTCCGGCGATAGCCCGCTCGAAATGCTGATCGGGCAATCGGGCATTTCCGCGGCCAATATATCGGCCGCGCGCTGTTCGTGAATCGGATTGAGATAGGACGACAGGAAGCAGATCGCGACCGCCTCCACGCCGAGTGCGCGGAACCGTGCCGCGGCATGCCGCACGCCGTCTTCGTCGAGCGGCTCAAGAATATTGGCGTCGGCACTAATTCGCTCGCGCACGGTCAAACAACGATGGCGTGGTACCAGCGGCGGTGGCCGGTCGATCGATATGTCGTACAACCCCTCCATCGGTCGCTGGACCCGGCCGATCTCCAAAATATCGCGAAAACCCTCGGTTGTGAGAAAGCCGACCGTTGCGCCCGTTCGCTCGATGAGCGCGTTGGTGCCAGTCGTCGAGCCATGCACGACCTCACGCGCGGCAGCGAGCGGGAGTTCATTGGCTTCGAAAGCGTTGTGGATCCCCGCCAAAACGCCGATGCCGCGATCTTCCGGCGTGGTGAGAACTTTTGCCGCGGCAATGAGGCCGCTCGTGAGATCTGTCAGCGTTACGTCGGTGAACGTCCCGCCGACGTCGACAGCGACGCGAACATTGGCTTCGGCCATGGCTCGGGGATTCTCGGCTGCGCCTATTCCAACCGGGCGCTAGATGAACAGGCCACCCGACGCCAATACAACCTGGCCACTAATGAAATCAGACTCGGGCACACAGAACAGATACACCGCACCCGCCGCGTCCTCAGGTGAACCGCCGCGCCCGAGGGGAATCATTGCCTCCATCTGGGCAATGAACTCGGGCTGGATTCCCACCGGCAACTCACGGCCGCCGACGTCAACCGTCGTGGGCGCATCCTGATCCTTTGAGATCGGCTGCGTCATTCGCGTTTTGATGAAGCCGAAAGCAACGCAGTTGACGGTGATGTTGTAGCGCCCCCACTCCTTGGCCAGCGTGCGCGTCATGCCGATCAGGCCGGCTTTGGCTGAGGAATAATTGATCTGACCGATATTGCCGTACATCCCGGAAATCGAGGAAATATTGACCATCTTGCGGCAGGGGACCGGGGCCCCTGCCTCCTGCTCGCCCTTGACGCGGGGGCGGAGGTATTGGACCGCAGCCCGGGCGATTCGGAACGGCGCCTTGAGGTGGACTGCGAGAACATCGTCCCACTGCTCATCGGTCATGTTCTGGACCGTGCGGTCCCAGGTGAAGCCGGCATTGTTAACGATGATATCAAGGCCGCCAAAAGCCTCGACGGCGGTACCGACGAAGCGGTCGCCGAAATCGGCGGCGGCGACGTCACCTGCGCAAACGACGGCCTCGCTGCCAAGATCCTTGATCGCCGCGGCGGTTTCGTTGGCTGGTTCAGTGTCGAGATCATTGATGACGACGCGGGCCCCTTCGCTCGCCAATTTAAGCGCAATAGCCCGACCGATTCCACGGCCCGATCCCGATACGATGGCAACTTTACCGTCCAGCTTTGACACGACTTGCTCCCTCCGGATTTATAGTTTCTGCGCGCTTCCTGGCGACCGGCGCGGTCTTGTTTTCTGTGTAGCAGCCGAGCGCGCGAATTCCATCGATCACTTAGCAGGCAGATCGCAAAATGACAACACGACGCGGGCCCCGAGAATCATGGCCATGCTAGCTATATATCCAGCATAGGCGGGCACCAACTTCAGTGGACTAACTCATTCAAGTTACCCCGACCTAAACCATTGATTAACCATACTTCCAACCCTTCCGAGGTACTCCGACGCCGCGAATACGTGGCGCGGTCCGCTGGATAGGACTATTTTTCGACCGGCGCTGGTCGTTCAAACTGTGAGAGGTTGTGGGTTGGGGCGCATTTTTACCATTGTCACCATCGGGTTGGTCTCGGCGGGACTGCTGCTTTCACCGATGACCGGACGCCACGGCGTCGCGGCAGGACTCGCATCGGATGCGCAGGCCGGGTTCACCGCGATCCTCCAGCGATCGGAAAAATGGCCGCGCTTGGCCGATACCTACACCGACCGGCGCGATACGATTACCGTCGCCACTCTCGTCTACGCGAATGAAAACTGCATCAGGATCGTCTCAGGATTTGGCGATTCCAGCCTGTGGGGGAAAAACTCGGGCCTTGCGAGGCTCGTGCCGCATCGTGGCGTGGACATCCCAGGCGGCGACATCCCCGTATTAGCGGCCGCTGATGGTACCGTTATTATTGCCGGTGGATTGGAGGCTGGACCGAACGATCCCTACCAGCGAATAGCGATTCTGCATGGACCAATGCGCGAAGGCCGTTTTAGGGGCCTCTACGTGATCTCCAGTTATGGCCACCTCAAGGCGGGATCGTTGCGTGTAAAAGACAAACAAAGTGTCCGGCGCGGCGCGGCGCTCGGACTGAGCGGCCAAACCGGCTACTCCCGGGACGTCTCACATCTGGGTTTCGACACTTTCCTGGTGGCGAACGAACATTACGAAATCTACGATACCCGTTTCGGACGCGCATATCGCCCAACCGATGCCCGCATCTCGATCGATCCCAACTTATTATGGTTCGGCAATAGTGACGCCGACATCGATGCAGCCCTGAAAGGCGGCGTAAAGTTGCGGGTGCCATCGTTTGAACCCGGTGGAGATTACGGGGTTTCCTTGCTGTTCACCTACCCCCCCCCTCAAGTGTTCCCCGGAAACAAAACCAGAACCAGCACGCCCGACGACCGAAACCGACGCAAAATAAGGGCGGAAGATAAACCGCCCGTGCCGCTGACCGCTATCGGGTAATCACGCAGGACGCTTCGAATGCTCATACGGATTACCTCTTACGGGGTACTTTCGCGCAAGAGAGGTATGCCGCAAGAGCGACGGGTCCCCGGGGCGGATCATGGTGGGCTTTCCGCCTAACTAGGGGTTGTGGGCGTGGCCACAGGAAACGACCAGAGCGGGCACCCTGTTTCAAAAAGCAGGAGTGGCACTGAGAGCGCGCCGACCTTGGGCCAGGGCGTGGCTGTCGGCGTGTCGTCGCTTGCCGCTCAGGATCCCGGCGTCGCTCCGATCGTTCTTGATGCGAGCGGCGCAGCGCAGATCACCGTGCCGGGTGGGGCGTTCTTGGTTAGCGCCGACTATGTCCGCGAGGGTCCCGACCTGCTGTTGATCGGCAGCGATGGCCAACAAGTTCTAATCCGTGATTTCTTCGCCAACGAGACGCCACCCGACCTCATCTCGGATAGCGGCCTGCGGGTCAACGGCGATCTCGCGACCCGCCTAGCCGGTCCGGAATCGCCGCTGCAATACGCGCAGGCACAGGACAGTGCCGTATCGGCGCAACCGATCGGCCGGGTTGAGACGGTCGAAGGGAGCGTTACAGCCTCGCGCGTCGACGGCAGCACGGTGACGCTCGAAGTCGGGGCATCGATTTTCGAAGGAGACGTGCTCGAAACCGCCGACGGTGCTGCAATCGGCATCGTCTTCTT
>Ga0302135_10002669_pt1 | contig 10668 bp, 10 predicted proteins | sample CBN3_surface_MG_FD_203119 | JGI IMG/M metagenome (GOLD analysis project Ga0302135, IMG submission 203119) | Marine microbial communities from Western Arctic Ocean, Canada - CBN3_32.1 | ecosystem: Environmental > Aquatic > Marine > Oceanic | place: Canada: Western Arctic Ocean | collected... | reverse complement strand
GATCATATGGTCTCATCCCAACTTATATCAAGGGTGATGGAGTCCCATTCCAATTGCCAGTCCAGTGTGTTAGGTGTTGATTTCAACACCTCTTTACGTCATGCCCAGGATGTTACACGAGTAATGGTAGAAGCAGATGAAAAAATTTCTTCGATCGGAAAACACATCAAAAAATCGAATGGTACCGACTCTGGGGTTTTTAGACTAAACCCTGAAATCTTTGAGGCTGTTGACCAATGGATTGACCTAGATAAATCTGAACGATACGAACTCGGCGATGTTTTCGCCCATATGATAAGTCAGGGCAAAACCCTCAAAAGCTGTGACATATCAAACTGTTATTGGTACGACGTAGATACGTTGGAAGACTTGCAACATTTACAGACACGGTTTAATCATCCTGATGAATAAACCGATAACTGAAGGCTTAGTCTCAGCCCAACTCAACCGAAGATTTTCTCGCCCGCTGGCTAAGCTCTTTGCCAGAACACCGCTAACGCCCAATCAGATATCCTTCTTAAGTTTCATTGTTGCTATTGGATCCCTTTTACTTTTTTTGACAGGACATAACGTTTGGGCTGGTATAGCAGTTCAAACGTCTTCGGTTTTGGATGGTGTCGATGGGGACTTGGCTCGCATCAAGAACATGAAAAGTTCATTTGGAGGATTTTTAGATGCAATTTTGGATCGATATGCCGACTTCGCGATTCTAGGGGGGCTTACATTTTGGGCTCTACAGTTCGAGGCTAGATTTGAAAATATGGTCGTTGTCGCAGCCGGCTTGGCTGCGACATTAGGCTCTTTCATGATCAGCTATTCGAGAGCAAGAGCCGAAGTCAGTTTTGGAAAGCCGTTCTCTGGCCCCATGGGCTCCCTAGCGTCAAGGGACTCTAGGCTTCTTATAGTGATGATTGGGTCAATTGTAGGTCATGGAACCGTGACGCTCTTTTTTCTTGGAGCAATGACCAATCTAGTAGTGGTTTGGCGTGTTTTTGAATCTAGGAAAGGTCTGGAATAATCAAATTCAATGTTTACTGTGCAATGTGATTTCGATGACACGATAGTAACTGGTAATGTCGCTAAATCATTGTTAAATGCCTTTGCATCTGCAAAATGGCGTGACATAGAGAATCTCTATTCAATAGGGGAAATCACAGTTGAAGAGTCGAATAGGCGTGAGTTTGCCTTGCTTAATGTAACTAGGCAAACTATAGAGGATCATGTATTTGAAACTGTCGAGTTGCGTCCGGGGTTTCCTGAGTTCTTAGAACATTGTACAAATATTGGCATTAACTTCAGTGTCGTTAGCAATGGTGTGGACTTATACATAGAGCCTGCGCTACGTAGTTTGTTTTCGTCCACGGCTCAATTGCACTCAGCCCATGGCAAAATTATAGAGAATGGGATTTCGATCTCCTATTTAGATCCCTACGGGATAGATTGTCAAGATGCCTTTAAGCTATCTTGGCTACGATATTACAAATCTCAGGGCCAGGAGGTGATCTACATTGGAGATGGTGAATCTGATATCTCAGCTGCCTTGGAAGCAGACTATGTCATAGCCACGAGCTCACTAGAGGACTATTTTAGATCTGAGGGATTAAATTACTTTGAATTTAAAGACTTTTATGACGTACGTCAGGCGATTGATAGGATATTGATCTGACTTTTAGTGTAAATCGATGTCAGGAGGTATTATCGTAAATATTACAGTAAACGCCTATAGTCACCTACCTCTTCAGCACCAATCAGAATTAATTATCCATATCCTTTAATGCTGCTAGATGATCCCATAATAATAACTTAGCGCTTGTTTGGCTATGCATAAAGATAGATATTCCGTTGCTACTTGGCTCTGTTTTAGAGTGATATATTTTAGTCATAGTATCGTTATGTGGCAACCATGATCAGATCCGTTTAGTCGATATTCATGGTGGAGAGAGTAGAATTTGAACTCATATAAAAAACTACAAGAGCTACGATTAGATTACTCTGCTTACATCATTGGTGGGTATCGTCGTAAGTTGGCTACGTTCCTACATGCTACTGCCATAGCGTAACAGATACATAACACTACAGGAATTGTTATTAAATTACTGTGCTTACATGAATACGCCTGACCACCTCGCTGACCACCTGAAATCTAAATGTCAAAATAGCACTATGGGCAAATGTCATAATTTGCCCATAGTGCTATTTTGAGGACACTGCTTCTTCTGAAGATTCCTTCTTGCCATTCATTGCCTCAGTGAACTTATTAATCGTAGCAGTCTGATCGCCTGAGGTAGCATGGGAGTAGATATTCAGCGTTGTTGATGCCTTTGGTCTTTCAGATATTTTAATTGCTGGTCGTTGGCCTGCTGATTTATTACCTAGAGGAAAATAATCTTGTTTATAGTATAATTTCTTTGCATTTTGATTATATTACGCCGTTTTCTCTTAGACTATTTACCTTGTCTAAATAAAGTCCTAGATCCTCTATTAAAATCTTATTTGTGTTTTCTCCGTGTTCTGGTGCACAGTTTCTAATTGCCCAGGGTGTTTCTGTGAATGAGTATGGAGCTCCAGGATAAATAAATGTCTTACCAATATTTGGGTGATATATATCTACGAAAAAGTTTCTATCTTCTCGAAAATGTGGGTCTTCTAAATTTTCTTCTGGAGATCTAATAATTGCCCATGCAAGTCTGATTTGTTGAGCTCTGTGATAAACTTCTTCTGCTGGTAAACTTGCTATAAATTTTGAAATTTGAGATATAATTTTTTCTACATGAGGCCCTGTTCTTACTCTGTTTCGAATTATCTCCCTGTATGATTCGTCCTCAAGATCCCCTGTCATGTTTGTTTCTTTCATCCAAGCTATTAAACCATTCCATCTTTCCATTGTTCGTGGTGGTATATCGAATCCATTCAACAGTTTGCCATCTAATGTTAAATACTGTGTTGATGGAGTTGGTTGTATTCCATGGTGACGACCAGTCTGACGCTTCGGAGTTTGTTTCGTATAGAACCAATTAGGCATAGCTGCTTCTGTTGTGCATGAAAGAGCTTCGTGAATTGATGCATCTACCCACTGGCCTTGACCTGTTATATCTCGGTAATAAAGTGCTGCTAAAGTTCCGATAGCGCCATAATTGGAACCAGTTGCATATCCTTGCCAACCATCACAATTTATGGGAGGTGAATCAGCGATATCATCATAGCCACAACTAGCCATAATGCCACCCATAGCCATTGATACCAAATTGGAGCTTTTATAATTGCTATAGGGGCCGTTTTGCCCAAAACTAGTTATGGAAGTCATGATTAATTTATCGTTAATTTCAGAAAGACTTTTATAGCTTAATCCTAGAGATTCCATAAATCCCGGCTGGAAGGATTCGAGTAGTATGTCGGCTTTTTTAACAAGTGCCTTTATTAATTGTTGACCTTCTGGTTTAGAAATATCAATAGTACAACTTTCTTTGTTGGTTGAATGGTACCAAAAAAGTAAACTCCCATTAATATCAGGAACATCATTGTAGTACGGGCCGATACTGCGAGCAGGATGTCCAGATTCAGGATTTTCAATGAGAATTACTCTAGCCCCCATATCAGCTAATAGTTTGCCCATGTACATTCCTTTTTCATCAGTTAAGTCAAGTATGACAACATCTTCAAGTGCTTGATCTTTTGCAATCATAATTGTCTCCTAAAGTATGGCAGCTTCATCGTATAATGTTGCTATTTCTCCATCATTCATTTCCAGTAGTTCTTTTAAGACGTATTCAGTGTCAGCTCCAAGTGGTGGAGAACCAGAACGAATACTTGCATCAGTATGAGAAAATTTTATAGGGAAGCCATCGGTAGGAAATTTTTCTCCAGCATCACGATGAAGAACTTCTGGAAAAAATTCTCGTGCCTTAAGTTGTGGGTCTTTTTCTATTTTGTCTTCGTTATTTTGAACAATACCTGCGGGTACACCTGCACTTTGAAGGATTGTCATTACTTCTTCGGGAGTTTTAGTAAGTGTCCATGATTGTATTTGTGAATCAAGATCGTCTTCACTCAATACTCTATGGGAATTTGTAATGAATTTTGGATTTTCGAGCCAATCTTTGTGGTTAGTTGCATTACAAAAATTTTCCCATTCAGTTTCATTAAATATTGAAATTACACACCACCGATCATCTCCAGTACATTTGTATGTATTATGAGGTGCAACTCGAGGATTTTGAGATCTGTTTCCTGGGGGGTTTCCTTCACGACGGTATGGACGTCCATTAACAGTGTAATCTAATACCGAGGGCCCAGTAAGAACCATTCCTGTTTCTATTTGACTTAGATCTAACCATTGACCTTTACCTGTTTTGTTTTTGTAATGAAGAGCCATTAGGATTGCAATTGCAGCATTATATCCAGCAGTATGATCAAGAAAACTAAACCCCCATCCAGCAGGACGTTCACCAGGAAGTCCAGACATCATTGTTAGCCCTGAAAGTGCCTGAGCAGTTGGACCCCAAGTACTATATTCTCTATCACGACCGTTATGCCCAAAACCTGTTATAGATGTATAGATAATGTCAGGTTTAATTTTGCACATTTCTTCATAAGATAAACCCCAATTTTCTAAGACCTTTGAACTAAAATTCTCAATTACCACATCGCTAATTGTGAGAAGGCGTTTAATGAGTTGGAGACCTAAAGGAAGCCGCGCATTGATCGTCATACTAAGTTTATTTCGGTTGAAATATTCAAACATTCCACTTCTATTGATACCCTCACCGTTTCCAACTTTTATTGGAGAAGTTCGAGTTGAATCCAAACCCTGTTCGTTTTCAACTCGAATTACTTGTGCTCCCAAATCACCAAGAATCCTTGTGCATTGAGGACCTGCAACTATATGAGTAAAATCAAGAATTCGAATACCTTCTAATAAACTTGGTTTTTTCATTATGACCTCCTTAAGTTAATGTTTATCAAGTATTCATCTTATTTTGTATCCAAGGAATTTGTATTTTTCCCATGGATTATAAAAGTCTGAAATTTGATCGACAGTAAGATTATAATTGGTTTTCATATAATTGGAGACTTCTGAATCTATTGGAATCCTGCTGAAGTTATGAAGCAGGACCATAACATGGGAAGCAGTAGACGGTCCAATTCCTTTAATTGACAATAAATTTTGATATGTAGTTTTATCAGCCTCGTGGCCTTCGATAGTTATAATATTTTTCTCTAAGAGTTTTGTTGTTGTCTTTTCAGCTCCATTTGGGCCAATAAAAACATATATTTGCCATTTTTCTATTGATAAGTTGAGAGAGTCCATTGCCCGAAGGGTTCCATAATATTTAATTAGATTGTTTACTATAATTGCTGTCTTTTTTTTTTAAATTAAAGTTACAATAATGTAAAGCTTGAGGAGTATTATCATTTTGTATGTTTGTAATGCAAAATTTAAACAGGATTTCAATGGAGGATTTAATGCCTAATCAAATGAATCAAAAAGTTTTGTTAAAAAAAAGACCAGTTGGAATGCCTTTAATTGATGATTTTGAACTGGTAAATTATTCTCTAAGTGATATTGATGAAGGTGAAATATTAATAAAAATTCAATACCTTTCTGCTGATCCATACCAACGAGGATTGTTATCTGAAAACCCTTTAAGAGGTGGGATTTTAGAAGTTGGAAGCCTTATTCCTGGGGGTGCGGTTGGTGAAGTTGTAATTTCTCGTAATCCCAACTACAAATTGGGGCAAATGGTTGAAGGTCGTTTGGGTTGGCAGAAATATGCTATTACGGATGGTGTTGGGCTTCGTAAGATAGATTCAGATTTAGCACCTATATCTACTTCACTTGGTGTTTTAGGGATGCCTGGAATGACAGCTTATTTTGGCTTTTTAGAAGTCTGCATGCCCGTTCCTGGGGATGTTGTTGTTGTTAGTGCCGCAGCAGGAGCTGTAGGTTCATTAGTTGGACAGATTGCTAAAATTATGGGATGTAAGGTAATTGGTATAGCTGGTTCAAAAGAAAAGAATGATTACCTTATCAAAAATCTAAAATTTGATGCAGCAATTAACTATAAGGTTCAGGATGTCGATAAGATTTTGCGAGATGAATGTCCTGAAGGTGTGGATGTTTACTTCGACAATGTAGGTGGAACCTTAAGTGATATAGTTATTTCCCAATTGAACGTTGGTGGGAGAGTTGGGGTTTGTGGTCAGATATCTTTGTATAACATGTCTGAACCGGAGTTGGCCCCAAGATTTTTGAGTACATTGATATATAGAAATATTCGAATTGAAGGTTTTGTCGTTTATAAATGGAATTCTCGATATTCGGAGGGAATTAAACGAATGGCCAAATGGCTTAAAGATGGATTAATCCAATACGAAGAACATATTATTCATGGTTTTGAGAATGCACCTCAGGGATTAATAGATGTTTTAAGTGGAAATAATCTTGGAAAAGTAATTATTAAAATTTAATAATTACTTATTATCTTCCTTTCCATTCTGGTGCACGTTTTTTAACGAATACCCTAACTTCTTCCCTGGAGTCCTCTGATGAAGAATTGAATTTAGATAAGCTTAATTGGTCTTTCGTATTGGAACGATAAGTGAGCATAGTGCTACGAAGGCAACAATGATTCCGATGTAAGTAAATACGGCATTCATTCCGTATGTTTCTCTGATATATCCAGCAATTATTGGAGATAAAGCGCCAAAAATTGCTGGTCCCGTAAACATCATTGCTGTAGTTGATGCTTCTGCTCCTATGGGGGTTGCATCGAGAGCTGTTGCAAGCATTATTGGGTTTATTGAGTAAAGGAATATTCCAAGACATGCCAGAATTGCAGCAAACCCAAACCCTTCATTGAATAATAGTAGTAGGAATACCATTAAAGAAATTGAGCTTAGGCCGATAGAAATTATTATTCTTCTACCAATTTTATCGGAAAGTAATCCAAGAAGGGGTCCAGAAATTATTCCGAAAGCAGTAAGTAAAGCCATGTGATACCCTATTTTAAATTCACTAAAATTTAATGTTTCTGACATATGCAAAACCAGAAATATATTTAATCCATTATGTGCCATAGCTCGGACCGAACTTAATGACACCATGCTTAATATAGTTGCATTTCTGAATAGGGACTTCACGGTAATTACATATTCTGATATTCGTATATTGTTTTTTACTTTTTCAACGCCAATCGTTTTTCCGTAAAAAAACAAAACTGCCAAAGCACTTAGTGTTGCTGGTATCACAAGAATTAATGCAGCGCTTCTCCATGAGAGTCCTTCCCATTCAATATTTCCGAGCGCGATTCCGCTTAAAATTACCCCCATTACTATTGGAGATACGCTATCTCCAATAGAGCCTCCAAAACGGTGGATAGCAAGAGCCGTTGCTCTTTTGTTGGGATACATAGCTCCCAACGTTCCGAATGCTGGTGCGTGCCAAAGTGAGGTTCCTATCCCTGTTATTGCCACCCCGATAAGCACGACCCAATACAATGAAGTAAGTCCAATAAGAAGATAACCTAAAGCCAAGCATATTAAACTTCCTGCTAAAAGAAAGCCTACTTTATTTCTCCATAGATCAGCCATAATACCTGCAGGGATATTCATAGTTGAACTAGAAATTGTTCTAGCTGTACCGAAAAGTCCTACCTGAACATCGTTCAGTCTCATTGTATTTTTGAAGGAGGGTATTAATAACAGGAAAGCTTGTTGGTAAAAGTGTTTAACAGCGTGCCCAGCAGCTAGACCCATCATAAAATTCCAAGAAATTTTTTCTTTGTTAGGTTCATTCATGGAAGGTAGTATACAACATATTGAAATTATTGACCTTTGATTGTTAATTTAATGTTGTAATTTAATAGTTCTCCTCTGCATGTAATTTGGCTGTGCTCCTGTCATAGTGTATCAGATACAAAACAGCATTAACAAGTATCATACATTATCAGGCTTACATCATTAGGAGGTGGCAGTAAGTCGGTCAGTAGATCAGACTGTATAAATTCTTAGATTAAGTCTTTGGTAACATCCAATGAGAAAGCAAATTAAGGGAGTCACATCAAGTGGCTCCCTTAATTATATTTTTAAAGAGAATGTTTAGTCTCTTAGTTCTTGGCTCTGAGAGTCTGGACACCCAGAGCAAGGGCTACTAGCATCATGCCTATCCATCCGATAAACCCACCGATGTCTTTTAATGCATCTACACTACCAATAAGGAAGAATGCACCGGCGACGACTGCAAGTCCACCAATGATTATGTGGAAGTTTTTCTCCAGAATAATACCTATGCCAAGCAGGAACAGCAGTAACCCACTTGCCAAATTGAATGGAGTTTGAATTGCAGCGCTGACAAGCATGAGGCTTGCACCCTCTGTGGCATTACTAGCTTCTGCTACAGCCCATTCAACCCCGATTGCTATTGCCATTATTACGACCATTGTCATGGCCATGATTGCGCTAATGTTGGCGTAGGAGGCTCCCGCACCATCTCCAGCAGCCATTTTTCGGGATATGTTTAGAAATCCAATAAACAAGGCAATCATTCCGCCGAATCCCATCAGCATACCCAATTTAGTCAAGGTCGGATCGGCCATAAGGGCTGCTACATTTTCCACAGTTGCTTCTGGTTCGGGGGAACCGGGGTAAATAGCCATCCATCCGATAACTGATACAACTGTTCCAATAATAAGAAGTAAACCGGTCTGCATTTTTGATCCCATCTTTTCCTCCTTCAAATATGAATCCAATTTAGGGTGGAGGGAGTGGGATTCGAACCCACGGCACGCTTGCACGCACATTGGGTTTCAATTTCTACCACAGCCGTAATCCACCACATGTTTGAATGTTTCCACTACTAGTGTAACAGATACAAAACAGTACATGAAATTATGTACTTACATGAATATGCCTGACCACTTAGCTGACCACAAACATTTACTTAAGAATCTTATGTAAATCTTAAAACATTCTGGAAAGAATCTTCTCAGAATCTTCTGGACTAAACTAGATTAGTAGATATTTCTTACAACAAAAGTCTATTGATTATGTAAATTCCAACTGAATCAATTTTATCGCTTGTGACATCATATCTATTTAATGAGGTATGTTTTAAATGATGAACTCATAATAATTAATTATCGCTTCCGTGGCTATATATACAAATGATAGGGGGGGCTGTTGTGCCTTGGCTCGGTCATAGAAGAATCAATCGCAAGAACTATCAAGAGATGTCCGAAAATGGGGTGCTCGGTCACCTAATCGGTCACCTAGAGGGTGTTTTGGTCATTGTGGGGACAGTCGTTAAACTGCCGTCATTATGGGAATTCGTATGTGAAAATCCACGGAGGGAGTAGGATTCGAACCCACGGTACGCTTACGCGCACATTGGTTTTCAAGACCAACGCAATCGTCCACTCTGCCACCCCTCCTTGAGTTGTTATTTGCTTGATGGCTATAGTGTATAATGTTAGCATCTTTGTCCATTAGACAATAGTTTTACATATTTTTTTTATTGAGTTTTTACATGTTTGAAATTTCAAAAGGGTTGCGTGTTTTAATTACAGGAGCTTCAGGAGGAATTGGCAAAGAAATAGCCACTACCTTTGGTGATTATGGTGCTTCAGTTGGAATTCATTACAATAATAACAAAAATGAAGCCCTTGATCTGGCTCAATATATTAAAAGCGTTGGTGGCTTAGCTTCTATATTTAGCAAGGACTTAATTGATTTGGATGATCAATCTAATCTTATACAAGATTTTGTTAATGAATACGGTGGTATTGATGTTTTGGTTAACAATGCTGGAGCTAATATAGGAAATCGTAATTTCTTGGAAATTGATACTAATTCCCTAATAGATACAATGAATTTAAATTATATTGCTCCATTTCTATTGTCCAGAGAGGCGTTTAAATTTATGAAGGATTCTGGTGGGGGACGTATTGTTAACATTAGCTCTATAAGTGCTAAATATGGCGGCTCATTGCAATCCATGCATTATGCAGCAGCCAAATCAGCACTTGAATCGCTAACCATTAGCTTTTCCAAGGCAGGGGCAGAATATAACATTCTTGTAAATACCGTTCGGCCCGGATTTATTGATACTGCATTTCACAAAAAAGCTCCTAAACACAATATAAGTGAACGCCTTGATCTTATTCCATTAAAAAGAATGGGTACTCCGAAAGATATTGCTCAAATGGTGCTTTTTCTTACTTCACCAGCCGCAAATTATATTACTGGGCAAGTGTTTTCTGTAAGTGGTGGGGAGTAATTTTAAGAAATCAAATATTGATTTTAATGAAAGTGCTTCACTTTAGGATAGCTTTTTTTTAACAAACTCAGCTGCCCTTATGTGACTTTTTCCATCTCCGAGAAAAGTTCCATAGAGGTGCAATGCCTCTTCATTTGTACTATCTGCGGGATAAAAATCACTATTAATGTATTGATCAATGCTATTTATTAATACATCTACACTCTCGGAACAGATAGCTCGCTTTTTTAGTGCAGCTAGAGAATCTTTGGAAGTTTCACGATTGGTAAGCAAAATAAATAGAGGGACAGTTGTAGTTAGCGCTTGCATTAGCGTTGTACTTAAATTGTCTAAGATGATTATCTTTGCAGAAGGAAGCAAATTAGTGAAACTACTTGTGTCAGATATAACATGAA
>Ga0302135_10002666_pt1 | contig 10673 bp, 8 predicted proteins | sample CBN3_surface_MG_FD_203119 | JGI IMG/M metagenome (GOLD analysis project Ga0302135, IMG submission 203119) | Marine microbial communities from Western Arctic Ocean, Canada - CBN3_32.1 | ecosystem: Environmental > Aquatic > Marine > Oceanic | place: Canada: Western Arctic Ocean | collected 2017-09-15 | reverse complement strand
CGCAGTTCTGGGAGATGAATATCACACCCACTATGTCGAGAACCCGGAAACTCAACACCAGATTGACCTGATAGAGATCCAGGAAGCAGCGCTTGTTCCAAGGCCCTGCGCTTCCCCTGCCCAGGGTGACCTGATTATCGCTTTTTCGTCAGAAGACCCGCTTGAAACCTACCGAACCATGGTCCGAAATGACCAGCCTGGTATTTTTAGTGAGCCGGTGGATGTGCCGGAAGAAGACGGTATCCAGTTTGTGTGGCGTGACGGACAACACAGCATGATTACGACCCAGGAAAACCCGTTCGCAATACTTCACTACTCCCTGGAGGATTTTTCCAGGGTTCGAAAGTTTTATGAGTATGTTCTTGAGATTCCTGTTCTGGAAGTTGACGTTAACAAAGATGGCAGTGGGCGATATCGGCTCCAGGACATTGGGGGGCGCCTGGATCTGGAGGTGAGGGCGGATATCAAACGGCTTGATCTGCGTGCCTGGGGAAAACATTATCCGGCCGCGAATCATTTCAGGTTGATTGAGCGGGACATTGAAAGAATTGCAGCAAGACTGGAAGAGACAGGCCTCGGGGGATGGGTAATTCCACCCCAGGGACCGTTTGCTTTTATTTTTGGGCCAACCAGCGAGACGATTGAAACTTTTGATAAAAACTTCGCCGCACTGATGGCGGAGGCCGGTTAGATTTTTCGGTAGACCGAAATATGTCTTGCACTATCCTTGTCGAATAGTTCGCGATTCCAGCCTGACCATCTATTGATAAGTTCCAGGCCGGCATTATTCGCCATCAGGTCGAGCTCACTTGGCCAGGCATATCGCTGCACGATTGGATCAAATCTTGTGCCTGTTGCGGACAGGGTGACGTGGCTATTTTCCAGCATCTGGTTCACCGGATCATGCTTGAGGACTCCAATACGAACTGAGTCAGCTTCAATTTTTTCTGTTTTTACCTCCTGGTTATCAACCATTCGGTACAGAAAGGATGGCACGTAGGCTTCTATGGCGAACATCCCAGCTGGGTCCAGATGCTCTGCAACATTGTCAAAACAGATGGCCTGGTCTTCCTGGGTCAGCAGGTTAAACAGAGAGTTCCAGATGATAAAAATCAGGGAATAGTGCCCCTTCATGTCAACGTGTTTGAAATCGGCGATTTTGACATGGAGGTCTTTACCGCCAGGCTTAGATCGCAACAGGTCTACCATGGATGTTGAGAAATCAATGCCGTCAACCCTGATGCCTTCATTGGAAAGCGGTAGAGCGATTCGCCCTGTTCCAATGGCAAGTTCAAGGGCAGGGCCGTTGACCGCGAGGCTGGCGAGAAATGCCACACACTCTGTTTCGTCTCCACGGGTATCGTGAAACCTGGCGCTTACATCATCGGAGAAGCTGAGTTCCGGCCGGTAACCTTTCATCATACTCCCCTGATGTATCTGGTTAACTCACCAGTACGTTGAGTGCTGCATTGAATGTGGCTGAAGGCCGCATTGCTTTTGCTGTCAATATGGGGTCCGGTGAGTAATAACCGCCAACATCAACTGGCTCACCCTGTGCAGCAAGCAACTCCTCGTTGATCTTGTCCTCATTGTTCTGAAGAGTCTCGGCAAATACCTGGAACCGTTCTTTCAGGCTGGGATCTTGATCCTGGGCCGCGACGGCTTGCGCCCAGTACATGGCAAGATAAAAGTGACTGCCCCGGTTGTCGAGTTCGTTCACCTTTCGCGACGGTGACTTGTTGCTTTCAAGGAACTTGGCGATGGCGTCGTTCAACGTATCGGCCAGAGTTTGAGCCTGCTGGTTGTTGAATGAAGTTGCAAGGTGCTCAAGTGAAGCGCCCAACGCCAGGAATTCACCCAGTGAGTCCCATCTAAGATGGCCTTCTTTTTCGAACTGCTGAACGTGTTTGGGTGCAGAGCCACCAGCTCCAGTTTCGAACAATCCGCCACCATTGATCAGCGGTACGATAGATAGCATTTTGGCGCTGGTGCCCAATTCAAGAATCGGGAAGAGGTCCGTCAGATAATCACGTAACACGTTTCCGGTAACCGAAATGGTGTCTTCGCCATTGCGGGCTCGCTCCAGGGAAAGTTTCGATGCTTCGGGAACCGCCAGAATGTGATATTCGACCCCCGTTAAGTCGTGTTCAGGCAGGTATTCGTTAACCTTCGCAATGAGTTTGGCATCATGAGCGCGATTTTCATCCAGCCAGAATACGATCGGTGAACCGGTCGCTTTCGCTCGATTAACAGCAAGCTTCACCCAGTCGCGAACAGGACCATCCTTGACGAGGCAGAGCCGCCAGATGTCGCCCTCTTCTACTTCGTGTTCGATGACAGCTTTGCCATTCGAATCGAGAACACGGATGACGCCGTTTCCTGGCGCCTCGAAAGTGGTGTCGTGAGAACCGTACTCTTCGGCTTTCTGTGCCATCAGACCCACGTTTGGTACAGTGCCCATGGTTGTGGGATCGAATGCTCCGTGAGTAATGCAGTGCTTGATCGTTTCGTCGTAAAGGCTTGCGTAACACCGGTCAGGTATAACCGCTTTCATGTCGTGCAGCTCGCCGTCTGGCCCCCACATTTTTCCCGATTCGCGAATCGCTGCTGGCATGGATGCGTCAATGATGATGTCGGATGGCACATGTAGATTCGTGATGCCCTTGTCAGAGTTCACCATCGCCATGTCAGGGCCATTTTCAACACAGGCATTAAGGTCTGCTTCGATCTTTGCCGTCTGCTCAGCCGGTAGCTGCTTTATTTTCTCGTAGGCATCGCCAACACCATTTCGCGTGTCTACCCCGATTTCCTCAAATACGGCTGCATGTTTCTCGAAGGCATCTTTATAGTATGCGCGAACGCCATGGCCGAACATGATGGGGTCCGAGATCTTCATCATGGTGGCCTTCAGGTGGAGCGAAAAGAGGACGCCAGGCTTAGTCTGGGCAATTTCCTTTTCAAGGAAAGCGCAAAGTGCTTTCTTGCTCATGAATGCGCCGTCGACTATTTCGCCTTCTTCAGCGAGGACGTTTTCGGCCAACAGCTGCTTGCCACTGCCTTCGAATTCGATCGTCAACGAATCGTTCTTTGGCATGACAATAGATTTTTCGCTGCCGTAAAAGTCACCCGCGTCCATGTGAGCCACATGTGACTTTGACTCGCTCGACCAGGCTCCCATTGTGTGGGGGTATTTGCGGGCGTATTCCTTTACCGCTTTTGCAGCACGTCGGTCAGAGTTTCCTTCACGAAGCACCGGGTTTACGGCGCTACCCTTGACCTTGTCGTACCGAGCCTTGATGGATTCTTCCTCTTCGTTGCGGGGCTCCTCCGGATAAGCAGGTAGGTCAAACCCTTTGTCCTGCAGCTCTCGGATAGCCTCGTGTATCTGCGGGTTAGACGCGCTGATGTTTGGCAGCTTGATGATGTTTGCCTCGGGTTTCTGGGAGAGTTGCCCCAGATAAGCCAGCTCATCAGGAACCTTCTGTTCTTCTTTAAGCCTTTCCGGGAAAGTGGCAATAATTCGGCCGGCAAGCGAAATATCTCTCATCTCTACATCGACACCTGCGGTATCGGTGAACGCTCTAATAAGGGGTAGGAAAGAGTAGGTCGCGAGTCGCGGTGCCTCATCTGTATCTGTGTATACGATCTTCGGTGATTCAGTCATGGATAATTCTTATGCCTTCTCTGATAGGTATCTCGTGGATACTTTTGTTGCGTAATTTGCCCCGGTCAGGGCTGTGCTTTCGAATATGGGGCGCTGCTCTTCGGCTACTTTCCCGCAAATCGGGCGTTCTGGCGTGGTCATTCCCAATCAGAAAGCGGTGGGCATTATAGAGGAATAATCGAGTCTTCGCATTTACCTGAAATTGCACATCATAGTTGGCGCTTATTGGCGTTTCCCCGAATTGGGCCAATTTCTGGCCGGAACTGGTATACAAGCACTATACGGATAGCAGAAGGACCTGTACTACCGATTGTGGTGCTGGTGATTGATGGTGAAACGGAGAAGCTGGGTTCAGAATTGATTCAGCGGCTGGCTGACCAGACAGGTAATTACCTTGGTAATGATAGAGCTGTTACCTGGGTAAGCGTCAGGTGCTTGGGCGGGAGTCAGTGCGCTGAAAACAGGAACTGCGTGTCTGATTCGGTCAAACCGACATTTGTCTCAATATTGAGATAGCAGTCGCTGGGTGAAGACGGGTGGGTGAAAGGGGAGCGGCGATTGGCAGATAGAACTGTTATCTGCATCGGCTGGCCCCTTGAAAATACTCACAGAATATTCGAGCCCGGCGGTCCAGGCCGCGGGGCATTCGGAGATGAATTAGTGACGTAGCTGGAGGTTAAAAATAAGCTGCAGCCTGTTCCCTTTGCCAGACGCCATCACCAAATAACTGCTGCGAATGCATCACCCGTTTGTGGTAGATCTGCACGTCGTGCTCCCAGGTAAACCCAATGCCACCATGCAGCTGGGTTGCCCTGTTGGCGCAAAATTCCGCGGTATCAGATGCGCTGGACTTCGCGAGGTGTGCCGCTTTGTGAGAATCACCCGGATCGGTGTCATAGGAGCAGGCGGCCGCATAAACGAGCGAGCGAGTCTGGTCGCCCAGGATCATCATGTTCACGATGGGATGTTTGACAGCCTGAAAGAACCCGATAGGTCGATCGAACTGGGTCCTGACCTTTGCATATTCCGCAGTGGTCTGGAGCAACCATTCGCAGCCGCCTGACATGTCGGCAGAAATCAAGGTTAAGAGCGCAGGCATTGCTTTTTGCAATGTGCCGGCCCCATCTTCGGAAACACACTCGGCGGGCACGTCGTTGAAAGTAACGCGCCCCTGGTCTCTTGTTAGATCAACAATCCGGTCAAATTCGAGATCAACCCCGCCAGCGTTCAGGTCAACACAGTATAGCTTTACTGTACTCCCATCCATTGCCGCGACCAGCAGCGAATCAATTTTTTGCGGATCCTGTACATACCACGAAATGCCATTCAATTTTCCGTCGCTGACGGTAATATCGGTGGAATCGGCTTCCAGCGAACCTTCCTTGCCGTAGATCGCGAGTGTCATGCTGGTGCCTTCGGCTATTTTTGATAACCATGACATTGCCGAATCTGTTCCAGCCTCGCGCAGGGCGAAGGTACTTTGTAGTGTTGAGGTGAGTGGTGTCGGCATGCTGGCGCGCCCCACTTCTTCAGCGACAGCGATAGCGGTAACCAGGTTCATGCCGACGCCACCCGCTTCCTCTGGTACGGCTAGAGCCGTCCAGCCAAGGCCTACCATTTCATTCCAGGCAGCCTTGTCGTAGCTACCGGTTCGGTTTTCACCAAAATAGGGATCTTCTGTTCCCTTGATGGACGCACGAAGTGCCAGTAAAGGCTGTTTGTCTTCCATGAAGCGCCGCGCTGAATCCTTGAGCATTTCCTGCTCTTCTCCGTAACCAAAATCCTTGGGTTGCGCCATGTTTATTCTCCCTATTTGGTTTTTGGCAGGCCAAGCACACGTTCGCCCAGAATGTTGCGTTGAATTTCACTACTACCGCCAGAAATGGTGCCGGTGTAGGTGTTCATGTATCCCAGCGCCCAGCGTCCATCTTCTTCGGCATTCGGGTCACCGATATAAAGGCTGGATTTCATACCGAGCATGCTAAGCGCTGTCTGGTGCAGTTCCTGGCCAAGTTCACTTCCGGTGAGCTTACCCTGCAGTGGTATCCGCATCGCGCCGCCGTTTAGTTCCTTAACACCGAGTCTACGGAAGTTTTGTGTTGCTGCCTCAGTTCTCTCGTAAAGCTTCATCAGCTTGTCCCGCCAGACCGGATCCTCCCATAGGGTGCGGCCATTTCTCTTTTCACGTTTTGCCAGCGCAATTAGCTGCTCTATTGCTGCAAAGGGTGATTCGCTACTGGCGATCGCACCAACGCCGGTGCCGGCTCCGCGTTCATTGGTCAGAGTAGACATGGCGACCTGCCAGCCTTTGCCTACTTCATCTATGCGGTAATGATCTGGTACTACAACCTCCTCAAGAAAGACTTCATTAAAACCGGACTCGCCAGTCATCTTATGAATAGGCTGGACAGTGACACCCTGAGCCTCCATCGACGCTATGAAATAGGTGATGCCGTTGTATTTGTCGTTCTTGTCTGTTCGTGCCAGCAGCAGCATCCATTTGGCAAAATGACCGAGGCTGGTCCAGACCTTGTTGCCATTGACTACCCAGTTGTCGCCGTCCTTTACCGCGCTGGTTTGCAGGGACACCAGGTCAGAACCGGCGCCTGGCTCGCTGAAGCCCTGACACCAGATGTCTTCGCCAGAGAATATGGGAGGCAAAAAGGATTTTCTTTGTTCCTCTGTACCGTGAGCAAGTAACGTGGGGGCGGCCATACCAAGGCCGATCCAGTTGATGAAATAAGGAACATTGGCTCGCCTCACTTCCGTGCTGGCGATTTGCTGGAATTTATCGTGCCCGTGACCGCCATATTCTTTTGGTACGTCTGTCGCGATCAGTCCTGCCTCATAGCATTTAGCCTGCCAGTCCACCAGGTAAGTGCGATGGTCTTCGGAGGTGACCTCGTAGGCAGCCTGGGGAAGGGGGATTTTTGTGGCCGGCGGCTTGTGCTCTTCAAGCCAGGCGCTGCAGTATCCCCTGAACTCCCGTTGTTCTGTGGTTTCGTTTGCGGCCATATTAAATTCCATCAAATAGCGATGAGATGGAATAAACCATAGCTCGTGGCAATGGGCAATTTTTATAGGTTAGACAATTATATTGGGATGGCTGGGGTTGATGGGGGTATTGCGTGTGGGCGCACCTTGGCTAAATACTATAATTAGCGTTTAATCATCCTATTGAAGAGAAAACCAGCAGAAAGAGGAATTATCAATGGATCTTGAAGCCTTCCGGGAAGAAGCCAAGGCGTACATCGGTGAAAAGTGTCCGGATAGTATGCGCAACAAGGCTGTCCATTTTGAGGATGCTTTTGAAATTTATAATAACGCTGACGCTGACAAATGGCGTGATGCGATGGCTGAGCGCGGTTGGACTGCACCAACCTGGCCCACGGAATATGGCGGCGGAGGTCTGGGTTTCGAGGAGAATCAGGTGCTGCAGCAGGAAATGGCAGCGGCGAAAGCGTTACCACCCTCTGTAGGCATGGGGCTCGCGATGATAGGCCCAACACTTCTCGAGTTTGGTACCGATGAACAGAAACAACGCCATTTACCCAAGATTGTCAGTGGCGAAGTCCATTGGTGCCAGGGATACAGTGAGCCCGGTTCGGGCTCTGACCTCGCGAGCCTCCAGACAAAGGCCGTAATGGAAGGTGATCATTTTGTGCTCAATGGCCAGAAGATCTGGACTTCAGGAGCACAGCACGCGCACTGGATGTTTGCGCTGGTACGAACCGATCCGGATGCGGCGAAGCATGATGGCATCAGCTTTGTATTACTTGAAATGGATCAGCCCGGGGTGACTGTGAAGCCAATAGCGCTGATCTCAGGCTCGTCACCCTTTTGCGAAACCTTTTTTGATAGTGCTGTCGCGCGTCGGGACGACCTTGTTGGGGAATTGAACAAAGGCTGGACCGTGGGTAAAAGGCTGCTGCAATACGAGCGTTCTGCATCATCGGTGCGCATCAAGAAGAAAGGCAAACCGCTTAACCCCTATGCAGTTGTGGCGAAAAAATATTTGGGGGATTCAGGTGGCAAACTGGTAGACCCCGAAGCCAGGGAGAAAATTACTAAACAGACAATGCTTGAGAAGTCTCTGCAATTAACGATTCAGCGTGTTGCAGATGAGAGCCGGTCAGGTAAAGCGCCTGGCGCGACAACCTCAATTTTTAAACTCGTGGGCTCTACTGTTGCCAAAGATGGCTCGTCGCTGAAATCTGAACTGCGGGGTGTTGCCGGTATCGGCTGGGAAGGTGATGGCTTTACCGAAGAAGAAGCCCAATCCACTCGTGGATGGCTGCGTGATCGGGCTGTCACCATCTATGGTGGTACCAATGAGGTGCAGATGAATATTATCAGCAAACGAGTTCTCGGGCTTCCGGATTGATCATGGCTAATGCGGCGGCTGAAGATCTCTCCCGATTGGACCGTGAGCGGGACCTTGCTTTCAGCCTGCCACTCGAAGATATAGATCCAACTGATCGGCGTTTATACCAGGACAACGTTCATTTTCCTTATCTGGAAAGGCTGCGCACAGAGGCGCCGATTCATTTCCACGAACACAGCTACGCTGGACCTTTCTGGTCAATCACACGATATGCTGACATCCGAAAAATTGACGCGAACCATCAGCAGTTTTCGTCTGAACCTTCGGTTACCTTTGTCGATGAAGATTACAGTTCCAATAATAATTTCATCTCCATGGATCAGCCCCGTCACGATGAGCAGCGTAAGGTCGTTGCGCCGGTAACCGGCCCATCAAATCTTGCGGTGCTGGAATCTGTCATCAGGGAACGCGCGATCCGGATTATTGAGCAGCTTCCGGATGGTGAACCGATTGATTTTGTAGAGAAAGTCTCGATTGAGTTAACCACCCAGATGTTGGCGACGTTGTTCGATTTTCCATTTGAAGAACGTCACAGACTGACACGGTGGTCTGACATATCTACTGCAAGTGTTGACTCTGGCATTATTGAATCTTTGGAGCAGCGCGATCGTGAGCTTGACGAATGTTTTGATTACTTCATGTCGTTATGGGAAAAGCGAAAAGCCAATCCTGTGGGCAACGACCTGCTGTCCATGCTGCTGAGAGGCAAGGCCACGCGCGACATGCCTCGGCAAGAGTTTTTTGGCAACTTGCTGCTGTTGATCGTCGGCGGCAATGATACGACTCGTAACTCAATTACCGGTGGTGTGTTGGCGCTGAGCCAATATCCAGGTGAGTTTGAAAAACTAAAAGCTGACCCGTCGCTCGTTCGAAATATGGTTGCTGAGATTATTCGCTGGCAAACACCGGTGACTTATATGCGCAGGACAGCACTTGAGGACGTTGATTTCGAGGGTCATAAGATCAGAAAAGGGGATAAGGTAGCCATGTGGTATGCCTCGGGTAACCGTGACCCTGAGATATTTGAGTCTCCTCATGAACTTCGAATAGACCGAGAGAATGCCAGGGCGCACCTTTCTTTTGGGTTTGGGATTCATCGATGCATGGGAAACAGGCTTGCGGAAATGCAACTTCGTGTGCTCTGGGAGGAATTAATGACGAGGGTTTCAGCGATTGAGGTCGTTGGAGAACCTGTTAGAAACCGTTCTACCCTGATCAAGGGCTACCAGTCTCTGCCCGTAGTGATTAAGAGAAAAGGGTAAATAGTGCCTGAAAACAGGGTGTAACAAGCGTTGACAAGGGTTTCCAACCCTATACAATGCGCCGCAGCTAAGGACCCCTCTTATACCCCCGCTTCATTTCAAGTAGATTCATTTATCGCTCGTCCTGCAGTTTTAAGTATTCGTTTGTTTCACGCTACACGTCTTCAGCAAAAAGAAGGCATCTTATATATATACAGGACTAAAATAATGTCTACTAAAACCGGAACCGTTAAATGGTTCAATGAAACCCGTGGCTATGGCTTTATCCAGCAAACTGACGGACCAGATGTATTCGCCCACTACAACGAGATCAAAAGTGAGGGTTTTAAAACTCTGGCTGAAGGTCAAGCTGTAGAGTTTGGTGTGACTGAGGGTCAAAAAGGCCCACAGGCAGTAAACATCACAGTTGTTGCGTAAGCACCCAAGCTGAGGGAAAAGGCGACCAAATGGTCGCCTTTTTTTTACCTGTTCGTTGGGAGAATTGGGGTCGCACCCCACTATTCAGGCGCCTTTAAACGTTGGTTTACGTTTAGCAAGAAACGCCTGAATGCCTTCCTTTCCATCCCGGGATCTTGCCATGTCTGCAATGCCCCTGGATTCAAGTTCCATTTGCGTTTCCAGCCCGTTGTCGAAAGATGCGTTCAGCAGTGATTTCACCTGTCCGTAAGCAAGCGTTGGCCCGGCTGCGATTTTGGCGGCGAGTTTCCCGACTGTTTCATCAAGGTCGGCTTCTGCCACAACCTGGTTAACAATACCCCAATCCAGGGCCTCGTCTGCGGATAGTACCCGGTTAGTTAGCATCAGCTCTCGGGCCCTGCGATCGCCGACGCGTCTCGGTAGAAAGTAGGAGGAGCTCCCATCCGGTGAAAGTCCTGCATTGGTATAGGCCATCACAAATTTCGCGCTGTCTACAGAGATCACAAGATCTGCTGATAGCGCCAGGCTAAAACCGGCACCCGCTGCCGTTCCATTGACAGCAGCGATAACAGGCGCGTTCATTCTTGTGAGTCTTGAGATACTCATATGTAGATCGCCGGCCATTTCCTTGATGAGCGCTGAGGCGCCGTCACCAGCTTCACCGAACACTCCGAGATCACCGCCGGCACAAAACATTTTTCCCGTTGCGCGAACGACCACAGCACGGATGTCTGGAGACTCATCGCACTTAATGGCAATAGCGCTCAATTCCCTCGCCATCAAAGGGTTCATGGCGTTGGCTGCGTCTGGTCGATTCAGTGTAATCGTAGCGATACTGTCTGCTGTGTCAAAAATCAGGGTTTCGTAGGTCATGTGATGTCCAGATAGTGGTAAATGAAAATGAAGATAATCCAGCTATTGTAATAGCAGATGCGGACCATCACCA
>Ga0302135_10002664_pt1 | contig 10678 bp, 8 predicted proteins | sample CBN3_surface_MG_FD_203119 | JGI IMG/M metagenome (GOLD analysis project Ga0302135, IMG submission 203119) | Marine microbial communities from Western Arctic Ocean, Canada - CBN3_32.1 | ecosystem: Environmental > Aquatic > Marine > Oceanic | place: Canada: Western Arctic Ocean | collected 2017-09-15 | reverse complement strand
GGCGAGCGAGCCATCGAAGACAAGCTCTTGCCCGTCGCCGGCGAACGCGGGATTGCCATCGTCGTGAACCGTCCCTACGAAGGCGGCAATCTGTTCGCCTCCATCGCGGGTGAAAGCTTGCCGGATTGGGCGCAAGAATTCGACTGTGCGACGTGGAGCCAGTTTTTCCTCAAATTTGTGCTGAGCCATCCGGCGGTCACTTGCGTCATCCCGGCAACGTCCAAGCCAAATCACATGATCGATAATTTAGGGGCCGGACGCGGGCGTCTGCCGGACGACGCCATGCGGCGGCGCATGATCCAGTATTGGGAAGACGTGTAAGCGCGCCCTTCTATTCGACCGGCAACACCCTAGACTAAATTCTATCGAAGCGATGTGCAGGAGGGCGGCTAAAGCCGCGATACCTACATGGATGGAAACAATTTAGGTTATCGACACATTACGGTCGACCGATTGGCCGGCGCAGGTGGCGGCGTTATTTCCGGCATTGACCTCTCGCGAAACCTATCAGACGACGTGATCACGGAAATTCGCAACGCACTGATCGAGAACCTCGTCATCTTCTTTCGCGACCAATTGCTCACTGAAGAGGCCCTCATGGCCTTTGGCCGCCGGTTCGGTGACCTGTTGGTCCATCCAAACCTGATTCGCACCGGGTCGCATCCCGAAGTCGTGAATATCCTAAAGGAACCGAACGCGACACAGGTCGTCGGCGAAGATTGGCATGCGGATACAACATGCCTCGCGACGCCCCCAATGGGTGGCATACTGTATGCGCTGGAAACCCCGCCCCACGGCGGGGACACAATGTTCGCCAATCAATATCTCGCCTATGAAGCGCTCTCGGACGGGATGAAAGAATTGCTCGGCGGGTTGCGAGCGATCCACAACGACACGCGCGTCGCAGGGCCAAAATCGCATCTCGGCAAGGGACGTTCCGTCGGCGTTCGCGTCGACGACGAATGGAAGGTGACGGAGAGCGTCCATCCGGTCGTCCGCACGCACCCCGAATCCAAGCGCAAAAGCCTATTCGTGAACATTTCCTATACGCGCCGCTTCGAGGGAATGACCGAAGAGGAAAGCGCCCCGCTCCTCTACTACCTATTCGCCCACGCTGCGCGTCCGGAATTCACGTTCCGATTCCGTTGGCGCTCTCGCTCGATCACGTTTTGGGATAATCGATGCATCAATCATATCGCAGTCAACGATTATCACGGTTACCGCCGGGATATGCGGCGGGTCCAGGTCGTCGGTGACCGGCCCGCCTGATCGCCTGTCATATTTGAGGAAAGTAGCATGGACGCTCATACACCAACGAAATACGACCCTCGCACCTTCAAGGCGCTGACGTTCCACGACGCGACGCGCACCTTCAGCAACGGTTCTGGCACGCCGCGCGACTACCTGGAACGCTGCCTGGAGACCATCGCCGAGCGGGAACCGGTCGTGAAGGCGTTCCCCGCCATCAACGAGACGGGCGCTCGGGCGGCGGCGGACGAAAGCACCCAACGTTGGAAGGACGGCAATCCGCTCTCCCAGATCGACGGCCTGCCCATCGGAATCAAGGACCTGCTCGAGACCAAGGACATGCCGACCCAGATGGGCTGCGACGCGTATATCGGCAATTTTCCGAAAAGGGATAACGCGGCAGTCTGGGCACTGCGTGAAGCCGGCGCGGTCATTGTCGCCAAGACGGTAACGGCGGAGCTCGGCGGGTCGCATCCGGGACCGACGACGAACCCCTTCGATCCGGCGCGCACGCCAGGTGGCTCATCCTCTGGCTCAGCGGCGGCAATCGCCGCACGCATGTTGCCGACGGCCATCGGCACGCAGGTCGGCGGGTCGATCATCCGCCCCGCCGCCTATTGCGGCAATGTCGCCCTCAAACCGAGCCAGGGCGGCATCAATCGCGGCGAACGGCAAGCGACCAGCATGAGCACCCACGGCGTCCACGCAGGCTGTATCGAGGATATGTGGATCACGGCGATAGAGATTGCCAAACGCGCCGGCGGCGACCGGGGATATTCTGGCCTCGTCGGACCGTCCGCGTCACCAGCGGCGACACGTCCGACGCGTCTGCTCGTCCTCGAGGGTGACGGTTGGAATATTTTGGATGACGCCAGCAAATTCGCATTCGAGTCCTTGCTCGGTAATCTCTCCGATGCCGGTGTTGAGATTTTACGGCGCGGCGACAATCCGGCCTACGAAGCCCTTGAAGGTGCCGTCGAAGGTGCCGATAGAATCTGCAGCACCGTCACCAGTTGGGAGAACCGCTGGGCACAACGCAACCTGGTGAACGAGAGCCCTAACGGCGTCAGCGAACGGGCCAAGGCCACCTTGGCGAAGGCGGAAGCGATGACGCCCGATGACTACCGAGCGGCGCTTGTGGAGCGATCAAAAGCACAAATTCACCACAACAGCGTGGCACCCTTCGCCGACGCGATCATCAGCTTATCCTGTCCCGGACCGGCACCGCTGCAGCCTCGTGACGAGCCCGGTAAACCATTAGCCCCACGCCCAACCGGCAACGCCATCTTCAACTATCCCAGTTCCATGCTCTTCGCTCCGGCAGTCACCATGCCGTTGCTCGGCGTCGGCGGATTGCCAGTCGGCGTCCAAGTGGTCGGCCAACAAGGCGAAGACGCCCGCTTAACTGGAATCGCCCGCTGGATACTCGAGAATGTAGCGCCGGTCAGTATAGATTGATGAATTCGAACCAGTTATAAAACGTCCGAGTTCCAGAGGCAGAAAGGGCCATCGAATTTTGTCCATCCGAGTTCTGCCCTTAGTGGCCAACGGCCCGCTCCGAAAATTCTAACACCTAACAATTCAAGAGGTACAATAATGCGACCTAATAAGATTAAGCAGATCTGGCGTGACGGTAAATACGCGACCCTGGGATGGCTCTCCATCTCGCATGGATTCAGTGCCGAAATTATGGCACGTCAAAGTTTCGACGCTTTATGTGTCGACTTACAGCACGGCACGTCGGAGATGAATGACGTGCTACCCATGCTGCAGGCGATCTCGCAGACGGAGACTGTCCCGTTTGTCCGCGTCGCATGGAACGATCCGGCGGCCATCATGAGGGCTTTGGATCTCGGCGCTTACGGCATCATTGTCCCTCTGGTCAATACGGCCGAGGAAGCGGCAAAGGCCGTTGCCGCATGTCGCTACATGCCCATCGGCATGCGCTCGTCGGGCCCAGTACGCGCCGCGCATTACGGCGGCACCAATTATTTCGACGAGGCGAACGAGGAAATCGTCGTCATGGCCATGATCGAAACACAGGAAGGCCTTGCCAACCTAGATGCCATTTGCGCCACGCCGGGCCTTGACGCCGTTTATATCGGGCCGGCCGACTTGTCTTACGCATTGGGCTTAGCACCTCGTGCCGATAATCCCGACGAGACCCATATGGCTACCTGTAACAAAATCCTTGGGGCCGCGCACAAGCACGGCATCAAGGCCGTCATGCACTGCGCGGGTGCGGACTTTGCGGTGGGCGCTGTGAAACGCGGCTTCGACATGGTGATGCTGACGTCCGATCTTAACTGCATGATCGCTGGTGCAAAGCAGCAGCTCGAGACGCTGAAAGCCAAGACCGGCTAGGGAACTGCGAACTCCGGGCAACACACGGCCGGCCGATCTTCACGATCGGCTGGCGCGCCGGCGCATAAGTCTTGTGGTATTGTTCCAACCTCGGTTCGGGAAAAGACCCACGATGGCGTAACGCAATATTGAAGCAAGACCAATCTCGGGTGCCCTTGGCGCGGAGCTTCACAGTCTAGACTTGGCCGAGACATTGGACGAGGCGACCTTCGCGGAAATCCGACAAACGTTGCATGATCATCTCGTAATCAGACTATCACACCGGAACAGCACTTGGCCTTCTCCCGCCGGTTCGGTGAGATCGAGACACATGCTTACGCCAAGGGCCTTCCCGGTCATCCGGAAATCCTACCAGTCATCAAGGAAGTCAAAGACCGAGCCGCAAATTTTGGTGGAATTTGGCACAGCGATGTGTCCTTCGATGAAAAACCGCCGATGGGCCAGATCCTCTATGTCTTGGAAGTGCCCGGCTCGGGCGGCGATACCATTTTTGTGAACATGTACCGCGCCTATGACGCCCTATCCGATGGCATGAAAGCGTTACTAAACGGGCTGAAGGCAGTTCATACGTGCGAGTGCTCCTACGGTGCGAACAATAGCCAGGTAACGCTGCGCCAGGAACAGTTCAGCCAGTCCATGGACGTCCAGACGCAGCGGAGGAGGTCGCGCATCCAGTGGTTAGTACCCATCCGGAGAACGGTCGCAAATCACTGTTCGTCAGCGCTATCTCAATGCAGAAATTCGAAGACATGACGCACGAAGGGAGCCCACCCCTTCTGAAATTTCTCACGCTTCATACGCGGCGCCCAGCATTCACGTGCCGGTTTCGTTGGCGTGCCAATTCCATCGCCTTTTAGGACAATCGATGCACCCAACATTATGCGCCAAATGACTATCACGGCCAGCGCCGCGAAATGCACCGAGCCACCTTTGCCAGTGATCAGCCGGCCTAAATAACTTGAGTTTCACCAAAGCGTGCGCGGTGAAATCCACTAGCGTGTCAGCAGTCGCCACGGCGACTGATCCATAGATGGGTAACCGTTGTTTCCAAGTCTTGACCAAAAATCGCGCGTCATCGCCGCTCACACCCAAAACCTCGAGCTCAACCCACATGACATCGTGTAACGAAACATCGCCGGCTCGTTTCTCCAAGTCCCGATAGACCGCGACGTAGACGTCCAAACCGTCGAACGCGCGTTGCTCAGTATTGGCAATCGTACTGACCAGATTTACCGCGCAGGCGGCGATGGAGACGCAAAACAGCCCCCACGCGCCAACCGCTTCGCCACCGGTGTTTTCCGCGACCCAATGGTGATTACGCGCATTGCAAATCGACCGCCAATCAATTTAGGTGCTGTAACTGCTTGCTTCATAGGCCAATGCCACTTCACCCATTTGATACTCCTTGCTAAAAATCTTCCCAAAGTGTCCCAGACCAATCCAGCGTCGGCACAAGATCGTGACGATCTCTCACCCCTTGCACACGGTGTCCCTGTTTATTAAGTCATCCAAGTAGAAGCCGTCCCCCCCAAACGGTGCGATTTACAAAGCCCGACAATATGCCAAATGAAGTTACAATCGAGGTCAATGACAAGATGCAGTCGGGATACCGTTACCGGCTGGAAGCACCCGTCGGCGAGAATTTTCCCGAAAACTTCAAACCTCATCTCTCTCCAAGAGAAATGCTCGAAATGGGCATATTCGAAGGAAAATATTGCAACGACTGTACGGATGAATTTCCCGACAGCTGGTTCGCCAATGCAAAGACGAGCGACATCCCAGACTCAGCGCTCAACTATTTCGGCATCAAAAGCCGCCAGCCCTTATCTGTTTGGCGCGACAAAGACTGGATTTACGGGCCCGACCCTCGGGGTTGGTTTCAATGGTATTGTCGGTACTATCTCGGCAGGCGATTGACGGAAGTCGATGCAATTCAAATTAAACGCTGGCGAGCTTTCGCGCGGCATGCGGGCCAAATCCGGGCGAATTGCGAGCCCGGGGATATTTTCTGCCGCCGCCGCCAGCGACAGGCACTTCTGCAGTGGTCACATGACCCGCTAATTTAAGCCGGCTCTCTAGGCGGCCTTCGTCTCCGTCGCCACGCCTGCCAGAATCATTGCGGCGCATTTCTCGCCTATCATGATCGACGGAGCGTTAGTGTTACCGGAAGTCAACGTTGGCATGATCGATGCGTCGGCAACCCGCAACCCTTTGATACCGTGCACACGTAATTGATTATCGACCACGGCCATCGTGTCGCTGCCCATCTTGCAGGTGCCGACCGGATGATAGGTCGTCTCGGCATTGTTACGTACCCACTCCAGGAGTTCCTCGTCGGTTTGATAGGCCGCCCCCGGGGCAAGTTCCTCACCAACAATTTCAGCTATCGGTGACGCAGCCATCAACTCTCGGCCCTTACGCATGGCGTGCAGAATACCGGTGCGGTCCATTTCAGCGGATAGAAAGTTAAACCGAATCGCCGGCGGTTCCGCCGGGTCGGCCGATTTAATATGAATGCTACCGAGGCTCTCGGAGCGCAGCACATTAACGTTCATCGTAATGCCGCATTTTTTCGCAACCCGCCGCACCCGATTGACCCGTTCGGTCAGGAACGGCATCACCGAAATCGTAGCATCCGGTGATGCTAAACCTTCGCGCGTGCGAAAATACATGCGTAGGGGAACCGCTGACAGAGCGAGAAAACTTTTGCCACCCAGCACGTATTTCATTGCTTCGCTGACAAGCCGCAATCCGTTTCCGCGTTCATTGAATGTCACATCCTTCTCGGTGATCGAGTACTTCATCCGCGGTGAATAATGGTCACGCAGGTTCTCACCAACCCCCGGTAATTCGTGGAGAGGCTCGATACCGCGTTCCCTCAAGAACTCCGGCTGACCGATCCCCGACAATTCCAACAACTTCGGAGAATTGATGGACCCGGAACTAATAACGACCTCACGTGTAGCCCGAGCTTCACGGGCCTCTCCGTCCACCGTGTAGCGGATTCCGACACAGGTCTTACCCTCCAAAATGAGGGATTCGCCCATGGCACCCGTTTGGATCGTCAAGTTCGGGCGGTTCCGCGCTGGATCAAGATAGCAAAAAGCCGTGCTTTGTCGGCGGCCCTTATTGATCGTCGCCTGTGTCATCGCGATGCCTTCTTGGTCAGCACCGTTGTAATCCGGATTATGCTTGATCCCGATTTTGGCAGCGGCAGCAATCATTTTATCAAAAAACGGGCTGAGCTTGCCGGAGTCCGTGACTTTCAAAAGCCCCTTGCGGCCCCGAAACTCGTCCGATCCGCCCTCATAGGATTCCATCTGCTTGAACAACGGAAGGACGTCTTGATAGCTCCAGCCGCGATTGCCGAGCTGCGCCCAATGGTCGTAGTCCTGCGCTTGGCCCCGCACGAATACCATGCCGTTGATCGAACTCGATCCGCCCAGCATCTTGCCGCGCGGCACTTCGATCTCACGCTGACCACTACCTTCGTCAGGCTCCGAACTGTAACACCAATTGACGACGGGATTATCGATGAGCTTGGCTACGCCAGCGGGAACGCGCGACCAAAAATAGCCGGAACCCTCGGTCCCCGCTTCCAGACAAAGGACCCGAAATTCCCCGTCGGCGCTCAGACGATTTGCCAACACAGCACCCGCCGATCCCGCGCCCACGACGATATAATCATAACTATCCGAGTCCATTTTATTCCCCGACTTCAAGTTTTGTTTCCTATGCCAAAAAATAGATCAAACGATGCCCGAGTCAAAAAACACCCACCCGTCACAATTTCGCCGACCAAGCGCAGTCGATCGGCATCGTTGCACCGGTAATTTCACTGGCGGCATCCGGCATAAGAAGACGACGAGGCCCGCCACTTGTTCCGGCTTCGCTAAAATTCTGCCCGGTCTTTTCCATATGCACATTCATGACCCGCTCGTTATGAGTGCCCAGGACCCAGCCCAGCGCGACGGCATTGCAGGTGATCCCGGTCTCTGTCAATTCTAGCCCTGACACCCTGGCTCATTCCCATCAAAGCCGCCTATGTCGTCACATAGTCAATCCGGTTCGCCACCGCCACCGTCCCGTAGATCGACGAGATGTTAACGATCCTTCCCTAATTTCGCTCGAGCATCCTCGGGATCGCCTGACGGGTCGTGTAGAAGCACGCCGACAGATTGACCCGCATGGCCCGCTTCCACGCGTCGTTCGGAAAATCCTGAACCTTGCCCATATGCCTAACGCCTGCATTGTTGATGACGATATCGAGAGAGCCCAAGGACGTCTCGCGATCGGCAACCATGGATTCGATATCACCGTATTCGTTCAAATCGGCGACCCGGTAGTCGACCTTCGTGCCATAATCCGCGATGATGCGGTCGCGCTGCGCCTCGATCGCTTCCGGATTTCGGTAACCGTTGAGCATAACATTGGCGCCCACCTCGGCAAGCGCAGTGCCGATGCTCCCCGAAAATCCCATGACAAGCGCCCCCTTCCCTTCGAGCATAGACACTCTCCTTTGACGTATTTTTCTAGCATTTCTCGATCCAGCCTTCCGAGAAGGCCAGCGCACATGTGCTAAAGAGCCGCCTCTCGCGTTTGGTCGCCCAAGGCTAGCCTAATGCATCCACACCGTTGTGGGTCAACCGCGCGTCGAGTGGCCGGGACCATAACCGTGCAGATGCCATAGGCCGTTTCGGCCGCCGGTTCTGTCTGGATCGACAACGGGTCGCCACAATTGTATCAAGTTATCTCTATTTCCTCGTCATAGGATTCGATACACTTCGTCCAACTGTCCCGGAAATCGCCGTATTTGGTGAATTTAGCTTCGGTCACCGGAATCGAGGCATCCCCCGTCTCCGCGTTCAGCATTCCTTGAATGCTGTTCTGCAGCCACCTGGTCATCGCGATATTGTCGGAATAAATGCGCCCACAATTGTCGGTGAGCACACTCCTGATATAGAGGACATGGCCGGGTCCGCTGCCGGAGAAAAGAACGCGCCAAAAGCTGGCATTGGTGCAAACGGGTCCGTCTTACGACACGCTCAGCCGGATAAAAGGATTTTCCCCCGTGAGGATCACGCAATGCGGGTCTGCGGTCATTATAGCCTCCGTATATTATATTCCATCCTAGAGACCTTGCCGCACCCGCGGGAAGACCTCTTCCGCGATCAATTGCATGGTTTCCATCGAGCGGGATACTTCCAGCCCCGGCCAATGCATGCTCATCACTATATGGTTCATGCCGATGCGTTTGTTGAACTTTATCATTTGCTCGGCGACATCATCCGGCGAGCCGATGAAGAAACGGTCCTTCAACAATTCCTCGAACGGTTGGCCGAGCTCGTCCGTCTCGCCCGTCGACACGCGCGCCTGGCCCAAGCCCCAGGCATGATAGGCCCGGTACTTGGTCATGATCGGCCCTTCGGCGAGCTTATAGGCTTCTTCGCGGGTGGGCGCGACGAAGACTTCGCGCCGCACCGGAAATTCGTTCGGAAACGGTCGGCCAGCTTCGTCGAGGGCTCGCTTATACGTCTCCAACTGTTCGACGATGACATCGAGGCGGTCGTTCGGCCCCACATACCAACACGTTCCCATTCGTGCCGCACGCTTGATCGCTACATCGGCGGCCGCACCGATCCAAATTGGCGGATGGGGAGCTTGTACCGGACGCGCAGAGCACGACGCCCCGTCGAGCTCAAAATGAGAGCCTTTCAGCGTGACTTTCTCTTCCGTCCACAGCCGCTTTACCGCATTCAAGTTCTCTTCGAAGCGCTTGCCACGATCTTTCTTCTCCATGCCGAAGGCCTTGAATTCGATATCGCGGTATCCGACCCCACACCCGAAAATGAGCTTACCGTTGGTCATGACATCCAACGTGCCGAGCTGTTCTGCGACATCCAACGGCTTGTGAAGCGGCAACAGCATGACACCGGTGTTAAGACGCAAGCTCGGCGCTTCCGCAGCCACACGGCACAAAAACGGCACCTGCTGCAAATCTTGCAAAGGATGTGTGCTGTAATGCGCGCCCTTGGTAATCGAATGGTAACCCAGGCGCTCTGCCATCCGCGCCTGTTCGAGCATTTCTTGAAATCGGTCCGCGACCGCATCTTCGCGCGGAAATTGCCCGCGCATCATAATACCAAACTGCATCCATCTCACTCCAATCATTATCCACTTAACGATTAAGGTCGAGCCGTAAACGCGGCAATCTTTCTAATCGTCGGAAAAATTTAAACGTCAGACACTGTGATATTCCCGGTACCACTTGACAAAATCGGGCAACCCTTCGTCAATCGACGTCTTTGGGGAAAAATTGAAGTCCCGTTGGCTAGCCTCGATGTCCGCATAGGTGGCCCTCACATCGCCCGGTTGCATGGGCTGGAAATCAATTTCCGCCTTATGATTACTCGAACGTTCGATGACCTCGATAAACCGCATCAACGGCTCCGGCGTATTGTTTCCCAGATTGTAGAGTTTGTGCGGCGCGTCCCCGGTATCAGCCGGCGGACGGTCGAGACAGGCGAGAATGCCCAGAACGATATCGCTGACATGCGTGAAATCACGCTGCATATCGCCATTGTTGAAAACTTGAATCGGGCGACCTTCAATGATCGCTTTAGTGAAGATATAGGCCGCCATATCTGGGCGGCCCCAGCGCCCATAAACTGTAAAAAACCGCAATCCAGTCATCGGAATTCGGTAGAGATGACTGTAGCAGTGCCCCATCAACTCGTCCGCTCGCTTAGTCGCAGCATACAGCGAAACCGGCGACTCTACCGGGTCTTCCAGCGCAAATGGCAGTTTCTTATTCCCGCCATAGACGGAAGACGAACTGGCATAGACGAGATGGCGCAACCGCGGCAAATGCCGCGCCAATTCCAATATTACCATTTGGCCGACGATATTCGTCTCAACATAGGCAAAAGGGTTTTCCAGCGAGTATCGGACACCCGCCTGCGCGGCCAAATGCACGATGCCGTTGATATCAGAATTCGCTTGAGCCACCGCTTCCATCGCGCCGCGATCGGAAATGTCGATCTGATGTAAGGAGAAGCCATCGCGT
>Ga0302135_10002663_pt1 | contig 10680 bp, 11 predicted proteins | sample CBN3_surface_MG_FD_203119 | JGI IMG/M metagenome (GOLD analysis project Ga0302135, IMG submission 203119) | Marine microbial communities from Western Arctic Ocean, Canada - CBN3_32.1 | ecosystem: Environmental > Aquatic > Marine > Oceanic | place: Canada: Western Arctic Ocean | collected... | reverse complement strand
TAACGATGCCGCATTATTATGTACTGTGAATTCGATCAATGGATGACGCAGCAGTGTTTGTTCAGCACTTGCTGCAGCTTGGTTGAAGGCTGCTTTCGACCCGCCAAACGGATTGCCATGGATGACCCTCGGTATTTGCCCACTAGTATAATTTGTATAACGCGCGGCACTTTGGCTTTTGAGCAAGGTCACACCACTGGTGCACCCAAAAAGCAACATAGACGCCAATAGCAGTAGAATCGGCTTTCTGATTTGGTTGCCTCCGGCGTCGTAAATTGGAGAATTACGCAGACACGAGTTTAGGAGCAGAGTAGAGCCGATTGCTTGCATTCATTGTTATGATGGGGATTGCGTGCCGGGAACATGTTGAACATGACCTGCGTGATTAATGCGCGAAAGTTTGGATCGTCGGCGCTCAAGCCGCGTACCGTTGTCCCCTTATTTCCGTAAGTGATTTGTTCCCCCTGCAAAGGGCCGCCAATTGAACAAGTCGATTGCCTTTTTCCGGAACTGAACGAAGCGTCGCTTCGGGATTACAAGCTGTGGTCCCGCTGATGTTAACCGGCGGATAGAAGTACATGACAACACGATAGAGCCATCGCTGTGGATCGTCGATTTTGGTAGAGAACTCGACTGCGATACCGCGATTTTTGCGGTACATTGCATCGGTTGCCGCGCGGTCAAATTCCGCTTTGTTGGCGGAAAATGGGTTGCCAACCACGGCTGTCGGCATTCCTCCCTTGTCGGCGGCGTAACTGAGCTCCGAACCATAATAGGAGTAGCCGATATAGTTGTGAGCCTGGACAACCCCGCCTGATGAGGCGCCACAGGCACTTAGCAACAGCCCAACCGTTAATGCTAGCAGTCCGCGTACAGACATTGGTGCCTCCGTTCGAATCGACCGATTTAATACTTAAATGTGAACTGCTAACGGTCTTGCAAGGGCTACTCGAGCGCACCTCGCTCCAATGTGATCGTGTGGGCGAGACGCAAGGCTTGCTGCCGTGGCATGGCGAAGATAATGCGTGGATCATAGCGTACTTGCACGAGCATGCGGTCATTTTTAGTGAGTTCAAAATACTGACTGTGATCATTGAAGATTGATGCCTCGACGATGGCACTGTCGTTTGGCAATCCCAAAATCTGTGTGAGCTCTTCAATAACGCAGGCGCGCATGAAGTCTTTTGAATGCTCCGCAGGAAAGACGGCTATTGCAGCGCGAATTTCGTCTCGACGCGTGAAGAATTTTGAAAAGCAGGTCGATGATTTGACGATCGCCGCAACTCGCGCTGGATCGTCGTCGAAGTATTTCGTAACGGCGCCGGAAATTTTATCACGCGGCAGATAAAACAGAATGACATTCGTCTTTTTCTGATCAAAGTTGCGAGGAAGGAGCTTTTTGCGCGCAAGTGAGGGCGAATATTAGAGTTCAATTCGATGGTTCGTGAGTTTCTGAAGGTCCTAGATTTGCTGTAGCACGAAAAGTTCAAAGTATTCCGGGAATTTGCCTTGCAAACCGATACGGATTGGATCCACCTCTGGCAAAGCGCTGGCGAGTGAATTCGTTGCCGAAGGCGACAATGTCGAAATACCGAACGAGCGTCTTAACATCGGCAAGCTGATTTGAACTCTGGGCGTGGATGGGACCAGCAGCCAACAGCGGCGAAGCCGCAATAATCGCGAAAAAAATCTCGAATACGCAGCGCTAAATGTCTAGACCGCGTACGAATTTTGCATTTTCCTGAATAAATTTGAGGCGCAACTCAGGTTTGCGGCCCATCAGGCTTTCGACAAGATCAGATGTACGGCGCGCCTCTGCTCGACTCTCTTCCTTGTGACGGTCAGGAACCCCGACTCTGAGCAACGTTCGCTTGTTGGGATCCATCGTTGTGTCCCGAAGCTGTCTTGAGGGCATCTCGCCGAGACCTTTGAACCTGCTGACGTCGACGCGGGCTCCCTTTTTGAATGTTTTTAGAAGTTCGTCTCGGTGTTTGTCGTCGCGTGCATAGAGAGCTGTGCCGCCTTGCACAAGACGATAAAGCGGTGGCAGAGCTAGAAACAGATGACCTTTCTCAATCAGGCCTGGAATTTCGCGATAAAAGTATGTCATGAGCAGTGACGCAATATGGGCACCATCAACATCCGCATCGGTCATAATGACAACACGTTCATACCGTAGCTTGTTGTCGTCGAAATCGCTCCGCGTACCGCAACCAAGTGCTTGGACAAGATCGCGCAGTTCCTGATTTTGTGCGAGTTTGTCAGCAGTTGCGCTGGCAACGTTGAGAATCTTTCCTCGCAGTGGCAAAACCGCCTGCGTTTCCCGATCACGCGCTTGTTTTGCGGAGCCGCCTGCTGAATCCCCTTCAACAATGAAAAGTTCGGTTCCCTCTGCCGATGTCCGTGTGCAATCAGAGAGTTTTCCGGGCAATCGCAATTTGCGCGTTGCCGTCTTACGGGCAAGGTCCTTTGCAGATCGCCGGCGGAGGCGCTCATCGGCGCGCTCCAGCATACGCTCCATCAATGCACCGGCACTCGTCGGGTCTCCGCTGAGCCAGAGTTCGAAATGATCTTTGACGGCATTCTCGACGAGTTTGGCGGCTGCTGGCGATGATAGCCGTTCCTTAGTTTGGCCCTGAAAATGCGGATCGTGGACAAAAACTGAAAGGAGGGCGCCAGCGCCACCAAGAATATCTTCACCGGTGACCTGAGATACCTTACGCACGCCGCTCATCTCGCCATACGCTTTGAGGCCGCGGGCAAGCGCTGTTCGAAATGCAGTTTCGTGGCTGCCGCCTTGAATAGTCGGAACCGTATTGCAGTAGGAACTAACGAAGCCATCTTCGTCGATCGGCCATGTCACCGCCCATTCAACACCACCTACTCCGTCCGGTGCCTGTACTTGTCCAGCGAACTGGTGTGGTGTTAGCGTTGCTCTGTCGGCAACAGTCGCTGCAAGAAAGTCGCCAAGCCCACCTGGAAAATGGAGCGTTGCCTCCTTTGGGGTTTGATCTGAATCATTCAGTTGCTTGGGATCGCACAACCACCGTATTTCGACGCCCCTGTACAAATAGGCCTTCGAGCGAGCGAAACGGTATAGCCGTGCCGGATCGAATTTTATGCCGTCGGTGAAAATTTCTGGATCGGGATGAAAGTTTACTGTCGTACCGCGGCGGTTTTGTATCGGCCCTCCGTCGATTAATGGGCCCGTGGGCGCGCCGCGTTTAAACTCCTGGCTATAAAGATTGCGGTCACGAGCGACTTCCACACGAAGCCGGTCTGACAATGCGTTTACGACCGAAAGCCCAACCCCGTGCAATCCGCCCGACGTCGCATAGACATTCCCCGAGAACTTGCCTCCCGAATGGAGAGTTGTGAGGATCACCTCAAGCGCTGATTTGTCCTTGAATTTTGGGTGCGGGTCGACAGGAATTCCACGGCCGTTATCGTGCACCGACACAGAGCCATCTTCGCAAAGTTCGATATCTATCCGGCTCGCATGGCCAGCTACGGCTTCGTCCATTGCGTTGTCGATGATTTCAGCAGCTAAATGATGGAGCGCTCGCTCGTCGGTTCCACCGATATACATGCCTGGTCGGCGTCGGACGGGTTCGAGCCCCTCAAGAACTTCGATATCCTTCGCTTGATAATCGTCGTCGTTGCGCTTTGCCGCTGTTTGAAATAGGTCATTCATGGCATCATTATATGGATCGCGGGAAACAGTAGGCAAGCATCATAGTGTGGTATTCCGCCGCATTGATACAATATATAGACATATAGTGCCGCAGGGAGCGTTTGATAAGAGACATGACAGATATATCCGTAGAAGAGCCCGTTGGGGAATTGGCGCTAAGAACGCTTGCCATGCCAGCAGACACCAATGTTTCCGGTGACATATTTGGCGGGTGGCTCCTCAGCCAGATGGATATCGCCGGCGGAATGGCTGCGAAAGAGCGTGCCAAAGGCCGCGTCGTGACCATAGCTGTCGACCGAATGATCTTTCATAGGCCCGTTTATGTGGGTGACGCTGTTTGTTGTTATTGTGAGATTCAGAAGGTAGGGCGCACATCCTTAACCGTAAAGATGCAGGCCTGGGCGATCCGGGGCGCGGTCCATGGCGAACGGCTTCTAGTCACGGAAGGTGTATTTACGTACGTTGCAGTGGATGAAGACGGCCGCCCACGGACCGTAGAAACGGTACCTACATAAGCATTGAAGCTTCTACTGGTCAGTTAACCAGTAAAACGACTGGATCCACAGAGTTCGCGGACTAAACGCTGGGCCTGTAATCCACTTGGTTGCTCGCAGGGGGCGGTGATTGCAGCGAGCGTACTCACTTGCCCTCGCTTACGTATTTTGGAAACTCATCCCAAAAACCTTCGAATGTGCCGACTTGGCCATCAACGAAATGGCCGCCTCTGATACGAACGAGGATTTTTAGGACACTGAACGACTCACCGCTTCTAGTACAGATGCATAAAATTCCAACACCCTCAAAGTCAAAATTTACATCGATATCATTTGCTCCAAGTGGTTCCTGTCGCTTGTGGCAACGATATTCCAATGGGTCGCCATTAGGTTCATCTGGATCGTACAGCGCGAAGACGTAAACGTCCGCATCCTGTGCGAGACGACGAATTTCACCGGTGATTAAATTCTCCATCACCGCTTTTACTTCAATACAATCTGTGAGAATGATTCCCTTCCTTGATTCTTAGGTTAAGTATTCATGAATAAAAAAAATACAGTTAAAAAAAGAGGAAATAAAAATAAAATAAATGGTCATGTTTATTAAACAGAAATTTTATGTATTTTCTTTATCTCCAGTATAAATACAGTTTTTATTTATAGATATTTTATATGTAAATTTTATATTCTTTGCAAGTCGCGGTAGCGTGCAACCTCCATGTGGGACGCAATATCTGTTCCAAAACGGACGCGCGAGACATATGTATTGTCGTGCATTGCTCGAACGACGAAACCAATTTTGATTCGACAAATGTGTTTATTTGATTAGCTGATTGGGAACGGCGGAAAGGCTTGATTTAATGAGTATAAAACTGGAAATAGTGGTCTGTGCAGGGATTGCGTTGTTATTGCAGGCCAGCGCTGCTTTAGCCGGGGAAGCTGATATTGTTGGCGTCGAAGCGGTGCGGGTTGGAGAAGAAACCTATTCGTTTGAGGTTACGGTGCGTCATGTTGACCGGGGTTGGGAACATTATGCCGACCGTTGAGAAATACTTGCGCCGGACGGCAGCAAACTCGGCACCCGTATTCTCCGTCATCCGCATGACCACGAACAGCCGTTTACACGCAGCCTTTCAGCGGTTTGTATTCCGTCGTCCATAAAAAAAATTGTTCTTTGCGCCCATGACTTTAGCCACGGTTACGGTGGTCGTGAGTTCAAGCTCACGTTACCTTGAAGTGAATTCACCTAGTTGAGCGTGAATGCCATCCGTGCCAGCACATTTGACGCTAGTTGGGTGCCTCAGACGCTGTAATACATGTCGAATTCAACCGGGTGAGGCGTTGATTCATACCGGATAACTTCGTCTTCCTTGAGGGCGATATACGAATCGATAAGGTCGTCGTTCATGACGTCGCCCTTTTTGAGAAAACCGCGATCTTCGTCAAGTGCGTGCAGGGCTTGCCGCAACGAGCCGCAGACCGTTGGAATGTCCGTCAATTCCTCTGGCGGCAGGTCGTAGAGGTCTTTGTCCATCGGGTCGCCAGGGTGCATGCGGTTCTCAATACCATCTAGGCCTGCCATGAGCATGGCTGTGAAGGCGAGATAGGGGTTGCTAGCCGGATCGGGGAACCGGACCTCGACACGCTTTCCCTCCGGGTTTGTGCTATAGGGGATGCGACAAGAGGCGGAGCGATTGCGCGCCGAATAGGCGAGAAGCACAGGCGCCTCGAATCCGGGGACCAATCGCTTGTAACTGTTGGTCGTTGGATTAGTGAACGCATTGATAGCTCGTGCGTGTTTCATAATGCCCCCGATGTAGTGGAGGCAGGTCTCGGACAGGTCACTGTAAAGCGAACCGGCAAACAAGTTTTTGCCACCCTTCCAGATTGATTGGTGACAATGCATCCCTGAGCCGTTATCCCCCATCACTGGCTTCGGCATGAAAGTTGCCGTCTTGCCATAAGAATGGGCGACCATGTGAACACCATATTTGTATATCTGCAGCTCGTCAGCCGAACGCAGGAGCTTGCCAAACTTTAAGCCGAGTTCATGCTGCGACGGTGCGACTTCGTGATGGTGCTTTTCCATCGCGAGTCCCATCTCTGTCAGAGTTGTCACCATCTCAGCGCGGAGATCATTGCCTGCATCAACTGGTGGTACAGGAAAATAGCCGCCTTTAGCGCGGGGTCTGTGGCCCCGGTTGCCATCTTCATAGGCGCGCCCACTACTGTAGGGCCCTTCCTCAGAATCGAGTTCGACGAATGCGCCGCGCATGGAGAGGCTGAACCGCACGTCGTCAAAAACGAAAAACTCGGCTTCGGCACCGAAATAGGCGGTGTCACCGATCCCCGAAGACGCGAGGTATGCTTCCGCCCTTCGTGCTGTAGATCGTGGATCGCGGTTATAGGGTTGGCCGGTTGATGGCTCGATCACATCGCAGGTCACGACGAGCATGGGTTGGGCTGCAAAAGGATCCATAAAAGCTGTGTCAGGATCAGGCATCAACGTCATGTCGGACTCGTGGATGGCCTTCCAGCCGGCGATCGACGAACCATCGAACATAATTCCGTCGCGGAACATTTCATCGTTTACCGTCGAGACATGCTGCGCCGTGTGATGCCATTTGCCGCGGGGATCGGTAAACCGGAAGTCCACATAGGTGACATCTTTATCGGCAATGATTTTCATAATTTTGTCTGCGTCGGCCATTTCTATTCCTTGCTGTAGTACGGGCCAAAATCCAAATTGACTTCGCTAGTCCTGCGAAGCTCTGGATAGTGTCTTAAATAGCGTCGACGCCCCGCTCTCCGGTGCGAATTCGAATTGCTTCCTCTACGTTGGTGACGAAGATTTTTCCATCACCAATGCGGCCTGTTTTTGCCGCGTTCAGAATGGCTTCAATCGCGCGTTCTACCTGCGAATCTTCGACGACGACCTCGATCTTCATTTTCGGGAGCAGGTCGACCGTATACTCAGCGCCGCGGTAGAGTTCGGTGTGGCCTTTCTGTCGCCCAAAGCCTTTGGCTTCCGTGACAGTTGATCCTTGAATGCCGATCTCCTGCAAAGCTTCCTTAACTTCGTCCATTTTGAACGGTTTGATGATCGCTTCGATTTTCTTCATCGGCCTGCTGTGTGGAGTATCAGTTGGGTGTTTCCGCCTACAGATCGCTAACAAAGGTCAGAGGTGAGATGGCGTCAAGAAAAACCATCAATCTTGGGTATGCGGACTAAAGACATTCGCCGATGCGCTCGACGGCTTTCCGGATGTTTTCGATACTGTTGGCGTAGGAAAATCTGACAAATCCCTCGCCGTATGAACCGAAGCTCGTCCCGGCAACTGTTGCCACACATGCCGTGTCAAGAAACTTGTTCTGTGCCTCCGAGGCAGTCATGCCAGTCCCTGTGATATTTGGAAAGGCGTAGAAGGCGCCTCCTGGATCAATACAACTAAAACCAGGTAGGCCATTTAGCGCAGCGACGATAACCTGACGGCGCTCGTCAAAGGCGGTGACCATCTCATGGACCTCGTCCTGCGGACCCGTCAGTGCAGCAATTCCCGCATGCTGTGCCGCCGCGTTTACGCAGGAGTGACAGTTGATGGCCAGTCTGGTCGCTGGCTCAACGAGATGAGCAGGCCAAACTGCATAACCAAGGCGCCAGCCCGTCATGGCGTAGGTTTTCGACCAGCCGTCGAGCATGATCACGCGGTCACGTAGGTTTTCGTAACTCAACAGCGTCGTATGCTGTCGTCCCTCATAAAGCATCTGACTATAGATTTCGTCGGAAAGAATTGTGACGTGTGGATGGGCTTCAAGACCAGCGGCCAATTTGTTCAGCTGATCCTTTGGTACACATCCTCCCGTCGGGTTTGCCGGGCTATTGAGGATCATGAGGCGCGTCTTAGGCGTTATGAGCGCTAAAACAGCGTCGGCATCAAAGGAGAAAGCATTGTTCTCCCGGAGTGGAATAGGAACTGCCGTGGCACCGGTGAAGTTGATAACGGACTCATAAATTGGAAATCCGGGATTGGGGTAGAGGATTTCCACGCCGGGTTCGCCAAACATGAGAATGGCAAAGAACATCGTCACCTTGCCACCGGGCACGATGACTACGTGATCGGGATCAACACCAACGCTGTGACGCTGGGTGAGATCAACAGCGACGGACTCGCGCAAGAGCTTGATGCCGTTGGCCGGCGTGTAGCCGTGATGTCCGTCTCTGAGTGCCTTAATCGCCGCCTCGACAATATGGCCGGGAGTTTTGAAGTCCGGTTGACCGATACCGAGGTTGATGATGTCTTTGCCCGTAGCTGACAATTGCTCGGCTCGGGCCAGGACGTCGAAAGCGGTTTCGGTGCCGAGACGCGATAACCCTTGGGCTAACTGACTCATTGCTATCCTTTGAATTGAACGAAATAGTTTAGATTTCAGTACTATGCCGTTCAGTCGCGCAAAACGGAACCGGACTATGGTATTTGTCGGTTAAAAATTTGTATTAGAAGTTCAGACGTTTGGGAGCCAAGCCATGAAACCCGCGAACGCCGTTTTGTCTTCATACGGCACCACCGTTTTTGAGGTGATGAATCAGATCGCCGCAGAACACGGAGCCATTAATCTAGGGCAAGGTTTCCCGGTTGGTATGGAGTCAAAAGATGTTCTTGAGGCAGCGGCCAGCGCCGTTGTCGATGGCTGGAATCAGTATCCGCCGATGATGGGCTTACCTGCGTTGCGTCAGGCGGTGGCCGAGCACGAATCAAGATTTTACGGGTTGGACGTGGATTGGCAGAGCGAAGTCATGGTGACCTCCGGCGCGACTGAGGCACTGGCCGACTGTTTCCTTGGCTTGATCAATCCAGGCGATGAGGTGGTCATGATCGAGCCACTTTACGATTCGTACTTGCCAATGATTCGAAGAGCGGGCGGCGTGCCGAAGCCTGTGCGGGTAGAGCCGCCTGACTGGTCGCTGCCGCGTGAGGCACTTGAGTCCGAATTTTCAGAAAAGACGAAGCTTCTTCTTCTTAATAATCCGCTCAATCCAGCGGCCAAGGTATTCGACCGTGACGAACTCGCCTTCCTGGCAGGGCTTGTAGAGCGTTTCGATGCCTACGCAGTGTGCGATGAAGTCTACGAGCACATCACCTTCGATGGACGCCGACATACGCCCTTTATCACAATGCCTGGCATGCGCAACCGATGCATTAAAATTGGCTCGGCGGGTAAGACGTTTTCCTTGACGGGTTGGAAGGTGGGCTACATCATTGCTGCAACGGACTTGCTCCAGCCAATCGCCAAGGCTCATCAATTTGTCACGTTCACTACACCACCCAATTTGCAATCCGCCGTCGCCTATGGACTTGCGCTCGACGACGCGTATTTCGAACGGCTTGCGGGTAAAATGCAGGATAAGCGCAATCGATGTGCTGACGGGCTAATTGAGGCAGGATTCGACGTGCTCGATTGTGCAGGCACCTATTTTATCAGTGCCGACTTCCGTCCCCTAGGTTTTGACGGGGATGACATTTCCTTCTGCCGGTATGTTACAGAGAAAGCTGGAGTCACAGCCTTGCCGGTCAGCGCTTTCTACCAACAAGGCGATGTCACCAATTATGTCCGCTTTTGCTTCTGCAAGGAGGACGAGGTGCTCGACGAAGCGAATCGCCGCCTCAAATCTTTCTTCAAGGGCTGACAAGCAACTCAAACTAACGCGTGTCAGTCCGTGTGTGGCTTGGCTCCGGGCACGTGCGGATGACCAACCTCCTTGGAGTGGGCGGCAGGCGCCGCCTGGCTTTCATGTTCGTGGTTCAACAACTTGCGCGCCGCGTCGGTCAAGTCAGCCTCAGAGAAGCCATGCTGGGTTTTATCGTCGTGGACGAAGGCGATGATGTCGGCAAGTTCTCGCCCGATGAAGTGAACTTGCTCGCCGAAAGCTTCGATCTGCGAGGCGATCATGGCTTCGGCGTGGTTCCACATTTTGGTAGCGAAGTCGAATGGTTTCATCAACTCCTGCATCTTATTGGCGTCCATTGGTGGTGCATCGTGCCCGCCAATGCCATTGATCGCGTGACAAGCGACACAGCCCTTGTCGACGAACAGGTCTTTGCCGCGGAGTGGGTTCATGATTGGCATGACCAAACGCATACTTTCGGAGTCCTCAGGCGAAGAAGAGGCTACGTGCACTGCGGAGGAGGGGAGCGCCCATCCCACAGTGGTCGTTACTACCAGGGCATAAACAAATTTTTGCGGAGCACGAATTCGGTTCCTCTTGATTGCGTAGGAGATAAATTTGGTTCTGCAAATACGGCCTACTAAATTCAACTCCGCACTCATGCCCTTCAATATCTGCTGATGGAAGATCTAGCAAGCTGGGTTTATGGTTCAGGAATCGCGGACTGACAAGTCGCTGATATAGTTTTGCCGGTCACGGATTGCCTTGGGCCAACGGCTTTTGATAAACGCAAGCGATGCCCAAATTTCCCGATCACTTAAGGTGTC
>Ga0302135_10002662_pt1 | contig 10681 bp, 8 predicted proteins | sample CBN3_surface_MG_FD_203119 | JGI IMG/M metagenome (GOLD analysis project Ga0302135, IMG submission 203119) | Marine microbial communities from Western Arctic Ocean, Canada - CBN3_32.1 | ecosystem: Environmental > Aquatic > Marine > Oceanic | place: Canada: Western Arctic Ocean | collected 2017-09-15 | reverse complement strand
CGTCCTTCACCAGATGGACGGACACGTCCTCCCAGCTCAATCCCTTGTGGTGAAGCGCGATGCGGACACGCCAGGAACAGGACGAACGGAAATAACCGTGGAGGGTGAATTCCATGCCCCGCCCTAGTTCGGGTCCACGACGGTCTGCACGATCCGACCAAAGAGGCTCGCGCCGTCCTTGAACATCTCGATCTCGACCGTATCCCCGTACTGCATGAAGGGCGTGATGAACTCCCCTGTGTCGATCTTCTCCAGCATCCGCTTTTCCGCCAGGCAGGAGGAACCGCGACTCAAGTCCTTGTTGCTCACCGTACCGCTTCCGACGATGGAACCCGCGGCCAGACCGCGGGTCTTCGTCACGTGCGCGAGGAGCTCATGAAAGCTGAAATGCATCTCCGGTCCGGCATCGGGGTTCCCGTAGAACTCTCCGTTCAACCAGGTCTCCAAAGGCAGATGCACCCGGCCGTTTTGGAGCGAATCGCCGAGCTCGTCCGGCGTGATCGCGAACGGCGAGAAGGCGCTCGATGGCTTCGAGCAGAAGAAGCCGAAGCTCTTCGCCAGCTCGCCAGGGATCAGGTTCCGGAGACTCACATCGTTGCAGAGCATGTAGAGGCGAATGTGCTTCTCCGCCTCATCCACTCCCATCCCCTGCGGGGTGTCTCCCATCACGACGGCGAGCTCGGACTCGAAATCCACGCCCCACGAGAGGTCGGGCGCGGGAATGTCGTCGCGCGGTCCGAGAAAGGTGTCGCTGCCGCCCTGATAGACAAGGGGGTCGGTCTCGAGGGTGGCCGGAGGCTCCGCATTCCGCGCCTTGCGCACCAGCACGATGTGATTGATGTACGCGCTCCCGTCGATCCAGGAATACGCCCGGGGAAGCGGACTCTCCAGGGTCGACTGGTCCAACGCGAAGGCGCCGGGACATGTGCCGGCATTCAACGCATCGCTCATCGCGCGCGCTTCTCCGATTCGAGCGTCCCACTCATCGAGAAGAGACTGCATCGTGGAAGCCACACCGGTCGCGAGAACGGCAGTGGAGTTGTCGCGAGAGACAATGAGCAGCTCTCCATCCCGGGTTCCGTTTCGGCGGGTTGCAAACTTCATCCATTCCTCCTGAGTTTCGGGTCCACGCGTCGTCGCTGGACCGGCGGATGGTATCGACGGCCTCAGGGATCCACAACCCCCAACTTGGGGGATTGAAACCACCTCTCAAACGTCCAAAAGTTCCGGGGAACAGTTTCACTTCGCAGCCGAGAGCGGGTGTGATAGGAAATCCCGCCTGAAACGTATCGAGGGAACATCACATGCATTTCATGAACCTGAAAATCGCCCATCTTCGTCCCCATGTCCTGGCGCAGATCAGACCCGCGCTCGAGGCCCTCGGACTCCCCACGGACATTGCCCTCGCGCCCTCGCCCAATCCAGAGATGGGCGACCTCGGATTCCCCTGCTTTCCCTTCGCAAAGATCGCCCGCAAGGCGCCCCAGGCGATCGCCCAGGAAATCGCCGAGGCCATCCAACCCGATGATTTGATCGAAGCCATCGTCGCCGTCGGACCCTATGTGAACTTCCGATTCAACCCGACCGCCATCACCGGGATCGTCATTCAAGAGGCACTCCAGGAAGGCTTTGGAGGAGGCGGAATCCCCGAATCGGAACGTCATCACTGGATGATCGAATACTCTGCGCCGAACACCAACAAGCCCCAGCACCTCGGCCACGTTCGCAACAACGTGATCGGATGCTCCGCGAGTCGAATTCTGGAGTTTGCGGGTCATACGGTGACGCGAGTGAACCTGATCAACGATCGGGGGATTCACATCTGCAAATCCATGCTCTCCTATGCTCAGAACGGAAAGGGAGCGACCCCGGAGAGCACGGGGATCAAGGGAGACCACTTCGTAGGCGACTGGTACGTGCAGTTTGAACGCGATCTCGCCACGGAATATGCGGGCTGGCTGGAGACGGACGCTGCCCAGCAGGCCTTCACGAACTGGCAGGGCTCCCGCGCCGGCAAGCAGGCCATGGAGGCCCAGCAGAAGGGAAAGGGCGGCGATCCCTGGGCGGTCTTCTCGAAGGGTCATCGCCAGAGCTGGTTCAACACCGATTCCTCCCTCGGAAGAGAGGCCCGGGAGATGCTGCTCCGCTGGGAAGACGGAGACGAGGAGACGGTCGCGCTCTGGCGAACCATGAACCAATGGGTGTTCGATGGATTTGATGCCACCTACAAGCGCCTCGGCGTCACCTTCGATCGCGTCTATCATGAGAGTCAGACCTATCTCCTCGGAAAGGAGATCGTGGACCAGGGACTGAAAGACGGCGTCCTCCACTCCCTGGAGGATGGAGCCGTTGTCTTTGACCTCGAGAAGATCGGCAAGACAGGCCAGAAAGTACTGCTCAGAAGCGATGGAACGAGCGTCTACATGACCCAGGATCTCGGAACCGCCGTACAACGCTTCGAAGATGTCGGAATCGACCGGATGGCCTATGTGGTCGCGGACGAGCAGACCTACCACTTCGAAGTCCTCTTCGGCGTTCTTGGAGCGCTGCGAGAGAAGCTCAAGGGAGCCTGCCATCACCTGAGCTACGGGATGGTTCATCTGCCGGAAGGCAAGATGAAAAGTCGCGAAGGGAAAGTCGTCGATGCGGATGATCTGATGGACGGGATGCGGGATCTCGCCCTCGAAGAGATCCACGCGAGAGAAGCCGCAAACGCCGAATCCCGCCCCGACCACGTCCCCCTGGAAGAAGCGGAGGCACGGCACCGCGCAGAGGTCATCGGACAAGCAGCGCTCAAATACTATCTGCTGAACTTCACGCCTCAGGCCACGATCACCTTCGACCCCCAGCGCTCCATCGACTTCCTGGGACAGACGGGACCCTACTGCCTCTATGCGTGTGCTCGCGTGAAGAGCCTGTTGCGAAAATCCGATCAGCCGGTCTCCCCGGACTCCTGGTCCGCGGAGAGCGCGGCTCTGCTCGGATCTCCATTGGAGGCTGCTGTCATTCGGGAGCTTCAGGCCTTTCCGACGGTGGTGAACTTCGCAGCCGCGCATCACGACACGAGCAAAATCGCCGATCAGGTCTATCGAATCGCCAAGACGTTCAGCAGCCTCTACAACGATCGCGAGCACCAGATCGTCGGCAATCCAGACGCCGCGCTGGGAGCAGCACGTCTCCTCCTCGCGACCGCAGTTGCCCGAACCATCGCCACGGGCCTGTCCCTCCTCGGAATTGAAACCCTCGACAGCATGTAAGCCCAGGTTTCAATCCTCTCGAGGAGACTTCCGTTTCCCGGAATATTTTTTCCCCCTTTTTGGTTATTCTTCTTCATCGGAGCTCTTCTGCGGGAGAGGTTCGAGAATGATTGGTTTCCTTTCAATTGGAGAAAACACGTGAAGAATCTCACTTCCCTTCTGAGCGCCGCGGGCTTCGTACTCGCGACCACTGCTGCACCTACTCTGGCCTCGGCCGACACCCCCATTCACGATCTGACCCCCGAGCACTGGGCGGGAGAAGTCGCCGAAGCAGGCTGTGGAAAGGGTGGATGCGGAAAAAAAGCAGACGACAAGAAGGACGATAAGAAAGACGAAAAGAAAGACGAAAAGAAAGACGAAAAGAAGAAGGACAAGAAAGGTTCGGAGGCGTCCTGCGGAAAGGGCGGTTGCGGCTGATCGACTTCTCTTGAACGAACCCGGGTCCCCGTCTTCACGGCGGGGACCCTCTTTTTTTTGCCCATGACACGATTCTCCCAGATTCACGACATCGATCTCCAGGGCCACGGCGTCGGGCTCCGACGTCCTCATTTCGAACATGTGGAGGCGTTTGTCGGGAGCGTTGATTTCCTGGAAATCGTTCCCGAAAACTTCATGGCCTTCGGCGGGGAACCGCTTGAAGTCCTGGATCGGGTTCGCGCGACACATCCCATCGTGTCGCACGGAGTCAATCTCTCCGTCGGCGGAGACATGCCCCTCGACAGCGAATATCTCGCCGATCTCAAGGCGCTCTGTGACCGCATCGACTCCCCCTTCTTCAGCGATCACTGCTGCTACACGGCCCTGGGAGGGACCTGGTTTCACGATCTCCTTCCCATGCCCTTCAGTGAAGAAGCCGTCCACCACGTGGCCGGGAGAGCCCGCGAGGCCGCGGAGCGAGTAGAGCGCCCCCTTGCGCTCGAAAACATCAGCTACTACGCCGTGATGCCCGGATCCGGACTCTCTGAAGCCCAGTTTCTGACCGCCGTTCTGGAAGAAGCCGACTGTGGACTGCTTCTGGACGTGAACAACATCATCGTCAACAGCCACAATCACGGGGAGGACCCCGAGACCTTTCTGGATTCGATCCCCCTGGACCGAGTCGTTCAAGTCCACATGGCCGGACACTCGGAGCTCTCGCAACCCGCCATCCGTTTTGACGACCATGGCTCGGCGATTTCCGAAGAGGTTCTCGCGCTCTACAAGAGCCTGATCCAGCGGATCGGGTCCATCCCCACCCTGATGGAATGGGACAACAACATTCCTTCCGTGGAGGAGTTGATCGCGGAGGCCGCGAAGACGCGTGCCGCGGAGGCCGAAGTCCTGGCGCAGCGGGGGGATGCATGAGCGATCTCCAGACGTTCTTCAACGCCATGCGACCCTTCCTGATGGGTTCCACAGAACTTTCCGAGGTGGAGGAGGCCCTGGGCGAAAGTCCAAGTGGATCCGAGCGATTCGCGTTCTATCCCGGACTCGTCGCATGGGGACACAGCGGATTTGTCGAGAAGCTCTATCCCATGACCCTTGCCCGACTGGGCGAAGACCGAAGCGACGACCTCATCGACCTCTATGGGGAAACCCATCCCCCGAACCACTGGGAGCCCAACCAGGTGGGAGCGCGTTTCCCCGAGTTCCTGGAAGCCCAGCCGGATGTCCCCGCATGGATCGCCGAGCTCGCACGCTACGAATGGTTCGAGTTCGCGGTCTACCTCGATCGCAGTGATACTGCGGCGCCTTCCGATGGCCGTCTCATCGTCAACCCCACCCTGCATGCCCTTCCATTCACCCATGACGTCCCCGCATGGGTGGCATCAGGTGCTTCTGACACCCCCGACTCCACGCCGCCTGAAGAAAAAGAACACTTCCTCGTGATCTACCGACACCCGGGATCGCACATGTGTCGATTCATGGAAGTGACCCCCTGGATCCAGATCGTCGTGACGGCCCTCGAGGCCGACCGGGACCCCGTGGAAGTGGCCGTGGAAGCCGGCGCCCCTCCCGACCAGGCACGTGAAGTCGTCGCAGATCTCCGGGAGCGTGGTCTTCTTCTCGGCGACGTTTGATTGAATTGCCTTCATCGCTCCTCTAGGCTCGAACTCACCTCGGGCGCTGATGCCCATTTTGGAGTCGATTCATGAGACACATCTTTCATCTCATCCTCATTGGATTGCTGGCGCTCGTATTGACCGGTTGTGGAAGCGAGACCGATGGCGGTGGCGGAAGCACCACGGGCGAAGAAACCGGCGAGACCGGAGAAGCCGGCGAGACCAGTGAGACCGGAGAAACCGGCGAGACCGCGGAGACGGGCGAGACCGCGGAGACGGGCGAGACCGCGGAGACCGGAGAGTCCGAAGAGACCGGAGAGTCCGAAGAGACCGGAGAAATCTGTGTGTCCGATTGCCTTGGGCTTCAATGCGGGGACGACGGATGCGGCGGCTCCTGCGGAGAATGCGGAGACGGCCAGATCTGCAGTGGAGGCGAATGCCTCTGTGTTCCCCAATGTGACGGGGCCTGTGGAGACGACGGATGCGGAGGATTCTGTGGATCCTGTGATACCGGATCCATCTGCACCGCGGAGGGATGCGCCTGTGTCCCCGACTGCGAGGCCAAATCCTGCGGGGACGACAGCTGTGACGGATCCTGTGGCGCATGCGCCGGGGGACTGGATTGCGTGGAGAACCAGTGCATCTGTGTCCCCGACTGCAACGACAATGATTGCGGAGACGACGGATGCGGAGCTCCCTGCGGATTCTGTGAGGAAAACCAGCTCTGTACTCAGGGAGTCTGCACCTGTGTTCCCGACTGCGCCTTCAAGCAATGCGGAGACGATGGGTGCGAGGGCTCCTGTGGGGCATGCGCGCCGGGATTCGGATGCACACCTGGAAACATCTGTGAATGCGTTCCCGACTGCACCGACAAGGAATGCGGAGACGATGGGTGTGGAGGTGTCTGCGGAGAGCTCGCGGGTGCATGCATCCCTGGAATGGAGTGCATGGATGGAACCTGCGTGGTGATGTGCCAGCCCGACTGCACGGACAAGAACTGCGGAGACGATGGATGCGGCGGAACCTGCGGAGACCTCGGAGGCCAGTGTAGCGAGGGACTCACCTGTCTCGAGGGCGCCTGTACGTGTGTCCCCGCATGCGAAGGAAAATCCTGTGGAGAAGACGGGTGTGGGAGCACCTGCGGGGAGTGCAGCGAAAACTTGAGCTGCGTCGAAGGGCAATGCGCTTGCGTTTCCGACTGCACCGACAAGGAGTGCGGAGACGATGGGTGCGGGGGTGTCTGCGGGGCCGATCCCCTGGGCGCATGCAATGAGGGACTCGACTGCGTGGACGGAACATGCACCTGCATCCCCGACTGCAACGGCAAGGAGTGTGGGGACAACGGATGCAGCGGCTCCTGTGGAGACTGTGGTCCGGAGAGCACCTGCAGCAACGCCGGAATCTGTGAGGAGGATGAAGTCACGGTCACCTGTCCCCCGGAGGGACCCTTCGGAACGACCGTGAACACGGTCATGCAGGATTTGACGCTGACCGACTGCGACGGAGACCCCTACGCCCTGCATGCGCTGTGCTCCCAGGACGCCGCGCTCCTCGTGATGTACGCCGAGTGGTGAAGCAGCTGTCAAAACTTCGCCAGTTCGGCGGAGGCCCTCTACCAGAGCTACTCGGACAAGAACTTCGAGATGGTGTATGTGATCAACTCCTTCAACGCAGGGAGCCCAGTCATCGCGTCTCAATGCAGCGCAGTGAAAGCCAACCATGGATTCACCATGCCGGTTCTCTTCGATCCCCTGAACACCATCAACGGGCCGCCCTGGAACTACCCACAAAACCATCATTTCAGCCTGATGGTTCCTGGAAACGAAATCGTATACCAGGGGAGCAGCACTTCTCAGATGGAGAGCGCGTTGGAGGCCATTCTGGGGAATTGATCCGGGGACGCATTCCCCCTCCAAAACGGCGCTTGGCAAGTCGGAGGGGGCCTCGTACACTGGCGCTCCTTCAAAGTCACTGCAGGAGTCATGCTCGTGAAGACAACCAACGCCGAGATCGATCAGGCCATCGCCGACCTTCAAGCGGAGAAGACCCGCTTCGCCCGAGAAACCGTGGGTGAACGCCTCGCCATGATCCGGCGAATCAAGAAGACCTTTCCAAAAGTCGCGAAGGAATGGGTGGCCGCGAGCTGCCAGGCAAAAGGAATCGTCCCCGGAACTCACGCAGAAGGCGAAGAGTGGCTGGGGGGGCCGATGGTCATCATCCGAAACATCCGCCTGCTTGAAGAGACGCTGCTCTCGATTGAACGCACTGGCCGGCCCCCATTCCACAAATCCAACCTGAAGGCGCGGCCGGATGGACAGGTGGTCGCCAACGTGTTCCCCGCCACGGCGTATGAAAAGCTGATGTTCGTGGGAACCACTGCGGAGATCTGGATGCAGCCGGATCAAACCGTCGAGAGCACTTTTGAGGAGATGGGTCGAGAATACCGGGACACGAACCGCAATGAACGCGAAGGGCTGGTCTCCCTCGTCCTCGGAGCCGGCAATGTCAGCTCGATTGGCCCGATGGACGCCTTCTACAAGCTCTACACGGAGAGTCGGGTCTGCATCCTGAAGATGAACCCCGTCAACGCATACCTGGGGCCCCTGATCGAAAAAGGCCTGAAGCCCTTGATCGATGCGAATCAACTGCGGGTTGTCTATGGCGGAGCCGACGTCGGCGGGTATCTCTGCACGCACGCGGGAATCGATGACATCCACATCACAGGAAGCGATCGAACCCACGACGCGATCGTCTGGGGAGTCGGAGAAGACCAGGCTCGAAACAAGGAAGCCAACACGCCGATCTGCACCAAGCCCATCACGAGTGAGCTGGGGAACGTGAGCCCGGTGATTCTCGTCCCGGGGCCCTGGACCAAAAACGACATCCGATTCCAGGCGGAAAACATCGCCTCCATGGTGGTCAACAACGCCAGTTTCAACTGCAACGCGGCGAAGCTTCTCATCACCCAGGACTCCTGGGATCTCCGCCAGAATGTACTCGACGAACTGGGGGATCTCTTCGATACGCTCCCGTCACGCAAGGCCTACTATCCGGGAGCTCAGGATCGGTATGACACCTTCCTCAAAGCGCACCCTGAAGCGCAGGCACACGGGAAACGAACGGACGACATCGTCCCCTGGACACTCATCCCCGGACTGGACCACGCAGATGAGAACGAGATGGCATTCAACACGGAAGCCTTCTGTGGTGTTCTCAACGAAGTGACGCTCCCCGCCACGGATCCTGCCCAGTATCTTCGAGACGCCGTGAACTTCTGCAACGAACGCGTCTGGGGCACTCTGAACGCGTGCATCCTGATTCACCCGACCACCGCCAGGGAGCCGGCAATGAAGCAAGCCCTGGATGACGCCATCCGGGATCTCCAATACGGAACCATCGGAGTGAACCTCTGGCCCGCGCTGGGCTATGGGATCACGGTGACTCCCTGGGGTGCACACCCGGGCCATACGCTCGACGACATCCAGAGCGGAATCGGGTTCGTGCACAACACGATGATGTTTGAAAACATCCAGAAAGGAGTCGTCCGTGGCCCCTTCCGCATCTCACCGAAGCCCGCATGGTTCCCGACCAACAGGCAAGCGGTCTCCATCGGAAAGAAGCTGACGGCGTTTGAGTCTGGACCGGGTTTCGGTGGATTCCTCGGCGTCGTCTCATCAGCCGTCCGCGGGTGATTTCCTGCGACAAGGCCCGCTGATGCCCGATGCCCTCCGTCATTTCCCTGTGCTCCTGATTGCGCTGATGGTGACGGTTGGGTGTGACGTTTCGACCTCCGAGCCCCGCGACGAGAGAGCCCCGGACACGCGAGAGCCCACACACTGGAGCGATGCCCCCATTGCCTCGCCTGCACTGCGCATGGTGCGACTCCGAGCGTGGCCGGGAGCCGGGATTCAACTTACCCTCGCCGGGACAGATGCCGCCGATGCCACCCTGCTGGACGCAGACGGTGCGCCGCTTCCCGACCAGATCGCCCACCCCGTGAACCCCTCCCACGGACTGACCCTGCTCGCGCTCCGCGGAGATCCTTCGAATGGAGAGATTGCGCTCGCGGATGCGCTCCTGGAAGCGCTTCCCATGAGCGAGCGAATCGCGATCTGGCGACTGGATCACCTGGCCACTCCTCTCGCGGACTTCACTCGGGATCGCGCCCATCTTCACACCGTCCTCGCGCACTTCCCCGAAGGAACTGAACCCGCCACCGAGCTCGCCGTGAGTCATGCCCGGGACATCCTGTCCGAGCTGGATGGAGTCTGGGGACCCGTGGCCCGAGACCTCGTTCTCGTGGGTCCCACACCTGATCTCGAGGTCTCCCTCACCACTTTCCAGCCCGTCCGGATCCATCGTGTTCTCCCGGGAGACAACGCGCTCACAGCCGCTGCCGATTTCGCGACGGCACAGGTCGACGAACGAAGTCAGATGATCCGTCTTGGAGGGTGTGGAGACCTCCCGCAGGGGGCGTCCCTCCAGCTCTCCGCTGACGGGTTCACGAAGACTCTCCCCATCCCCGCGGGAACGACCGGCATGTCGGCTGTCGAATGCGATGCCGCGAACGCCGCAGAGGACATCCATCCCTTTGGAGACACGATCGCGTTGGAATTCACGCCCAGCCAACGCGCTCTCTTCGACGCCCGCCACGCCGCAAACAGTCCCCTCGAATTCGAAGGGGGGGTCCGTATTGGTCCCTCGGATGTACTGGACGCCACCCTCCATTTCCGAGGCCACACGAGCCTCGAATGCGAGCGGAAAAGCCTGCACGTGAACCTGAAAGGCGATCCCCATCGAAGAACGCAACCGGGAACGGCCAGTGATCGATTTCTACTCATCTCCATGTGCAAGGACGATCGCTACCATCAGCAGGCCTTCGCCGATCGCCTGATGCGCGAACTCGGAATGTTTCCCCTCGCATTCCGCTTTGTACGGGTCCGCATCGACGACGAGAATGCGGGCATCTTCTTCCAGCTCGACGAACCCGACTCCACGCTGGAGCGAACCCACGGTGCGCTCCAGTCCATTGTTCGAAGACGGTTCGACCCGGAAGATGAACTGGAGGATGTGAAGCTGCCAGACGACCCCTCGGGCATCGCGGATGCGCTTCAGCGTTACCACGCGTTCACAGACCTCCCCCAAAGCCTCTCTGGAAACGAATTGATGGTTCAGCTGGAGAGCCGCATGGCGCTCGATCGCTACCTCGAGTGGATGGCCTTCAATTCACTCGTTCAAAACGGCGACTTTGTGGATGAGGTGTTCTTTCACGCGTCGAACACCGGGACGGGTTCATGGTATTTCCGATTCATGGCATGGGACCCCGATGACCTGCTCTCCGAATGCCACCACGGCGGAAAGCACGCCCTGACCGACCCTCAC
>Ga0302135_10002660_pt1 | contig 10682 bp, 17 predicted proteins | sample CBN3_surface_MG_FD_203119 | JGI IMG/M metagenome (GOLD analysis project Ga0302135, IMG submission 203119) | Marine microbial communities from Western Arctic Ocean, Canada - CBN3_32.1 | ecosystem: Environmental > Aquatic > Marine > Oceanic | place: Canada: Western Arctic Ocean | collected... | reverse complement strand
ATCAGTATTTCCGCCTCAATAAAGTCGGTTGCGAACTCAACTGTGAGCTGATCAGTCTCGCTGATCGAGCCAGACGCCACCCAATCGGCGACAAGGCTTTCGCTGACCGCGACAACCGTGCCCACGATGTCAACGCGCTGGTCGGGCTCGACGGTCGTGGCGTCCATAGTGCGTACGAGAAAGGGGTTCTTGTTGGGCAGCTCCATCCAGAAAGAATTAGTGCCCACGATGCTCAGCACGCGTACGCCGTTGACCCGGACCATCTGCCCCCTAAGTGCCTCCGCTCCGGCCTGGAGTTGCTCCGCCTGGATCTCCACGAATTCTGGCAAGACCGGCACTTCGACCCCGGGCTCTTCCTCGACGAGCTCATCAGTGGACTGCTCGCCTCCACATGCCATCACGGTGACCAAAATGAGGAGCACTAGCGGTACCGCCCGCCGCGTCCCGTCTCGATGCCAACTATTGCGGACCATGGTGAGTTATTCCTGTTTCAGGTGAGTCAAACCAACTCTATCAACGATATATCAGCGGCATCGCCACGCCGCGGGCCGAGCTTGAGAATGCGCGTGTATCCGCCCGGCCGCTCTGCGTATTTCGGGCCGATATCCCCAAACAGCTGACGCAGAACATCGTGATCATGGATGCGCCGAGCCGCCAATCGCCGGGCGTGCAGGTCTCCCCGCTTCGCCAGCGTGATGAGCCGCTCTGCGTAAGGCCGCAGTTCCTTCGCCTTGGCCGTCGTAGTCTCGATACGGCCGTGGCGAAATAGCGCCGTTGCCATGTTTCGCATCGTCGCCCTCCTGTGGGAGGCCGTACGCGAAAGCTTTCTGCCCTTCTTGCGATGACGCATGGTTCGCTGGTTCTAGCTTATGTGAGGAAGCTGTCGCTCTATTCGTGCTCAGTATCGGTGGTTTCTGGTTCTTCTTCGACAAAGAAGAGTCTTCCGCCTTCTCCGTCCTCGAGCTTCATTCCGAAGCGGAGCCCATGCTCTTCAAGAAAGCTATCGATTTCCTTGAGAGACTTTTTGCCGAAGTTGTCGATCCCTAGCATCTCCTCCTCGCTCCTTTGCACCAGGTCACCCAGCGTCTGGATACTTTCCTTCTGAAGCGAGTTCCGCGACCGGACCGAAAGTTCGGCGAGATCCTCAATCGACTTCGCAAACAGATCCTGCAGCCGCTCGGGCACAGCCACGGCACCCGGGGGTGTCGCCTCTGGAATCCCACCCTGGCCAAAGTACAACATATATTCGAAGTGCTTGCGCGCCAGTTCGGAAGCATACGCCACAGCGTTCTCGGGACTCACCGATCCGTCGGTCTCTACGAACAGAGTAAGGCGATCGAAGTCCGTACGCTGGCCAACGCGCGTCTCCTCAACTGTAAAGTTAGCCCGCCGCACGGGATTGTAGATCGCGTCGATCCGCACTAGGTCCACAGGTGCACCCTGCGGAATGGTGTGCTGATCCGCGAGCACGAAGCCCCTACCTTTGCCTATATAGAGCTCAATGCTCAGATCGCGTTGCTCCTGGAGCGTCAGAATATGGTGGTCAGGGTCCAGCACCTGCACGCCAGGGGATGCCTGCACATCAGCCGCGGTGACCGCGCCGACCTTCGACGCACGGACCTCCAACTTGGCTTCGTCGACGTCTTCGTCCAGCGTGACCACCAACGATTTCAAATTCTGAATGACCTGGTGCACGTCCTCGACCACCCCGGGGATGGTCTGGTGCTCGTGCAAAACCCCGTCGATCCGGAAGGCCCACACCGCAGCACCGCGTAGGGACGAAAGCAGCACACAACGTACTGAGTTGCCGAGCGTGTTGCCAAAACCACGCTCGAGCGGCTCAATCACGAACCGCGCGGACCGCCCGTCCGCGGAACTCTCTGCCACGTCGACACGCTCGGGCAGGATCAGGCCGGTCAAATCGATTTCCACGTTCTCCTCCTGTAGCCCCCGGGGGAGCGAATGCATTGTGCTGCCCGCGAGTCGAAACGGCGTGGCGCCGTCCGCCCGCCGGAGCTACTTCGAGTAGAGCTCGACGATGAGCTGTTCTTGTGCCGCGACTGGGATGTCCTGGCGCTCCGGCATGCGGAGGACCCTGCCAACCCTGTTCTTTTCGTCAAAAGCCAACCACTCAGGAACCGGCGCGCGCGTACGCGCATCGAGGGCTTCCTGGATCGGGAAGAGGTCCAGGTCCTGAGCCCTCACCGCGGCCTCGTCTCCCACCCGAATGCGATAGCTGGGCACATCGACAACGTTCCCATTAACCTCGACATGCCGATGCCGCACGAGCTGCCGGGCCTGAGAACGACTGGAGGCGATCCCCAGACGGAAGATGAGGTTGTCCAGCCTAGTCTCCAGGTTCACCAGCAGATTGGAGCCCGTCACTCCGGGCTGTATAACCGCCCGCTCGAACAGACTGCGGAACTGCTTCTCTTGAAGCCCATACATGCGCTTCACCTTCTGCTTCTCGCGGAGCTGCCCCGCGTACTCTGATTGCTTGCGCCGCCGAGCTTGCGCAGGCCCGTGCTGACCGGGCGGATAGGCGCGCCGATCGACCGGGCACTTCTCCGTGTAGCACTTGGGGCCCTTAAGGAACAACTTCTGCCCTTCGCGGCGGCAGAGCTTACAGACCGGTCCCGTATACCTTCCCATCGTTACCTATCCCTGACCTTTAGACTCGGCGCTTTTTCGGCGGCCGACACCCATTGTGGGGCAAAGGCGTGACGTCCTGAATGGACGTTATGTGTAACCCCGCAGTAGCCAGCGCTTGGATCGCGGACTCGCGACCCGACCCTGGACCTTGGACCAATACCGAAACCCGCTTCACGCCCGCAGCGACCGCCTCGCGACCGACCGTTTCAGCAGCCACTGTGGCTGCGAAGGGCGTGGATTTTTTGGATCCCTTGAAGCCCGCCTTGCCACAGCTCGACCAGACCACCGTATTTCCGGCACTGTCGGTGATCGTGATAAGCGTGTTATTGAAGGTCGCCTTGATGTGCGCCACTCCATCCGCTTCGACGACCCGGTTACGCACCTTCGCGCGGGAACCTGCAGTTTTTGGGTTGGCCACTCTAGTTTTTCCTCACCTTACTCTGAGATCTACAACGCGGATGCGCGGCATCCGGGCACGGATATTCTCTACTTCTTCGGTGCCTGCTTCTTACCGGCGATGGCTCGCCGCGAACCTTTGTGCGTGCGAGCGTTCGTGTGCGTCCGCTGCCCCCGCACCGGGAGGCCACGGCGATGCCGGAGCCCACGGTAGCAGCCGATGTCCATGAGTCGTTTGATGTTCATGGAAACCTCGGTTCGCAGCGCACCCTCAACCTTAAACTTGCTCTCAATCTCCCGTCGGATACGATTCACGTCTTCGTCGGTGAGATCATGAGTCCGGATGCCAGGGCTGACTCCGGTGCTGCCGAGAATCTGGGTCGCCCGGGACCGTCCGATCCCAAAGATGTACGTGAGCGCGATCTCGATCCGTTTTCCACGCGGGAGGTCTACACCTGAGATTCTTGCCATAGTGCCTCAGCCCTGCCGCTGCTTATGACGGGGGTTGCGCTTGCAGATGATCCGCACCACCCCACGGCGGCGAATCACCTTGCAATGCTCGCAAATTGGCTTCACGCTACTTCGAACCTTCATTCCATCGCCTCCAAGAGCCGTTTCCGGTAGAGCGTATGAAGGTAATGAACAGACGCCAAGTCCTCAAGCCGGCTCAAACTCGAACGGTCCCGGTCCCGCCCGTTCGAACCGGAGCCTGGGTCAGAATCCTAGGCCCTGCAACGGTAATCGCCACCGTGTGTTCAAAATGGGCCGATTTAGACCCGTCAGCAGTGACTACCGTCCAGCCGTCCTCCAAGGTCTTCACCATGTCGGCCCCGGTGGACAGCATCGGCTCGATAGCCAACACCAATCCTTCCCGCAGGCGAGGGCCGTAGCCGGCCCGCCCCACGTTAGGTACCTGAGGATCTTCGTGCACCTCTCGACCGACGCCGTGTCCCACCAGTTCCCGAACGATGGCCAGCCCTGTTCCCTCTACCGCGCCAACCACGGCCGCGCCGATGTCGCCTACGTGGTTCCCCACGCGGGCAGCTCCGATCGCCTTCCCCAGGGAATCCTCGGTCACGCTCAACAGCTTCCTCGCCTCCTCGTCGATATCCCCCACCGCGAAGGTCCAGGCCGAATCAGAGCACCACCCTTCGAACCGCACCCCCACGTCGATCGATACGATGTCCCGCTCGGCCAAGACACGGCGTGAACTCGGGAGACCGTGCACTACCTCGTCATTCAGCGATATGCACACGCTGCCCGGGAAACCGTAGAGGCCTTTGAAAGCAGGCACCGCACCGTCGTGTGAGCGAATGTAATCCTCGCAGAAGCTGTCCAGCTCACTCGTCGGGGCGCCGGGCACGACCCGACCCTCCACCTCCCTGAACAGCCCGCCGATGATCGCTCCGCCCTGAGCGATCAATTCGATCTCGTCGTGGGACTTGAGGCTGATCACCCCCCTACCACCTCCCAGAGCGCGCACTGTACGTCAGCCACCGACTGATCCGCCTGGACCCTGTGCACGGGCGTCGGGCTCTCGTCGAAGTAGCCTATTAAGGGGGTGGTCTCCCGCCGGAATACCTCGATACGGTTGCGCACCGTGACCGGGTCGTCGTCGGGACGGAGCGTCAGCACCCCCCCGCACTGGTCGCAGATCCCGTCCTGCTTGGGCCGACTGCAGTGGACGTTGTAGACCGCACCGCACTGGCCACAGCTCCGTCGTCCTGCCATCCGCTTCACGATAACATCATCGTCCGCCTCGAGCACCACCACCAAATCCGCCTTGCGGTCCAGCTCGAAAAGAACGCCTTCCAAGGCTTCCGCCTGACCCACCGTACGTGGAAAGCCGTCGAGCACCGCCCCCACGTCGCGGTCCATCTTTTCCACGACGTCACGCACGAGACCCACCATCAGCTGATCGGGAACCAGTTCGCCCCTACTCATGAACTCCTGCGCCTCACGACCCAGATCGATGCCGTCCCGCAGGGCAGCCCGGAGCAGATCCCCCGTAGCGATGTGGCGCGAGCCCGTCGCCTCAGCCAACAGCCCCCCCTGGGTGCCCTTCCCAACCCCAGGGGGGCCCACCAGGATCACGACCACCGGAGGCCCGTCCCGGAGACGCCGACCGACTGGACTCGCCATCACCTATTCCCCTGACGACCCCGCATCTTGACCCGACCCTTCTTCATGAAGCCATCATAATGACGAAGCATCAGCATCTGCTGAGCCTGTTGGACGGTATCCAGCCCCACGCCGACCACGATGAGTAGGCTGGTACCACCGAAGAAGAAGGTCTGGATGTTGAAGATGTCGAAAATCCAGAACGGAAGCAGCGCGATCAATGCCAAATAGATCGACCCGGGCAAGGTGATGCGTGTGAGCACCCGGTCAATGTACTCCGCAGTCCGCGCTCCGGGCTTCACTCCAGGAATGAAGGCACCTTGCTTCTTCAGGTTCTCAGATAGATCAACCGGATTGAAGATGATCGCGGTATAGAAATAGGTGAAGAACAGGATGAGTGCCCCGTACGTAACATAATAAGGCCAGGTCTGTGGCTGGAAGACTTCTGAGAGGGTGCGAAGCCACGGCGAACTCGAGAAGGCGGCGACGGTGCCGGGAATGACGATGAAGGACTGGGCAAAGATGATCGGCATCACTCCAGCCGAGTTGACCTTTAGGGGGATGAAACTCTTCTGACCCTCCTGAATGCGGCCACGTCCGACCACCTTGCGCGGGATCTGCACAGGGATCTTGCGTGCCGCCATGGTCATGGCCACGGCGCCGGCACACACACCCACCACAACCGCCCCCAGAACGACCAGCGCCAGAACTCCAATCTCCCCCACGGTCATTGCCTCCCAGGTGCGGGCGAGCGCAGCCGGGAAGCTCTCGATGATCGAGAAGAAGATCAGCAAACTCATGCCGTTGCCGATGCCATGCTCAGTGATCTGCTCACCCAACCACATGATGAAGAGTGCACCCGTCGTGAGCGCGGTGACCGTGGTGAAAATGAACCCGAATCCCGGTGTGGCCACTGCCCCCGGAATGCTCTGGAGGAACACCGCGAACCCATAGCCCTGCATGATCGAGAGCCCGACTGTGGTGTAGCGGGTCCACTGGGTCAGCTTCTTACGACCGTCCTCCCCATCTTTCTGCATTTTTTCGATGGTCGGGAATACCGCGGCCAACAGCTGGAACATGATGCTGGCGGAGATATACGGCATGATCCCCAGGGCGAAGATCGTAGCCCGGGAGAGACCGCCGCCCACGAACATGTCGTAGATACCCAGAAACGTGTTCTGGAGCGTCCCAAACTGTTGCCTGAGGACGCCGACATCCAAGCCAGGCACTGTGATGTGGGCACCCAGACGGTACACCAAGAGCACAAGCAGCGTGAAGATGATCTTCTGCTTGAGCTCCGGGACCCGGAACAGGTTCGCAATCGGATTATTAGCCATCGACCGTTACCGAGATTCCGCAGCCCCGGCCGCCCGGTCCTCATTACGGGCCCCGGTCAGCACCATGACGCTCCCGCCAGCGCCCTCGATCTTCTCACGGGCACTTTTGCTGAAGGCGTGCGCGGAAACGGACAGCGAACTGTCCAGCTCTCCGTTGCCGAGCACTTTCACCGGACGACGTAAGCTCGCGACCAATCCGGCGGCCTTGAGACTCCCCGGGGTGACGGTTCCCGTGAGCCCCGTCAGGTCCCGGACGTTCACTACCTGGTACTCGACTCGAGCGAAGTTCTTGAACCCACGCTTGGGGATACGGCGATGGAGGGGCATCTGCCCGCCCTCAAAGCCCGGCCTGGACTTGCTGCCGGCGCGCGCGCCGGCACCCTTTTGCCCCCGCCCGGAGGTCTTGCCTGTGCCAGAACCCTGCCCTCGGCCCAGCCGTTTCGGGTTCCGGCGGGAGCCCTCCGCGGGACTCAAGTCGTGAAGCTCAGCCATCGCTATTCCTCGTAAGCCCTCAAGAATCCGCTACTCGACATCCTGGACGCTGATCAGGTGGATGACCTGCCGGATCATCCCCCGGATCGCGGGTGTGTCATCGTGCTCGACGCTGCCCCGGATACGCTTCAGCCCCAACGCCTCCATCGTGCGCCGGTGCTTTGCGGGCCGGCCGCTCAGGCTCCGGACCTGCGTCACCTTGATCCTGCCGTGGCTCGCAGCCTTCTCCTTAACCACGGTTCACGACCCCCAGCGATTCCACGGTGACTCCGCGCTCGAGGGCTGCCTGTTCTAGGGTGACCAGGCGCTCGAGCCCTTGTACCGTGGCCCTCACTACGTTGATCGGATTGTTCGTGCCCAAGCATTTGGTTAGCACATCGGTCACTCCTGCGGCCTCGAGAACAGCCCGCACGGGACCGCCCGCGATCACGCCGGTGCCGGGGGCAGCGGGACGGAGGAGCACCCTTCCGGCACCCCAATGCCCGAGAATCTCATGCGGTATCGTGCCGTTCCTGAGCGGCACCACCATCATTTTTCCGCGCGCACGCTCGAAGGCCTTCCGGATGGCCTCGGCCACCTCGTTGGCCTTGGCGAGTCCGATGCCGACGTTCCCTCGCTTGTCGCCAACGGCCACCAACGCCGAGAACGAGAACCGCCGTCCACCCTTCACCACCTTGGCCACGCGGTTGATGTGAATGACGCTCTCAACCAAATCGCTTTCGCGACCGCGACCTTTCTTTTCCCCACGATTATCTCTGGCCATCAGAACTTCAGTCCTCCCTCACGGGCGCCTTCGGCAAAAGCCTTCACCCGGCCGTGGTATTGGTAGCCGCCACGGTCAAAAACGACCGTCTCGATGCCCTTCTCACAGGCCTGCTTAGCCAGGCGCTTACCAGCCGCCCGAGCGTGCTCGACCCGCCTGCTCTTACCTTCTTCGGGTTGGAAATCTCTCAACGCCTCGTTCAGCGTGGAAAGCCCGATGAGCGTACGCGACTGCTCGTCGTCCACCAACTGCCCCTCCATGTTCCGGAGGGAACGGTAGACTACGAGACGCGGCCGCTCAGCTGTGCCCCACACCTTTTTCCGGATCCGCTTGTGGCGCCGAGCGCGTAACACCGCACGGCCTTTCTTCAGATTTCCGATTTTAGCCATTATCCTAAGCTCCAGCCGTCTTGCCGGCTTTACGCCGGACCTGTTCTCCCTGGTACCGGATCCCCTTGCCCTTGTAGGGCTCAGGGGGCCGGACTAGGCGGATCTCCGCCGCCACCTGACCAACCATTTGCTTGTCTGCTCCTGAAACCACGACAGTGGTCGGGTTCGGCGTCTCGATAGTGATGCCGGGAGGTGCGTCGTATTGAACGACGTGCGAAAAACCAACGGTCAGTTTGATTCCTTTCCCGTTCTTTTCCGCCTTGTAGCCCACCCCCACAATTTCCAGTGCCTTCTGGTACCCCTCGGTGACCCCACCAACCATGTTGGCAATCAACGTGCGCGTGAGCCCGTGCAGGGCCTTGTGGCCCGGGTTGTCCGAAGGGCGTTCCACCATCAACACGTCGTCCTGAACCGTCACCTTCATTTCCGGATGTGCGTCCAGCGTGAGGTCACCCTTAGGTCCCTTCACACGGACCGAGTTCCCCGTCACAGAGACGTCCACACCCTTGGGCAGTTCTACCGGTCGCTTGCCAATACGAGACATTGTCGTCGTCCCTACCAGACGAAAGCCATGAGCTCACCACCTATCTTTTTTTCTCGCGCACCGCGGTCGGAAAGGAGCCCGTGCGCAGTGGAAAGGATAGCCATCCCAAGGCCGTTACGGACCCTCGGGATGTCCCCCACAGCCACGTAGTTCCGGCGCCCTGGGCGAGACACTCTCTCCAGATGCCGGATGACAGACTGCCCCTCGTGATACTTGAGGTACACCCGTAGGAGCCCGTGCATCCCGTCGTCCAAGACCTTGTAGTCGAAAACGAAGTGATTTTCCTTCAAAACACGGGCGACCTCGACCTTGAGCTTCGATACCGGCATGTCGACCCACCGGTGACCGACGCCAGTGGCGTTCCGGAGACGGGTCAACATGTCCGCGATAGGATCCGTCATCATGATCTATTCTTTCCTTTACCAGCTGGACTTACGAACCCCGGGGATCTCTCCCTTGAGGGCCAATTCGCGGAAGCAGATGCGGCATAGGCCGAATTTGCGGATGAAGGCACGCGGCCGGCCGCAGCGCTGGCAACGGTTGTTGCGTCGCACCTGGAACTTGGGCTTACGCTTGGCCTTCTCGATTAGAGCCTTCTTTGCCATTAATAACTCTCGCTCGTACGGGGTCGTTGGGGCAGGCGGCTAGGCCGCCGCCTGGCCGATGATGACAGGAGTCTCGCCCCGGAAGGGGAAACCCATTTCCTTGAGGAGAGCAAAAGCCTCGTCGTCTTTGTTGGTGCTGGTGACCACAGTGATGTCCATGCCATGGATCTGCTGGACACGATCGTAGTCGATTTCCGGAAACATGATCTGTTCCTTCACTCCCATCGTGAAGTTGCCACGGCCATCGAACGAACGCGTCGCGAGCCCGCGAAAATCACGGATCCGGGGGATCGCCACGCTCACAAGCCTGTCAAGGAAGTGGTACATGCGCACTCCCCGCAACGTCACTGCGACCCCGATCGCCATACCCTCCCGAAGATTGAAGTTGGCAATCGACTTGCGGGCCTTGGTGATGACCGGATTCTGCCCAGTGATCAGCCGCATTTCCTCCACGACGCTGCCCAATAGCTTCTGATTCTTGGAAGCCTCACCCAGTCCACAGTTAAGCTTGACCTTTTCGATCTTCGGCACCTGATGCCGGTTGCTCCAGCCGAACTGCTGGGTCAGCCGCGGTACCGCTTGATCCCGGTAATGCCGCAGTAGCCTCGACTCAAGCTTCACAGCGGCCTTACCGCCGCCGCCACTGGCCTGAGCTTCGCCCTTCTCCCCGCCCTGGGCGCCTTTCTCCTGCTTCGGCGCCTTATTGGGCGATTTTTCGTCATGGCCTTGCTTCTTCACCATCGTAATCTCAGTCCTCGTGGGCGCGGGCTACTATTCAGCCTGCATTCAGTAAAAGCATTACTGCGGACGGGGAACCGGGTTGCCACTCTTCACCCCCACCCGCTCCTTGATGCCATCTTCTTCCAGCCGTATCCGAACACGGGTCGCGTCCCCAGTGGTCGGATCCACCAGCATGACGTTGGAAATGTGAATGGGGGCCTCGAACGTCACGATCCCGCCTTCCTGATTTGCGGCGCTCGGTCGCATGTGACGCTTACGCATGTTCACCCCTTCCACCACCAACCGGTCCTTGTCCTTGAGAATCCGAAGGACGGGACCCTCTTCATCCCGATGGTTCCCCCGGATCACTCGCACACGGTCACCCTTCATGATGGCACGCTTGACGCGGTCAACAGACGCCATGTTCAAAGCACCTCAGGCGCGAGTGATACGATCTTCATGTATTTCTTTTCGCGAAGTTCGCGGCCGACAGGTCCGAAAATCCGAGTGCCCCGAGGGTCACCGTTCGGCTGTATAAGCACAGCAGCATTGTCGTCGAAACGAATGTAGGTACCGTCGCGCCGCCGCATCTCCTTCTTGGTCCGGACCACCACTGCCCTGACCACCTCCCCCTTCTTTACCGGCGCGTTCGGGATGGCATGC
>Ga0302135_10002659_pt1 | contig 10682 bp, 14 predicted proteins | sample CBN3_surface_MG_FD_203119 | JGI IMG/M metagenome (GOLD analysis project Ga0302135, IMG submission 203119) | Marine microbial communities from Western Arctic Ocean, Canada - CBN3_32.1 | ecosystem: Environmental > Aquatic > Marine > Oceanic | place: Canada: Western Arctic Ocean | collected... | reverse complement strand
CTTCGCAGGATCAGCTTGGCGGAACCCACGCGCCAGAGTAGCGTTTTCGTGCGTTGCGGTCGTCCGCCTAATCGAGACCGGCCTGTTTGCGCCAGTCGATCGGATAGATCGCATAGACGAGATGGGCCTTCTCGTCCGCCTCGTAGACGATCTCGACCCCGTCCGGCAGCCAGATCGCATCGCCAGGCCCCATTTTATGGACCTCGTCGCCCTCGCGAATCCCCATATGCCCGTCGAGGCAGTAGAGATACTCGTCGTAATGCATGGTCCAGGGCATCCGGGCGTTCTCGAAGACGCAGACGCCGCAGGTCATGGTCTTGCTGACATCGGATCCGGCGTCGCGGGTCAGCTTCAGGTCGGCGCTGACGTCGCCGACGCCCTGCAACACGCGCTCGCCGGGCTTCACCAGCTTGAGCGGAAGATCCTCGCCGGGCGTGTCATTAGTCTTGTCCTGCCAATCGACGGGATAGAGCGCGACGATCACCTCGGCCGAGTCTTTCGCCTCATAGACCAGCTTGGTGTTGTCGGGGATCCAGATGCCGTCGCCGGGCTCCATGACATAGGTCTTGTCGCCGACATGCAGGGAGAGTTCGCCGTCCAGGCAATAGAAATATTCGTCGTATCGGACGGTCCAGGGCAGGCTCGCCTGCTTCATGGTCAAGACGCTGCAGCCCATGGTCTTGCTCAGGGGCCGGTCCACGTCGCGCGCGATCGCTATCTCGCCGGGCGGACCGGCCAGCGGGGAGAATTTGCGCTCTGTGGCCGGAAACAGGGTGCATTTTTCCATGGTCTTTTCCCTCGTTGGATCGGTTCGGCGGGATCGGTGTTCGAGCATAACACAACGGGGCGTGAGGCAGGTGCCACTGCGCGTAAAAATGCACTAGGCTCTGGTCACAAATTTTGAACGGGAGCGACAGGGGACGCGCTCATGGCCTACGAGGCTGTTGACGAAATTATCTGCTCGGTGATGCCGGGAGAGGTACGGCTGGCGCTGCTCGCGAAGGGCAAGCCGGTCGAATTTATCGTCGAGCGCGAGGCCCAGATGGGCCGGGCGGGCGAGGTTCATCTGGGGCGGGTGCTGCGGGTCGTGCCCGGCCTCGACGCCGCCTTCGTCGATCTCGGTTTCGGCAAGGAAGGCTATCTGCCGGCCGGCGAGGCCGCCTTGGACGACGATGAGGAGCGAATTTCCGATCTGGTCGCCGAGGGCGATGCCGTCCTGGTACAGATCCGCAAGGAGGCCCTGGCCGACAAGGGTCCGATGTTGAGCTGCAACATCACCCTGCCGGGGCGTTTTCTGGTCTATGCGCCGGAACAGTCCGGGGTCGCGGTCAGCAACCGCCTCGCGGACGAGGGCGAGCGCAAGCGCCTGGTCGACCTAGTCGAAGGCATCATCGCCGAGGGCGAAGGAGTCATCCTGCGCACCGCGGCCGAAGGGGCGAAGGCGGAGGATTTCGAGGCCGACCTCGCCGCCCTGCGCGCCTTGTGGAAAGAGATCGACGGCACGGCCGACGACCGCCACCCGCCCTGCCTGATGCATGGTGAGGTGCCGCTTCTGGTCCGGGCCATGCGCGACCTCGCGGGGCCGGAGCTGCGCCGGGTCGTGGTCGACGATCCGGATGCCGCCGCCGAAGCTCGGCGTATCGCCGAGCGCGATTTGCCGGCCCTGACCGGGGCGATCGAGCATCATGCCGGCCCGGAGCTTCTGTTCGATGCCTATGGCCTGGAAGACGCCCTGGCCGATGCCGTGGCGCGCCGCGTCTCATTGCCCTCGGGCGGCGAGATCGTGATCGATCGGACCGAGGCCTTCGTCGCCATCGATGTGAACACCGCGCGAGCGAGCGGACGCGGCCGGCTGCGCGATACCATCACGGAAACCAACATGGAGGCGGCGGAGGAAATCGCCCGCCAGATCCGCCTGCGCAATTTCTCGGGGCGAATCGTCGTCGATTTCATTTCCATGCGGTACGGCAACGAGCGGGCCGAGCTGATCGAGGCGTTCCGCAACGCGGTGGCCGGCGATCGGTTGCCGATCCGGGTAACCGGCATGACGACACTCGGCCTGGTTGAGATGACCCGGCGACGCGAACGCGAGGCGCTGGACGAGGCGCTGCTGTCGCCGAAATTGCCGGAGCGGCCGGAATCGCGGGTCACGCGCGCCTTCGCGGCCCTGCGCGAGGCCCGGCGTCTGGCGGCCGGCGATCCGTCCGCCGCACCGGAACTGACCGTGCCCGGCGCCGTCGCGAAGGAATTGGAAAAGGGCGGCAGCGTGGCCGAGGCCCGCGCGGCGGTGGAACGCGCCATCGGCCGGGCGATCGCGATTCGGATCGCCGATTAAGCGGGCCGGGACGTCGATCTGATCCGATTCGCGCTGACCGGCGTATTCCTGATGCGCAGTCGGACTTCGCTCGGACTCCCTCCGGACCCCCGATGCGATCCGAATCGGAGAGACAGATGCCCGTCCCGACCAGATTCCTTGCCATCCTGATCCTTGCGGTCGCGACCGCAGCGGCCGCGATCCCGGTTCGCGCGGCGAGATCCTGGCCGACACGGACGGCGCGCGGCGTGTTCTTGGCCAGGGCGCCGCGGTCCATGTCGGCGACCGCCTGACGACCGGCGAGGACAGCCTGCTGGAGATTCGGTTCATCGACGGCACTCGGGTCACCCTGGGCGATCGTTCCGATCTGGTGATCGACACTTTTCTCTACAATCCGCCGGAAGATTCCGGCGATGTAGTGCTGCAACTGGCCAGCGGCGTGTCCCGCGCGGCCTCCGGCGGCGTCGCCCGGCTGCGGGGCAAGCCCCTGCGGATCGAGACGCCGACCGGCACATTGGGTATCCGCGGCACCGAGTTCTGGGGCGAACAGAGCGCCGATTCCCTGCTCGTCGCCTTGCTGGGCGGTGGCGGGGTCTTTGTCGAGAACGCATCCGGCCGAACCGAAATTGGCGAGATCGGCCATGCCACCAAGGTCGATGCGCCGGGCCAGGCGCCCTCGCCTGCCTTTGCCTTGACGTCTGAACAGATCGAAGCGGCACTCGCCACCGTTGCTTGGTAGGGGCGCGCCTGGAAGGGCGCAAGCGCGGGCCGGTCGCCTCGCCGAACGGTCGAGTCTTGATTTTCGCGGCCGGCCTCTTCACTTTGCCCGCCATGTCTCCCGCCGCCGTCAAACCGCTGGCCAAGCGCCGCTCCTGTCCGATCTGCGGCAAACCCATCGCCGCCGCCCATCGGCCTTTCTGTTCGGCCCGCTGCGCCGATGTCGATCTGTCCCGCTGGCTGGGCGGGCGTTACCGGATCGCGACCGAGGAAGAGCCCGCGATGGAGGAACTGACCGAGGCCCTGCGCGCCGAGCACGGGTTGGAATCCGATTAGCGCCCGGAGGCAGCCGCCGTCTGGACAGGGTTTTCGATTTTCCCTATAAGCGGGCCCTTAAACCTGTGCCCAGGTAGCTCAGATGGTAGAGCAGTGGACTGAAAATCCGCGTGTCGTTGGTTCAATTCCAACCCTGGGCACCACCTCTCCCTCCAATGACGTTCGATAATGTCCAATTTTCCCAAGAAAACTGCGGTGTTTGGCGTTCAGATGATTCGATAGGGTCCGCCGAGGTTTGTTGGTATCTGAGAAATTTGTTGGCATCTTTGTTGGTATCGCCTCGATGAGCTGAACCGGATACCAACATGTCGCTCACTGACACACAGATCCGAAACGCAAAGCCGAAGGCCGGGCCGGTCAAAATTTCTGACGGTGGCGGCCTTTTTGATTATCACGCCGCAAGGTTCGAAGCTGTGGCGGTTTGCCTATCGGTATGCAGGCAAGCAGAAAACATTGGCTTTCGGAGCCTATCCGACGGTTTCTTTGGAGCAGGCCAGGGCCGCTGCCAAGAAACTCTTGGCCGATGGTGAAGACCCCGGCGCCGCCAAGAAGGCGAAGAAGCGTCAGCGCAAGCTGGATGCCGATAACACTTTCCAGGCCATCGCGAAGGAATGGGTCGAGAAAGGACGCCGCGAGGGCCGGACGGCTGGGACCTTGTCCAAGACGGAATGGTTGCTCGGATTTGCCTACCCAATCATCGGACGCCGCCCGATCGGCACGATCTCGTCAGTGGAGGTGTTGGAAGTCCTCCGGCTTGTGGAGAACCGGGGGCGCCATGAATCCGCGCGGCGGCTACGGGGAACGATCGGCAGCGTGTTCCGCTATGCCATCGCCACGGCCCGCGCCGAGAACGATCCCACGGTGGCTTTGCGGGGCGCATTGGAGGTGCCCGTAGTCAAGCATCGGGCCGCGCTCACCGATCCGAAAGCTCTGGGAGGGCTGCTGAGAGCCATTGACAGTTTTGACGGCCAGCCCGACGACCGGCGCGGCGCTTCGGTTGATGGTGATCCTGCTTCCTCGGCCGGGCGAATTGCGCGCCGCACAATGATCCGAGTTTGAATTGGATAGCGCGATTTGGACCATACCCGCCGAGAGAACGAAGATGCGCCGCGAGCATCGCATGCCTCTCCCGGCTCAAGCTGTAGCCATACTTCGCGCCTTGGAGAAGATAACGGGCAACGGACCAATGGTGTTTCCGTCGATCCGCTCCGCCCATCGGCCAATGTCCGAGAACGCCCTGAACGCGGCACTGCGCCGGATGGGCTGCTCCAAGGACGAGATGACCGCGCACGGCTTCCGGGCGACGGCCTCGACCTTGTTGAACGAGTCCGGCTTATGGGCCGGCCGATGTCATTGAGCGGCAGCTTGCCCATGTGGAAAGCGACGATGTCCGACGCGCCTATGCGCGCGGCGATCACTGGAGCGAGCGCGTGCGCATGATGGACTGGTGGGGGGATTATCTCGTTGGCCTTATGGCTGGCGGTGAGGTTGTACCGTTGCGTGGTGGGCGAGCGGGTTGAGTCTGAACAGGTTGAACAGAATATTTCATCGCTGGGTGCTCCTGTGAGCGTGGCGGAGGGGTGCTGCGGAGCGGTCCGACGGGTTCTGGTATAGCCACGTATCTGGCCCCCGCTGCGGGCGCGGCTGGCAGACGCTGTTGTTTGTCTGTGGCGCGGCGATTTTCAAACCGCCGCTCAGTGCTTGGCTGAACCTAGTTTCGGTTTGACCCGTAGCGCGTCGATTGCTTGTAGGATGTGTTTCCAAACTGCAGCGCCTTCCAGATCGCCTGCCTTGCTGAGTTCATCCACTCGCATGGCCGCATGAATTGGCGCATCTTCCCCATGCTGGTCGATGAGGGGTTTCGCTGAACGATAGACGTCAATCTCGGTCGTCATGGAACTGCCCCCAGACCGGCCAATGGTCCGACACCCTCTTGTCCGTGAATGCCCGATCGACGCCCCACTCGCTGGCGAAGTCCAATGACGTGTCCAAGGTCATAACGATCCGGTCATAGGCGCACTGCCGGGCACTGAGGTTCGTGTCGGCGTCGTGCGGCACAATCCAACGGAAGTCCGCACCGTGGATTGCCATGTTGTCCAAGACTAGATCGGTCGCGTAGTTGCAGCTCGCATTGAAGTCGCCCAGCGCGATGAAGTCGTCCTCGTCGGGCCATCGCGCCTGAGCCCAGAGCATGACGTCGAACAATGCCCGGATCTCCGGGATGGCGCTCTCCGGTCGGGTGTGGATATTGATCAAGACGAAGGTGAACGAGCCGGACTTGGATTTGAAGCGCGCGGCATAGGGTTCGCGCTGGAACAGGTCGCCGACGCCGTCGTCGAACAGGGCGCCGTCTCCAAGCCGTTCGATGGTCGCCGTGTCGTAGTAGTAGCCGTACTGCTCCTGGGAAGGCCTATCATCGTCCTGGAGGCCCGTGCGCGGGCTTATGTCCATCGCATAGGCCGAACCGTCGGCGTTGACCGCATCGAGAAAGAGCCCGGGTACCTTCTCCTGGCTGTCTTTGATCTCTTGGACGGCGACCAGGTCGTACCTGCGGACGATGCTCGCCAGCATCGCCATCACGTCCGGTTTGTTAGCCTTGGTCTGGCCGAAGATTTGAATATTGAAGGTCGCGATTGTGATTTCGCCCGCCCATGAAGGAACAGGGGAGAAAACCAGTACCGCAATCGCCAGAGCCCGGAGCATGGCCACACTTCTTGAACTAGCCGACTCACGATATCGCACAGCCGAAGATCGACTATAAACGAAAAGGCGTCGTCTCGAAGACCGGCGCCATTCGCATTTGCCACGACAGCAGTAAAGGGTCGTGTCAGCGTCGTTTGAGAAGAAGTGATAGCTACATCTGCGTGGGACGATGCGTATCACTGAACGCTCGCTTGCCAGATTGCGACGGTCTCCCTCGCCAGACCGAAGGGTTCTCCTTTTCGACGACACGCTCCGCGGCTTCGCTGTTCGTCGCTATCCGACCGGGCGTTTAGTCTATGTGACATTCTGGCGAACGCTCGGTTGGCGCGTGCGCGCACGGACGCTGGGTGTGGTTGGCGAGCTCGACGAGCCGGAAGCACGAGAACGCGCCCGCGCCGAAATCGCACGAGGCACTCTTGGGATCGATGTGAATGCGATCCGACCGAGCCCCCTGCCCAACGTAACGGTTCGGGACTTGACCGAGCGATACTTCGACCTTCTCGAGAAGCGTGGAACATCGCCAGCCCGGCTTTCAAGATTTTTTCCGGCGTTCGTGCTACCGGCGATTGGCAACCATCCTGTTCAAGATATGCGCGTGGCAGAGCTCGACGCGATCCACCTCCGTGTCTTCGGGGAAAGGTCCCAGTCCACAAGAACCAGACTTCTGGCAGGACTGAACGGGCTGTTCGACCTCGGTGTGAGAAGCCGTTTGATAGGCCATTCGCCGGGTCACAATATTTGCCATTTCCAGCGTGGTTGAGCGACAGGGTTTTATCTCCAACCTGACGAATTCCTCAGTCTCAAGGCAGCTGCAGAAGCCAGCTACTGGACCTTTCCGTCGGGCATGATTCGCCTAGCCATGTTCACTGGCTGCAACTTCAACGAACTCCGCGCCTTGACCTGGGACACCGTATCTCTGGACGACGGCACGCTCGTGACTTGTGGCGCCCATCGGAATGGGCCGCGCAGGTTCTATCTGAACAGCTTCGCCCAAGAGATGCTTAGGACCTTCCAGCGACTGCGCTGTCAGCGTCTGGTCTTTTCGAATACCAAGGGCTAGCCGATTCAACGTTTCACCAAATCGTGGGCAGCAATTGTACAAAAAGCCGGGCTTCAATTTTTCGCTCCGCTACTTCTGCGCAAGAACTACGCCTCGACTATGGCCGGGGCCGGGGTCTCGATCGATATCGTCGCAGCCTTGATGGGCTATCGATCACTCCGCCCTCTCCAGGCGATCGCCGCTCCACCCGTCTAAGCGTTGCGGACGGCCAGCGAACGATTCGTTTCGGCGATCGAAGCAGATTTCTCGCCTGGGGGACCGATATTTGCCAAGCCCGGGTTGAATACGATGCCGAGTCCGAGGGCCCTGAATCATGTGGACCATATGTTCATGGGCTCAGATCCGCGCGATGCCGATTGAGACGGCGATCTCAGATGCGGTGATCCGCCGAATGCACTTCGCAAAACGCGGTCACGGCGCCGATTACCGCTGGGATGGCCGCGTACCAGGCTTCGGAGTGCGAATCTATCCGTGCGGTAGGAAAGCGTCCGTCATCACCTATCGCGCTCAAGACGATCGGTGGCGCTATCACATTTTGTGCGACACGGGGCTCCTCAAGACGGCCGAGGCGCGTGAGTTCGCACGCCAGGAACTGGCCAAGGCGGCCTTGGGAGGGGGTCCACAGGCCGAGCGGTAAGCCCGCCGGAACGAGATACCTGTCCATGAGTTGATCGACCGCCATGTCGAGGCTCTCAAGCCTCGTAAGCGTAGCTGGCACACAGACGAGCTATTTCTTCGCAAATATGTCCGGCCCGCTGTCGGCCGATATCGAACCTCGGATGTCACATTGGAGGATCTGGAAAAGATCAAGGCTCAGGTTGGCCAGCGGCAGGCAGCGTCTTCCACCAATTTACTTTGCACGACCATTCGCAACTTGTTCGAAAGCGCGATCCGATGGGAACTATTGCAGAGTTCCCCCGCTCAGAAATTGACAGGAGTACGGCCGCCTCCACCACACGACATCATCTTGAGTGCGAAAGAGGTTCGACGAATCGAGGGCGCCCTCGACCAAGAGCTCCATCGCCTGATGGCCGCCATGATTCGCTTTCTAATCTATACGGGACGGCGCAGCGGCGAGGTGGTGCGTTTGCAGTGATCGGACCTCGATCTGGCCAAGAGCACGGTCCGCATAACCGTTGGAAAGACACAGCGTTTGCAAACCGCTTATCTGAATGGCGCTGCCCTGCGCGTTCTTGAAAGTGTTGATCGGCGGGAAGGCTGTCCTTTCGTATTCTCGACAGGCCGCCACCACAGAACCTACTGCACCAGGATCCGAGTTTGGGCACGTGTTCTGAGATGTGCCGAGATCGAACATACCCCTCTCCATGGCTTGCGGCACAACTTCGCGTCCACGCTAATCGCCTCAGGCGTGAACATCGAGGTTGTCCGGCTCCTGCCGGGACACGAGCGGATCAGATCAACGATGCGTTATATCCACCATCACCCTCTGCAGCTCTATCAGGCTGCCCAGCTATTCGAGAAAGCGCTCGAAGAGCCAACCACGCCGGCCGGTACCGCTCGCGTGGTTGCCACCCGACAATGCTCCATTGTTTCCGACCGGATCCGATCTTGTATTTAGTGACTCCCGCAAGAGTTTTTTGCATGCTGCTCAAATGAAAATGGGACGGCGTATCCGGCAAGCGCGGCTGGCCAAGGGTCTGAGCCAGAAAAAGGTTGCTGATCGCTTCGGCATCTCTCGCGCGGCCGTTGCGCAATGGGAAGGCGGCGATACGAACCCCGGCACAGCGAAGCTGGAAGGCGTTGCTGATATTCTGGGCGTTAGGATCGAGTGGCTGACGACCGGCCGGGGTGAGGCCGATGTCGACGCCGAGTCTGAAATAGTCTCTGTGCCGCTTATCGACCTCGTGACCGCCGCTCATTGGCCGAATGCTGCCGACCGCATTGAGCCTGGCGGGCCAGAGCTTCCGAGTGACCGCAAACTCGGACCGAATGCTTTTGCCATAGAAATCGAGGACGAGGCGATGGCGCCAGAGTTCGCTCCAGGCGATCGGATCATCGCCGATCCGGCCGTCGAGCCCAGGCCGGGAGATTTCATAGTTGGATGGATACACGGTTCGGTGAAGGCTGTGTTGCGACGCTATCGCGAGATCGGCGCCCAGATGGCCGGAGCAACCCCTGCTCAGTTGGTTGCTAGCAATCTGGACTGGCCAACTCTCGATCTAAAGACTGAAATTGACGACAAGCTTATCGGGACGGTGGTCGAGCATCGGCGATATCGAAAGCCCTAGGCTGGCTTCCTGTCAATATCGGTGACAAAACCGGCCACGATATTGGTGCAAAAGCCGGCCAGTCGTGGTTGATATGAGAAGGGCCTCGATCGGGGCCCTTCTCATATTTGGTCTTGATCCTGGTTCAGCGTTTTCGCTTCGATCGGCTTTGTGCGAGGCGGTAGGATTGGCTGTTCATCTCCAGGATGTGGACGTGGTGGGTTAGGCGGTCGAGAAGCGCTCCGGTCAGGCGTTCCTCGTCGAACGTGGCGGTCCATTCGTCGAACGGCAGGTTCGAGGTGATGATGGTTGCGCCGCGTTCATAGCGCTGGCTGATGAGTTCGAACAACAATTCGGCGCCGGTCTTGGACAGCGGGACAAAGCCCAGTTCGTCAATGATCAGCAACTCGTGGCTAGCGAGTTGCCTTTGCAAACGCAGGAGGCGTTTGTCGTCACGGGCCTCGATGAGTTCATGAACGATGGCGGCGACGGTGGCGAAGCGGGTTTTGATGCCATGTTGGCGGGCCGCCAAGCCAATGCCGATGGCGACATGGGTCTTGCCGACACCGCTGGGGCCCAACGCGATGATGTTCTCGCGGCGATCAACGAACGCCGAACGGGCCAGGTCCAGGACCAGTTTTTTATTGAGCGTGGGGATTGCATCGATGTCGAAGCTCTCCAGGCTTTTGATGGCGGGGAACTTGGCCGCCTTGATGCGCCGGTCGACCATGTGCGCCTCGCGATCGATCAGTTCCAGTTCGATCAGCCTCGCCAGATAGCGGACATGATCGACATTCTCGGTCGCGCATTGCCGGGCCAGCTTCTCATACTCCCGGAGCACGGTTCGCAACCTCAGCTTCTTCAGGTGATGCTGGAGGAGCAGTTCGGACGTTTCGCTGGCGCGGCGGTCATGCCGGGGCTCCCGACAACAGGCTCATATAGCTGGACGCCGATGTCGCCGCCACGGCGGTCAGCGCCAGATGCGGATAGCGAGCCAGATCAAGTCTCGCCGGCCGCTTCTGGATCGGGCACAGCGCCAGATGCTTGACCGCGTCATAGCTGATCGCGCCGAACCGCAGGGCATCGCGTACCGCGCCATGGACAAGGGCCAGGGGAAAGGTCTCGATCAGCCGCAGGATCTGCACGTACTCCCGCTTGCCGTCGGCACAGCGGTTCTTCTGGCTCAGCCGGGCTTCCAGTAACCGGCGCAGCGTCGCGAACTCAATCGGCAGCGACCAACCCTGCAATGGCGCTGCCTGATCGAGTGCCCCGACCTTCTGTTCCAACAGGGCAAGGTAATGCAGGGGATCAAAAACAAAGTCAC
>Ga0302135_10002658_pt1 | contig 10691 bp, 8 predicted proteins | sample CBN3_surface_MG_FD_203119 | JGI IMG/M metagenome (GOLD analysis project Ga0302135, IMG submission 203119) | Marine microbial communities from Western Arctic Ocean, Canada - CBN3_32.1 | ecosystem: Environmental > Aquatic > Marine > Oceanic | place: Canada: Western Arctic Ocean | collected 2017-09-15 | reverse complement strand
CACCTCATCCACATGTACCACCGCCCCGCTCGGGGGCCGGATGATGCCTCGAATGCGATAATGGGCAGCGACGGTCTTCCGGGCACGGACACCCTGGACCACAAGGGCCATGACCGCATCGGCCTCCGTCAACACCGCGAGATCCTCGACACCCGCCGCAGCTTCTCGCGTTCTCCCCTTTCGGATGTCACGCGGCACACTCTTGAGCGAGTTCTCGAAGCGCGTTCTCCCTCGATGAGGCCGAAGACGCAATGTACGGGATCCTCCCGTCAATCCCGCGTCCACCAGCGCCCCCTTCCTCCAATGGCCAAGCAATGACAGAACCACTGCATGGCCCCCCATTCCAACCGAAAGCGTCAGGGGAGTCTCTCCGGCTTCCACACCATCCACGATCACCCGCGCCCCCGTGGGTTCGGAGGTGATCGCCAGTGGGACAGTGGGTTGAGCCACACGATCCGCGTCCACCTTCGCGAACGCACGCGCCAGCTCCGCATGGCTTCCTGGAAGGAAAAACTCCCTGCCACCCACATTGCGACTCGTGTGCAGGTAACGCCCCACAAGGGCCCCCTGCCCTGTCCTATGTGCGGCCAATGCCAGAAGCGCGTGAAGATCAGCGAGAGACGCCATGGACATGTGAACCATTTGATTCCGCGCCTCCACATAGGCCTGGCTCGCAAAATCCAACAGCTCAGGACCCCGACGCGCCCTGGTATCACTCGCCAGAAGTTCCCGGGCGCTCTTCAGCGCAGATTGGAACCCCTCGAGTTCCACGGCCTCAACCGGGAGAAACTGCGCGCTCTCGGCCCCATGCATCTTCTCGACCGCCTGCCATGCGAGGACCTCCAATCGAAGCGCTACATCCGCACTGCTCTTGTCATCAGCCCAGATGTGAATCAAATGGCGGGGTGCGGCGGAAGCCATCACAGCCATGCACAACACGGCCCCAAAGGTCAGAAAAGATGCCATGTGGATGCGTCTCATCACACTCCTCGGTTCTGCGAGCGATGCGAGGAGCATGTCCCGCGAAGCGATTGCACGCAACGCCGCCTCTGGAGGAAACGCCCGACGAGGCCTTCAAGATGCGGCCGGGGCTTGCACGCCAGGCCCAGAACCGGTTACAATCCCTCGCATAAGCACGAAACCGTGGAGAAATCATGGCGGCAGGTCCGCAGACAATGGATGGTCCAGAAGCACCCATGGCACGACCTGGGCTTCTGGAGCGTATTGCTCGAGGAGGGCCCATGACCCTCCTGCTGGCACCTCCGGGATTTGGAAAACAGACGGTCGCTTTCGCCTTCGCAGCATCCCAGGAGGGCGGTCAAATCGTCTCCCTGGACGAGCAGGGCCACGCGGTACTGAAGACACTCAAGGGCCCCGTTGCGTTGACCGCCCTGGACTCCCTGACGAAGCCCGGATTCAAAAGCCTCCTCAAATGGATCGCCGCCCGCGAGGACGGGGTTCCCACCCTGCTGGTTTCCGGACCCTCCCTGCTGACCGGACATCTGGACAGTCTTCGTGCGCTCGACATCCAGATCCTCACCTCCGGAAGGCTCCGATTTGAGCGAGACGAGACCCGGGCGCTTCTTCGGGAAAGGCTCAATGCGATCCCTTCTGAAGATTTGGTCGAGGCCGTGCATGAGGTTACCGGGGGATCGCCTCGCATGCTCCTGCACCTTCTCCCTGAAAACGGGGATGAACGGGCCCTTCGTCTGGCCCTTCAGGACCGCGTACCGCCTCCCGATACGCTTGAATTTGTCACCACGCGCATCCTGCCCATGCTCAGCAAGTCCGATGCTTCCATCGCCTCCCAGCTCTCGGTGTTCCGGCGTCTTGACGAGGGACGGGCGAGCGCCATCACTGGAAGTGCCGCGTCCGCCCAGGCGATCCTGGAACGCCTGGAGACGCTCCAGCTGGTGCAGTCCCAGGGAGATGAACTTCGCTTCTCCTCCCCGATGCTGCGTGAATCCCTTCGTCACCTGTTCAACGCGACTGAATCCCGTGCGATCCACCGCGCTGAAGCCCTCGCGGCCAAACACCTTCTGGAGGTGGGCCCCGATGATTTCGCGCCTGAAATCGTGGCGCATTTGATCGCTGCAGGACAGACCGGAGACGCGTTGACTCATATGGAGGACACGGCCGGCCGACTCCTCACGAGAGTCTCTGCGAGCCGCCTGCTCTCGTGGATCACGCAACTCACCGCCACGGAGGGGGCCCTGCCCTTCCATTGCTCGGCGCTCCATGCCCAGGTGCTCTCCGCCAGCGGTCGCTGGGAAGAAGCCCGGGCCGCAATCTCACACTGTGAATCCATCCTTCGCAGTGACTTGAGCGCCTCCAAGGCAGAACAGACCATTGGATTCGCACAGATCGCATCCGTTCAAGCCCACATCGCCTGGCTTCGAGGGCGGGCGAATGAGGCCAATGCCTACTGCCATCGTGCCCTCGCAGCACTTCGCCAGGCCCGTCGGCAACGCGGAGAGATGAACGAGAGCCGCGTCACGAGGCTTCATTTTCGTCTGCTCCAGCTGGACGCCCGTCTGAAGCTGGAGGCAGGACAGCATGAACAGGCACGCGAGATCCTCCTCAACATCGCCAATGAAGCGGAGACCACCGGACAAATCCTCGATCGGGCCGACGCGCTCAAGGATCTGGGGGTGCTCGCGAAGCGAGAGGGGCGCGTCGGAGTGGCTGTGGAGCATTTCAACGAGGCTCTTCCCCTCGCGAGCCGTTCGGCGAGCCCTGGACTGTACGGCACACTGCGCTCCCACCTCGCGGGCTGCCACGTCATGCTCGGGGAACATGAACTCGCCAGAGAGCGACTTGAAGAGGCACTGAGCGTCCGCCGGGCAGTCAACCCGGAGGATGTCGCGTACTCGCTCCTCGTCTCGGCTGCACTGCACGTCTCCATGGAGGATTCCGACAAGGCGTTGACGGATTATCAGCGGGCCCTCGAACTCGTGGGTCATGTGGCCAACATGCGGATGCGTGCGGAAGTGCTCACTCGATACGCTGCGTTGCTGGCCCGTACCGGGAAGCCGGGAGAAGCGCGACGTCTCATCGACCGAATCCGCACCTTCGTGGGCGACCTCCGGCGCGTGGAACCCTCCCTCGCCGCGCTCATCGACATGACGCGAGGGGCCATTGCGATGGGCGAACAACGCCTCCACGACGCCGCGACAGTCCTGACGGGTGCCCGGGATGCCTTCTCGCGCATCTCCTTCCGGTACCATGAAGCGCACGCGTCTCTCCTTCTCGCCGAAGTGGTGCACCACCGCTGCGTCAAACGGGGCGCGCGCATGGCCCCAGAGGTCAGAACCCACGTGGAACGATCTGCCAAGATCGCCAACATCCATGGATATGACTTCGGACAACCCACCCGATTCGAACCGCTCTTTGATGTCGCGACCCGAATTGGGGGCGTCGAGGCGCGTCAGCATACCCTGAGAGTCCGGGGTGAAGTCCCCGCGCTCACCCTGCCACCGGAGCCTCTCGACAATGAAGGGAGTTCCGGGATGTATCGCCTCCTCTGTCCAGATGGGGAGCGTCTCATCGCACGAAACGAGGCCGAGCGACTCCGCACCACGATGAACGTGGAGCATCTCAACATCTTCCACCTCGACGACACCTGTGAGATCCACCACCGTGGGCAACGCCAGACCGGGGAATTGAAGCGCGTGATTCTTCCCCTGATGCGCACGCTCATGCGACAACCCGGGGAGGAGGTTCGCGCTCCGAATCTCGCTTCTGCCGTATGGGGCGAGGGGCCCTATGATCAGCGAGCCCGTACGCGCCTGAAGGTCGCAATCTCCCGGCTCAGGAGTCTCCTCGGACCGGATGCATGCCACCTCCGCACGATCCCCGGCACAGGGCCTCAGCGCTCGTCCAAGACCTGCTATGTCCTCGATCGGGAACTCCCCTTCATCTGGGTGGAATCTGCCGAGGACACTCTCGAGCCACTCACCCGCACCAGCAGCTGATCCATCCGGCCTCTTCACACGCGTGGCGGTCTCGCGACGTGAGCACGGCTGAATCCGTGTCTCGCCGTGATCCATGTCTGTCTTTCATGAAGCTCAGGAAGTGGGCTGATCGTCTTGAAGAAGCGTCGAGACAAAGGCCTGAAAAAGCCCTTCATGCCCACCGCCCTCATCCACCCGTGCGATCCGGATCGTGAAGCGTCCATCCTCTTTGATCCGCGTCACAGCGCCCGCAATCTTGAGGTCGATCGTCTCACGAGGCCCGCTGGGGATCGGCAATACAACCGTCACCCGCGTGTAGGGACGCGGAACCCCATCCACTGCCGTCAAATCGAGGGACATGTAGCCGATACGTGTGAGAACTCCCTGCCAATGCCCGCCCTGTGCACGCACATCGAGCGTGATGCGGGGGACCTTCCGTGTCGAAGCGGTGGTCTGACGGGTCAACTCATCGGGATTGGAGAACCCATCCGGCGCCCTGCCCGCACGTTGACGTGCTGCAGAACCCAGCGCCGCATTCTCCAGATCCGACCAGGTGGGCATTGAACGCGCCATCGGCAGTTCCTGGCCGATCGGCGAAAACACCGGGCCCACGCGAACGCCTTCGGATGGCATCTCGCCGTCAGAACCGTGGGGCTCCACCGGGACCCTCGAGAGAGAGTGTGTCTGAGGTTCCAGAAGATCCGCGAGGGAACCCTCGGCATCACGTGCGGTGCGCCCAAACAAGGAGGGAAACCGGAAGACATGCGAATGCACTCCCTCCTCCTCCTGCTCTTCGACATGGAGGTTGACCATCCCGAGCACCCGCTCAAGAAACGCGCGGAGCAGTCCTTCGCCCCCTGCGGTTCGAACCTCCAACCACCGGGCCCCAATGCGGGTCATCCCCGCCGGTCCCGCATCACCCCGATGGACATGAACCACCTCGACGACCGCGACGATGGACGCAACGCCATGTTCATCCGCGCCGAGCCCGAGATCGAGCCGATCGCCCAACACGACCGGCATGGGAAGGTCAAGAAGCGCCCCTCCCACACTCGTGTTCACCGTGAACCCTTCACATGTCCGATCGCCGACCTCCACTTGAAAAGGCAGGTCCCGGTCCATGCGATGAAAGATGCGGCGATCGGGTTGATTCATGCTCGCTCGACGAAATGCCCGCCCCTGGCGGAGGTTCCGATGGTCTGCCAGATGCAACGCATGCCAGCGACCGTGGGTTTCCCAGAATTCTCGCGAAGCATAACACAGCGGAACGAGGGGAGGAAATCTCCTGCGACCGGAAACTCGTGTCCACGTGACACCTCGAGGGCTTGACTTCATCTCCTCCGCAGAACATCATCCGCGACGGTTTGAGCAACTTGGCGAAAGTGGCGGAATTGGTAGACGCGCTAGATTCAGGTTCTAGTGGGCGCAAGCCTGTGGGGGTTCGACTCCCCCCTTTCGCACCGGTCCAGCCGCGGGGCATGTCCCCGCGGCGCGGACCCATCCTCCCCCTAGTTCGATTCGGAATGCTCCTCATCGTGATGGCGTTCATTGGCATGTCTGGATGCCGTTCCGACGACGAATCTCGCGCTCACACGATCATCGGCCAATCCATCGAACGAAGCGAAGCCATGCTCCAGGGCCTGAAGGCCCATCCAGGCGACCTCAAGGGCGTCGAACGCGCCTTTGGGATCATCCGGCAATCACAGCCCGACGCCATCCTGGAGTACCGACGGGATCAGAAGTCCTGCTGGGAACGGCTCGAGCCCCGGGATCGGGCGCATTTTCGGGAGAGGATTGAGATCCTCGCAGAGGCCGTGAAAGAGGCCATGACCTCCTTCACGGAAGACGAACAAGCCGCGATCACGCAGGCGATCGCCACCATCAACTGATCAGGGTTCCGTCCCGCCTCCGGGTCGCAGGAACACCAGGGATCTCGATTTCATGAAGGGTCTCCCCTTCAACCGCTCAGGGACCTCGCGCGCTCGAATCACCCAGCTTCCGAGGGAATCAACGCCTTCCCACACATGCTCCTTTCGATCCGTCAGACGTCGAACCACCGGCGAATCCCCGAGCGTCCGAACATGCCAGGCCACGAGCGCCTCCTCGGTGGCATCGCTCTCATACACCGCGGATCCCGCCCGCACCCGTGTCATCGATTCCACGCGGGTAGCCCCCGGCATCACAGGCAGCCCCAAAACGGTCTCTTCCGCCAGTGGGCGCTCTGCCACCCCGGTCTCGACGGCATCCCCACGAGGCGCTTCTCCGGTGCTCGTGCTACGGCAACCGACCCCCACCAGAAGAAGGCTCATCAGGATGAAAACAAAGGAAGTGCGGGTCATGGAGGGCCTTGAAAAAAGGAAGGCCCACGACGCGTTCGCTGCAGCGATACACCCCGTGGGTCCGTCCAGTGCCGTCTAGCGGCAAATCCAAAAGGTCGGGCTAGATGACCCCCCAACCTGTAAAGGTGGGGTCCACGTAACTGCTTAAGGCTTCCCACGTCCACCGTACACGGCAGGCAGGCTTGCTCACCACAGTCAGAGACAGATCCCGTTCTGTCTTCAGGGAGTACATCTTTTGTGCCCGGGAGCACCCCTCGGAACCCTTCAATCGTACCACGTAAACTCCCTTCCGCAAAGGCCTTCAGTCTGCGTTTGAAACCTGATGGAGCGCCCTCCGGCTGGACACTCCACCCGGTTGACAGTCCCCCTCGATCGATGCAACAACGGGGTCCCCTCGCTGCGTCTATCACGTGCCCTGGGCCTTCATGAGGATCCGATGCACGAAGACGCAAAAGTACAGTACTCAGTCCGAGAAGGCGTCGCGTGGCTCACGCTTCAGGAGCCTCCCGCGAACTGCTACACGCATGCGATGATGCGCTCCCTGGACGAGGCGATCCTCCGGGCACGCTTTGACGAGGATGTCCATGTTCTCGTCCTCATCGGGGCCGGCGAGAAGTTCTTTTGCGCGGGCGCGGACATTCAGATGCTTCAAGACGTCACGCCCACGTTCAAATATCATTTCTGTCTCCACGCCAACGAAACGCTCCGGCGCCTTGAGGAGACACCCAAGCTCGTGATCGCGGCGATCAATGGCCATTGTGTGGGAGGCGGACTCGAGGTTGCCCTTGCAGCGGACCTCCGCGTATCGCGTGCAGGCACTCACAAACTAGGCCTCCCCGAAGTCCATCTGGGGGTTCTTCCGGGAACGGGCGGCACCCAGCGCCTCGGACGCGCTCTGGGTCGGAGTCGCGCCATTGAACTCATGGCAACCGGTCAGAACCTCACAGTGGAAGAGGCCAGGAGCGAAGGACTCATCAATCAGATCCTGCCGGGTGAGGACTTCCGCGAAGCGGTCCAGACCCATGCACGCACCTTCTGTCCTCCGAGCAAGGCGTCCATGGCCGTCGGTGGGATCAAACGGGCGGTGCAGGCGGGTGTGGACCTCGACATGAGCTCCGGTCTCGCCCTTGAACGCGAGATTCAACAACAGCTCTTCACCAGCGAAGACGCCGCCGAGGGGCTCGCTGCGTTCAGTGAAAAACGACAAGCCGTCTACAAGGGACGCTGAGAAAGGCCTCATGACCGAGTACACCACGATTCTGTTGGACCGCCCCGCGCCCCATGTGGCACGCATCACCTTCCATCGACCCGAGGTCCGCAATGCCCTCAATCGCACGATGGTGGATGACATCCATGCCGCACTGGACGTCCTGGAACTCGAGGCGGATCTCCAATGCCTCATCTTCACGGGAAGTGAGCGCTCGTTCGTGAGTGGGGCCGACATCTCTGAATTGCGGGACCGTACCCATGGGGACGCCCTTCTCCGCATCAACACCGGCCTCTTCCGACGTATAGAGACCTTTCCCTCCCCCACGGTGGCCGCTGTTCGTGGATACGCGCTCGGAGGCGGTTGCGAGCTTGCAATGGCCTGTGACCTCCGGATCGCGGGAGAAGGCGCACGGTTCGGACAACCCGAGGTCGGCCTCGGGATCCTTCCGGGTGCGGGGGGAACGTACCGACTTGTGCGCCTCGTGGGACTGGGAAGAGCGCGGGAACTCGTCTTCACGGGCCGGATCATCGACGCCAATGAGGCCCTCGAAATACAACTTGTGAACCGTCTCGTGCCAGACGATGGAGTCCTGGACGCCGCCACGGAGCTCGCCCTCGAGATTGGCGCCAACAGTGTCCTGGCGGTCCGATTCTCGAAACTGTCCTTGAACGCGGCCCATGAACTCAGCAGCGACGCCGCAATGTTGATGGAGTCGACCGCTCAGGCCGTGCTCTTTGAGACCGACGACAAGGTCGCCAGGATGACGGCCTTCCTGGAAAGAAAAAAGAACCGGACACCCCGGGGAGGTTCCTGATGAAGCAGATCCAGAAAATCACCGTGATTGGCGCCGGAACGATGGGCGCTGGAATCGCCCACGTCGCCGCGTATTCCGGATTCAGTGTGCGCCTCCTTGATCTCGACCGGAAGTCGGTGGACGCCGGGATCGCGCACGTCTCGGCCACCCTTGCCAAAGGGGTCGCACTCGACAAGGTGACTGAGAATCACGCCAACGAGACCCTCGCCCGCATTGAAGGAGCCACTGAGACACTCGATGCCGTCGCAGACGCAGACCTCGTCGTGGAGGCCATCCCCGAGAACATGGAACTGAAGAAGACCCTCTTTCAGGATCTCTCGACCATGATCAAGGAGGACGCGATTCTTGCGACCAACACGAGTTCGTTGAGTGTGACAGAACTCGCGAGCTCCGCGGCAAATCCCGAACGCGTTCTGGGCATGCACTTTTTCAATCCCCCCCACATTCTCACCCTCCTCGAACTGGTGCGCGCCTGGCAGACCAGTGAGGACACGGTCAGCATCGTGCATGCAGCGGGAGAGCGAATGGGTCGGGACATGATCATCGTCCACGACTCGCCTGGCTTCGCGACCAGTCGACTGGGACTCATTCTGGGACTCGAGGCCATGCGCATGGTTCAGGCGGGTGTGGCCACCGTGGAGGACATCGATGCCGCGATGACCCTCGGCTATCGTCACCCCATGGGGCCATTGAAGCTCACGGACCACGTGGGATTGGACGTTCGCCTCGCCATCGCCGAGCACCTGCATCGGGAGATCGGGGAGCAATTTCGCCCCCCCCAGATCCTTCGGCAGCTGGTGCGCGCTGGAAAGCTTGGAAAGAAGACGGGCGAAGGCTTCTACGACTGGAGCTGAGTTCGGGCGCCACACGCCGTGCGCCACACGTCCCCACACATCCAACGGAATCGCTCATCCCGTACGCGGACTCAGGGGCAGTTCGCCTTTTCCGAGTAGGTGCACGCCGTGTTGACGCAATGCGGAATCAAGCAGGGGTCCGAGGTCTGACAGGGGTTCGAAGGGCTGCAACACCCTGGAATCGCTTCCGCCGTATCGTAGGCACACCCTGAGTTCACGCACGAATCCGTGGTGCAGATGTCCCCATCGTCACACTCAGCCGCACTATCGCAACAGGAGTCATCCACCTGAATGTACTGGCAGAGCCCTGCCACGCATTTGGCGTCTTCACAGGGTTTGCCTCCTGTGCAGATGCCATTGACGTCATTGAAATTGGCATCCGCGACGCAGCATCCCGCGACCGGTTCGTACGTGCAGACCCCACCGTCACCAAAACTCTCCTGAAAGCAGAGGTCGATGGTGCAGATGTCGCCGTCGTTGCACTGGCCGTTGAAGGTGCAGCAATCCGTTTGAATCGTGTTCTCACAGCTGTTGTTGACGCACGAGTCGACAGTGCAGGGATTTTCATCTGCGCAGTCTGTATCGAGATGACAGCAGCTGGAGTCGAGATTGAAATAGGTGCAGTACCCGCTCAGGCATTTGTCGTCTGTACACACGTTCCCATCATTGCACTCCGAGTCGACTGCGCAGCAGGGATCGATCGAGGGCGTATTCGAGCACGTGCCGTCGTTGCATGCATCATCGGTACACGACTGACCATCCTCGCAATCCGAGTCCTCGCCGCAGCACCCTGCCCCGGTGGGTTCGTACTTGCAGTTGAACTCGGAGCAGAAATCGATCGTGCAGTTCGCACCATCGTCACAATCCGTGTCCTTCAGACAGCACCCAGGCTCCGTGCTCACGGAAAAACTGCACTGACTTTCTTCACAGGTTGCGACCGTACAGGCATTCCCATCGTCGCAGTCCGTCTCAAAATTGCAGCAGAGCGGATCAGCGACCTCGCTGATGATGCAGTATCCGTTGATGCAGGTATCCGAGGTGCACGCATTGTTGTCACTGCAATGGGCACTGCTCGTACACGACTTGAGTTCCTCGTACTTGCAGATGTTGGCAATGCACGTGTCGATGGTTCCCGCATTGTCGTCATTGCAGCTGAAGTCCGACTGACAGCAGTAGTCCGGCACGTCGGGGCCGACTTCCACCTGATACTTGCAGGAGAGGGTCAGGCACGCCTCCTTGGTGCACTCGTTGCCGTCATCACATTCCGACGAAGAGACACACTGACAACTGACATCCGCCGTGCTGTCGATCGGATGAACGCATTTGTCACCGAGACAGAGATCCAGCGTGCAGATCTCGCCATCATCGCATTCCACGTCCTCATGACAGCAGAAGCCCTCCACGGGGGTGTGCGCGCAGAGATTTTCTTCACACGTGTCGACGGTGCATCCATTCAGATCGTCGCAGGACACGTCCTCAGTACAACAGTTCGGGTCCGACAACTCGTTCGTGCAATGAAAG
>Ga0302135_10002657_pt1 | contig 10692 bp, 10 predicted proteins | sample CBN3_surface_MG_FD_203119 | JGI IMG/M metagenome (GOLD analysis project Ga0302135, IMG submission 203119) | Marine microbial communities from Western Arctic Ocean, Canada - CBN3_32.1 | ecosystem: Environmental > Aquatic > Marine > Oceanic | place: Canada: Western Arctic Ocean | collected... | reverse complement strand
AGTGGTGAGCTTCCAGCTAGCCTGTATCCATACTAAGCTATCTCGCTCAGGGACTCAACGCCATCTCATCAGGGTGGAGATTCCGCCGCTGACCTTATCCATCCTCTGCGATGACACTTTCAGCTAGCGGTTCTTTCTCTTGCGAGAAGATGTCGTCTATTTTGCATAAAGCTCTCTTGACGCTCCACTAGGCCAATGCTACATTCAAGTCGCTGGCACTCTCGATAACCGACTGCTAAAGAGGCGCCTCCATGCAGACCGTTTTTGATCAGTTGAATGAGCGTCGCAAAACCCTGTTAGGGCTCATCGTCGACGACTACATCCAGACGGCTGCTCCTGTGGCGTCCCAGCACCTCCTCAAGCACCCTGAACTCAAGGTGAGCCCGGCCACCATCCGCAATGACATGGCGGAACTGGAAGACCTTGGTCTTATTGCCCGGCCACACACCTCGGCTGGCGGCGTGCCTCAAGACCTCGCCTACCGCTTCTACGTGGAGCGTGTCGCCTCTCACACCAAAGCGCCTCGCATATTTCAGGTGCTGGTCCAAGAGGCGCTGCATCAAGACGAGGCTGACCCTGAAGCCTGGGCGCGTGAGGCAGCGGGCGTACTCTCACACGAGGTACGCAACGTGGGCATCGCCACGGTGCCTCGGGCGTTCCAAGCGCGAATCCGCCACATGCAGTTGGTCCCCGTCCGTGACGTCCAGGCGCTCTTGGTCCTTGTCATGCAAGAGAGCCGCGTCCGCCAACAACGAATAAATCTGCCTCAACCGTTCACGGCAGACGGCCTAATTGACCTCTCCTCAGCCCTCAACGCGGCGCTTGCGGACAAAACGGCCAGAGACGTCAGGGCCATGGCTGAAGCGCACCAGGCTGACAACGGCGCGCCACGCTTAATCATGGAGGAGATTGTCCGGCTGATGGCTCTGGAAGAGGAGCAAGAGGCTGAACGGCATTACGTTGAAGGTCTACGTGACATGCTCAGCCAGCCGGAGTTCACCAGTGGCGACCGCGCCCGAGAGGCGGTGGGACTGGTGGAGGACACGGATGTCATCAAACAAATGACCGCAGACGTCCCTGACCAGGGTGAGGTGCGGGTCATCATAGGCAATGAGAACCGCCAGGAGGGCCTGCGGCACTACAGCATTGTGGTGGGCAGGTATGGCGTGCCGGGATATGCCTCTGGCACCATAGCGGCCATGGGCCCTACGCGCATGGATTACGCTAGGGCCATCTCCAGCGTACGTTACCTGACCAGCTTCCTCAGCGGCCTGCTGGATGCCCTCCGTGACTCCCCGGAATAGTTCACCGATAACCACCGTCATCTGGGACCTCGACGACACTCTTGTCGATTCCGTCGACGCGCGCTTGGCCGCCACACACTACACGTTGACCAGCGCAGGCATCACTAACCCCACCGCCGAGACCTTCATGGCCAACTTGCGTGGCTCGGCCATCGACCAGGCCTTCGCTGACATTGAGGCGCGAGAGGGCAGACAACTGGACCTGGTGTCTGGGTATCGCTACAAGTATTGGGACAAGCCGCCGGGAGTCGTGCGTCTGTACCCCGGCGTTGAAGAGGTGCTCCGGCACCTGGTAAGCCTCCGGGTGAAGCAGGGCATCGTCACTTTGAAGCGACGCAACTTTGATTTCCACGGCAAGCTCGCGGGCGCGTCCCTTGAACTGCAAGAGCTTGGCATCGCCGATATGTTTGGCGCGCTGGTCGGCTTCGAGGACGTGTCTGCGCCCAAACCCGACCCGGAAGGCGTGCTCAACGTGCTTGAGCGGCTGGGCTCCTCACCTAGCGAGACTGTCGTTGTGGGCGACAGCCTAAGTGACGTCCGGTCGGCCAAAGCGGCTGGTTGCCGGAGCTGCTATGCCTTATGGGGGGTGTCACCTGATGAGCGGCGCGTGGAGGAGGCAGACGCGGATATCGTGGCGGAATCGCCCTTGGAACTCCTTGAGCTGCCCTTTACCAGCCCAGATAGCATGCTTAACTGACCAACACGCCGTTGTGTAGGGCCCATGCGCATGGTACGCTAGTTTAGCTTGCCCCTATCACTGAAGAACTGGCCATATGACATCCAAACGCGACTATTACGAAACCCTCGGCGTCTCCCGTAGCGGGACGGAAGAGGAGATACGCAAGGCCTTTCGCCAAAAGGCTCTGCAGTACCACCCTGACCGCAATAAAGACGCTGACGCCACTGAAAAGTTCAAAGAGGTCAATGAGGCCTACCAGGTGCTGACCGACCCTCAGCGCAGGCAGCAGTATGACCGCTTTGGCCATGCGGCAGGCGGCGCGCAGACGGGCCAGGGCTTTGATGGCTTCGATGTCTTTGGCGGTTTTGGAGACATCTTTGAGTCCTTCTTTGGCGGTGGCACCTCCACCCGCACGCGGCCCCGCGCCAGCCAGGGGTCAGACCTTCAGTCTGACCTGCGAGTGAAGTTTGAGGACGCTGTCTTTGGCGCAGTCCAGGAAGTTAATGCGCGGCGGATGGAGCAGTGCGGACGTTGTGACGGCACTCGCAGTGAGCCGGGCTCATCGCCCGTGCAATGCGAGACCTGTCACGGCAACGGCCGGGTGCGTCGCACACAAAAGAGCATTTTTGGCCAGTTCATTCAGGAAGGGGCCTGCCCCACCTGCAATGGAACCGGTGAGCGGATTGTCACTCCCTGCACCCAGTGCCACGGCTCCGGCCGGGAGCGCAAGCAGCGCAAGATACAAGTGGACATTCCAGCAGGCGTGGAGGACGGCATAACGCTCCAACTCAGGGGTGAAGGTGACGTCGGAGAGCTTGGCGCCCCTCCGGGAGACCTCTACATTCTCCTGCGCGTGGACCCTCATGCGTTCTTCAAGCGCTCTCAGTATGACATCCTGCTGGACATGGATATCACCTATCCGCAGGCTGCCCTGGGCGCCGACATAACGGTACCCACTCTGCAAGGAGAGGAAACTCTCCACATTTCACCAGGCACGCAGCCAAGCGCAGTGTTCCGCCTCAAAGGTCAGGGCGTTCCCCATCTACAGAGCGCCACCAAGCGCGGCGATGAAGTGATACGCCTGAACGTGGCCACTCCCAAGGAGTTGACCAAACGCCAGCGGGAGCTTCTCGAGGAGCTCAGCCAAACGTTTTCAGAGAACGGCGCGGATGACCCTGAAGGCTCCAAGAACTGGTTTCGCGGCCGCAAAGGCTCCAAGTCCTAGTCTTGCACACACTAACGTCACACAACCAAAGCAGATGGTCAGAAAGATCTCATGGCTAAGAAACCCCGTTGGCTTGAGTTGAGCGTCACGGTCCCTGGCGAATTCGTGGAGCCGGCAGCTGAGCTGTTCCGGCATTACGGCAAGGGCGGCGTGGTCATTGAAGAGGCTGGCGGATGGAACCCTGATGAGGGTGAGACCGCGCCTGTGGGCGCAGACGCCACTGTCCGCACGTACATGCCCATCACCCCTGCGTACCGCACCAACCGTGAACTCATCCACATTGGCCTCAGGCTCATTGGCAAGATCCGCCCCATAGAGGAATTGCAGGAACGGGAGCTTGAAGAGGACGAGTGGGAGACGGCGTGGAAGTCCCATTTCTCCATACACAAAGTCGGCAAGCGCTTGGTGCTCTGTCCTGAATGGCAGGAGTATGAAGCCAAAGAGGGTGAGGTCATCGTCCGCATAGACCCTGGGATGGCCTTTGGCACTGGGCACCACCCAACAACGCGCCGCTGCCTGGAGGCAGTGGATGATCTGACGACACTCGGCTGCAAGGTGATAGACGTAGGCGCGGGGTCAGGCATCCTGAGCATTGCTGCGGCGAAGCTTGGCGCTGGACGCATATGGGCCGTGGAGATTGATAAAGTCGCGGTGAAGGCGTGCAGGGGCAATTTCAGAGCCAATGAAGTTGCGGGAAAGGCCCGTTGCTATATAGGCACCGTCCCCCAGCCCAGCATCCCCACCGGTGAAGCAGACCTTGTGCTGGCCAACATCAACTCAGTAGCGCTGGCCAAGCTTGCCCCAGACCTACGTGCATTGATGAAGCCAGACGGCTGGCTGGTGGCCGCAGGCATCCTTACCGAGCGTGAGGCTGATGTGCAGGAGGCCTTTGCGGCGGCAGGTCTCCGCGTTGAAGACCGCACCTTGGATGACGACTGGGTCTCTCTCCGGTGCAAGGCGTAGGCTCAGCCAATCTAATTGATGGCCGCAGCAATCCCTTGGACTACGAAGGCAAGCCCCACAAAGCCCAGCAACACAGCGCTGATGAGCATCACCAAGCGGTACACGCCGTCGCTCATAAAGCGCCTGCCTGACCCCAACGCCGCAGCCACCGCTATATACCATACGTAATCTGCCAGGATATGCCCAACATAGAAGGTATAGGTGCCTGCCGTCCCCTGGGGACTCGCCGACACTAGGAACGTGCTTCCCACGGTGAGCCACCACAGGAACCAGAAAGGGTTGGCTACGCTGACCAGCGCACCCCCCAACAATGGATAGGCGGTGGAGCGTGTCGGCGGCGGCGCGTGGCCGTCGCTCCATGGGGCGGTTGCGGGAACATTCCGCGCCATGTTCCACCCCATCCAGAGCAGGAAGCCTCCACCCACAGGCCCCATCACGGCTAGCGCAAGGTCAGTATCAACGATACGGCTAACGCCCACAGCCAACGCCATGACCATGACAAGGTCCGCCACTGCATGACCAGTGCTCACCAACACACCGGCCCTAACGCCCAAGCGCACCGACTCCCGGATATCCAGGGCCAGCAGTGGGCCTGGGGCAACTGCGCCCGTCAGCCCTACCAGAAAAGCCGAGCCAAGAATACCTACAAGCTCAAGGGACATGGGGAGGAAGACTCCGGAGCAAAATAGCGGTGATTAATTTAGGGAATGACCAGCTATCGACTGCTAGTTCTGGATGCCAGCCCATTCAGGCTTGGGTTCCCGGGCCAAGAGTTGGAAGACGGCCTCTTTGATATCCAACCCTTCAAAGAGAATCCTGTTAGTCACTTCTGCAATTGGCATCTCAACACCCAACGCTTGAGCCATCTTCAAGGCCGCTGGCGTGGTGTTGACGCCCTCCACCACCTCACCCATCTCTGCCAGGATGTCCTCAAGCGTTTTACCTTGTGCAATCTCAGTGCCCAGTCTGTAGTTCCTGCTCAACGGGCTGTAACAGGTGGTCATCAGGTCACCAAGTCCAGCAAGGCCAGCAAACGTCAGCGGGTTGGCCCCCGCCGCCACGCCAAGCCGCGCTATCTCAGCCAGCCCTCGTGTCAGAAATGAAGCCTTGGCATTGTTGCCGTAGTCCAGGCCGTCCGATATACCTGCGCCAATGGCAATGATATTCTTCAGCGCCCCGCCAAGCTCCACGCCAATGATGTCTGTGTTGGTGTACACGCGGAAGGCACCTACATTCAGGGCGGCTTGCGCCTCTTCCGCCGATCGTGCGTCAGCAGATGCGACCACACTTGTCGCGGGCTTGTCTCTCACAATTTCCTTGGCCAGGTTTGGCCCTGACAGAGCGCATACACGGCTGCGCAGCGCCTGTGGCAACTCCTCTGTCATCACTTCGCTCATGCGCTTGCTGGACCCGCGCTCAAGCCCCTTTGCACCGCTGATGATCAGAGGTGTACCGGAGATAGCGTTGGCCGTTGCTTGGAGGTTGCTCCGCATGTGGGTAGCGGGAACGGCATAGATTAAAGCGGTCGCGCCAGCAAAAGCCTCGGACGCTACTGCGGTAACGCGCATGGAGGCAGGAAACGCAAAGCCGGGCAAACGGGCCGCATGCTCTCGCTCAAGCTCAAGCAACTCAGCTTCTTTCTGAGTACGGGCCAGGACCTGTACGCGTATGCCCCGCCTGGCCAAAATAATAGCCAACGTGATACCCCAGGTGGTCGCTCCCACCACGGCTATCGGCCCAGTTTGCTTCTGGCTAGTCACCGGCGCATTGTACTCCCAGTGCCTACGGTGTCTACCTAAACATGGTTGGGAAAGTGTGAGGGGTCAACCGGGTGGTATCATCCGCGCAGTTTCAATACGGAGGGGCAACATCATGTTTACCCTAACCGGTTTCCGGGCGTGGAATTTAAATGCAGACAAGCGGGAAGAGTCGGTGCGCTTCTATCATGACCTTCTGGGCGCAGAGGAGGCCCAGACCCATACTATTGCCGGGGCAGAGGTCGTACGCATGCACTTGGCAGGCTTTGGCATTGGCCTCTTTGACGCTAACGACGGCGCGCGTCCGGGTGTCCGACACCACACTGCGGAGATTGAAGGCCCCGCCGACCCTGAGGTGCTCAAAAAGGAGATTGAGGCCAAGGGCTACGCAGTGGACAGGATACGGCCCCACCAGGGCGGCACGGGGTACTCTCTCTATGTCACTGACCCCAGCGGCAACCGCGTTGAATTGTCTCAGGGGCAAGGCTGAACAACGCCACGCCGCCTCAACTGAGCACGATGACGAGTCCACCGACGATGGATATAACGATGCCTGCCATCAGTCGGGGTTCAAAGCTCTCTATGTGCCGGTTGAAAAGGTAGGTCAGGGGCAATTGCACAAACCCCGTGGCCCGCATCACTGGCGCAACCACGGTCACAGGCGCAGCAGCCAGCGCTAGATACCGGAACATCACCCCTACAGTAATGGATACCGTGGCGGCCCCCAGCCACTTAGCGGTAGGCCCTTTTATGGAGCCAAGGCTCTCCCGCAGCCCCTGAGAGAGTAACGCGGGCATGAGCAGCAGGGCAGCCGCTAGATACGCCACCAAGCCTCCCACTATCCCCATGTCCGTCCCGCCCACACCGTAGCGAATAAGCACGGGCGTTGTCCCCCACACCACTGCGTTCAATAGCGCAAAGATATATCCCTCTGCCAGCGTCCGTGTTGATAAGGCATCGACATCTTTAACGCTGCGTGCAGTCGCAACACCAGCAGCGGGGGTCTTTGCACCGTCATTCGCTCCACCAGCCACGATTGTTCCATTGTCAGGAGCCTTTCTGAAGCGAGGGCCCTTTATAGACACCGCCGGCCCAATCATGATGAGGCCAATGCCTATCCACATAGTGCCGGTGACCTCCTCATCAAGAAAGAGAATAGCCATGACTAGAGTGACCACGATGATGGTCTGCATAAAGGGCCTGGAACGGTTGGCTCCAATGGCCTGGATGGCTCGGTAGTTACAGTAGCGACCCACGATGTAATGGAGGACTCCCGCCGCTATCAACGCAGCGTACCGCTCAGGGGAGAAATCGAAAATACGGAACAGTTGGCCGGAGACCAACGCGCCCAAGGCAAACAGCGGCAGTCCCGCAAGCACCGTGACGTACACGCCGTCAGAGGCCTTGCCTTTGAGCATGGCCCTGCGCATGGAAATAGCGTTGGTGGAATACCCAATGGAGGAGATGAGAGCGTATACGGCGCCAGCAATCATGCAGCCCCTATCCAGCCACGCACCGTGGCCTACGCAGGCAGTATTCCTCACGCACCAGGGGAAAGCAAGGGGCCAACGGTCTGGACGCGCTACCTGAGTTTCTCTGCCTTGAGGTCAAGGACCTGCTCAGCAATGAGGCGGAGCATGCTCCATCCGCGTTCATGGTCACGGGTGGCTTCAACGTCGCCGGTGAACCAGTCGAGGATCAGGTGCTCAGCCCCTGCGGCCTCCAGAGCGGCTATGTCCCCTTGCACCTGCTCCAAGCTCCCGTCTCCAATAGGACGGTCCTCTTCAGGCAAGGCAGACTCTGTAATGTTGAGGCGGATACGTGGGCAGAATGCAGGAACAGGCTTGCCCGCCGCCTCAGCCAACCGCTGTATGCCAGGCAGACCTTCATCCCGCAGCCAGTCAAGCGTAAGACGGTTGGGGTGCCAGCCATCGCCAAAGCGTACGGCCCGCCGGAGCGCGGCCTCACTCTTGCCGCCAACCCACACGGGCGGGTGCGGCGACTGCACAGGGCGCGGGCAGTAGATATTCTCGAAGGACACAAACCGTCCCTCATAGGTGGCCTGTTCATTGGTCCACAGCGTCTCAATGGCAGCAAGGTAGTCGTTGGCACGAGCGCCACGTTCCTTGAAAGGCACGCCCAGTACCTCAAACTCCTTCTGCACACCGCCAACGCCCACACCAAAAATGAAGCGGCCTCCGCTGAACTGGTCAATGTTGGCCCCAAGCCTGGCCATGAGTACGGGGTGGCGGTACGGCAGCACACAAACGGTGGTACCCAGCATGACGCGGCTGGTCTGGCCCGCAAGCCAGGTGAGCGTACCAAAGGGATCGTAGTACGGCTCAGGGTAGCGCTCCGCCAAGTCCTGCGTGACCACAATATGGTCTGAGATCATGACTGAGTGGTAACCAAGCTCCTCAGACACCTGCGCCCACTTCAGTAACGACTGCGGCTCAGCGCCGGGTCCAAAGTTGAGGATATTGACGCCAGCTTTCATAGTTATACCTTTGCTTCCACGTCCGATTGAAGACGAGCCACGACCTCAGCAACGGGCATTGCGCCGGGGTTCTCACCATTGCGCAAACGGACCGCCGCTTCATTGGCCTCAGCCTCTCGGTCACCCACCACCAGCATGTACGGCACCTTTTGAAGCTGCGCGTCCCGTATTTTGGCGTTCATGCGTTCATTCCGTCCATCGATTGTGGCGCGAAAGCCCGCTGCAGCCAGTTGCGCCTTGACCTGCTCTGCATACTCCAAATGTCGGTCCGCTATGGGAATGACCACGGCCTGCACAGGAGCAAGCCACACGGGGAAGGCCCCTCCGTGGTGCTCCAGCAAGACGCCAAAGAAGCGTTCCAGAGAACCCAACAATGCACGGTGCACCATGTAGGGTCGGTGCTCTGCGCCGTCCTGACCCACATACATTAGGTCAAACCGCTCCGGCAGGTTGAAGTCAAACTGCACAGTGGTGCACTGCCATGACCTACCGATGGCATCTCGTATCTTGATATCTACTTTGGGGCCATAGAAAGCGCCGCCGCCTTCGTCAACCTCATAGTCAAGGTTACGGCTGTCCAGCGCGCGCCGCAGCGACTCCGTGGCGTGGTCCCAACTGGCATCGTCACCAACGGCCTTTTCAGGCTTAGTGCTGAGGTAAATTTCGAAGTCCGTGAACCCAAAAGCCCCCAGGAGGTCAAACGTGAAGTCCAACACGCCGACGACCTCCTCTTCCACCTGTTCAGGAAGGCAGAAGATGTGAGCGTCATCTTGCGTGAATCCACGCACCCGCATCAGGCCGTGGAGCACACCGCTACGCTCGTACCGGTAAACGGTGCCCATCTCTGCGAAGCGGATAGGCAGTTCGCGATAGGAACGTTTGGAGGTCTGATAGACCTGGATATGAAAGGGGCAGTTCATGGGCTTGGCAAAGTACTCCTGCCCATCTACCACCATGGAGTCAAACATGCTCTCCCGGTAGAAGTCCAGGTGACCGCTGGTGCGCCACAGGTCCGCCTTGCCAATGTGCGGTGAGTACACCAGATCATAGTCATGGCTCAAGTGCTCTTGCCGCCAATGGTCCTCAATGAGCGCACGGACGCGGGCGCCCTTGGGGTGCCAGATGATGAGTCCGGGGCCCACAGCTTCCGAGGTTGAGAAAAGGTCCAGTTCTCTACCGAGCTTGCGGTGGTCCCGCTTTGCGGCCTCTTCCAACCGCTCCACGTGTTGGTCCAACGCCTCTTGGGACTCCCAAGCAGTGCCGTAGATGCGCTGGAGCATGGGGTTGCGTTCATCGCCACGCCAGTAAGCACCGGCCACCGTCAACAGCTTCACCGCAGGGATTGCGCCAGTGCTGGCCACATGTGGACCCTCACACAGGTCAAGGAACTCCCCATTGCGATACGTGGTGATGGCCTCATCCTCAGGGATAGCGTCGATAAGCTCTTGCTTGAAGGGCTGCGCGGCAAAGATGCGTTTGGCATCCTCGCGGGACACCTCGTTCAATTCAAACGGAGTGTCGCTGGCGATAGTCTCTTTCATGATGGCCTCAATACGCTCAAGGTCTTCAGGGGTGAAGGGACGGTCAACGTCAAAGTCGTAGTAAAAGCCGTCATCAGTTGGTGGGCCAATGGCAACCTTTGCGTTAGGGAACAGCCGCACCACAGCGTCTGCCATGACGTGCGCCGCGGAGTGGCGAAGGCGATAGCGGGTATCGAAGAGCATTTGCTCTTCCTGGGTCAGGGATTTAACGGGCATGGGTTCACCTGGGCACGGCCCCATACGAAAGGGCTGGCGATGGATTTCGTAGCGCCTATGGTAGCGTGTCGCTACCACGAACGCCAGGGTTACGCCTCTGTTGGCGGAGTCTGGGTGGCCGGCGGAACGGGTGCTGCCTGACCCTTGTCCTTCGACAGGAAGATGCCAACCAGCACCATGGCAAGTCCCACCCCAGCAGCAATGGCGCCTTGTATCTGCATGGGCGTCATGAACGTGTCTATGAGGATATCCCTGCTCTCAATAACCTTGGGCAGAAAGGCCGCAGGTATATTTTTGCCGGCAATGAAGTCATCAAAGAACGTACGGAGGTAAGTCACACCCACGGTGATACTGCCAGCAACGATTGCGCCCGCAAGCAAAAGAGGCACACCAGCCCAACCCAGCTTGCTCAACCACTTACGACCGCCCAGGAACCCTATTAAGCCCAACAACAACACCCAGATTGCCAAGATCAAAGGCAGCAACGTCCGGCCTTGGTCTATCCAACCC
>Ga0302135_10002655_pt1 | contig 10694 bp, 8 predicted proteins | sample CBN3_surface_MG_FD_203119 | JGI IMG/M metagenome (GOLD analysis project Ga0302135, IMG submission 203119) | Marine microbial communities from Western Arctic Ocean, Canada - CBN3_32.1 | ecosystem: Environmental > Aquatic > Marine > Oceanic | place: Canada: Western Arctic Ocean | collected 2017-09-15 | reverse complement strand
AGGCTCTTTGGCGAGTATTTCCAAGACATAGAGCATTTTTCCACGCCACTTAATCTCACCCGTTGTGTCGGACCTTTCGGACCGTGGCATCAGTCGTATCGTACTCGCTATCGGCTAGTTTCAACGGATAGGCTCGGTTGCTGGGTCGATGTACGCTAGCGGGCGTCTTTCGTTTAAGCGATTCGTGAGAGCGCTCCCAGTTGTACTCATGAACAAAGTCGTCGAAGCGCCGCTGCTGTTGTGCCAGGGTGGCTGCCGGCGGGGCTAATGACTGCCTCCGTGGTCGTTCGGTCCAAGGCCCGGTATTGCAACAAGTAACGACTGTGGTTGTCGGTAATTGTCAACGGATAGCACCGCGGTCCTCGAGTCAATTGGAAATCACCCTTGAAGTCAGCGTTCCGGCGCTATTGGAGCGTGTGCCAATTACGTTAACCTAAGGCGTTATCTTCGAACCCGAAGTGCCCGTCTGCACGCTAACCCCGGCTTGCTGGGTGCCCTGTCGCGACTGGTCAGAAATGCCGTCACGCACTGTGATCATCAAGTTTCGTGACGGTCGGTCAAGATTCTGAATGACCGAGAGCATGTCATCGAGATTCGACAAGGTGGTTTTGACGATTAACGTCGTGTAAATGCCACTGACGGAGCCGGGCGGCGGCACTAGTGGTTTGAGAACGGGAATCAACTCGGCCGCGCACGTATAACCTAAGGTGATGATTTCCGTACGCATCTCTTGGGCATATGCGGACATGTGCACGAGTACGCTGAGCAACACCAGTAACCGTTTTAGCACATTTGTCGACCTGTCAAATAGGTAAGCTGTTACAGAGCGAGAGTCCTCAGATCCGGGGGCACGGTCGCGTGCTCCCACATTTCGCCGAACAGGTTGGCCAGTTCTCTGGCGGTTTGCGGGTCGTTGAAGTTCGCGACCCCCTCATAGCGGTCGGCGTATTTGCGATGGAGTACGCCGATGCCGTCAACCACGAGGAACGCGCCGTTGTAATCCTGGTGCTCCTTGGCCGGCGTACGGATACTGATGTAGCTCGGCATACGTCTCTGGAGATCGACCAAGCGGTGTCCACGACTGACAATCCGACTGATATCGCGGACGATGATTCTCACGTCAGATCTTCGACTGCCGAGTGCGAAACCTTTAATCGCGGCTACGGTGTCGGCATGATCATAGATCTTACAGTCGAGGTCGCGACTCACTATGCGAAGTACGCGGCGTGCTTGTGGCAGCAACGCTAGCAACGCTAGCCGATTGTCTTCACTGTTTATGACTTCAAGCGGCTCGCTGGAATCACCTAGCACATGACCGTCAAGCGCGTGGAAGATGCTCATGGAAGACTGTTCTTTTGAGCCATCTCTACGGCATTTCCGAGATACGTAGAAGGTGTCATTACGAGCAATCTCGCCTTCTCTTCGGCGGGGATGTCTAGCTGCCCGATGAATTCCCGAATGCTTGCCTCGTCAATCGTGCGACCGCGGGTCAACTCCTTTAGCTTTTCGTATGGTGAGTCTACCGCATAGCGTCGCATCACGGTTTGCACCGCCTCGGCGAGGACCTCCCATGTTGTGTCTAGGTCCGCACGAATTCGCTGTTCGTTGACATCGAGTTTGTGCAGACCCTTAAGGCACGATTGAAAAGCGATGAGTGAGTGAGCGATACCCACACCGAGATTTCTGAGCACCGTGGAATCGGTGAGATCGCGTTGCCAGCGAGAAATGGGTAATTTCGCGCTGAGGTGTTCTAACAACGCGTTAGAGATACCGAGGTTGCCCTCCGCATTTTCGAAATCGATGGGATTGACCTTATGCGGCATAGTCGATGACCCCACTTCACCGGCGACGGCCTTCTGTTTGAAGTAGCCAATCGCAATGTAGCTCCAAACGTCACGACAAAAATCGAGCAACACGGTGTTTACCCGGGAAAGTGCGTGAAAAAGTTCGGCAACGTAGTCGTGCGGTTCGATTTGCGTGGTGTATGCATTAACACTGAGACCCAAAGACTCGACGAATCCACTCGCAACGCTTGGCCAATCGACCTCCGGGTAAGCTGCGTAATGGGCGTTATAGTTACCTACCGCGCCATTCATTTTGCCGAGAATATCGACCGCTGCGAATTGGGCGCACTGTCTGTGCAGGCGATGAGAAACGTTGCGTAGTTCCTTTCCAAGCGTCGTCGGGCTTGCGGGTTGACCATGTGTGCGCGACAGCATTGGCAGGGCCGCGTAGCGCTGCGCCAACGCATCGATTGTTTCCAAGAGTTCGCCGATGCAAGGCAAGATGGCCGTGCGTCGCGAATCACGCAAAATTAGCGCGTGGCATAGATTGTTGATGTCCTCTGAGGTACACGCGAAGTGCGTAAACTCTCCAATGGGTTGCAGCGATGGGTGTGCTGCGAGTCTCTCCTTGATGAAATACTCGACTGCCTTAACATCGTGATTGACCTTCGCTTCGATTTCTTTAACACGCTCGGCATCGCGTTCGTCGAACTGCGTGGCAATGGCATCCAGGGCGCACAATGCCTCGTCATTGAACGGTTCCAGTTCGGCTATTGATTCGTGCGCAGCCAAGCACTTCAGCCACTCAATTTCGACGTAGACCCGGTATCGAATAAGCGCATATTCGCTAAAAAACTCCCGTAGTTCGGCCGTCTTGGCAGCGTAACGTCCATCGATTGGGGAAATAGCGGTGAGTGCAGTCAGTTTCATTCAGGTTCGCTTGGCTTGGCTGCCGCGAAGCTATCTAACTGTTCAACCGTCGCTTGTGCTTGATGTTTGTCCTTCCATTCACCGTACGGCATACCGTACACAATCTCGCGCGCAGCTTCGTAGCTGAGTTCGAGGCCCCGATCTTCGGCCGCCGCCCGGTACCACTTTGAGCAGCAATTTCGGCAAAAGCCTGCCAAGTTCATGAGGTCGATGTTTTGTACGTCGGTGCGTTCCCGTAGGTGCGCGACCAGTCGCCTGAAGGCGGCGGCTTCTAGTTCGGTGCGGGTGTTGTCGTCTATCGCTGTCATTGGTCCATTCCCGTTGCATGAGTAGCGGATGGTACCAAATTGCTGAGCGGGGCCGAAGTGTCAGTGGGCGGGCACGGTACGTTCGGCGGCCCAGTGGCGAATGTTCTCGACCTTTTCACGCATGAGCACCGAAAGTGGTCGAGTACGGCTCATTTCCTGCAATACATGAGCGGTGCCGAGGATTGTCTTTTGCGCGTATGCGCCGTACAGCGACGCAACGATAGCCTGCTCTATTTCCGAACCGGAGAATCCTTCACACGCGTCGGCCAGTTGATCCAATTGAAAGCTAGCAGCGTCGAGGCCGCGTTTCTCGAGATGGATACGAGCAATCGAGCGACGTGTGTTGTGTTCCGGTAGATCAACAAAAAACACTTCGTCTAAGCGACCTTTGCGCAGTAGTTCGGGCGGCAAGGACTCGATGTCGTTTGCTGTTGCTACGATGAAAACACGAGCGTCGCGCTCGGCCAACCAAGTGAGCAGGGTGGCGAGCACGCGTCTTGAAGTACCGCCGTCGTGGCTATCCGACCCAATACCCTTTTCAATCTCGTCAATCCACAACACACATGGTGCCATCAAACTCGCAGTCTTCAAAGATTCGCGCAAGTTTCGTTCAGTCTCACCATGAAATTTGTTATAGAGCGTGCCGAAGTCGAGTTGCAACAGCGGTACTTCCCAGGTGCCGGCTACCGACTTGGCAGCGAGGCTCTTACCACAGCCTTGCACACCGAGAAGCATGATGCCGCGAGGCGCATCCAGGCCTGGTATTGTCCGCCCATTGCTAAACACGTCGCGGCGCAGTTCTAGCCAATTTTTTAGTCCGTCCAAACCGCCGACATCCGCGAAACGTGCCGTATCGTACTCAAACGAGAGTACGCCATCGCGACCCAGCAGTTCGAACTTCGCACGCATCACGTCCGGTAAATCACTTGCTGTGAGGGCACCGTCGTCAACTATCGCGCCGCGAGCCAGTCTGGTGGCATCATCGCGCGATAGACCGGCCAGATTGAGAATAAGTTGGTCGAGCGTTTGGCGATCAGTTTTGATGCGATGCCGCGGATTGTTCTTCTGCCACTGTCGCGCTTCGTCGCGAACGATTTCCTCGAGTTCTGCTTTGCTTGGTAGCGCGAACTGAAAGCGCGCGCTATAGCGGGCGAGTTCTTCCGGTAGCTCCACTGCGTGGGAAACCAACACGACGGTGTGGGCGACTTTTCCGTGGTTGGTCGCGATGTCTTTTAGGAGGCGGACGTGAACTGGGTCGTCGAGGAATGGATGGAAGTCCAGTAACACGTAGATGCCGCCTTTGGCGGTGGCCTTGATCTGGGCTAACAACTCAACCGGTTTCGCGTTGTGCCGTTGCGGTTCTGAATCGGTGTCGAGTCTTTGCAAGCCTTCCGTGACGGTCCAGCGAAACAGCGCACGGTGCAGCCTTGTAGCTACGAGTTCGCTAAATGTGTCGAGGATGCGTCTTTCCTCATTCGTCTCGACGACGATGATTGGCACTGATGAGTTGATCAACAACTCGAGATCACGTTTTTCAGGCATTAGGTCAGACTAACCGTTTTGCATTTGTTGGTTTTCGACATGCGTGGGCCTTCGCGCCAGCGCCTAGAGTTGTCCTCACAGGCGTCGCTTCAGATGTGCAGCGCGCGTTTGTCAACTGCAAGTGCTGCTTCGTGGACGGCTTCAGAAAGTGTTGGATGGGCGTGCACGATGCGTGCTAGGTCTTCCGTGCTCGCGTGAAATTCCATGGCGACGACAGCTTCAGCAATTAACTCCGAGGCTTGCGCGCCATAGACATGCACGCCCAACAGTCGGTCCGTTTCGCCGTGACCAATCATCTTCACCACGCCTTGCGTTTCGCCGGCCCCCTGTGCGCGACCAAGCGCCATGTACGGAAAACTCCCGACACGGTAGGGAACTCCTTGTGCCTTTAGCTGTTGTTCGGTCTGCCCGGCCCAAGCAATCTCCGGATGTGTATAAATGACCCACGGGATATGGCTATGGTCAATGTGTCCAGACTGCCCCGCGATCATCTCAGCAACCGCGACGCCTTCTTCCGACGCTTTGTGGGCCAGCATGGGGCCGTTGACCACATCACCGATGGCATAGATTCCGTCGACGCCCGTTCGACAGAGTTCGTCAACGACGATGCGACCTGCCTCAATGGTTAGGCCTGCCGCTTCAGCGTTCAGGTCGGCTGTGTACGCGCGTCGTCCGACGGCAACTACCAGTTTGTCGAACTTTATTTTCTGCTCTCCGTGTTTGTCCTCGTAGGTGACGTTGACCGCGGTCTTGGTGGACTTGGCAGAAACGACCTTGGTGCCTAAGCGTATGTCGAGGCCTTGTTTTTTGAGATCGCGAAACGCGAGTTTGGCAATCGTTTCGTCGGCGGCCCCCAGAAAAGTGTCTAGCGCCTCCAAAACAACGACCTCGGCACCGAGCCGATTCCAGACGCTGCCGAGTTCCAGGCCAATAACGCCAGCTCCGATGATTCCGAGCCGCTTCGGCACTGAGTCAAAAATCAGCGCACCCTCGGAGTCGACAATACGTTCACCGTCCACCGGGGCTGCCGAAATGTCGATTGGCACGGACCCGGTGGCAATGATGATGTTGTCGGCACTTACGGTCAGCGTGTCGCTTGTCTCGACGGATGTCACCTCAATCTGTTTGTCGCCCAGCAACCGACCATGCCCTTTTAGCCACTGCACCTTGTTTTTCTTGAACAGACCAGCGATGCCACGAGTGAGATTTCGCACAACCTCGCCGCGCCGATTTTGCATGGCCACAATGTCAATACTGGGCTTTTGGACGCTAATTCCGTGCTTTGGCAGTAAGTGAGTCAGGTTGTGAAAGTGATGTGAGGTATCGAGCAGGGCTTTGGAGGGAATGCAACCGACGTTAAGGCAGGTCCCTCCGAGCGCTGGCTCACCGGCTGGGTTCAGCCATTGTTCTACACAAGCGGTTTTGAGACCGAGCTGGGCGCATCGGATTGCGGCTACGTATCCACCAGGGCCAGCGCCGATTACAACGACATCGAATTTCTGCATGATGATTCCTTATTTCGCATGGAACGGGGCTGCGAGGTTTCTTTCTCGGTAACCGACTCTATGTGATTGATTTCTCATCCGACTCGGTTGGCGGGAACAGCCAGCACGAGGGTGGGGGCGACCGCTCTCATATCGGTCTCTGTTGCTCGAAGGAGACCCGGTTTTGACGATTTAGCCAATCCGAAGACGGAGGTTGCTGGGCTTATTTCACTGCGGAACTCGCGACGAATAGTAAACCCGTACTCTATTAAACCTGCTGGCGGAACATTGTTATATTGAGGCGATCAGCACGGTTCAAACCTCCAATAGCATCCGGCCCGGATCCTCCAACGCTTCTTTTATCGTGACGAGAAACTGGACCGCCTCGCGGCCATCGACAATGCGATGGTCGTATGAGAGTGCCAGATACATGATCGGTCGTATCACTATTTCACCGTTTTCCACGACCGGTCGATCAGTGGTCTTATGCATACCTAAAATCCCGCTTTGTGGCGGATTTAGGATGGGTGTTGACAGCATAGAGCCGAACACGCCGCCGTTCGAAATGGTGAAAGTGCCGCCGGTCAATTCGTCGAGCCGGAGGCCGCCTGATTGGGCCCGAGCACCGAAGTCGGCGATTCCGGTTTCGATGCCCGCGAATGACATTTGATCTACGTCGCGCAGGATTGGTACGACCAGGCCGCGCGGCGAACCGACCGCAATGCCAATGTCGTAGTAGTCGTGATAGACGATTTCTGTGCCTTCTATGTAGGCGTTGACTGCGGGAAATCGCTTGAGAGCGACGATTGCCGCTTTTGCGAAGAACGACATAAAGCCGAGGCGGGCGCCGTGAACTTTTTCGAACTGCTCTTTGTAGCGACTGCGAAGCGCCATCATGGGGCCCATGTTCAGTTCGTTGAACGTGGTCAGTATGGCGGCGTCCGTTTGTGCTTGTACTAATCGCTCGGCAACTCGTTGGCGTAGCCGGGACATAGGTTCGCGGCGCTCAGGTCGCTCGCCGGGCTTGGCTGGAGTTGGTGTCGCGAGGGGAGCGGGTGGTGCCGGCGGTGCGGGTGAGGCGGGTGGTGTTTTCGTCGCGGCATCAATGTGACTTTGTACGTCCTCTTTTGTAATGCGACCGCCGCGGCCACTACCGGTGACGGCGCTCGCGTCAACATCGTGTTCGGTTGCTAACTTTCTTGCGCCCGGACTGAGATCTATCGCAGCGCTGGACGTTTGCTCTACGCCCGGTTCGGCAACAGCAGGTGGTGTAGCGCCGGGGTCAATCCTCGCGATGAGTTCCGCGCTAGCGACGGTCGCGCCATCGCCTTGAATGATCTCCGACATGACACCGTTTTGCGGCGCGAGTACTTCCAGCACCACCTTATCGGTTTCAATTTCGATCAACAGCTCGTCTTTTTCTATCGCCTCACCGGGTTGCTTCTTCCATTCAAGCAGTGTTGCTTCGGCAATCGATTCAGCTAATACCGGTACTTTTACTTCAATCACGTGTCACCTCGAGAACGGTTCAATGGCGGGTTCATGCTGTGCGTTTGGATTCTTTAACCTCATGCAGGCCCAGTGCACCGTCAACCAACGTGCGCTGTTGCTCCAGATGTACATTAAGGAAGCCCGATGCTGGTGAAGCCGAGTAGGTGCGACCCGAGTAGCTCAACTTATGCCGCTTTTGCACACAGCCAGCCAAATGGCGGCGACTCAACATATGGAACCAGATGCCTTGGTTCCTCGGTTCTTCTTGCGTCCAACAAATCTCGTCCGCCTTGGCGTACTTCTTCAAGGCGACTTCAATCTGGACCTTCGGGAAAGGGTAAAGTTGCTCGACCCTTACAATGGCGATGTGATCCAGACCAAGCTCGCGCCGGCGCTCCAGGATGTCGTAGTAGACCTTCCCGCAGCACATCACCAAGCGCGTCACTTTCTTCGGATCGATATCGTCAATCTCGTCAATCAGTACTTGAAATGCGCCGTCGCTCAAATCTTCACGAGTCGATGTGGCGAGCTTGTGCCGTAACAAACTCTTTGGACTCATGATAATGAGCGGCGTGCGCAGCGGTCTGATCATTTGCCGCCTCAATAAATGAAAGATTTGCGCTGGAGTGCTGGGTACACAAACCTGCATGTTGTCCTCAGCACAGAGCTGCAAGTAGCGTTCCAGTCGCGCGGACGAATGCTCCGGGCCTTGGCCGTCGTAACCATGCGGCAGCAACATAACGAGTCCACAGTAGCGTCCCCACTTCGCTTCGGATGAGCTCAAGAACTGGTCAATGACAACCTGCGCCGTGTTGACGAAGTCGCCGAACTGCGCCTCCCAGACGACCAAACATTCCGGTTCTGCGGTGCTGTAACCGTATTCGAAGGCGAGCACCGCTTCTTCGGAAAGCATCGAGTTGATGATGCGAAATCGCGGCTGACCTTCGAACAAGTGGCGTAGCGGGGTATACGTGCCGCGTTGTTTCTGGTTGTGCATGACAGCATGGCGATGAAAAAAAGTGCCACGCTCGCTGTCTTGTCCGGAAATTCGCACGGCGTAGCCGTCTTTCAGCAACGCGGCATACGCGAGACTCTCGGCGAAACCCCAGTCCATCGGGCGATCGCCCGTCGCCATTGCACGTCGTGCATCGACAATTCGCTGCACGCTACGATGCAGCTCAAAATCATCGGGGCACTCGGTCAATTTGTTGCCGAGTTCCTGGATACTTTGTGTGTCGAGCCTTGTGTCAGCGGCGTCTGTCCACTTGCTGTCGACATAAGGGTCCCAGTGGACCATGAATTCCATTTGGTGGTCGGTGCGAATCGGTCGCGACACTTCACGGTCACCTTCCAACGCCGACAGGTAATCATCGGAGAGCTTCTGATGATAGGCGTCGTTGATGAGTCCCTCGGCAACTAGCTGGTCCGCATATTCGCGCCGCGGTCCTTTCTGGTGCTTGATCTTCTTGTACATCATCGGTTGTGTCGCGAACGGTTCGTCGGACTCGTTGTGCCCGTAGCGCCGAAAGCAAACTAAATCGATGACGATGTCTTTCTTGAACTGCATGCGATAGTCGACCGCGAGCTGGGTAACGAACACAACCGCCTCGGCGTCGTTGCCGTTCACATGCAGAATTGGAGCTTGCACCATTTTTGCGACGTCGGTGCAATACAGTGTCGAGCGCGAATCGAGCGGATCGCTGGTGGTGAAACCGATTTGGTTGTTGACGACAACGTGGATCGTGCCGCCTGTGCCATAACCGCGTGTTTCCGCTAAGTTTAATGTTTCCATCACCACGCCTTGACCGGCAAATGCCGCATCGCCGTGGATCTGAACGGGAATCACTTGGTTGGCTTCTTGGTCGCGTCTGCGCTCCTGACGAGCTCGCACCGATCCCTCGACGACTGGATTGATAATCTCCAAGTGCGAGGGGTTGAATGCCAGTACTAAATGTACGGCGCCGCCGGGGGTTTCCACCTCGGAGGAGAAGCCTTTGTGATATTTGACGTCGCCCGAGCCAGTGCCCTCGTCGATCGTGCCTTCAAACTCGCCAAACAGAATTTTCGGATGTTTACCGAGGATGTTGACCAACACGTTGAGCCGGCCTCGATGTGCCATCCCAATGATGACTTCTTTGGTTGTCGTGGCACCGGAGCGCTGGATGATCTCATCGATCAGTGGGATGAGGTTTTCGCCGCCCTCCAACGAAAATCGCTTTTGTCCAACGTACTTCTTGTGCAAATAGTCTTCGAGCTTACGAGCAGCGGTTGTCCAACGCAAAATGTCTAACTTCTTCTCTTTGCTGAAATTCGGTTGACCACGTGCGGTCTCGAGACGCTCTTGTATCCATCGCTTTTGTAAGGTGGACGTGATGTACATGTACTCTGCGCCGATGGTCTTGCAGTACGTCTCGCGCAATACATCGAGCACCTCGCGCAGCGTTTGCTCTTTTTTGCCGACTAAGGACCCGACATTGAATGTCGTGTCCATGTCTTCTTCGCCCAGGCCGTGGTAGGCGGGTTCTAAATCGGGGACGCCAGGGCGTTCGTAGAGTCGCAGAGGGTCGAGATCCGCCTGCCGATGTCCACGAAATCGATAGGCATTGATCATTTGCAACACAGCAACTTGTTTTTCCGTGTGCAATGCGCTCGCCGGGCCCGTGGGGGCGGCAACTGCTGCGCTACGTGCAATCGGCGGGCTGTTTTCTACCGACTTGAAGTAGTCGCACCACTCGACGGAGACGGATTCGGGATTCTCGAGATAATCCTGGTAAAGCGCATCCAAGTAGGTTGCGTTCCCGGGATTCAATACGGATACATCGATCATGACAGGTGCCGTGTTTGGAAAATCAGTTAAACTTTGCTGAGTTATTGCCGAAATTTAGCGGCATATCCTCGATTTAATTGAGTTCGAGTGGGGTAAAACTCCGGCAAATCAGTGCTACCACATAAGTTTAGACGATAGCTTCGAGTCTGGGTACCAAAGCCACATTTCATATGTCATGATCTTGAGGGTTGCAGAAAAAAGGGTGGGGGATGGCAAACAACAAGCACGTCACGATCACGCAAGAGAGCGCTGGCACGTCAATCGAGTGTCCAGTAATGGAAGGAACTCACGGGCCGTGCGTCTTCGACGTGAGGAAAATCTATTCGGA
>Ga0302135_10002652_pt1 | contig 10697 bp, 10 predicted proteins | sample CBN3_surface_MG_FD_203119 | JGI IMG/M metagenome (GOLD analysis project Ga0302135, IMG submission 203119) | Marine microbial communities from Western Arctic Ocean, Canada - CBN3_32.1 | ecosystem: Environmental > Aquatic > Marine > Oceanic | place: Canada: Western Arctic Ocean | collected... | reverse complement strand
ATCTGGCTGTAGTACATCGGCCGCGGGTTGGTATCGCTGGTCTTGTCCCAGCTCACGCCGCCATCGGCCGAGCGGTACACACCGCGCCCTTCCCCGGCCGCCTCGACAACCGCGAACGCGATGTTGCCGTCGGCGCGGTAGTAGTCAAGGCCCATGCGGCCCTTGTCGCCGTCAGGTAGCCCCTCGACTTCCGCCCAGTTGTCGCCGCCGTCGGTGGTGCGATACAGGCCGCTGCCCGGTCCGCCGCCCACGAAGCAACACGCGGTGCGGCGACGCTGGTACATGGCCGCGAGAATGGTATTCGGGTCGGTCGGATGCATGGCGATGTCGATCGCGCCGGTATCGGCGTCCACGTAGAGCACCTTGTCCCAGGTCGTGCCGCCATCCTGGCTTCGGTAGACGCCGCGATCCTCGGACTCGGCCCACAGGTTGCCGACGGCGGCTACGTAGACCACCTCCGGGTTGGTCGGGTGGACGAGAATGCGACCCACGTGCCGGGTGTTCTCCAGGCCCATGAACTTCCAGTTACGACCGCCGTCATTGGAGCGGTAAACGCCGGCGCCCCACGGAGAGCTCTGCCGGTTGTTCGCCTCGCCGGTGCCGATCCACAGGATCGATGAATTCGAGGGCGCCAGGGTGACGTCACCAATGGAGTTCACGGCCTCGTTCTCGAAGAGCGGTTCCCAGGTCGTCCCACGGTTCGTGGTCTTCCAGAGGTTGCCGGTCGCGGCGCCGGCGTAGAACGTGTCGCCGTCGACCGCCGCGATGTCGGCAATGCGGCCGCCCATGACCGCAGGACCGATGGCGCGGAACTGCAGCGCGGACAGCACGTCCTCGTCCACCGGATCGAGCGGCGGCGGGCCACCCGCTGTGGCGGAGTTCGGACTCGCCATCGTGATTAGCGAGAAGGCGGCTGCTGCCACCCAGATCACGAGACGGAACGGGCATCGCATCAAGGTCATCGACCTGCCTCCGGACACAGTAGGAACGAGCTTTGGGGGCACTGTCTAGCAGACTGCAATCGTGTCGTCAAAAAGCACCGGGCTACGCGGCGCCACCCTGGAGCACGTCCGCGAGGACGCGCCAGTGCTCGTCGCTGGGCGCCTGGCTCTCGAAGAGAGCGATGCCGTCCGTACCGCCAGCGTGTGCGGCGCGTACCGCGCGACCCAGAGCCTCCGGGCTCAACTCGGGGACGTAGAGCCCGGCGTAGAGTGGAAAATTGCCAGCCAACGCCTCCACCCCCTCGCGCGTGCCGGCCTCGATCCACTCCACCGGGTGCTCGTAGAAGCTGTGGTGAAGCATCGGCAGTGCCGCATCGAGTTCCCAGGTCGGCCAGTCCTGGCGTACGAGCGCGCGGGCGATCGACGGTGTCGGGAAAACGGCGGCAGTCAGCTGCTTGCCGGCGGGCCGCGCCACCTGGGCGAGTTCACGAACCACCCGCGTGATCGAATCGAAGCGGAACTGTCGCCAGCGCGCATCGGCGGTCGGATCGTCGAGGTCGAGCGGGTCGTCGCCGGTCTGAGCGCTGAACTGGGCGCGGCACTCATCGCAGTAGCAGTAGTCGAACTCGGGATGTTCACGATCCTGCACCAGGCCGTACTGCGCCCATAGCGCGGGCGGCAGGATCACATCGGGATAGCGGACGTAGTCCAGATGGATGCTCGACAACCCATCGATCTGTGACAGCCCCGCCACGTGCCCCGCGATGTGTCGGCGCACGGGTTCGCGCGAGGGACACCGGAACTTGTAGTAGTCGACGTACGGTGGCTGCGTCGCCGTTGATTCGCCGCGCCGATTCACCGCGTACCACGCCACGATGCGGCCGCCGATCAGAGCAGCGCTTCGTAGTGCTGGGATATCTCGTCCCAACGCTTCAACACCTGCTGCGCCGACTCCGGCACATAGGCGCGCGTGTAGTCCTCGCCCTGGAAGTCGATCACGTTCTGGAGAGAGTCGAACGTCATAATCGTGACGAACTCGACCTCGGACTCGTGATGGCAGCGTAGCAACTCAACGCCCCGATAGCCGGGAATCTCCATCTTGGCGATGCTCGGAAACACCTCCTTCCGAAGAATCGCCTGGTAGGCATCCGCGTCGTCGTGCGTCGTCCAGCCGTGCCAGATCCTCTTGATAGCCATCCCGTCAGGTTAACGGGTATGGCCAGGGTCAGCTTGCAGGTCCTGCTGTCGCTATCGCCGCCGCCAATTCGGCCCAGCGCGGCGGTTTGATGCCGAGCAGGTGTTCGACGAAAAAGTCGATTCGCTTGTGCTGGCCATACTCGCCACCGGAAGTGTGGTTGGCGCCCGGAACCACGAGCAAATCGAAGGGTTTGTCGGCTTCGATGAGTGCATCGACCACCTGCATGGTGGAGGCGGGATCGACGTTGGTATCGAGTTCGCCGACGATCAGGAGGACCTCGCCTTCGAGCCGCCAGGCGTTGTCGACGTTCGACGACGCCGAGTACTGCGGCCCGATAGGCCAGCCCATCCACTGCTCGTTCCACCAGATCTTGTCCATCCGGTTGTCGTGGCAACCGACGGCCGACACCGCAACGTCATAGAAGTCGGGTTGGAAAAGCAGACCGCCCAGCGAACTCTGGCCGCCGGCCGAGGTGCCGTAGATTCCGACTCTGTCGATGTCGTACCAGGAGTACTCCGCCGCCACAGCCTGGTGCCAGAGAATGCGATCCTCGAAACCGGCATCCTTGAGGTTCATCCATGCCACGTCGTGGAAGGCCTTCGATCGATTCGAGGTACCCATGCCGTCGATCTGGACAACGATGAAACCGACGTCGGCGATCTCACGCATCTGCCGGAAAGCGCGGAACGTCTTGGGCACAAAGGAGTCGTGCGGTCCCGCGTAGATGTACTCGACAACCGGGTAGACACGAGCGGGGGCGAAGTTGGTCGGGCGGAAGATCAAGCCCCAGATATCGGTCGCTCCATCGCGGCCCTTGGAAGTGAACACTTCCGGGGCTTCCCAACCGGCGGCCACCAGTTCGGTGATGTCCGCGCGCTCGAGTTCCGCCAGCAGGTTGGCGTCGTCGAGACGTCGTAGCTCGAGCACCGGTGGCGCGTCGACACGCGAGTGGAGATCAACGAAGTACTGCCGATCGGGCGAGAGCACGACATCGTGATGGGTCCCGGCCCCGGTGAGTGCCGTGAGTCCCGAGCCGTCAAAGCCGACCCGGTACAGGTGCGTGAAGTAGGGATCCTCGCCGGCGTTCATGCCACTAGCCGTGAACCAGATCTGTCGCTGATCTTCGTCGACGTCCAGCACCTGGCGCACGGGCCAGTCGCCGTCGGTGATCTGGTGCGTCACCGTTCCGGAACTGTCGTACATGTAGAGGTGGTTCCACCCGTCACGCTCCGACATCCAGATGACCTGCTCACCGTCATTGATATCGTGTCGGAAGCGCTTGCCGGAGTAGTGGAAGAACGTCTCCGCTGCTTCGTCGATGAGTGCGCGGGCGCTCCCCGTCGTCGCATCCACCTCGATCACCCGATACAGCTGGTGCCCGCGCTGGTTGTACTCGAAGGTGAGCGCGCTGGAGTCCTCGCGCCAGACCAGAGGCGAGACCGAATACGCATTGGGAAACAGGGCGCCGTCCACCGGCGTCGCATTGCGCGCGGCCACGTCGAATACGACCGGCATTCCCTCGTCGAGCCGATCGCCGGGCTTGGCGTAGATACGGGTGAAATGCTTGGGCTGCAGCTGGTCCTCGGGCGAGGACTCGACGTAGTGGACCTCACGACGGTACCCGGGCTGCACACGATAGGCGGCGAGACGCGACGAGTCGGGCGACCAGGCGATCGACGTCAGTTCATAGGCGTCGCCTTCGGAACCGTCCAGGCTGAGCCGGATCAGCTCATCATTGCCGAGTTCGCGCACCACGACGTTGTAGTTGTTGATCAGCGCTTCCCGCCGCCCATCGGGCGATGGTCGCGGCATCGTGTCGGGCGGGCGCGGTGCCATCCAGTCGCGTCGTGCGACCCGGCCAGTGGAGTGGCAACCGTAGTCGGGCAGAGTGCACTGCCACACGACGTTCGCGATCGCGAATTCGATGGCCGTCTCGTCGTCTACGAAAGTGATCCGACTGAAAGGGAGAGCGGTCGGGGTCACGTCGTCCAGATCCGCGGCGAGCTCGGTCGCCAGCCGCGCATGATCAAAGGCTGGCCCTTGATCGCCGGTCGCCGCATCCACCAGAACGAAGACGTCGCCGTCGCGCACTGACTTCCGGTACCAGAACCGCGATGTCTCATCGATCCATAGCGGGACCTCGGCCACATCGAGATCGAGCCCCGCATAACGCTCCGCCAGCCCCATCGCACGCTCGTAGTCGCCCAGGGTTCCCTGGGCGGCTGCTGGCGCCGCGATACTGAGCACCAGACCAAGGATGAAAGCCAAGAAAACGCGGCGCGGTGGGATCTTCATGTTCTCTCCTGCGGTAACTGGACTCGACGGCGGGTAATTCTACGCGCAGTTGCCCCCGCGAACCACGGGGAGGCCTCGCGGGTTCTCCGTGACTTGCATCTAATTATGCTCCACGTACTATTACGTATAACGTATTACGCAAAACGTAACGGGAGCTGAAGCCGTGAGCCCACGACCCGAGAAACTGGATGACTTCGGCCGATTCACGGAACCTGCGGTTCTGATCCTGATCAGCCTCGCCGAGGAGCCGCGACACGGCTACGCGATAGCCGACGACATCGGCCGCATTACCGGCGACCGACCCGGTCCCGGGACTTTGTACGGCGCCCTCGGACGTCTGGAATCACGCGGCTTCATCGAACCGATGGAATCTAACGACAAACGGTCGACCTATCGCCTCACCGACGACGGCATGGGGGCTCTCAGCGCACGCCTCAGTGCAATGGCAGCGGTAACGCGAGTCGGCCAGGCGCGTCTGGCGATGGCATGAGGTGGACCCTGTGGCTGTATCCCGCGGCCTAGCGACGGCGCTACTTCGAAGAGGTGCGCGATCACCTGGCAACGGAGAAGTTCAGTCTCCGCACAACGCTTGACCTTCTGGCCGGCGCGGTCGACGCCCGGCTCAACCCCGGATGGATTCCCAAGACTCCCCAAACTGGAGATGTACGCACCATGATCACCGCCTCACGGAATGAGCCGACTGAAGTTCTCTGGGAAAACGCCCAACGCAGTGGTGCCTGGATGCTCGGCACCGCCGCCGTCCTCACCACCATCGGAGTGGCCCTCGACAAACTGGACGGCGACCACATTCTCTTCACCGCCCTGATCTACAGCTCGTTCTTCATCGCGCTGATGATCTCGACGCGGCACACCTTCCTGCGCCCGTACTCGCGCGCCGCGCGGGTCGCGCTCATGGCCGCCGGCTCGGTGGCCTGTTACGCCTTCTTCGTGACCGTGCTGGTGGTTGCCGCCCGCACCTAGGGCGAAGGACTCTGTCCCAGGGGCTGCGGCAACTACCGTCGCAGCCTCTGGCGCAGCGCGCCGGCCCCGCTAACCACAACAGCTACAAGCGCGCCGAACAGGAAGCCGAAAGTCCCGAAGATGATCGGCATTCCGACGAGCGCCCCGAACGCCATCGCGGTCCCGCCGTTCAATCCGGTCGTGAACAGATCGAAAAAGAAGCCACCGACGGAATAGAGCACTCCGCAGGCCATCCCGAGGCCCGTCATTGCGAGACCCAAGGCAGTTGCGGTGCGCCGGATCTTCATTCGCGTGAGGTCATCAGGGCGCTCCAGACTCTCCGCCGCCGGGAATGAGACGATCCATTTCTCGAGGCACAGAATCGGAGTCGCTGGCACGGATGTGAAAGTCCACCTCCGCGCCCAATGCTGACAGCAAGGCCAGCATCGCCTTGATCGACTTACCTTCGTAGACCGTCGGGCGCAGAAGCATCTGCACACGAGCCGGCGAGGTTCCTATCGTCGCCGCCAGCGCGCGAATCCCAACGCCCTGTTGTTCCTTGCTGTCCAGAGCCTCGAGCGTGAGTTGATATAGCAGGTGCCGGTGCCTCACCGCGGGATCGCGGTGGATCCAGAGAACTTCCTCTGCCAGCATCGCCCCGACATCCCCCCCGCGGGTGTTCCAGACGAAGCCGGCGCCCCCCGTTTCGATGTCGACGTCGACCTTTTCAACCAGGCCGTCGACCTTTGCGAGACCGAAAGGGACCACATATTCGTTGTCGCGGCCGGTGATGCGGACACGGAACATCCGGCTGCGATTGTTGAACTCCACACTTGTTACGCGCTGGACGTTCACAGCTTCCCCTCTCGCTGAAGTTCGGTGATCAGGCGGACGATCCGACGATGACCAAACCCCTGCATCGGCTGCCCACGCTCGAGGTCCCACTTCAGCACCAGTCGGTCGTCGCGAAATACGTGCACGTGACGCGGCGAGTGATCCGCGACAGAGGTCCAGAATATGTAGCCGCCACGTTTGATTCTAGACATCAAATGTTATCAGAACACATAACACTTGGTGGCGGACGATAGAGTGGAAATCACACGAACGAGAGACGGACCGCGACCTCTCGATTCATCAGTCACTGAGAAGGCGACGCTCAGTCGACGCCGACTACTCGATCGCGAGCGCGTCGTCTCTCGTGCGTGCGAAGCCAAACGCGTCGCGGGCCTGGAGATAGCTCGGACCGGACTCGATACGGCCCAGCACGAGGTCGGCCGCCATCACGCCATACGCGAGCGAGCCCTTCGTCCGACACCCGAGAGGCCTGCGAGCACGATCAGGTTCGGATCGGCCTCCCCGCGGGGGAGCATCGCCTGAGTGACGTAGGGAACCTCACTGGTGGTGAGCGAGTAGACGCAGGAGTAACCGGAGTCGAGACGACACCTTCGCCGAGTCCCAGGCCGAGCAGGGAGAGATGCCGGAGCATGCTTCCGCGGGCCCACGAGAGCTCCTCCGCGCTCAGTTCGAGCTGCCAGACGGCATCCAGATCCTCGATGTCCGAGCGCTGGAAGTGGCCACCGATCTTGAGAATCGGCGTACTCTGCGGGGTGTACCGCTCGATCATCGAAACATTGGTCCCTGCGCGCGTCCGAACGGTGCTGTTGATGGCCGGGAAGAGATCGCGCAGGCCCCGCAGAACAGGCCGACTCCCGGCCAGTCCCGAGTCACGGCTCGCTCGGGCCCTCGATCGCGCTGCGGCTCGAGGTGCATAGCGACGATCCCCGGCGCCTCCACCAGTTCGCCAAGCACCAGCGCGCCTTCGGGCTCCCGCAGGTACCAGAATGGGGCGAGTAGCAGGTCGATGTCCGGGACGTCGTCGTTCAGCGCGCGGTAGAGCGCCGCTTCGGTAGCGGCGTCACCCAGGTGCAGGATGCGAACACCATCGACTTCCACGACCAGGCCTACATTCTCGATGTGGCCGCGCCAGGTGCCCCCGTGGGGGAGATCCAGAAACCGCACGCGGAACCTGCCCTCTTCAAGCACGCCGCTTCCTTCCTCGGCAGGTCGGTCACCGCGGATGCGCGTCGACAAACGCGGGGCCGCTTCGCGCAATCCCTCTGCGGCCTGCTCCGAGCCGGCAAACACCGCGCCGGGGTTCGCGTCCAGGTGGGTAGCAACCGCGCCGGCGTCGAAGTGGTCGAAGTGGAGACGCATAGCGAGCACCAGGTCCACGCTGGCCCACGCTCCGCTGGCCGCGCGCGAGGCTGCCATCGACGCAGGTTCCAGGTTCGAGTAACGGTAGCTCTCGCCGATCGGCGCCACTCCCGCAGGGCGCTGAAGCGCTCGCGGCTCCGTCATCGCTCCAGGAACCACGGACGCTCCGGGGACCGCCGTGTCGACGACACCGGCGCATCGGCGTCGATCTGGGGAATGTCAGAAGCGTTGGCGAGATCCCACGCCAACTGCACGGACAATCCGGCCATCTGGACCGGCGACTCGAGACGCCAGGCCGGGTCGTAGTTGTCGCGCTGACGGTGGTTGATGCGAGCCAGATAGTCGCGCCACAGCTCGCGCCCCGCTTCCGGGTCGCCGTTGATCGTGAAGCCCGGCATCACGGAGAACGCGGGCACGCCCGACAGAAGGAACGGATAGTGGTCGGAGCGAAACAGCAGCATCTGCGACGGTCCGAACGGCGGCTGTTTGTCGGCCACGAACGTCATCCCGTGCGCCTCGGCCGCTGTGGCCAGAGCCTGTCGCAAATCCGCGGACATCTGGTCGGCGAAAGCGACGACATCGTCCGTTGCCGGTGCCGCAGAAAGCCCCCCGTCCTGGTTGATGGCAGCGACCGTGTTTTCGATCGGCACAACAGGATCACGGACGTAGTGCCACGATCCGAGTAACCCACCCTCTTCGGCGCCGAACGCCAGGAAACCGATCGAGCGGCGGGGCGCCAACTCCGAAAGAACTTCGGCGGCGGCCAGAGTCTTGGCGATGCCGACAGCGTTGTCGTGGGCGCCGTTATAGATCGCGTCGCCATCTTCATCGGGCTCGCCGATGCCCACGTGATCCAGATGTGCGGTCATCAGGACGATCTCACCCGCCACTTCAGGGTCGCTCCCAGGGAGCACGCCCATGACGTTCCAGCTGCGACCCTGTCGAACCTCGCGGTCCCGAACCAACGTGACGGGGCCGAGCGCCCGGGCCGCCGTGCCCGCCTCCGCCTGTTCGATAGCCTCCTCGCGCGTCAGTCCCCAGGCGGCCCGGAGCTGCGCGGCGGCCGCCGGGCCCAGTTGCACTTCCGCGCGGAACGACGCGGCCGTTCCGTCGGCAAGCGCGCGGAGGGGTCTGCGGGGCGATAGACGTCGCTCAAAACCTGCCTGAGCACGCTCGGTCGCGGCTGCACTCGGAAGTTGCACCACCGCGACGGCCCCGCGTCGGTACGCGATCTCTGCCTGCATCCGGGTCAAGGGAGCGCGCTCCGCGTCCTCTACCCATCCGCTGGGCGAGCCACTGAGCACGAAGACGACGGCACCCTCAACATCGAGATCGCCGTAGTCCTCCCGGCCGTCCACCGGAAGGCCGTATCCCATGAAGACTCCTTCGCCGGAGATCTCCGGGCGCTCACCGGTCCAGTCGGGCGTGAACACGGCGTCGCGATTGCCGATACGCACACCGCTTACCTCGAGGCGACTGCCACGGTCCTCCCCCGCCTCCAGCAATTCGATCGGTTGCAGGTAGGAGTCGCCGTCGATCGGCTGCAGTCCGATACGGGCGAACTGGGCAGCCACATACTCCGCGGCGATCTCATAGCCGACATCGCCGGTATCGCGGCCGCGCAGCAGGTCGTCCGAAAGGAACTGGAGATGACCGCGCAACATGTCCGGCTCGATGCGCGCCACGGCGTCTTCGATGCCGGCGCCGTCCGATGCTCGCGACCCTGGCGCGTCGATCGCGCAGCCAGCAGCACCGAGCATCGCGAGGATCGCCAACGCTGGCGTCACCCTCGGCCGGATCGCGGCGTGTCGGACGACGCCTCGTCTCTGGAATCTGCCGCTATCGCACAAGGTAGAACGCCTCCTGCCGCGGTCGGAAGAACTCGTATCCGTCCTCGGTAAGATGCGCCGGATCCTCCATCATGATGTAGACCTCCTGCCCGTCCCAATCCGCTACGGCGGTACGGGTGTTGAGCTCAACCGACATGTAGGAGCCCGGCCGCAGCGGGGTCGCCATCCGTTCGGCGTCGCCGCGCTGAACGGCGCGGAAATCGATGCTCGCGCCCAGACCGTGACCGTGGAACCCGAGCGGGTGCGAGTAGATCTGTGCCTGAATCGCCCGCGACTCCATCTCGACCATCGTGGCCTCATACACCTCGCCAGCCGGCATTCCGGGACGCGCCGTGCTGACGAGAACATCCTGCAGCGTCATCGTGTTCGCCAGCGCAGACATCAGCCCGGCCGGCGGATCGGTCTCGCCCTCCGGCAGCACGTAGGCCATCTTCTGCCAGTCGGTATCGAAGCCCATGTAGGAGATGCCGAAATCCAGGTGTAGCAGGTCGCCGCGCTCGATCACCCAGGCCTCGGGCGCCACCGCCAGGAACCCGCGCGACGTGTCGTTCTCCATCCCCGCGCGCTGCAGCCGCAGGTCGGGCTGGAACCAGGTGCCTGCGCGAACCTCCCACAGCGCATCGTAGAGAAACTCGCGCACATCGCCGACCGTGGTCTCCCCCGGCACAATCACCTCGTTCGAGAACGCCCGGCGCGCGATGTCCTCGGTGACATGCACCAGATCCCGGTAGTACGGCAACTCCTCCGGCATCCGCGTGTCGAGATACTCGTCGATGAGTTCGTGCGCGCTCACGAAACGCCCCGTCGCCTCCGGCCCGAGCGTCTCGCTGAGGTACTCGTAGCTGTGACGCGTCAACGAGTGCATCACACCCCGCCGGCCGCCGATCGCGAGCCCGATCCGCTGCGGGTCGTACTCCTCATACAACGCCGGCAGTGCCTCAGACGCAGGGCGCGGCTCGTCGGGCGAATCGTCAAAGAACCGCTTCAGGTTGCCCTCGGAATACCCGGTAATCGCCACCTTGTGGAGCCCGTCGTCGGCAGCGTCCACAAACGCGAAGATGTCGCGCCCGCCCGTGTAGGGCCGCGGCGGCGCCACGTACTCGGTCAACGGATCATCGTGGAACTCCTCGTTCACCACGATCCACATGTCGAGATCGTGCTTCCGCATGAGCGGCAGGATCATCTCGTGACGCCCAAGCAACCACTCCTCGCGGATGGTGGTTTGTTCCGACCACTTCG
>Ga0302135_10002646_pt1 | contig 10711 bp, 10 predicted proteins | sample CBN3_surface_MG_FD_203119 | JGI IMG/M metagenome (GOLD analysis project Ga0302135, IMG submission 203119) | Marine microbial communities from Western Arctic Ocean, Canada - CBN3_32.1 | ecosystem: Environmental > Aquatic > Marine > Oceanic | place: Canada: Western Arctic Ocean | collected... | reverse complement strand
CGTCCTGCAACGGATGTAGCACGCTATCTAACCGCCAGGTCGTGATCATAATCAGCGTGTTCATTCTAGCAATAAATCCTCAAATTCCATGATGACCTGATCCACCGCCAGGTTATCGCCAGGCTCCACCAGAATCCTAGAAATGCTAGTATTGCGTTCCGCACGAAGTGTGTTTTCCATCTTCATTGCCTCAACCACGCAAAGTGCATCACCTACCTTTATTCCCTGATTTTCAAAGACAGAAATAGAGACCACTGTTCCCGGCATCGGACAGAGCAGTTTATGAGATGTGTCAGCGGATGCCTTTTCAGGCATCAATGAAATAAAATCAGACTCGCGCGCAGTAAATATCTGCACGAAGGCGTGTTTACCTTTGTGCGCAATAGTAACGCCTCCAGATTGCGGCCTAACTTGTGCTGTGATTTGATCTCCGTTGATCATTGCCTCGATGTGAAGGTTGCCTGGCATCCAATTGGACGAAATATCATGAGTCTTCCCATCCATCAGAACTAAAAGCTGATTGTTATGCGTCCTAATAATAATATCGAAAACTTGCTCGTTAATGCGTGCGATAACTCTGTTCTCACTCGCCTGATTAATTTGATCTTCGCCTAATCTACAAAGTTGCTGGCGTCTATTGATCAGCACTGCAATCACGCACAGCTGCTTGGAGCTGTCATCATCAATCAATAGTCCTGAAAATCCATCAGGAAACTCATCAGCAATAAAATTCGTATTTAATCTGCCATCAAGCCAGCGTGGATGAGCCATCAAAGCTGATAAAAAAAGCAAATTTTGCTCCAGACCAGTGATCGTGAATCTATCTAGTGCATGCCCCATATGGGCGATTGCTTCCGCACGAGTTGGAGCATGGGTGCATAACTTAGCGATCAACGGATCATAATGAACGGTGATCGTGCTCCCCTCTTCCACACCCGTATCATTACGGACCGTAAGACCATTTTTAGTTTCCTCAACAGGCGGCGAATAACGAACAAGACGTCCGATTGACGGAAGAAAATTTCGTGCTGGGTCTTCCGCGTAGACTCGTGCTTCAATAGCCCACCCTGAATATGTCACATCGCCCTGATTAAACCGGAGCTGTTCTCCGGAAGAAATTCGAATCATTTCTTCAACAAGATCAAGTCCAGTGATTAACTCGGTCACAGTGTGTTCCACTTGAAGACGGGTATTCATTTCAAGAAAATAAAAACCACCGGCAGGGTCAGTGATGAATTCAACAGTACCTGCGCTCTGATAGCCAACTGCGCGCGCCAGAGCACAAGCTTGCGCACCCATCTCAGCTCGCAGTTTGTTATCGACGAATACTGAAGGAGCTTCTTCGACAACTTTCTGATTACGCCTCTGGATCGAGCATTCTCTTTCACCCAGATGAATTACATTGCCATGAGTATCAGCCAGAATCTGAATTTCAATGTGACGTGGTTCAGTAATAAATTTTTCTATGAATACCCGCTCGTCTGCAAAAGAAGCCCGAGCTTCGTTGGTCGCAGATTGAAAACCCTCATGGACTTGCCCATCGCTGTTAGCGATCCGCATACCCTTACCACCACCACCAGCCGCCGCTTTTATCATAATTGGATAGCCTATATCGTGGGCTATACGTATTGCCTCATCGACCGATGAAATAACGTCGGCATAGCCAGGAACGGTGTTTATTCCTGCTTCGCTGGCAAAACGTTTTGCGGTAATCTTGTCACCCATTACTTCCATCGCATGCACACTTGGACCAATGAAAGTTATGTCAGCGTCGTACAAGGCTTTAGCAAAAAGTGGGTTTTCTGAAACAAACCCATAACCTGGGTGGACAGCATCCACATCATGGTCACGGCAAACGTCAATCAGTCGATCTATCAAGAGATAGGACTTCGCGGCGGGTGAAGGTCCAATACAGACCGCATCGTTAGCTAGTTTTACATGCAATGCATGGGCATCCGCTTGCGAGTATACCGCAAGCGTTTCGATACCCATTGTCCGCGCAGTACGAATGACCCGGCACGCAATCTCTCCGCGATTAGCGATCATTATCTTTTTAAACATTTGAATTTTAAATATCCTAATCAAGGCAACAAGATTTGCCAATCAATGCCGCAGCAATATGATGTTTTGCACGCGGGTTAGGCCGATTTAAAGATAATTTTTTTAACTAGAGACAAAGATGAAGCGCTATTCACCCAATCAAGGTAGAATGTCCTTTTTATCTTTACTAAGTCTACATTGCAGAAAACCCTACAGCCATCCTACTGATTTTGCGGACACAGCACTCCCATGCACATCAAAGATTGGGCTAGAGAGGAATGTTGTCGTGCTTTTTCCAAGGATTTTCTACTTGTTTTGACTGCAACATAGAAAGCGCGCGCGCAATACGGTAGCGGGTATTGCGCGGAAAAATAATATCATCGATATAGCCTCGCTCAGCTGCGACAAACGGATTGGCAAACCTGCTTTCGTATTCTTTGATCCGAGCCGCGACCTTCTCTTCATCACCCTGTTCCGAGCGATAAAGGATTTCAACAGCGCCTTTCGGTCCCATAACCGCGATTTCAGCCTGAGGCCAAGCGTAGTTCACATCACTCTTAATATGCTTGGACGACATAACATCATAAGCCCCGCCATAGGCCTTTCGCGTGATAACTGTTACTTTGGGAACAGTCGCTTCAGCATAGGAAAAAAGAAGTTTTGCTCCATGCTTAATCAGCCCATTATATTCTTGATCAGTACCCGGAAGAAATCCTGGAACGTCAACAAATGTCACCAAAGGGATCGAAAAACAGTCACAAAACCTAACAAACCGTGCCGCCTTACGGCTGGCATCTGAATCAAGAACGCCGGCCAACACCAATGGCTGATTGGCTACAAAACCAACAGTACGTCCCTCAATGCGACCAAATGTAGTGATAATATTTTTAGCAAATAATTCTTGAATTTCAAAAGTTTCACCCGCATCGACAACTTTTGTGATTAGCTCGGACATATCATATGGCTCGTTCGGATTGTCCGGCACAAGTGTATCCAGGGACAATTCAGATCGATCTACTGGATCTTGCGTTTTATAGTTTGGAGGCGGTGCTATATTTGAGGTTGGCAGATAGTCCATCAGTCGGCGGACTTCGCGAAGTGCCTCAATATCATTTTCAAAAGCTCCATCTGCAATCGATGACCGCGAAGTATGAACATCGGCACCGCCGAGTTCCTCCGCAGTTACCGTTTCGCCGGTAACAGTTTTGACCACATCAGGGCCTGTGACAAACATGTAGGATGTGTCGCGCACCATAAAGATAAAATCTGTCATCGCAGGCGAATAAACATCTCCACCGGCGCACGGTCCCATTATCACCGAGATTTGTGGAACAACGCCTGATGCCATTACATTACGCCAAAAAACCTCGCCATAGCCGCCAAGAGCAGCGACTCCTTCCTGTATTCGTGCGCCGCCGGCATCGAACAAACCGATGATCGGCGCACGATTGCGCAACGCCATATCCTGGACCTTATGGATTTTGTTGGCGTGCGCCTCTGAAAGCGAGCCTCCAAATACAGTAAAATCCTTTGCAAATACATAAGTCAAACGCCCGTTTATCCGCCCCCAACCGGTAACAACACCATCACCTGGTATACGATTTTTAGCCATACCAAAATCGTTTGAGCGGTGTTCGACAAACATATCAAACTCCTCGAAGGTGTCTGAATCTAGTAGCAAAGCAATACGTTCGCGCGCGGTCAGTTTGCCCTTAGCATGCTGTTGCGCTGTGCGGCGTTCGCCGCCACCTGCACGAGCTCGCTCACGGCGGTGCTCCAACTCATTGATGTTGTCTTTCATCTTCCCCTCCGCACTGCTCAAGATTAACTGCCCGCGATTAATTTCAACAATGACGTTTAATTCCTCCGGGTTAGGAGTGGCTAAAATCCATCACCTGCACCGCCGCCTTAAAGTCGCGCTTAACGTTAGCACGGCGTAATGCTGCCTCAGTATCTTCACCCCAAAGTTCAATCTGCCAATCTTCATCAATCTGGGCCGCATGCCATGCGCTTTGCAATTCAAGCACACTATCAAAAATTGCCAATGCGATCAGCACCGAGCCAGCGATGGTTGTGGCCATTGCAAAGGATGCGAGCGTAACATCATCGACAACTTTAATTCTTGCTGCGATATAACTGATAAGCTTTGGATCCTGCGGTACGGTCTGTATGTCGTTGGTCGTCGCCGGCTTTATTCCGCACGCAATCTCAATCCAATCTAGCAGCGGATTCCACGCAGCCTCTTGTTTTGCAATCAATCCTGACGGGCCAATCGCACGGTAGCAAACAAGGTCAAAGTTGGCATAGGAGGCAACTTCCTTGGCAACACCGATACGCTCGTACGCAACATGATCAATCGCGGTGTTAACAATACGATTAAGCGGCATGGATGCACGCTCAATATAAGCACCCTGACTATTCCACTCAGCGGCAAGTTCAACAGCAAATTCAGCCTTCTTAACAATAATTGCGAGCCTGCTGGTGTAAGTACCGACTGTCCGTCAAGGGTAACACTAAAACCACCCTTCAGTGCGATTATACCTGCTTTCTGGTAAACACGCTTAGCGCGCTTATTCTTCACTAACGGCTTAGTATCCATCAGCTTTCTCTCCACCGATCGATAAATCCGCTCCATGTGTATTCTGATCAAATCCAAGCAGATCAAATGCATACTTTAGATGTTCAGGTAGCTTGGCTCTTACATCCAAGATCCCGCCGGCTGGATGAGGCAGTACAATTCGGCGCGCATGCAGACAAAGCATCTCTACCAATCCCCCTGGTACCGACCAGTTTTCAACATTGAAATATCGGCTATCAAACAAGATCGGATGACCAATATGAGCCATATGAACGCGAAGTTGGTGCTTTCGCCCGGTCTCAGGTTCTAGTTTTATCCAACTAACCTTGGCCCCAGCACGATCAACAATCTCAAAATTAGTGACGGCGTGCTGGGCGGACGGCGTACCCTGACGCACTACTACTTGCGATGCCCTATTGCCTTGCTCATCCGGTGCAATAAAATTTGAGATCCGCCCAGGTGACGGAGAAGGTATCCCTCTAGCAATAGCCCAATATATTTTTTGAGCCCGCTTCGATTTCAAGCTTTTAGATAAAGCCGCGGCAGCAGTACGATTTAGTGCAATCAGCAATACACCACTAGTATCGCGGTCAAGCCGATGAACTAAGCGCGGGATTTCATCATTAGCACCACTTAAGGCAGGCAGTAGCCGATCCACATGCTCAGAAATACCACTTCCACCTTGGGTTGCAAGCCCTGGTGGTTTGTTAAGTGCAATCACATGATGATCGCGATAAATAACGAGACTTTCAATATAATTAATATCGTCTAACGAGAATTTATTCTGTTTGGTTCGCTTGCTCGACGGTGCCGGTACTATCGGTGGGATACGAATACTTTGTCCTGCTTTCACACGCGTATCAGCTTTTACTCGCCCGCCATCGATCCTGATCTGACCGGACCGGATAAGCTTTTGCGCATGAACAAACCCAACACCTGGGAAGCGGGAGCGGAGCCAACGATCAAGACGCATACCTTCATCATCACAGTTGACTTCGAAATGCTCTACCATACTCATGACAACATAGATCTTGCTATCATAAGACCAAGAAAAAGAGCGCCTATCGATAGGCTAACCGAACCAAAGACATAAAGTGCTGTGAGCAACATTTCCTCGCGCTCAAGCAACAAGGCTGTGTCGAGAGAAAACGCAGAAAAAGTTGTAAATCCACCTAAAACACCAGTAGCAAGGAACAGTCGCAGTTCCTGACTGGTTGATCCGCGCAACACCAAGAGTTCGACAATAATTCCCATCAAGAAACAACCAATCACATTGACCGCAAAAGTGCCCCAAGGAAAAGACGTAACAGTAAATTTAAGAATAAAAATATTAACGAGATGACGACTGGCAGCTCCTATTGCACCGCCCAGTGCGACAACGAGAAGCTGATTCATTGGTTTTTTCTTTGTCTAAGAGTAGCCCAGTATTTAAGTCGTTTTTTTATCTCACGCTCAAAGCCACGTGCGGGCGGATCATAAAACGTTAACCGGTCCAAACTATCTGGAAAATAATGTTGCCCGGAAAACGCATCATCGCTTTTATGGTCATAATTATAGCCACGACCATACCCCTCTACTTTCATCAATCTGGTCTGCGCATTCAGTATGCGTTTAGGGGGAGCTAGTGATCCGTGTTCCTTCGCTGCACTAGCAGCCAATTTAAATGCCGAATAGGCCGCATTCGATTTAGGGGCAGTTGCGACATAAATCACTGCCTGAGCGATAGCTAGTTCACCTTCCGGACTGCCCAGCAACTCAAAAGCATCTTTGGCGTGGAGCGTTTGCGCAAGAGCAGTAGGATCGGCAAGTCCTACATCCTCAATCGCCATTCTGACCACACGGCGCAAGATATAAAGCGGATCTTCACCAGCGACCAACATGCGTGCTAACCAATAAAGTGACGCATCAGGATCTGATCCGCGCACCGATTTATGGAGTGCAGAGATCAGATTATAGTGCCCCTCCTGACCCTTATCATAGACAGGTGCGCGTTCGTGAACCAGTTTAGTCAGAGATTCAATATCCAATTTCTCGCTTTCATTACCCACAACATCAAGGATAAGTTCGCATAAATTAATAAGATAACGGCCATCTCCATCAGCCATCCGGATCAGAGCCGAACGTGCTGCAGCATCCAGCTGCAGTTGCCTGTCACATTCGTCTTCAACGCGCAAAACAATCTTATCAAGAGCGTCTTGATCCAACGGATTGAGTACAAGAACCTGGGCTCGCGATAACAAGGCGCTGTTCAGTTCAAAGGATGGATTTTCCGTTGTTGCTCCAATCAGAGTAATGGTTCCATCCTCCATAACCGGTAAAAACCCATCCTGCTGCGCACGATTAAAGCGGTGTATCTCGTCAACAAACAAGAGCGTACCACCCCCAGCTTCACGACGCGCCCGTGCTCGTTCAAAACTCTTTTTAAGATCAGCAATACCAGTGAAAATCGCCGACATCTGTTCAAATTCAAGACCCTGGGTACTAGCCAGCAATCTCGCGATAGTGGTTTTACCTGTACCAGGAGGTCCCCAGAAAATCAGGGACGTCATATGCCCTGCAGCCATCATCCTAATCAGAGATCCATCTACTCCTAAAAGATGATCCTGCCCGACCACATCCCCTAGTTGTTTTGGCCTCATCCGATCAGCCAAAGGATGGGGGGCACCTTTCTCAAGTCCAGAAGCCTTAAAAAGATCAGCCACTCCAGCTACCCGCGCACGATGGTACGGATGTTTCTTCCATTCCGCCGAATAACAATCTCAATCGGTAATGCGATGCGCGAAAGGACAACCTCCAGCTGTTCGATTTTTTTCACTTCAACGCTGTTAATCTCAACTAGCTCATCACCTTTTATCAAGCCTAGACGGCTAGCAGGTGACCCTCTGTCAACATCAAGAATAATAACCCCACGAGAATTGAGGGGTAATGATAATTCTTCGGCAAGCGCCGGAGAGAGATTAGCCACTAGTATGCCGCTTAAGGGCAATGCACCAGTGATCTTGGTCTCATCGCGAGGAGGATCTTCTGGCGGTGGCATTAGCTTGATAGCAGTGTGATAGATCTTACCATCTCGCCAAAAACCTAACTGCACGGTGGCCTCCAATATGGAGGTCGCAAGGCGATAGTCGAGCGTTTGAGGATTATCAACCTCCACACCATCTATGCTAACAATGAGGTCGCCGCGTCTAACACCCGCCATAGCAAGCGGACCACTACTATAAAGCTCAGAAATAATTGCACCATGGGGGCGTTCTAAACCTAAAGTCCGGGCTACATCAGGCGATACATCTTGAAGGGACGCTCCAAGCCAAGGTCGGCGAACATGTCCGTCGCCTGAAAGTGCTTGACTGGCGACAACCCGAACCATATTGGAAGGAATAGAAAACCCAATACCAAGACTACCACCAGATTTTGAATATATGGCAGTATTGATGCCAAGAATCTTCCCGGTCGAATCAACCAAGGGTCCTCCTGAATTGCCGGGATTGATAGCTGCATCCGTCTGGATAAAAAACTGAAAATCAGTAATTCCGACACCAGTCCGCGCCAAAGCAGATATTATACCGCTTGTCACCGTTTGACCAATTCCAAACGGATTGCCAATTGCAAGGACAATATCACCTACCTCTATGGCATCAGAATTAGCAAATTCCAGAAATGGATATGGGCCGTGAGACCCTAATATGCGCAGAACAGCAAGATCAGTACGTTCATCTTTTAGGAGAATCTCGGCTTCCAGCTCACGTCGATCAGACAACGCAACCTTGATCTCGGTACCATCCTTAATCACATGATGGTTGGTAATGACTAACCCATCACCGGAGATAATGACACCAGATCCAAGTGAAGAGCGAACACGTTCACGCTCTGCAAGCTGCCCTCTGCGGCCAAAAAACCTTTGAAAAAAAGGATCTGAAAAAAAAGGAGACATCTGATGCTGCTGGACAACCCGTCGAGAGTAGACATTCACAACTGCTGGTGCCGCGCGCCGCACCACCGGCGCGTAGGTCAGCTTTAACTCTGCATCACTGTTAGGACTTTTAACCTCAAATTCATTTTGGGTGGGGGGCTCAGGCGAGATTAGCTCCTCAGCTTCAGCGCCAAGCCCCATGAACAGTGTCGTTATCAAAAGTTTCAGTGTCCGCATTCCTGCCCTCTACGACATCACCTAAATTAGAGCCCACAACTATTGCTGTTTCTTCTTTCTCCGATATTATTGGGAAACGCAGCCACGCCAAAGCTTTAACAAAAAAGGGCAGCTCGAAAGCCGCCCAATCAGGTTTCGCTCCCGAAACTATTATAAGGTTTTTCAGGAAAATTGCATGGTTGGTTACAACCATGCAATCGAAACAGTTAGGCTGCTGCTTCAGCCATTTCTCCACGCTCTTCAGCTATTTCTTGGGTTGGCCCAGAATCCTGACCGCGAGCATCTTCATCGCGGTCGACAAACTCAATCACTGCCATCGGCGCAGAATCACCATAACGGAAGCCAGCCTTAAGCACTCTGGTATAGCCACCGTTACGATTTTTATAACGTGGACCCAGTGCATCGAACAACTTCGCAACCATCACCTTGTCTCCACACAATCTCGACAAAGCCTGCCGGCGGGCATGTAGATCACCTCGCTTGGCTAAAGTAATCAATCGTTCAACCACTGGCCGCAGTTCCTTAGCTTTTGGCAAGGTTGTTACAATCTGCTCGTGCTTTATCAAAGCATTTGACATATTCACAAACAGTGCCTTGCGATGACTGGCTGTTCGATTAAGTTTGCGTCCCGATTTACGGTGGCGCATGGTAAGCCTCCTGGCAGGTTCAGATATCTAGAACCTTAGAAATGTTCCTCATAACGCTTGGCTAGATCATCAATATTGTCCGGTGGCCAGTCCGGCACATCCATGCCGAGATGAAGGCCCATCTGTGCAAGCACTTCCTTAATTTCGTTCAGAGATTTACGACCAAAATTCGGGGTACGAAGCATTTCACCCTCCGACTTTTGAATAAGATCTCCGATATAGATGATGTTATCATTTTTCAAGCAGTTCGCTGATCGGACTGACAGCTCCAGCTCATCAACTTTCTTCAACAATGCCGGATTGAAAGCTAACTCGGGTGCACGCTCTTCGATAACTTCCTTTTTAGGTTCCTCGAAATTGACAAAGACCTGCAACTGGTCCTGAAGGATACGGGCAGCATAAGCGACCGCATCCTCGGGTGTGAGAGATCCGTCTGTTTCAAGGTGTAAGTTCAGCCTGTCATAGTCAAGGATCTGACCTTCACGGGTGTTTTCAACCTGGTAGGAGACCTTACGCACTGGGCTATAAAGACTATCGATGGCAATCAAACCAATCGGAGCATCCTCTGGTCGATTACGCTCCGCAGGAACATAACCCTTACCGGTTTGCACCATGAATTCCATGCGCAACTCAACGCCTTCATCAATAGTACAAAGAGGGTGCTCAGGATTTAGAATGTCCACATCAGCAGTTGGTGTAATGTCACCAGCAGTCACAGTGCACGGTCCTGTTTTTTGCAGCATGAGCCTACGAGGTGTTTCAGAATGCATGCGAAGAGCTATATCCTTGATATTGAGCACGATATCAGTGACATCTTCACGCACGCCAGAAATCGATGAAAATTCGTGTAGGACTCCGTCAATTTGAACCGATGTCACCGCGGCACCCTGCAACGAGGACATCAGAATACGCCGCAGTGCATTGCCGAGCGTTAAACCAAAACCCCGCTCCAATGGCTCTGCTATCAATTGCGCCGTAGTTGCCGGATTGTGTCCCGACCGAATATCGAGTTTGGTCGGCTTAATAAGCTCTTGCCAGTTCTTCTCGATCACAATTTTTCCTTTTAGATTTTGTGCCGCCCGCCGCGGACAGGATATTCTTCCATTTTTCGCTAGGCTATCAGCGATATAGTATTCCAACCTTAGACACGGCGCCTTTTAGGCGGTCGACAGCCATTGTGCGGAATAGGGGTTACATCGCGAATTGTAGTAACAGTGAAACCAGCAGTTTGCAGGGCTCGAAGCGCCGATTCACGGCCAGACCCAGGGCCCTTTACCCGCACCTCGACTGTTTGCATAC
>Ga0302135_10002643_pt1 | contig 10715 bp, 7 predicted proteins | sample CBN3_surface_MG_FD_203119 | JGI IMG/M metagenome (GOLD analysis project Ga0302135, IMG submission 203119) | Marine microbial communities from Western Arctic Ocean, Canada - CBN3_32.1 | ecosystem: Environmental > Aquatic > Marine > Oceanic | place: Canada: Western Arctic Ocean | collected 2017-09-15 | reverse complement strand
CTCTTGCGAGCAACCGTGTGCTTGAGCACGACGCCGATCTCGATGCCCTGCTCACGAAGATTGAGCACGACCGGAAGGCCTCGTTTGACGCGCTTATCGAGGTGGCGTACACGGGCTACTACAGCCACCACGACGTGCTTCACGCGATCGGATGGATTCCTCCTGGTCCTGTGGCCGATACGTCTGAGTTCTTCGACCCCTCGTTGCTCGAGGGCGTCCGCAAGATGGGGCCGCGCTATCGACAGGTCTAGTGGCCGGTGGTAGAAGTCAGGCCTTCGACGAGAGACATGTCCTGAGGAGCGACGTGAATTCGCGGTCGATCGCGGGAAGTTCATGGTCGACCGTCTCATCCGTGCGCGTGATTACCAGCCCAATATCCAGGATCGACGTGAAGTGCAGGCGGCGCCGCGTGGCGATAGCACCGTTGCCGCCGTCGTTGTGGCCGGTTTAGTCAGAGGGTGGAGCCAGGCGCGTGACGTCGAGGCTCACGAAACGGTGGGGTTATTTCATGAATATTCAGCGTATCGTCGTCGGTTCTCTGATGGTGTTCGGGGCGGTCTCGGCGGCCTCCCTGACTGGTTTGGCACAGGCAGGATCCGGAAAGCTCTCCGGTGGCGTTCAGCCGGCCGTGGCACGGGTTCAAACGCCGGCCACGACGCGCGCGCTGCTGGATCAGTACTGCGTAACGTGTCATAACCAACGCTCGAAGGTCGGCGGCCTTACTCTCGATGACGTGGACGTGTCGAAGGTGGGTTCGAGCGCGGAGGTCTGGGAGAAGATGATCCAGAAACTCCGAGCGGGAACCATGCCGCCGGTTGGCCGGCCACGTCCGGACTCGACAACCTACGAGACCTTGATCTCATGGATCGAGCACGAGATCGACACAGCGGACACCGCCAGTTCGAAGCCAGGCAGAACCGAAGCGTTCCACAGGCTGAACCGGGCTGAGTACCGGAACGTCATTCGAGATCTGTTGGCCCTCGATATCGACGTGACGGCACTGCTCCCTGCCGACAACACCTACGAGCACGGCTTCGACAACAACGGCGACATGCTCTCGGTGTCTCCGGAGTTGTTGTCCCGATACATGTCGGCCGCCCGGAAGATTAGTCGTCTGGCCGTAGGTATCAGTCCGACGCGGGCATCCACGGACACCTACAAGGTGCATCCGAACATGTGGCAGGACGATCGGCTGAGCGAAGACCTTCCGTTCGGCTCTCGGGGCGGCCTCGCCGTCCAGCATGTGTTCCCGGTGGACGGTGAGTACGCCATCACGATCCGGCTCCACCGGAACTTCTCGGACTACATTAAGGGTTTCTCTCGATTCCAGACCATCGATGTTCGTCTCGACGGCGCACCGCTGAAGCAGTTCACTGTGGGGGGGGGCGAGACCAAGGGAAGAATGGCGCCACTGAGCTTCAGCGGCAACATCGCCGGCGACCCGGAGTGGGAATACTTCATGAACACTGGCGACACTGGTCTTGAGGTTCGCTTCACGGCGAAGGCTGGCCCCGCGACGATCGGCGTGTCCTTCCTGCGACAACTGGCGGAGCAGGACGGGGTGCTCCACCCGCGTCAGCGCGGCTATGGTCTTTTCGTTGACGAGCACTACGAGAGGAACGCGATGGTCGAGCAGGTCGTCGTGGGAGGGCCGTACCGTGTCGACGGCCCCGGCGACACGCCCAGCCGTCAGCAACTCTTCGTGTGCCAGCCCGCGACGGTCGCGGACTAAGAGCCGTGTGCGCGCACGATCCTCTCGACGCTCGGGCGCAGGGCCTATCGTCGGCCCGTTACAGATGGTGAGGTGGCGGAACTGCTCGAGTTCTACAAGATGGGCCGGGTGGATGGTACCTTCGACATGGGCGTCCAGTTCGCGGTCGAGCGGTTGCTTGTTGACCCGGAGTTCCTGTACCGGATCGAGCGCGACCCGTCATCTGCGGCGCCTGGCGGCGCCTATCGTCTTTCTGACCTGGAACTTGCCTCGCGGCTGTCGTTCTTTCTATGGAGTAGCATTCCGGACGATGCGCTCCTGGACCTTGCGATCGAGGGGCAGCTGAGAGAGCCGGAGATTCTCGATCGAGAGGTGCGTCGAATGCTGGTCGACGCAAAATCGAGGTCGCTCGTCGAGAACTTCGGGGACCAGTGGTTGCGCTTGAGGAATCTGGACAGCCAGGCCCGCGAGTCGGCGGCCTATCCAGAATTCGACGAAAACCTTCGCATGGCCTTCCGGCGTGAGACCGAGATGTTCTTCGAGAGCATCGTTCGCGAAGATCGCAAGGTCAGCGATTTTCTGAACGCTGACTACACCTTCGTCAACGAGCGGCTCGCACGGTTCTACGGCATTCCAGGGGTTTACGGTGAGCGGTTCAGACGGGTGACGCTCGATCCCCAGAGTCCCCGCGGCGGGCTCCTAGGCCAGGGGAGTTTGCTTACAGTGACCTCTCACCCCAACCGGACGTCTCCAGTTCTTCGGGGAAAGTGGTTGCTTGAAACGATCCTTGGTGCCCCGCCGCCAGAGCCCCCGGCCAACATACCCGGCCTGCCTGACAGGGGTGAGGGGGGCCAGCCTGCTTCGGTGCGAGAGCGGCTGGAGACGCACCGGAAGAATCCCGTGTGCGCCGCTTGCCACGCACCGATGGACCCGCTGGGCTTCGCACTTGAAAATTTCAGTGCGATCGGCGAGTGGCGCGACGTGAGTGAAGCGGGCACGCCGATTGATGCTACGGGTACCATGCCGAGCGGCGCCAAATTCGAGGGGTCGGCCGGTCTCCGGGAGATTCTCGTGGGCAGGCGCGCCGAGTTCGCGGGAACGATCGCCGAAAAATTGATGGCCTACGCACTGGGCCGAGGCGTCGAATTCTACGATCGCCCCAGCCTGAGAGTCATCTCCAAGGCCGCCGCCAGTGACGACTACCGCTGGTCATCCATCGTCCTGGGCATCGTGAGGAGTACGCCGTTTCAGATGCGCACGGCTCGCGGCGAAGCCCCCGCGCTGGCAGAGGCGGCCGCTCGCTGAACTGAGCCAGGGCCGGCGGCTGCGCTTGCGCTTGGTCGCTATTGCGCGCCGAGCTTGCGCAGTAGTTCCGCAGTGCTGTTGTCTGCACCGGAGGGCGCCTGGCCGAATCTGTCGGCCGACGCCATGGCCAAGGGCGTCTGCCCCTTCTCGTTCTTGACATCCAGTGTGGCGCCACGTTCAACGAGGAACTCGACCACAGAGTTCAATCGGCGGGCGGCCGCCCTGTGCAGTGCTGTGTTGCCACTGCTGTCAGTGGAGTTCATGTCGGCACCGCCGTCGACGGCCAGCGTGACGCACTCCCGAACCAGGCGCTCGGTGACTGTTTGGTCTGGGGTACGTCCGACCTCAGGCCGCAAGTTGCCCTGAACGGCCGAGAGTAGCAATGGCTCTCCCTCGTCCGTTACGACGGACGCGTTTGCCCCGTTGGCGAACAGGTGCTTCAGAATTTCCGGTTGGGCGAAGCGCGCCGCCAGCCACACCGGAGTTGCCCCGATGTAGTGACCGGAGATCACGTAGTCCACGCTGGCGCGCCGCACGGGCGTGCCCTGCATCAGCACGCCATTCGGGTCGGCTCCGTTCGCGATGAGCGCTGTTGCGACGTCCACGAAGCCGTGCAGAATGGCGACATGCAGCGCCGTGTACCCGCCGTCGGCGGCATTCGGATCGGCGCCGCGCTCGAGCAGTAGCATGGCAAGCGGTGCGTGGCCGCTGTGAACGGCCACGACCAGCGCGCTCGTACCCTCGGGCGAGAGTTCCTTGGGGTCTGCCCCGGCGGCGAGCAGCACCTGTGTCGTCTCGACGCTCCCCTGCCGTGCTGCGAACAAGAGCGGCGTGAAGCCACCCCTGTCGATTTCGGCCACGACCTCGTTCCCGAAGCCGGCCGTCTCGGTGTTGACACGACGGTGGCGAACCTTCGCTCTCGCGTGAAGGTCCGCGCCCGCCTCAATGAGCACCCTTGCGACGTCGGCGTGACCCTGCGCGGCAGCCCACATCAGCGCCGTCTGGTTTTGCGATGACTCTAGCGCGTTGACGTCCGCGCCTCGCGCCAGAAGTTGCCTGACGATGTTGGCGCTACCGGTTCGAGTAGCCGTCATCAACATAGTTTCACCCGAGGGGAGCGCGACGCTCGCGTCGGCACCCGCCGCCAGCAGTCGCTCCACCATGGCGGTGCTGCCGTTGACGCACGCGAGCCAGAGCGGTGTGACGCCGAGGTCGTTGGCAGCAGTTGCAGACGCACCGGCCTGCAGCAGGACGTCCGCTGTTGCTATGACGTCCCAGTAGGCCGCCCAGTGCAATGCTGTGGCGCCATCGCCCTGCCTGGTGTCGACGTCGGTGCCCTGCGCGAGCAGGGTGCGGACGGCAGGCGCATCGTTCCTCTTTGCCGCATCCACGAGCCGGAGGTCATCAGCGGCGGTGGCCCCGAGGCTGGCAACGACAAGCAGCGCCGGTGCACAGCGCGCGAGCTCTCGGAGGATTCTCATGCGGTTACTGCCTCAGTTCTGCGTAGATTGCCTCGACGTTTGCACGGACGTTCGTCAGGCCGTAGTTCGGGTACTTCCCGGAAAGCAGTGTGGTGGCCGCTACCGCCGCGTCGCCGACGCTCTTGCCAGCCACAAGCGACGCCTTCGCGGAATCCAGGAGGTCGCTGTTGACGGTCGCGAACTCCTCAAGGTCCCGCATCGTGATCCACCGGAGGATGGCCTTTGGCGGGGGAGTTCCGCGCCCGGGAATGATGGTTTCGATCCCCTTGCCCTGCAGTCCCTTGACCGTCTTGGCCAGCGTGTCGACCAGCGCGACAGGGCTCCCGCCGTTCTCGAAGTCGATGGCCGGCACTTGCTTTCCAGGGAACAGGTCGCCAAACACCGCAACGCCGTAGGTCGGGAACACGACGATCGTGTCTCCAGCACTGTGACCGGCGCCGAAATGGTACATGTCGATGGTCTTCCCGACCGTCTCTCCAGGCACCTTAAATGGCACGGACAGCGTGTCGGTAAACGTCTTCGTCGGAAGTCCCTTGACGTTCGCCCCTGAGAAGGCTGCCGTCTTGGCCATCAGCGCCTTTGTTTTCTCGTGCGCCACGATCATCTTGGCGTCTGGGAACTCGGCATTGGCACCGGCCGCTCGAGGGCTCGTGTTGATGATGAGTTCGATCGGGACGTCGGTGGTGAGGCCGGCCTTGACCCGAAGCGCCTCACCCCAGCCTGGCCCCTTGGTGTCAACCAGCGCGATGGCGTCGTCGCCGGCAAGGGCGACCGCGTGGCTTCCGGCCCCGCCAAGCAGGTAGAGGCTGCTGAACATGACTGAGCTTCTGAGCGGGTCGTCAGCGCCGAACTTGGCCCCGGCGATGTAGATGATCTGCAGCGACTGTGCGGTCTTCGGCTCCTGGGCTGCCTGCGCCCGTGCCTTGGTGGGTAGGGTCAGCCCTGAGCCCACGGTAAGCAACAGTGCTCCGACGAGAAATTTCCTCATGAACGCTCTCCCTGGAAACGAGGCTCGAATCTAGTAATCGCTCGCATCCAGCGATGCCGCGATGATCTCTTCGTCGTTCCGCGCGTAGATGTGCTTGTTGGCGTACGCCGGGTGCGACCAGTTGACGAACTTGAGCTTGCGGCGGTTTCCCGGGGGCGTCGTCGGCTTGATCAGAAACGTCCGACTGATCTCTTCATAGCCCTCAGGTGAGAGTCGTGCGATGACCAGGTCGCCGCGGTCAGTGTTCAGAAAAACACGTTTGTCATTGAGCACCATGAACCCGGTCGACCAGCGGGCGAACTCCTGGGTGGCATCGAGCGACTCCCACATGCGTTCGCCCGTGCTTGCGCGGAGGCACCGCATCTGTCCGTAGCTGCAGAGTCCGTACACATATCCGTCGATCACGAGCGGAGTCATGAGCACGGCGTTCAGCGTGTCGGTGTCGATCTCGCTATCGATCTTGGATTTCCAGAGAACACTCGATGCAGCCTTCGTGTCATCCAATTCGAGCATGAACGACCCGTTGTAGAAGGTCGACACCATCATGAAGTTGCCGCCGACGGCCGGCCCCGTCGGATTCATCGCGTCCTGACTGTGGAATGGCTGGGTCCAGTAGGTCTCGCCCGTCACCGGATTGAGCGACACCACTGCCTCCGGGTGCCAGAAGATCAGCTGACGCGTGTCGCCGCGACTGATGATGATGGGCGGGGAAACCCCTCGCTGTTCGTCGCTGCCGAGAGCCCGCCATGCTTCCTTCCCTGTATGCTTGTTGAACGCCACCAGTTTGCCGTCCGGGTCGCCACCGACCACGGCGATGACCAGGTCGCCCTCCACCAGCGGTGCGCCGGAGGCGCCGTACCCGGCGGGCGAGGCGCCGTACTCCTCGACATAGTCGTGCTGCCAGAGAATCTCGCCGCTGCCCATACTTAGTGCCACTAGCAGTCCCGCTGAGCCCTGCACGTAGACACGATCGTCGTCGATCGTGGGTGTCGCGCGCGGCCCGTTGGGCCAGGAGATTCCCCGATAGCTGGCCTCCCACTCCGTCGTCCACTGGATTTTGCCGGTCTTCTCATCCAGGCTGAGCACGCGCTCCTTACCGAGGACACCGCCTTCTTTCTCCGGAACGAAGTCCATGACGATGATGCGCCCGTTTGAGACGGCCGGACCGGTATAGCCGCGGTTGAGTGGGGTGCGCCACTTAATCTTGAGCCCGCTCTCCGGGAACATCTCGACGATGCCGGTCTCGTTCCAGACGCCCATGCGGCCCGAACCGCGGTACTCGGGCCAGTCTTCCGCCTGGAGCCCGAGCGAACTCGAGGCGAGCAGCATGGCAACAGAAATAATCCCTATTCTCATAGAGAGGACTATATCGTGGGAATTACCTGTCGGCAACCGTTGCGAGACACTGATGGCCGAGGCCATGGATTGCGACCGCCGTGAGGAAAACGTGGGTGTTGCGGCACCCTTTTGCTGGCTACTGGAAGAGCGAGGCGCAAGGCCCTGGGCGTGTCCCCTGACGTGAAATTGATTCGCGCCAGGGGACACGCCTGGGAAAAGGCGCCCGGGGGAGCGACCTGGTGGGTCCCCCGGGCGAATCGTCAGAAAGTGGCTGTCAGATTGAGTAGCGACCCGGTGCCGCCGTCAACGGCGGTAGGGGCGCCCGTCAGCATGAACGTCCACCGGTTCAGCCTCGCCGCTGTATTCCCCAGTTCCTCGAGGTCGACGGCGTCGACGACGTAGCCACCCATGGACACGATGACCAGCGAGTGCACCGGCATGCCGCGCGTATTAGCGAGCACGTCCTTCGTCGCGCCGGGCGGGCGGACGTCGTTCGACATGTCGGCAGCGACCATGACGACGTCGCGCTCGTGCATCCAGGGCACCGTTGAGATGTGGTATCCAGCCTCGCCGGCCTGCGGATCTGGCGGGATCAGGTTCCAGGGGCCCACCTCGCGGCGGCGCACCCACCGGCCCGTGCGGAGGAAGATTGCGTCACCCGGTTGCACCTTGAAGCCCGCCTGCTTTTCCCACGCCTCGAAGTCCTCGGGGTAGACCGGCGTGCCCGGCTCGAGATACGGCACACCCTTCAGGCGGGGAATGTCCATCAGGATCCCGCGTGTCAGGAAGCCAGCCTTGTTCATGTTGATGTCCGACTTGGCGCAGCCGCCGTTTGCCTTGCGGTCCTTGAAGTCGAACCCGTTGTAGATCTTCCCCTGGTAGTCGAACTGGCAGACGGCGTCGATGTGACTGTGCGTCGTGCTGTGGAACTGGATCGTAAATTTGCTGCCGCCGTTCTCCATCAGGAGCGGTCCGAGGCCCCCGCCCGGTTTGTTCGGCGTGTCCGCGGCCGGTTCGGTGATCAGGGTATGCGCGAGCGAGACGGAGACACCCTCTGTGACGAGCGCTGCAGCATTCTTGCGCATCTCGTCCGTGACGATGTTCCAGGTGCCCAGTTCGTCGTCAGCACCCCAGCGCCCCCAGTTTGACACTTGCTTCTGAAGCGCCTCGAATTCAGCGAGCGACTGTGGCGCGCGCGCCGAATTGTTCCCGGCGGCCACCTGGGCGGTCGAGGGAACGGTGGACCAGGCGAGCGCGGCGATAAGCGCTGCGCCTGCAAGAACTTTAAATCTCATAAAATGCCTCCGCTGGGTGGACGAGCGTCTGCGAACCAATCTTTGCGAAAGTGTAGCGTTCCTGCTGGTGGGGTCAAGTGGCAGAGCGCCGACCCGAGTCGGCGCGCGCATTTCGACTGGAGGTCGCCGTGCCGGCGGCGCGGCCGGCCTGGGACGTCCGGTGTGGCTCTTCTAGCGGTCTTGCCTCGGGAAGACGGCCTGGAGGCGCGGCCATCGGGGCGTGAATGTCTTGACCGGAGGCGCATCGGATAGTAGATTTGCCTCTTCTCTTCAACTTTAGGGGGCAGCCGTGGACGAGACGATCACACGCCAGTTGAGCCGCTATGCCGGTTCGATGTCGAGGCGCGACATGATGCGAGGCCTCGCGATGGCCGCGGCCGCGCACGCGACGACCGGCATCGCGACGGCGCAGCAGCGCTTCAACTGGGCGCCGCTCGTCGACCACATTCAGATCAACTCCGACGACGTACCAAGATCCCGGGAGTTCTATCAGAAGGTGATGGGCCTTGACCTGTTGCGCGTCGGGCCGCCCAACGATGCGGAGTGCTGTCCTGACGAATCAGCTTTCTTCGGCGTAGGCACGCGCCTCATCCTCGCCATCCGGAAGCGTCCGGGACGGAACATCGATCACTGGTCGCTGCTGATGAACGAATTCGACCAGGCTGCCGTCATCGCGGAACTGGAGCGGCGCGGTTCCGGGCCCGCGAATCACGACCTGCCAGGGTTCTACGCGGCCGACCCTGACAATGTGATGATGCAGTTCATGGGACAGCCCGGCCCCGCCGGTCCGACGCCGCCTCCGCCCACGGCGAAGGGATCCCTGATGACCTTCGAGTGGGCGCCGCTCATCGACCACATGCAGATCAACGCGACCGACGTCAAGCAGTCGACCGAGTTCTACCAGAAGGTGCTCGGCCTGGACCTGCTGCGCGTTGGACCGCCGAACGACCGCGACTGCTGCCCTGACGAGTCCGCCTTCTTCGGTGTCGGGAAGCGCTTGATTCTTGCGGTACGCAAGGCCGAGCCCGAGGCGACCTTCGACCACTACGCCCTGCTCATGAACAACTTCGACAGGGAGACCGTCACGAAAGAGTTCAAGGCACGCGGCGTGGAGACCAAGGCGGACCGGAGCGGATTCCACGTGGTGGACCCGGACGGCATCAAGGTTCAGTTGATGGGACAGCCAGGGCCCGCGTAGCGCCGGCCCGCTGACCCGTGTCACTCAGGAGGATACGCATGACTCGCAAGGTATTTGTTCTTTCAGGGGCGGTCGCCGCGATCGTTCTTGGTGTGATGATGGTGTCGCAGGCGCAGGCGCCGACACCGAACCCCCCGGGCTGGATGAACATCAGCTCCGAAGAGGCCAGCGACGCCACCTTCAAGGCGCGCGGCTTCAAGAAGCCGCACGACGGCTACCAGACGATCGCCGAGTACGAGAAGGTCTTCAAGGAGATCTCCAACTGGGGTCGATGGGGCAAGGACGACCAGCTCGGCACCATGAACCTCGTCACCGACGCCAAGCGAAAGCAGGCCGCGACGCTGGTGAAGACCGGCATCGCCGTTTCGATGGCGCATGCGGTCGTCCAGGAGATAACGGCCGACATGGGGTCCCCGTTCGAGTTGAGCCGCGGTGGCAGCATGTTCAAGTACGGCTTCCACAGCACGACGCAGAGCCACATCGACGCCGTGTGCCAGTTCGACTACAAGGGCGAGCTCTACAACGGCCACAACGTCAAGGACGTCAAGCCGCCGACCGGTTGCACGACGCTGGACGTCGATCAGTTAAAAAACGGCCTCATTACCCGCGGCATTCTGCTGGATATCCCCCTCCTGAGGGGACTCAAGTATCTTGAACCCGGTACCCCGGTCTACGCTGAGGACTTCGAGGCGTTCGAGAAGATGGCCGGCATCAAGATTGGTCCCGGCGATGCGATTTTCCTGCGGACGGGTCGATGGGCTCGTCGTGCCGAGAAGGGGCCCTGGCAGCTTTACCCGGCGCCCCCTGGTCCGGGTGAGGCCGGCTACCACGCCCTGACGCCCATCTGGTTCAAGGAGCGTGACGTGGCCATTGTCGGTGCCGACGTGTCGAACGACGTGACGCCGCACATCGAGGTCAAGAAGGAAGTGCTTCAGTTCACGCGCGGTATGCCCGTGCATTCGCTGGCCATCGTGGCACTGGGAGCTGTCGTCGTGGATGCGATGGACCTCGAGGCTGTCGCTGAAACTGCAGCCAAGTTGAAGCGCTGGGAGTTTATGGTCGTCGGCGCACCGCCACGCGTGGACGGCGCGACCGGGTCGCTCATTAACCTCACGGCGATTTTCTAGGACGACGGACGATTCGACTGCACGTAGCCGACATAGTCGATGCCAACGTCATGCGTGGTGGACGGGGTCTTGTGGGCTGCGGGAAAAGTTCAGCCAATCCTGTCGCATCTTGCTATACTCGGAGCACGGAGGACATTGTTATGAAACTGAGGCTCTCAATTCTGATCGCAGCTCTGGGATTCCTGGCGCTCCTGCAGACCGCTCAACCACTTCAGGCGCACCATTCGTTCGCCGCCGAGTTCGATGCCGACAAGCCCGTCACGCTTGAGGGC